>Ga0105248_10002591_pt1 | contig 20117 bp, 19 predicted proteins | sample KBSS34metaG_FD_81524 | JGI IMG/M metagenome (GOLD analysis project Ga0105248, IMG submission 81524) | Switchgrass rhizosphere microbial communities from Kellogg Biological Station, Michigan, USA - KBS S3-4 metaG | ecosystem: Host-associated > Plants > Roots > Rhizosphere > Soil | place...
AAGCTCGGCGCCGGATTCGTAAGAACGATGACGTTTCTCAAACTCGGCTTGCTCGCGTTTGTGTTTCTCTGGGGCGTCGGATTTCAACTCGGCGACTGGTCCAACTTCACTCCATTCGTTGCGCGCCCCGCGAATTCAACACCGCTGATCGGCGCGCTGGCGGGTGGCGTGATGGGAGCTTTCTTTTCGTTCGCAGGCTGGTGGGACCTCGGAAAACTTGCCGGTGAAGTAAAGAATCCCGGTCGCACACTGCCGCGCGCACTCGCGTGGGGCGTGACGATCGTCACGATCGTTTACGTCCTGACCAGCTTCGCGTTCGTTTACCTCGTTCCGTTGGACCAGGTCACGTCGGGCGAGACGTTCGCGGCGCAGGCCGGAGAAGTCTTATTCGGACGCGCGGGCGGGTTGATCTTTTCGTTGATTGTAATGATCTCCGTGCTCGGCAGTATTACCGCGGTGGTCATGTCTGCGCCGCGTGTGTACTTTGCGATGGCGCGCGATGGACTGTTCATCCCCTCCGTGGCCACGCTGCACAAAACTTACGAAACTCCGGTGCGCGCCATTGCCTTGCAGGCGTTGCTGGCGTCAGTGCTCGTCATCGCCGGCAATTTCAGGGAGATCATGACGTATTTCATGTTCGTGGTTGTACTGTTCGTTGCGCTAAGTGTTGCTGCTCTGTTTAAATTTCGTCGTGACGATTCGAGCGGCGTTCGCTTCCTGACACCGGGCTACCCCGTGACGCCGATCGTCTTTCTCGTGATGATGGCGCTCACGCTTTTCCTGCTCGGCAGTGGCAACCCAAAACAGGCGTTTTACGGAGTGGCCGTAACAGCGTTGGGCTTTCCGGTTTATCAGTTTCTGTTTCGTAGCAAGCGTTTGGTGGAAAGAAGGACTACTCAATGACGTGGATCAAGACGGTTGCTGTCGATGAAAGTGAAGAGGTGCGCAATGCAGTTGAATCACAACGCGCGTTGTATCCGATCGAATACGCAACGCCCGTTCATCCAACCGCCGACGGCGAGACAGCGGGGATCGTCGCGTCTCACAGTTTGATCCCCCCTGCGTTGTATCATGCGTTTGCGACATTTGGGTCGTTGATGTCGCCGGACCTGCCTCTCACGAGACGCCAGCATGAGATGATCACGACGGTGGTGTCGGTTACCAATCGTTGTCATTATTGAATCGAGTCTCACGCAGAGTTTCTGCGTCGTGTGACATTGGACCAGGAGTTGGTAGCCGCACTCGAAGACGACTATCGTAAGGCGCCGATCTCCGAACAGGAGAAAGTGATGCTCGATTACGTGGTGCAGATCACTCGTGATGCGACGCGCATCTCCCCCGCCGACCACGAAAGGTTGCGCGCAGCCGGTTTTGATGATAAGGGGATACTGCAAATAACGCTCATTGCCTCGTGGTTCAACTACATCAATCGGGTCGCGGATGCGTTGGGTGTGGGAAGAGGGTAGCTTGGCCGCGGATTTACACAGATTTACGCGGATTATTCTTCTTGTGCTGCTGCTGCCGCTCTTCGTGCATGCGCAGGAGGATGAACGTGTCATAGTTAAGTCGAACCTCGTAAACATCGACGTCATCGTCAAAGACAAAAAAGGTAAATACGTCTCCGACCTGAAGGCTGAGGATTTCGTTGTCACCGAAAACGGCCAACCACAAAATATCCAATTCTTCGAAGCGCCACTCTTAAACACTGAGGTGCGCAAAGCTCTTGGAGCAGATGTAGTAGAACCGTCAGCTCCGGCAACCGCACCGCGCAATTACGTCTCGCTCGTACTCGACTTTCAATCTACTGATATTGCGAATCTCAAACGAGTTCGTGAAGGCGCGATCAAATACGTCCGCGAACGGATGACTGATGCCGATGCGGTCGCGGTATTAACCGTGACGCATGGATTGCAGTTGGTCCAGACGTTCACTCAGGACAAGGCGCGATTGATCGCTGCGCTCGAGCATCTCGACGCCGCTCCTGATTCCAAGAACTTCGAACAGCGAGATATCGGCGAGAACATCTCAAACCTTCGCAACGAATTGAACGGTGCTCCTGAGACACCAGGTAATATCAACAGTCCCGCCGGCGGATCCGCGATGGCGCGAGTGATGATCATGCGGCGCGTGTTGGCGCGATTCATTCAGCTTCGCACCGCACTTAGCCTGCAACAAGCTCGTCCCGTCCTGGCCGCACTGGCTGCACTCGCCGAAGGTTTGAGACCGATTCCAGGTAAGAAAACCCTCGTCCTGTTTTCACAGGGCTTCGTAACGCCGGCGGTGCTCGACTGGCAAGTGCAGAGCACGATCGATATCGCAAACCGCGCGAATGTCGCGATCTATATCATCGACTCCGCCGGACTTCGCGCTGGGGCGCCCGATGGTTCGTACATCCCTTCGACGCCGCTCGGCGGTATCGCGGGTGGGAGTCAGGAGCAACGCATTCGTGCAGTCGGCGGCGAAACTGTTTTCGACTATGCGAGACAGGAAGGACAGGCACGCGAGTACGACATTCTTTATCGTCTCTCAGGCGACACCGGCGGCAAGTTTCTCAAAGGCAACAACGACATCGGGCTCGGTCTCGAACGCATCAACGAAGAGATACAGGCGCGCTACACGCTCGCGTATCGCAGCACCAATCAAAACTTCGATGGCTCGTTTCGCAAAGTAAAAATTGAAGTGCGCCGGCCGGACGTGCAGATCATGTCGCGCAACGGCTACTACGCGATTCCGCCGGAAGAGATCGTGTTGTTATCACCGGCAGACAAAAAACTGCTCACGAGTTTCAACGAAGCTCAGTCGAATCCCGGTTTGCCGTTGTTCGTTTCTCTCACGCAATTCAGGGGGCGCGGAGGACTCTATACAGTTCCGCTCGCGATAGAGTTGCCGCCCGCGGCAGTGAAGTTTGAGCGCAAGGGCGATAAACGATTGTTACAGCTTGAGGTGCTCGGAGTGTTGAAGGCGGGTTCGGAACGGGTTGTTTCGCGCCTGGGTGGGAACTTCGACGTTAATCTCAACGCCGACGACTACAATCAGATTGTCAACAACAACATCTTCTATCGCCAGGATCTAATACTTGCGTCAGGTGAATACACGCTTGATCTGATCGTGAAAGACAAGCAGTCGGGGAAGATCGCGGCGCGTCGCGAGCAGTTTGTGTTGCCTGAAGCGGAGGCGGAGTTTGCGGCGACGCCAGTGGTGCTTAGTCGTTACGTTGAAGCGGTAAGTCAACTGCCACCCAACCCGGCGGATCCTCCGGATGTGTTTGTGCACGCCAGGCAGGTGATTCGTCCTTCGGCCGCGCGGCAGTTTAAGCCTGGGGATAATTTGATCATGTTTCTGGCTGTTTACAATGCTGCGAACAGTCCTGAAACCGGCAAGCCCCTCGTGCGCGTCACGGTACGATTGATGAAGGATGGACAGCCGGCGACGAAGTTTTTCGATTACGTGCTGACCGATATTCAGGAGCGACCAGTGCCTCACCTCACCTTCGCCGAATACCTGCGTCTCGCCAGTCTTGCCCCAGGTCGTTACCAGGCAACGATCGAAGTCAAAGACATGGTGACGCGCAAGTCGTCGAAGCAGGAAGCCCCACTCGAGATCGTGCCGTAAAATCATTTCATGCACATTTCCGAACTTGAAACACCCGCGGTCGTCGTCGATCTCGATGTGATGGACCAGAACCTGGCGCGCATGGCTGCTTACTGTCGTGAGCATAAACTGCTGCTGCGCCCACATACGAAGTCGCACAAGATCCCCGAACTGGCCCAACGACAGATCGGGAGCGGCGCGGATGGGATTACGGTCGCTAAACTCGGTGAAGCTGAAGTGATGCTCAATGCCGGCCTCACAGACATCTTGATTGCGTATCCGATTGTCGGTGAGGAAAAGACGACACGTTTAGCGCGGATCGCGGAACAAGCGAAGATCACGGTCGCGCTGGATTCAGAAGAAGCGGCGCGTGGGATCTCGGCTGCGGCTGCGAGACAGGGAAGCACGATCGGAGTGCTGATCGAGATGGACGTCGGGTTTGGTCGCTGTGGTCTCGGGAATGAGAATGATCTGCTGGCGTTGGCGAAGGTGATTACCGAACTGCCGGGGCTTGAGTTCAAAGGGTTGATGTTCTTTCCGGGACATTTCACTGTTGGACCAGAAGAGAGAGCAGTGTTGCGCGCAGGGGTTAATGATTTCCTGGACCGTTCGCTGGAGACATTCGCACGCGCCGGGTTGCCGCTGGCGATTGTCAGTGGCGGGTCGACACCAACAGCTTATGAAAGCAGCCTGTTTCACGGCGTGAATGAAGTGCGGCCGGGAATGTATATCTTCAACGATCGAACCACGGCAGGGATACAGGCCGCTTCGTTCAATGATTGTGCGCTCTCAGTGGTTGTTACGGTTGTGAGTACGGCAGTATCCGGGCATGCGATCGTCGATGGCGGATCGAAGACGTTCTCCTCCGATCGTTATCAGGCGGAAGATGGGATCGGTTTTGGACTCGTGAAAGAAGATCACGCGGCAGTTGTCGAACGACTTTCCGAGGAACACGGGATTTTGAATGTCGCGCGTTCCGAGCGGCGTTACCGCGTCGGCGATCGGCTCAGCATCATTCCGAATCACGTTTGCACGACGCTCAACATGCACGATGAGGTCTACGGCGTAAGAGGCAAGCAGGTGGAGACAGTGTGGCGCGTCGCAGGGCGCGGAAAGGTGCGATGATTTGAGAATGGGTCTAACAGGATCTGTTTTGATCATTAGCGCTCTCTTGATTCCTGCTTTTCCGAGCTCGCAAGCCGTCTACGATCTCGTGATCCTCAACGGACGCGTGATCGATCCCGAATCGAGATCCGACTCCGTTCGCAATCTTGGCATTTCGAACGGCGTCATCAAAACAATCAGTTCCAATACACTTCGCGGCCGCGCCGTGATCGATGCGCGCGGTCTCGTAGTCTCGCCCGGCTTTATCGATCTGCACCAACACGGCCAGGACGAAGAAAACTATCGCTTCAAAGCGATGGACGGCGTCACGACTGCGCTCGAACTCGAAGTCGGCACCGGAGACATCGACGCCTGGTATGCGCAACGCGAACAGAAGTCGCTGATCAACTTCGGCGTGAGCGCCGGGCATCTGGCCGCGCGCATGGCTGCGATGGGCGAACCTGTAAAGTTTCTGCCGACCGGTGATGCCGCGCGTAGAGCGGCTACCGATACTGAGATCGACGAGATGAAGAGGAGTCTCGAACAAGGTTTGAAGCGCGGTGCAGTGGCGGTGGGCTTCGGAATTCAATACACGCCCAATGCGTCGCGCTGGGAGATCCTGGAGATGTTTCGGGTTGCGGCGCGTTTTGGCGCTTCATGTCACGTGCACATGCGACATGCGGGTGTGAAGGAACCCGGCAGCAGTATTCAAGCTCTCGAAGAAGTGATCTCAGCGGCGGCAATCACCGGGGCGCCGCTGCACGTCGTTCACATTCAAAGTACCGGTGGACCAGCAACGCCGAAGTTGCTGCAAATGATCGCTGAAGCGAAGTCGCGCAAGCTCGACGTGACGACCGAGTGTTATCCCTACATCGCGGGTATGACTGATATCAAGTCGGCGATTTTCGATGAGGGATGGCAGGAAGTTTTTGGGATCGACTACAAAGACCTGCAATGGGCTGCGACCGGTGAACGGCTGACGCAAGAGACGTTTGCTCAGTATCGTCAAACCGGTGGGATGGTGGCTGTTTTCTCGATGACCGAAGAAGTTGTGACTGTTGCCATCAAGAGCCCGCTGACGATTATCGCCAGTGACGGTATTCTTGAAAACGGCAAAGGTCATCCGCGCACGGCCGGAACGTATTCACGAATCCTGGGCAAATACGTGCGCGAGCAGAACACACTGACCTTGATGGACGCGCTCACTAAAATGACTTTAATGCCGGCGCAACGACTCGAGAGACGTGTGCCGTCAATGAGAAACAAGGGTCGCATTCGACCAGGCGCTGATGCCGATCTCACGATCTTCGATCCGCAATCGATCAGTGATCGATCAACTTTTCAGGAGCCAGCCAGGTACGCTGAAGGAATAAAGTTTGTGATTGTGAACGGTGTCGTCATCGTCAGAGATGGCCAGCTTGAACCCGCCGTTCACCCGGGCCGCCCCGTCCGCGCACCATACTAAAAAACCTCTGCGTATCTCTGCGACCTCTGCGTTTAATAGCGCTTTCAAACGCAGAGGCCGCAGAGATACGCAGAGGCCGCAGAGATTACTCCGGCAGGCTCAGCTTATCGTCGACGATCATCTCCATCGCTATGCCCGCGAGGCGCGCGTAGCGCAGCACCACCAGCAGGTCGGGTTCGCGTGTGCCAAGCTCAAAGTTCGAAACAGCCGAATAGTGGACCGTCAGTCCTAAGGCCCGCGCCATCTCCGTCTGGCTCATGTTCAGACGTTTCCTGATCGCCAATAATTTCTGACTCAAGAGTAACGGTTTGTTTCGACGCGAGCGCCCCATCAGGCCACAGCTCCTGACGAAGATGCACTCTTGAATTTATATGTATTTTCACTTACACTGCGCGCCGACCAAGAGGACAACCGATACGCCCGAACTAGTCGGGCGCGACTCACTAGCGGATCTGCCCTCGCGCCTTAATCAATTTCTGCTCCTTTTCATCTATACAGTTTTGGAGCGCATGCCCGGAGGCAAAAGTGGGTGTTGCCTGTGCGTTCCACCGAGAGCGGTAGTCCGGCCTGAGAATCGTGCTGCCGCTCTCACCTAAGGTACTGCCCACAAATTGTCGTAAAAGTATGAGTGTCGCCGGCGTCAGCTTGGCGAGGTTAGCTCATCTTCGTAGCGTCGAAGGGTAACGCGAGGATTTTCGCTTGGCAACAAGTTTGCGCGTCTTACATCTCAGCGCGCCTGTTTGGTGCGAAAAAGCACGAACACACAGCCGTTCGAAAGCTGCCGGCACTTTACCAACTCCAGATCGATCTGCCGCGACATCTCGTGAAACAAAGGAATGCCCGAGCCCAATAAGATCGGGTGGATGTTGAGACCGATTTCGTCGATCAATCCGGCCTCAAACAAAGGCTTCGCCAGTACACCGCCGCCCATTATGCAAATGTCTCTGCCGTCCTCTTCCTTCAGACGACGAACGAAATCCACTACATCTTCAGAAACGAAGGTTAGCCCCTTTTTGCCACGTTTCTTGAGCGTGCGCGAGAAAACGTAAGTCTTCACACCCTTGTGCACGGGCAATGGACCATGACTGGCCGCAACTTCGTAAGTCCGTCGGCCCATTACGATGGTGTCGATTGTTTTCCAGTAGTCGCGCATTATCTCGCCCGCTTCTTTGCACCACATAATCCAGTCGTACGAGTCGTCTTTGCGGGCAATGAAATTGTCGAGACTCGAAGCGCCACCGAAAGTCACCTTTCGCATAGTTCATCTCCCTTCCGAATTTTTGTTCTGGAACCAACTTAGCGCCTGCACAGAGTGAGTTAAAACTTCTTGACACCTCACGTACATCGCGTCTAGTATCCGCGCTGCTCCAATTGTTCCCCCAAAACGCGTCCGGTAGTTCCTTACGCTGCCGCAGGATCTTTTTGACGGGCTTAGTGACACAAAACACATTCCTTTAGTCATTTCATTTGTGAACTTCCCGCAAAACTCGGCTAGCAATGAAAGAGGACCTATGCGAGCCACACTTTCGAATCCCGCTGTCAGCCCGTCCGAGGAAACCACTGAAAATCAACGAGAACTGCTGGTTGGTGAGAGCCCGGAATTCCTGCAAGTTATTCGTAAGGCCAATCTGTTGGCCCAGTCTAAAGCGCCGGTGGTTATATCCGGTGAGACGGGAAGTGGCAAGGAATTGTTGGCGCGCGCCATTCACTACCAGAGTGCCCGGAAGTCAAAACCTTTTATCCCTGTAAATTGTGGCGCGCTACCCGATGACCTTTTCGAGAACGAGCTTTTTGGTCACATGAAAGGCGCTTATACGAATGCTTCCTCCAACGAAAACGGTCTGATCGCGGAAGCGGAAGGAGGAACTCTCCTGCTCGATGAAGTAGACGCTTTGACACCCTCGGCTCAGATCAAGCTGCTTCGCTTTTTGCAGAGTGGAGAGTACCGGCCCCTGGGAGCGTCGCGGCCGACAGTCGCAGACGTGCGGACCATCGCGGCCACTAATAGAGATATTGGTCGCTGTGTTGCGCTCAAACTTTTTCGGGAAGATCTTCACTACAGGTTAAATGTACTTTCGCTTTCGATTCCTGCCCTGCGCGACCGCGGAAATGACGTATTGGAGTTGGCCGCACATTTTCTTTCTGTTTACGCCAGAGAGCATGGAAGAGTGACGCCCCGACTCTCCGAAGATGCGCGGCAAAAACTGCTTAACTACTCATGGCCCGGAAATGTACGCGAGTTGGAAGGAGTTATTCAGCGCGCGATCGTTTTACGCGATGCCACTGTGCTTACCGCAGATGATCTCGAGCTTCCCGAATGCAGTGATCGAACCGCGGACGAGGTTGAACTGTTTCGGTTGCGAAAGTCGTTAGCCATCGGTCAGTTCGAGCGCGACTTCGTGGCACGAATGCTTGCTCTTCACAATGGGAACATCTCGCACGCAGCAAAGGCCGCGGGTAAGGACCGGCGTTCGTTTCAACGGCTGGTCAGTAAACACGGCCTCGACCGCAAGTCTTTTCAGACGTAGTGGGCCAATCTGCTTGCCTCAATTCTTCCGCGCCTTCGGCGCTATGCGTCGAATTTGCCACGTTTGTTGCGGCTAAATTCCCGCACCTCTGTTTGCCAATAAATCTCACGCTTCGTCACTCGATGGACTGATCAAGGTGCGGGCACACCCCCGCATCCAGATCATCTGAGGCCCCGCAAAGTCCAGTCAGAACCTATTGGTATCGGTTTTGCCACGCCAACTGGAATGCAATGACTCAGAACCAAACGCCGCATGATGAGCTGAGCGTGGGGATTCTGCGCTACGTAATTGCGCATCCCCGGGCGAAGGACACGATTGACGGCATTGAGAAATGGTGGTTGCCAAAAAGCACGAGTCCCGAAAAGAAGCGGAGGATAGAAGAAACTCTCAATTGGCTGGCGGCTAAAGGCTGGCTGATCGCGCGTAGCTCACCTCAATCCGAAACGATCTATTCCCTTAACGAAAACAGCTTAGAGCAAATCCGTGAATTTCTTGGAGAAGACTGAAAGGAAGGACCGCTAATGCCAATAGCACCTACTTACCCGGGTGTATACATTGAGGAGATTCCGAGCGGTGTACGCACCATTACCGGAGTTGCCACTTCCATTACCGCGTTCATCGGACGCGCCGTGAGTGGGCCGGTCAACGAGCCCACGATCATCAACAGCTTTGGCGATTACGAGCGCCGGTTCGGCGGCTTGTCCCTGCTCAGCACGATGAGCTACGCCGTGCGCGACTTCTATCTTAACGGTGGCAGCCAGGCGGTCATCGTGCGCGTCATCAGAAACGGCGGCACCGCACGCATTAGTCTGCCCGTCGAAACAACCAGTCCACCGGTTACTTCTCCTCCGGCCGGCAGTTTGTTTCTGGATGCGGCGAGTGCGGGCGGCTGGGGCACGAATCTGAGCGCGACAGTGGACTACGACACCGCAGATCCAACGCGCCCCGTGACGTCGCCACCGGCTACACCAGATCCGGAGCTCTTTAATCTCATCGTCACTCAGAAACAAGGTGACACCGTTCAGCTTGAAGAGAAATTTCTGCTCGTCTCGATGAATCCGGCCTCGCGTCGTTTCCTTCCGCGTGTGCTGGAGCAAAGCTCGCTGCTGGTTCGCGTTCCCAAAAACGCGAGTGGCGCATTCGTGGTGCCGGTTACCGGTGCAGGCCGACCAGTGCGGCCGCGAATAACTGCCAGTCCGGTAGCCGCGCTCGGCGGCCGCGATGGCGACGATATAACCGCCACTGAAATAAACGGAGTTCAGAACGACAAGACCGGGATCTTCGCACTCGAAAAGGCCGATCTTTTCAATCTGCTTTGTATTCCGCCTGCGGTGCGCGATGGCGATACAGATCCAACTGTCTATCAAGCCGCCATGCAGTACTGCACGGATCGACGCGCCATGCTGATTGTCGATCCTCCCATTGCGTGGGGCGCAAGGGCTGAAACTGCGGCAGGCAATGCTATCGCCGGGTTGGGCAATCTCAATCTCTCCGGCACTGCGGCACGAAATGCCGCTCTCTATTTCCCGCGTGTGGTCCAGGCTGATCCATTGCGCGATCGGCAGCTTGATACGTTCGTGCCCTGCGGAATCATCGCCGGTGTCATGGCGCGCACAGACGCGCAGCGAGGTGTCTGGAAAGCACCGGCGGGCATCGATGCCGCGCTCAACGGCATTCAGGCGCTTCAGGTAAATCTCACTGACGACGAGAACGGACAACTCAACCCGCTCGGTATTAATTGCCTGCGAAGCTTCCCGGTCACCGGACGAGTTGTTTGGGGCGCGCGAACGTTGCGCGGCGCGGACCAACTGGCCGACGAATACAAGTACGTACCGGTGCGGCGCACGGCGCTCTTCATCGAGGAAAGCCTGTATCGCGGCACGCAGTGGGTGGTGTTTGAGCCGAACGACGAACCGCTTTGGGCACAGATCCGGCTGAACGTCGGTGCGTTCATGCAGAACCTGTTTCGCCAGGGAGCATTTCAAGGCAAGACACCGCGCGAGGCCTACTTCGTCAAATGCGACAAAGAAACGACCACGCAGAACGATATCAACCTCGGGATAGTGAACGTACTGGTTGGTTTCGCGCCGCTCAAACCCGCGGAGTTCGTAATCATCAAGATCCAGCAGTTAGCCGGACAGATTGACACCTAAGGAGGACGTGATGGCTCAGTTCAGTGTCAACGCACAGCGTTTCGACCCGTACAAAAATTTCAAATTCCGGGTTAAGTGGGACGGAAAATATGTGGCCGGGGTGAGCAAGGTCGGTGGCCTCAAGCGAAGCACAGAAGTGGTGGAACACAGAGAAGGTGGTGACCCAAGCACCGGCCGCAAATCACCCGGCCGGACCAAGTACGAAGCCGTCACCCTGGAGCGAGGCGTGACTCACGATACCGAATTTGAAAAATGGGCCAACAAGGTGTGGAACTTCGGCTCGGGTCTTGGAGCTGAGGTATCGCTGAAAGACTTTCGCAAAGACATCATCATCGAACTCTACAACGAAGCAGGACAGTTGGCGCTTTCTTACAAACTATACCGCTGCTGGGTTTCGGAATATCAGGCGTTACCCGACCTCGACGCCAACGCCAACGCCGTCGCCATTCAGCACCTGAAACTGGAAAATGAAGGTTGGGAGCGGGACTATGAAGTACCTGAACCGTCTGAACCTACCTTCACCGAGCCGCCCGTGTAATCGCTTATGCGCGGCTGCCTCAAAAGTCAAAGACTTTTGTTGGATACAGTCAGTACCACCTGCGATAGCGGGTGGGTAGATGATCAGCATGCAACTTCTATTGATTTGAATCCCAATGGTTTTTACCCACCCGCTATCGCAGGTGGTACTGACTGTATCCAACATTGATTTCTGACTTTGAGGCAAAGCTCTTATGCACCCGCTTTCAGTAGCGCAACTGTTGGACGCCTGGGAAAAAGGTTTGTCTGAGCCGGTGTGCAGACGAGCGTTTCCGGTGCTCGCAGCGGCGTTCGTGGATTGTCCTATCGATGAGCTGGCCGCATTAAGTATCGGCGAGCGAGATCGCCGGTTGTTAACGCTGCGCTCGTCCACGTTTGGGTCACAACTGGCAAGCGTTGCCGGCTGTTCCCAATGTGGGGAAGTTCTCGAATGGGAACTTGAGACCGTGGATTTGCTTATGGAGAAACCAGCAGAGTTGCCCGGCGAACTGTCAATTAACGTAGACAACTATTACGTCAGATTCAGACTGCCTAACACTCTGGATCTCGCGTCCATCAGCAACTCTCAGGATGCTTCGTCGGCTCGCGGGCGCTTACTCGAGAATTGCATTTCCGACGCTCAACACAAGGCCGAACAGATTTCACCACGAGCTTTACCGGTTTCAGTAACGACCGAGATCGTCAAGCGGATGGCTGAAGCCGATCCACAAGCGGATCTGGAAGTCGATTTGTCATGTCCCTCCTGCGGTGAACAGTGGCAGGCAAAATTCGATATCGAGTCGTTCTTCTGGACTGAGTTAAGCGCCTGGGCCCAACGGATACTGTTGGAGGTTCATAGTTTGGCCCGCGCTTATGGTTGGAGCGAGTCGGACATTCTCAACCTCAGTCCATGGCGACGGCAGTTTTATCTCGGTATGGCAGGCACATGAGCGATTATCTAAACACTCTCGTCGCCAGAACGCTGCGTTTGGGACCGGTGGTCCAACCGCGGCTTGCCTCTTTGTTCGAACCGGTATCGCCTGGACCCGCGAATCAACCTGCGTCTGAAGTTTCTGAAACTCGCTCGCTCGAGGAGACTCTGCCGCGGCCCACTGCGGAACTGTCTCAATGGAGAGAGAAGAGGGAACCGAACGCCGAAAGCAGCGTAACGAATGAGCGGGCCGGCGTGGTTCTTCAGTCGCAGCCAATGCGCGCCACTGTTTTGCCCGCGCCGGTCATGCCACCGTCACCGTTTTCCATCAACGACACAGCCGGCACTCGCGAAGTTCATAATGAAGAATTGGCTCAGCCCTTAGCCCGCCCTGACTCCATAACTACACCGAGCAAGACGGATAGCAAAATAACTCCGTCACGCATAAAGCCCGAAGTCCGGATCATTTCAACCGCGACCGATCGCGTACAGATTCAGCCGCTCCCCTCGGCGCCTGCATACGTTGCGCCACCGAGTCCGCTGTCATCCGCTCGCAACGCCGGCACTCAAGCCTCCACTCCGGCAGAAGCGCCTGAAGCCGTAGTTGTCACGATCGGTCGTGTCGATGTGCGTGCGATTTTCCCCCCATCCCCAGCAACGCCACGCCCGCATCGCGTTCAGCAGCAGTCGATGTCACTTGACGAGTATCTCAAACAGCGAAGTGAGGGACGCCGATGAGTAATGCACTCGCCATCGCCTCCGTCACTGCTGTTTTGAGGGACCTGCTTAACAACGGGCTGATAGATCATGACGTCTCGGCGACCCTCGGTAACGTCACAGTTTCATCGTTGTCACCCGATCGCATCGATATCACGTCGCAAAACCAGCAAAGCCGCCTCAACATTTTTCTTTATCAAGTCACTCCGAATGCGGCCTGGCGCAACGTCGGTTTACCTTCGCGAAATGGTGACGGTGAACGTCTCACTAACGCGCCTCTCGCACTCAATCTCCACTATCTTTTGACTGCTTATGGCGCGCTCGAACTTCATGCGGAGATCCTGCTCGGCTATGGAATGCAACTGCTGCACGAAACGCCGGTATTGACTCGGACCGCAATTCGCACCGCACTTGCTCCGCCCTCTCAGGTTGTCGGGGGCGGAAATCTGCCGCCGCAACTCCAGGCACTGTTCACCTCGGAACTGTCGGAACAAGTCGAGCAAATCAAGATCATTCCGGAGTCACCAAACACAGAAGAAATCTCTCGCTTGTGGTCGGCCTTCGGAGCTCCGTATCGTCCTACGGCCGCTTATCAGGCTTCAGTGGTTCTGATTGAAAGCAAACAGACCACGAAGACTGCATTGCCGGTGCGCGCGCGCAATCTGTATGTGGTCCCATTTAATCAACCGGTCATCGAGCAGGTGACATCGCAGGCCAATGCCGCGGCCCCGATTGTTCTAAATCAGCCTGTGCTCGCCGGACAAAATCTCGTTTTGTTAGGGCGAGGTTTGCGCGCGGATGATGTTCGCGTGAACGTCGGCGGGATTGAAGTCACGCCCACGGACGCCAACATCACCGACACGCAAATTATTTTTCCACTACCGGCGGGACTTCAGGCGGGAGTGCAGGGCGCACAAGTAATTCAGCGACGATTGATGGGTACGCCGCCCGTACCGCATCGCGGCGTCGAGTCGAACCTCGCCGCATTCGTCCTGCGACCCACGATCGATCCACCGGCGAGTCCGGTCTTTGTCGCCGGCCCTGGTCCAGCTCCCATTTCAGGAACAGTAAGCGTAGCCGTAAACCCGGCGATCGGAAACGCGCAACGAGTGATTCTGTTGCTGAATGAATTCGTACCTGTTACCAGTCCGCCGCAGACCACCGTGGCCGCGGCGTATAGTTTCGTCGCTCCTTTGCGCACGCCTCTGAGTCCGCCATCTGGACCATCCGGTTCAAGTCAAACAATCGCGATTCCGGTCAGCGGCGTTAAAGCCGGGACTTATCTCGTGCGCATACAGGTTGACGGTGCGGAAAGCATCCTGGGCACAAACGCAATCGGGCAGTTCGATAGACCAACGGTAACCATCGCATGAACGGCGAGACAAACAACGGATGGGCCGAAGCTAACCAACGCTACCTGACGGCGCGGTTGAAAGTAGTGCGTCGAGCCCTGGAGCGCCACGGCGCCGGGCGTGCAGCGACTACTTCGTCCCGCGTTGCTGAAAGTGAAACACATGAAGCGAGCGAAGCGCCGGAGCTGTTGGATGAAGCAGTGAATACGTTTAAGGGGCCTTCCGCGTTGGGCCACCTCGCGGAAATGTTTTCGCTTTCACCATTCGAGCAGGATCTGCTGTTGTTGTGTGCGGGGATAGAGTTTGACGGTACGTTTCCTTCGCTGTGCGCGTCCGCCCACGGTGATCCTCGTTGTAACTATGCAACCTTCAGTCTCGCGCTCGCGGCTTTGCCGGATCCGCACTGGAACGCACTGACGGCGGCCGCGCCCCTGCGTCGTTGGCGTCTCGTAGAAGTGACGAACAACGGTGAAGGACTTTTGCAAAGTCAGCTACGCATAGACGAACGAGTGCTTCATTACCTCGCGGGCATTTCCTACATGGACCAGCGTTTGGAGGGACTGGTCCGGCCGTTTAGTTCGCATCGAGATCTGCCTGAATCGCAACAGCAGGTTGCGGATCGCATCGTTGATTTTTGGAGCCGGCGCAAACTGTCCGGTGGGTGGCCCGTCGTGGCGCTCTGCGGACGCGATCAAAAAGCGAAGTGCAATGTCGCTGCTCGTGGTTGTTCTTTGCTCGGATTACGTTTGCACGTTTTGCGCGCTGAGGATGTGCCGCAGTCGGTCGCCGAACGCGAAGCGTTTGCCAGACTATGGGAGCGCGAAAGTCTTTTACTGGGCAGCGCGCTGCTTTTGGATGCTGGAGATCAGGAAATGCCGGCGGCGGCGGTGGCATTAATCGAAGCGTTGAATAGTGTGCTGCTGGTTTCAGTGCCGGAGACGTTGAACTTGCGCAACCGTTCTGCTTATCGAGTTGAAGTGCAGAAGCCCAGTGCTGTCGAACAACGATCACTGTGGACCGATTTTCTTGGCCCAGCCGCAAATCAGATCAATGGCGAACTCGAGCGCCTCGTTTCCCAATTCAGTTTAGGATCAGACGCGATTTTCGACGCCAGTGAACTCGCCGGCGAGAGTGTTTCCCCTGAAGGCGAAAAGGATTTTAGCGCCGGCGCTCTATGGGACGCTTGCCGGATGCTTGCCCGGCCTCGTCTCGACGATCTCGCGCAACGGATCGTGCCCGCGGCTACGTGGAGCGATTTGGTATTGCCGGAATCACAAGCGCGTGGTTTACGCGAAATCTCGGTGCACGTTCGACAGCGCGCGAAGGTACATGGCGACTGGGGTTTTGCCGCGAAAGGCGAACGAGGACTCGGAATTAGTGCGCTGTTTGCCGGATCGAGCGGCACGGGAAAGACGATGGCGGCGGAGGTGTTGGCTAACGATTTGCGGCTCGATCTCTACCGGATTGATTTGAGCCAGGTCGTGAGCAAGTACATCGGCGAAACAGAGAAGAATCTGCGAAGAGTGTTTGATGCCGCCGAAGATGGTGGGGCCGTGCTGCTGTTCGACGAAGCCGATGCTCTTTTTGGGAAACGCAGTGAAGTCAAAGACAGTCACGATCGTTATGCGAACATAGAAGTCAGTTACCTATTACAGCGTATGGAGGCATATCGCGGCCTCGCAATTCTAACGACAAATCTGAAAGCAGCAGTTGACACTGCGTTTCTGCGCCGGCTGCGTTTCGTTATCGAGTTTCCGTTTCCTGATGCCACGCACCGCGCCGAGATCTGGCGACGAATATTTCCTGCTGAAACGCCCGTTAAGGATCTCGATCTTTCTCGACTTGCTCGTCTCAGTATTCCGGGCGGAAACATCCGCAACATCGCACTTCATGCCGCTTTTCTCGCCGCGGATGCGGGAGGGGCGGTGACTATGACTCACCTCGCCCGGGCTGCGCGCAGCGAGTACGCGAAACTCGAGAAGCCTCTGACCGAGGCGGAAATTGGAGGCTGGTGATGAAGAGACCAACAATCAGACTTCACATCGAAGAGCTGGTGCTTCACAGCTTCGCTCCCAATGATCGTCACGCCATTGCGGATGCAGTTCAACGCGAACTTTCAAGTCTGCTGGAAGTCAGTTTGGGATCTGAATCTGCGGCCCGTTTCGCCAGTAGTGCCCGCCACGTGCATGTCGACGCTGGTAGTTTTCAGGTTGAAAACGGTGCGAAGGCGTCTTCGATCGGCGCCGGGATAGCGCACGCAGTTTACGGAGGTCTCTCCAAATGAACTCGCGCGCGAGCGTTTCTTCACAACTGCGGGCTCCTTCTTCTACGCCGCACAGCGGACTCTTACAGCGCAAGTGTGGTTGCAGCGGATTAACGGGCAACTGCGAAGAATGCGATAAGAAAAAGCTGCAAAAAAAATCGGTCCACGGAGAAGCGCCAACGTCTACCGCACCGGCAATCGTAAACAGCGTGTTGAATTCAGCGGGGCAGCCACTCGCCACCGAAACGCGCGCCTTCATGGAGCCGCGTTTCGGCCACGACTTCAGCCACGTGCGTATTCATGTCGATCAGAAAGCCGCTGAGTCGGCGCGAGCCGTAAACGCTCTGGCTTACACAGTGGGCTCCGATGTCGTCTTCCGGGAATCCCAGTATGCGCCACACACCTCTGAGGGACGGCGGCTCTTGGCCCATGAATTAACGCACGTGGTCCAGCAGCGCGGCCAATCAATGAGCTCCGCGCACGGAGTAACTCTGGACGATAGCCGTGAGCTCGAGCAGGAAGCCGATCGCGTCGCGGACGCCGCCCTCAGTGGCCAGCCGGAGAGTGCGATCGCATCGCGCACAACGCGTGGTGTGCAGCGTCAGCCGGCCTCGAAGCCCGACGCGCCCGCAACACAGCCACCCAAAGCCGAACCATCGAAAGCCGAGAGCCCTGCAAGTGCGTGCGTTGTACCGGTAAGTGGCCAGGAACCGGAGTCGTTGACGCGCATGGACACGGTCACCGTCATCGAGATCTGTGGCGGTTCCACCGAGCCTTGTGCAGCGGTGAAAGCAGACCTGGGCGCGCTGTGCGCGGAGATCGACGCCAAACCGAAGCGCGTTAAGTTTCGAGTTTTTCATATCGACAGCGAACTTAAAGAGAATGAAAAACTGGTCGACCGGTTCGGTAAGGGTCCACAGACTCTTGTTTACACAGAACGCACGCGCAGCCTTTCCCTGAATGGCAAGCCAAAGAACTATTTGGACCAGATTCGCGCTCTTTACGAATCCTCTTTAAAGGAAGGCGCCTACAAGGGCATGGGGATCGGTGCGGGCATAGGAGGCGGGATAGGTGGAATCGTCGGGACTGCGGTGGGTGGAGTAATGGGTGGCTTTGGAGGAGCGGTTTTGGGTGGCCTTTTAGGAAGCGCGATTGGAGCCGGCGTGGGGCTTTTGGTCGGCTGGGCAATTGGGGCGGCGGCGGCTGAAGACATCGGCGCCAAGCCATTATCGGCAGGGCGCAAGAAAGAGGTCGCGGAATACCTGGAAGAACTCGCGCGCAAAGATCAGAAATTAGGTGGTTTGAGTAGTGACGATCTCGCGCGTGATGCTGTGGATCAATGGGTGGCGAACAAGGCAAAGCTGAATCTCTCGCCGCGCATTTTGAAGTTACTCGTTCTGGAGATGTTGGACGGAACGGTCAGCAGGGACGATCAGCGAGCCATCCTCAAGATCCTCGAGAACGCAAGCGATGTGGAGGTGCTCCAAATCTTCGGCGTCCAGGATCCGCCCCGGCTCCTGGACCTGGAAGCGGTCTTTGGGGGCACGGAGAAGGAATATCTTCTGGAATTGCTCGAGCAGTTGCGTAAGCGATTTCCGGTGTTAGCGCCGGAACATAAAACAACCGGCTTGATGATTGAGAACCCGGTTGTTAAAGCGACGCTGGCCGCCAACTTCGTCGAGACACATAAGCCCGAGCCGGGAGCAGTAAGACGAGAGTGCTGCGGCGGGTTTATCCAGAACGTGAAAACTGGCGGGGTGCATGCCGAGCCAGGTTCGCCGGAATGCTCGGTAGCTACGCCGACGAAGCAGCCGGACTGTGCGACGAATGAAAAAGTCATGAAAGGACGAATGAAGTACGACAAAGACCATCGAATTGCCGCGTCGTTCCATACACATCCCCTGGTGACATCGCAGGTCCGATATGCTCCGAGCGCGGCCGACTTCCAGCCTGGATGGGGTGAAGCGGAGCATTATGTCGTCGACCCGTTCAATGTGAACTTAATTGAATATGCCGACAGAAAGGCGATCGGCTATCGAATACTCGGTTCGACGAGCACTCTTCTCGGCGTGCAGCGAATCGAACCGCCGAAACAGATGCGCTCCACACTGGAGCTGGGCTGAGACACAGAGGGACTCGTTCCCGGAAAATAGGATGAAGGAAGCAGCTTTACAGACTCAAAGACCCAACACGCCGCACACCGGACTCTTGCAGCGCAAGTGTGCTTGCAGCGGACTAACCGGAAATTGCGAAGAATGCAAGAAGCAAAAGCTCCAAAAGAAACCGGCCCACGCCGGCGCGCCGATGTCTACCGCGCCACCAATCGTGAGCAGCGTGTTGAACTCGCCGGGTCAGCCGCTCGACACCGAAACGCGTGCCTTTATGGAGCCGCGCTTCAGCCACGACTTTAGCCACGTCCGTATTCATACTGATCACAGCGCAGTGGAATCCGCGCGCGCCGTGAATGCGGTGGCTTATACAGTCGGCTCTCATATAGCTTTCGCCAAACCGTTTTCTCCTGCGCAACAAACAGATCGAGGTTTGTTGGCCCACGAGTTGGCCCACGTTGTGCAACAGCAAGGTGTATCCGCCGGAGCTGACTCGACAATCGAAGTGGGCGCCGCCAATGACAATTCTGAAAAAGAAGCTGATGAGTTCGCTTCATCAGTTATGAACGGAACAGCCAACCGCGGCATTGGTCATGTTGGCTTGCGGGTTGCCAGGCAGACCCCGGGAAGTTCAACTCCGACTGCACCCACAGTTAGCCCGCAACAAGCGATGATGGACGCAGCCAACACAACCCGCCTGGCTTATCTTTCGCGCGCCAGGGCCCGGTTGCGCTTGTTGCAAATCGCCTGTGAGGAGGCGGCGGATCCCTTGATGTTGACTCAGGCAATGCCGGAGGAGGTGCGGCCGTTTGTGGCGTGGCTGGGAGTGTTGCCGACCGATAAGTCGTTCTGCGCGATGGTTAACTGGATGAAAGCCCTGGTTGAAGAAAACATGGGCATGACAGTACCGCCATTTTTCTTTGCCGATGCGAGCGACGCTTTTTGCCAACTGGGAAATCAATTTCCGAATGCCAACTACGAGGGCACGCAGATAAGGATCTGCCCTAAGACAGTTAACCCCGCGCTCACGAATTCCACCGCGCGAGTCTTAATCCTGATACATGAATTATTCCACGACCCGCGTTTTCAGATGGAACATCCCACAATGGAAGTGATGAACACTGCTCACTGCGGGACGCTGGGTGTTTTCGAAGCAATCACGAATCCATATTGTGTAACAAACGTAATCGGCAGCCTGGGTGGAGGATACCGGGCGGTGTTTTAACGAGCTGAGACAGGGGAAGCAACAGTGTTTTGTCAGGCGAGGCAAGTCACAGCGCGAGTTGATGCGCGCACGGTGCAAAAAAAAGCAGCCGGCACTGGCGGCGCTTCTTCGGCGCTTCCGAATGTGCATGATGTTTTGCGCTCACCAGGGCAGCCGCTGGAAAG
>Ga0105248_10002593_pt1 | contig 20115 bp, 14 predicted proteins | sample KBSS34metaG_FD_81524 | JGI IMG/M metagenome (GOLD analysis project Ga0105248, IMG submission 81524) | Switchgrass rhizosphere microbial communities from Kellogg Biological Station, Michigan, USA - KBS S3-4 metaG | ecosystem: Host-associated > Plants > Roots > Rhizosphere > Soil | place...
ATCGTGGACAAAGACGGTCACGCGCATGTCGAATCGGTGCGCGCCACGGCGTCCGTGGTCGAAAAGTTGGGAGACGCGGTCGCAAAGGCGGTGGAGGCTGGGCGAGCGGCGAAGTCTGCCGCATCCGCGTAGCGGTTTGGAGGGCATGGAGGTTGTGGAGGGCGTGGAGAACAGCGTTACCTTGGAGACGCATGGAGAGGCGTGGAGATTTTTTTTGGCGGGCACGCCGCCCACCAGTAACTCCATGATCCTCCACGCGTCTCCAAGGTGAAGTTGTTCTCCACGATCTCCAGCCCCTCCACGCACCCGATCACAGGTTTCCCGTGCCGATCGTCCTCGTCGTCCTGGTCGCGCTCATCGCCATCATTCTGATCGCGCCGTGGCACGTGGACGTGTTCCTGCAAAAGCCTCCAGAGGAGCGCGCCCACGTGCGCGTCACGTTGAGATGGCTGGCGTTCTCGTGGCCATTGCAAAACCCGACGCCTGCATCCAGGCGCGCGAGGCCTTCCAGGCGACCGAGGCCGCGAAGCCGGTTCGGTGCCGCATCCGTGCTGGCGGCGCTCTCCACACCAGGATTCTTCCGCCGGCTTCTTCAATGGCTGACGGAGATGGCGCGACCCGCATGGCCGCATCGCCTGTTGGTACGTGGCCGTGTTGGGCTCGACGATCCCTCGGACACGGGTCTTCTCGCCGGCATTTGGTACGGGCTGATACAGCTGCAGATCCCAGAGCATTGGGACGTGGCGATCGAGCCGGCGTTTGAAGAGTCCGTGATCGAAGGCGAAGCGCTGGCTCGGTGGTCTGTTCGGCCGCTCTCGCTGATCTGGCCCATGACGACGCTCGCCGCGTCGCCGGTCGTCTGGCGAGCCGGCCGCGCCGCCCTTCGCGCGCGGCGTCTATAATCGCGTCATCGCAAACAGGCGGTGGCCGTGACGAAGCGAGAGTTTCTCCAGGCGATTGGCGCAGGCATCATGCTGGGCCTGCCGACGGCCGCGTATGCGCGCACGCGGAACCCAAGCACCCAGAACCCGAACCAGAACCCCGGAACGCCGAAACCCCGAAACCCCGGAACCCGCAAGAATTACCTCTGGCTCCGCCCCTCGATCACCAAGACTCCCGACGACTGGCGCCGCGATTTCGAGCAGTGGCGCTCGGCGGGCATCCACGGCGTGATGGCCGAGGTGTACAACGGCCGTCAGACGCTCTTCCATAGCACGCGCCTGCCGGTACGGTCGCCATGGCTGGAGAGTGCGATCCCTCTGGCGAGGGCCGCCGGCCTCGAACTGCACGCCTGGATGTGGTGCATGCCGTGCCTGATCGACTCGATGATCAAGACGCACCCGGATTGGTACAACGTCAACGCGAAAGGCGAATCAGCGGTCGACAAACCGGCGTACGTGGACTACTACAAGTTCCTTGATCCAGCGCGCCCGGAGGTGCGCGAGTTCGTGCGCGACACCGTGCGTGAGCTCGCGGCGATTCCCGGACTCACGGGCGTGCACCTCGACTACATCCGCCACCCCGATGCGATCTTGCCGTCCGGGCTCTGGTCGAAGTACGGCATCGTCCAGGACAAGGTGTATCCGCCGTACGACTACGGCTACACGGAATACTCGCGCCGGCTCTTCAAGCAGAAGACAGGCGTCGATCCGATCGAGTTGCCGGATCCGGAAACCAACGCGGCCTGGATGCAGTACCGGCTCGATTCGGTGGTCGATCTCGTCAACGACTACCTCGTGCCCGCCGCCCACACCGGCGGCAAGCAGATTTCCGCGGCTGTTTTCCCCGGCCCGAGTCGCGCGCGCGTGATGGTGCGGCAGGACTGGGGCCGCTTCAAGCTCGACATGTTCCTGCCGATGCTCTACCACACGTTCTACGAAGCGGGACCGGAGTTCGTGAAGCAGTACACGGAAGAAGCCGTGCGAACGGTCTCGAAACCCGTCCACAGCGGGTTGTTCGTCGACCCGCTCGACGCGGCGGCGTTCACGAAGACGATCGACATGGCGATCGCGGGCGGCGCGTCAGGCGTCTCGATCTTCGACGCCGGCGCAATGAACGCAGAGCGCTGGGCGCTCTTCAAGAAAGCCGTGGCGGGATGAAACCGTTCGCGTTGCTCACACTGGCCGTGCTCTCCGCCGTCGGACCTGTGGACCGCCATGGCCTCGGCAACGGCGACTGGGCCCTTGGCCCCTCGGACCTGCCGCATCCTCACGGCTACATCGCCTATCACACGAATTCGCGCATCAAGGTTGACGGCAAGCTCGACGATGCCGCATGGCGAACCGCTCCATGGACCGATCCATTCGTCGACATTGAAGGTCAGAGCAGGCCGACGCCGCGGTTCGACACGCGCGTGAAGATGCTGTGGGACGATCGTTATTTGTACATCGCGGCTGAGTTGCACGAACCCCACGTGTGGGCCACGCTCACCGAACACGATTCGGTCATTTTTCACGATCCGGATTTTGAAGTCTTCATCGATCCAAACGGAGACAACTGGGAGTACTACGAGTTCGAAATCAACGCCCGCGGGACGTTCTGGGATCTGTTCCTGCCCAAACCCTACAAGGACGGCGGAAAGGCGGACAACAGCTGGGAGATTCCGGGACTCAAGTCAGCCGTCTCCGTCGACGGCACGATCAATGATGCGCGCGATACCGACCGGGGCTGGACCGTCGAACTCGCGGTTCCGTGGCGCGTCCTCGGCGAGCACGCCGGAAAGCCATGGCCGCCGAGAGAGTCTGACCAGTGGCGGATCAATTTCTCGCGAGTCGAGTGGCCAATCGACACCAGCAGCGGGACCTATCAGAAGCCCGCGGGCGCCAAGGAAGACAATTGGGTCTGGTCACCCCAGCACGTCGTCAACATGCACCGCCCCGAGACCTGGGGATACGTCCAATTCTCCAAGCAGCAGCCCGGAGCCGCCAAGTTCATTCCCGACGTCGCATGGCCAGCACGCCGATGGCTCATGCAGGTGTATTACGCGCAGACTGAGTTCAAAAAGGGGCACGGCAGGTATGCCGCCACCCTCGCAGAATTGCACGTAGACCTGCAGGCCGAGCCTCTGCTGCGCGATGCCGCGATGACCGTGGACGGCGATCGCTTCAAGGCGTCGGTCAGCTTCAAATACGGATACCGGGACTTTCTTCGTACCTTGTCCGTCCGCCAGGATTCCCTCCTGATCGAAGAACGAAGCGCCATGGTTGAATCGGGAACGACCGGCGGCCCCCAAGCGTCAGATGGGGTTTAGGATCCAATCATGCGCACAATCACACTCGTCACCGTCGCGCTGTCCATCACCGCCGCCACGGTCACGGTCCGTCCGATGGCCGACGCCAAGCCCGGCGTGGACTGGCCGATGTTCCGCGGGATCGGCAGCTCCGGCGTCGCCGACGGCTTCCCCACCGCCACGACGTGGGACGTGCCGTCAAAGAAGAATGTCCTGTGGTCGGTGCCCGTCGCGGGCCTCGGTCACTCGAGTCCCGTCATCTGGGGCAATGAGCTGTGTTTCACGACGGCCATCAGCGGAAAGTCCGACGCGGGCCTGCGAACCGGCATTTACGGCGATATCGATTCCGTGAAGGACGACACCGTCCACACCTGGAAGCTGCTCTGCTACGACAAGACCAACGGCAAGACACTGGTCGACAAGACCATTCTCAGCGGCGTGCCGAAGGTCAAACGGCATATGAAATCCACGCACGCCAACCCGACCATCGCCACCGACGGCACGCGGCTGATCGTGCTCCTGGGATCGGAAGGCCTGTACTCCTTCGACATGAAAGGCACGCTGCAATGGACGAAGGACCTCGGCGTGCTCGATTCCGGTTTTTACATGGCGCCGGATGCGCAGTGGGAATTCGCCAGCTCGCCGGTGCTCCACAACAGCGTCGTGATTGTGCAGGCCGACGTCGAGAAGAACTCGTTCCTCGCGGCCTTCGACGCCTCGACGGGCAAGGAACTGTGGCGGACCGCGCGGCACGACGTGCCCACGTTCAGCACGCCGGCGATCCACACCGTGGGCAGCCAGACGCAGATCATCGTCAACGGCTGGAAGGAGATCGCGTCCTATGATTTCCAGACCGGCGCGCAGATCTGGACCATGAAGGGTGGGGGCGATATTCCCGTGCCGGTCCCGGTGTTTGGCGGCGGGTTGATCTACGTGACCAACGCGCACGGCCTCGGCGGCGCTCCGATCTATGCGATTCGCGACACGGCCAAGGGCGATATCAGCCTGGCCGCCGGCGACACCAGCAACGCCAACATCGCCTGGAGCGTGAAAGAGGGCGCGTACCTGGTCTCGCCCGTGCTGTATCAGGACTTGCTGTACGTCACAAAAACGAACGGCGCCTTCGGCGTCTTCAACGCCAAGACCGGCGAGCGCGTCTTCCAGGGCCGCCTGGGGTCCGGCACGTCCGCCTTCACGGCCTCGACGATCGCCGCCGACGGCAAGCTGTACTTCACCAGTGAAGACGGCGACGTTTACGTCATCAAGGCCGGGACGTTCGAAACACTCGCCACCAACTCAATCGGCGGCATCGGGATGGCGACGCCGGCGGTATCGGAAGGCGTTTTGTACTTCAGGACTAGTAGTGCACTGGTGGCGATCAAGTGACCTGACCGGTCAACAACTGACAGTGAACAGTTAACAGTTAACAGTTAACAGGTGCGGAACGAGTGAAAAGCGCTTGCCAACGGTTCTGGTAAAAGCCCGGCGCGCGGCGCCGCACCTCACTTCTGACTTCTGACTTCCGCCTTCTGACTTCTGACGTGCACGCACTAGATCAAGAGCACTTCCACCATGTGTCCGTGCACCATCTCTTCCGCCGTTGACCACTTGAAAATCGTGAAGCGCCCGTCCTGAGACGCGACGAGCGCAATCGCGTCGCGCTGGTCGTGCACGAACTGGGCGGCGGAGAGATGGCGCGTGCCGCCGAGCTGGCTGGGTGTCATGTGCGCGATCTGACTCCCCTCGACGGGTTCGGTCACGAGGACGCCTTCCACCGCGGGGCTCCCGCGGCGCCGCATGATTTTGGCACCGAACGCCATGAGCTCGTAGCGGTCGTTGATGATCGTGGCGCCGTCCACCGCCGTCAGGCCGGCAATCACCCCAATCGATCGGCGCAAGTCTTCCTGCCACTCGTGGCTGTTGGAGTCGGCGCCTTCCCGCTGCATCAGATCGGCCAGTTCGGAGAACGGCGGATCGACGCCATAGAGCACAGGCGTGACAATCGATTCTCGCCACGCAGCGGTGGCCGCCGGCACCACGAGCAGCGCGCCGCCCCGGCGATGCGCGCGCATCGACGCCGCGAGCTGCACGAGCACGTCCACCTGCCCTGCCGCGCGCCCGGGCGCCTCGATGCCGAGCAACGATTTCACGGGGCCCGGACAGTCGGAATCGCGCGAGAATCCCTCGTCGACGACCCGGATCTGATCGCCCTCGAGCACCGCCACGTTCACGAACTTGCCGAACGGATCGTTCCGGTGCTTGATGACGAGCAACCCGGACGCGACCACTTCAACGACAACGCAGAAGGCGGGAATCATGCGGGTGGTACCCCACACGTTGAGCTCGCCGTTGCGGCGCCAGACGCCCAGGTGAATGCCGGGACGCTCGACGGCCGGGCCGATCTTCGCCAGCGCCGACGCGCGCAACGGCAGTTCGGTGGCGAACCGAATGGACTGCCCCGCGCGCTCGGGCGGCAACAATGCCATCGAAATCGTCGGCGTGAACCCTTCCTCGCGCCGCAGGCTCGCCCAGAACGCCGCATCGATGACCGCCTCGATGTCGGCGATGGCCGGCTCGTCGCCGATGTCCGTCCGGCCGCGCTGTCGTGCCCGCACGACGTGTTCGCAGAAAATCTCGTGAATGCGGCCCGCCACCGCGCGAGCGGCCGGATAGCCTGGGTCAGACATGGCGTCTTAAGGATAATAGACGGCCGTGGCCACTCCCGCCGTTCACGTGCGCGGCCTGCGCAAGTCGTACCGCGAGGTGATTGCCGTCGATGGCATCGACCTCGAGGTCCGCACCGGGGAGTGTTTCGGCCTGCTCGGGCCCAACGGCGCCGGGAAGACGACGACGATCGAGATCTGCGAGGGATTGACGACGCCGGATGCCGGCGATGTCGTGGTGCTGGGCCGCCGCTGGATGACCGACGAAGCCGAGCTGCGGCAGCGACTCGGCATTCAGCTCCAAGACACGCAGCTGGCCGACAAGCTGACGGTCACGGAAACCCTGGCGCTCTTTCGCAGCTTCTACCGGCAAGGGCCGGACGTCGACGAGCTCATCCGCCTGGTCCAACTCGACGAAAAGCGGAGCGCGCGGATCGTGAATCTATCCGGCGGCCAGAAACAGCGGCTCGCACTGGCATGCGCACTGGCCGGCGGTCCCGAATTGCTCTTTCTCGACGAGCCGACGACCGGCCTCGACCCGCAGGCTCGTCGCCAGCTCTGGGACTTGATCCACGTGTTCAAGCAGCAGGGCCGCACGGTCGTCCTGACGACGCACTACATGGACGAAGCCGAACAACTCTGCGACCGCGTCGCCATCATGGATCACGGTCACGTGATCGCTGAAGGCACGCCGGATCAACTGATGGCGTCGGTCACCGTCCCGCCGAAGCCGCCGCGCGTCCACGCCGCGACGCTCGAAGACGTCTTCGTCGCCCTCACCGGCCGGCATTTGCGCGATGAGTGAGACGCCTCCATCCGTCTCCCGTAGCCGGCGGGTTTCAGCCCGCCGGTCTTCTTCAGCCCGCTGGTCTTCGCTCTGGCAGCTGACGCTCATGCGGCTGCGCGAATTCACGCGCGAGCCTGAGGCCGTGTTCTGGTCGGTGTTCTTTCCGATCCTGCTCGCCGTCGGTCTGGGGATCGCGTTTGCGGGCCGCCCGGATCCCGTCATCAAGGTCGCCGCGGTCACGCCCGCAATCGCGCAGGCGCTCCGGCAGGATCCGACGCTCGACGTGTCCGAGCTCTCCGAAGACGCGGCGCGCACCGCGCTTCGCGACGGTACCGTCGCGCTGGTCGTGGAACCCGGCGCTCCCCCGGCCGTCGTCTATCGGTACGACGACACGAACGGAGATGGCCGGACGGCCCGGATGCGTGCCGACCGCGCCGTGCAGCGCGCGGCGGGCCGCGTCGATCCCGTCGCCGCCAGCGACACGATCGTCCGCGACCCGGGCTCCCGGTACATCGACTTCCTGATCCCGGGCTTGATTGGCGTCGGCATCATGAGCAATGCCGTGTGGGGCCTCGGCTTTGCCATTGTCGACGCGCGCCGGCGCAAGCTGACCAAGCGGCTCATGGCCACGCCCATGTCGCGCGTGCAGTATCTGCTGTCGTTCCTGATTTGGCGCAAAGTGTTGCTGGTCGTCGAAATCGGTGTGCCGGTGCTGTTCGGGACGCTGGCGTTTGGCGTGCCCGTCAGGGGCCATTGGATCGACATCATCCTGTTGAGCGTCCTGGGATCGCTGACGTTCAGCGCGATTGGCCTGCTGATTGCGAGCCGCGGCCGGACGATCGAAGCGCTGTCGGGCCTGGTCAACCTGACGATCATGCCGATGTGGGTGCTGTCGGGCGTGTTCTTTTCGGCGCAGCGCTTCCCGGCCATCGTGCAGCCCGTCATCAAATTGCTGCCGTTGACCGCCTACATCGACGCGATCCGAGGCGTGATGTTGCAGGGCGCCAGCCTTCTGCAGTTCGGCCGGGAGATCGCGACCCTGGCGGTCTGGGCCGTCGTGGCGTTCGTGCTGGCGCTCAAGCTTTTTCGCTGGCGGTGACGCCCATCGCCTTGAGCGCCTTGCTCTGCATGGTGCCGTTCCACGCGTGGGCCGGGCCCATCAGCATGTAGATCCATCCACCGACGCCCACCCATTCCGGCCTCAACAGCTTGGTGAGCAGCACGATCGCGATCGACACCGCGGCAAACGACGCGCTGATGACATGCGATCGGATGTGAAATCGCAGATTCAGAAGCTCGGTGTCGGTGAGACCCAGTTCCACACGCCTGCGCCAGGAGTGCCGGTGCAGCAGGACAAACGTGGCAAAAATTAACAGGATGCCTGTGCTGTAGAACAGCAGCAGCACGGCACCGTCCTGAGCCGAGATGTAAGGCACGGAGTCCGCGATGCCGAAGAGCCTTCCGGTCATGGCGGTTGTCAGGAAGCGAAGTGGATAGACGTAGATCAGCGCGACGAACAACAGCGCCGCGTTCAGCGTCGCCGTCCAGGAGTCCTGAAGGCCGTAGCGACGGAAGAACTGGTTGTGTTGCCACCAGATCCAGACGACCATCGCGAACGTCAACGCAAACGGCCCAGACTTGTGCATGATTTCGGTCAGCTCGTGCACGCTTTTTGGCGCCTCGAGCGACACGACGAGGAGCGTGATTGCAAACGCAAAGACCGCGTCGCTGAAGGCTTCGAGGCGGGAGACTTCGTGGTGGCGGGGCACGGGAGAATCTTACAGGTGCAAGCGTGCAAAGGTGCGAGGGTGCGACCCCAGCACGCCCGCATGCCCACACTTCACATAAGATCTCCCCATGCCGTCTGTGATCGAAGCCATTAACGTCAAACGCAAGATGTATTTCGAGTTCGAAGACGCCCCCTACCACTGTCTGGACGTGGAGGTTTCAAAACCCACGGCACGGGGCGGGCAAACGCTGGTCCGGCTGAAGATGCGGAATCTGCTGACGCGGGCGGTGTTCGACAAGACCTTCAAGGCCGGCGACAAGTTCGGTGAGCCCGACCTCGAGAAGGTCGAGGTCGCCTATCAGTATTCAGACGGCAACCACTATCACTTCATGGATCAGACGACGTATGACACGGTCTTGCTGAGCGCGGACACGCTTGGCGACGATCGGCTGTTACTGGCCGACGACCTGATCCTGCACGTCCAGAAATACAACGGCAATCCTATCGGTCTGCTCTTCCCGCCGATCGTCGAGATGCGCGTCAAGGACTGCGAGCCCGGCGTCCGCGGAGACACGGCCAGCGGCGGCGTCACCAAGAACGCAACGCTGGAGACCGGCCTGATCATCCGGGTGCCGCTGTTCATCAAGGAAGGCGAGAAGGTCAAGGTGCATACCGAAACGCGCGACTTCGCCGGCCGGGCGTAACCGGATTACTTCCGCGCGCCTTGCTTTCCGGCCTCGAACACCTGCCCGATCGGAACGGACAAACTGACTCCGAGGCGCACGCCGACAGGCACCACCAATGCGATCAGGCCCTGCGCCTCCACACGCAGGGCGGCGTGCGGTGAAAGCGTCTTCTGAGCGCCGAAGCCGAACATCGCGATGAGAGGCGGAAGAATGTAGGTGCGAGGCGGCCGCACGCAGCCTGGCGCCGAGCAGCTGTACGACGGCTCTCGCCAGACGACGCCCTCGACGCCTGAACTCAGGAACAGCTCAAAGCCGGGCCGGCTGCCGCGATCGATGCGCCGCCTGGTCTGGACGCCATAGAACGCCCGAACGTCGTCCACGAATTCCTGGTTCCTGGTGGCCTGGTAAGGGCCCCCGAAGATCTCGAGCGATCGCCGTTCGCCGACCGGAATGGTGACCATGGCGCGGATCGAGACGCCGGACGTCGCCCACGACAGCACGCCCGCGCCGCAAAGACTCAGTTCGATCGGCCGCAGGCTGGCCGGCGGCCCTCCTGCGGCAGTATCCTGCGCTGTCGCTGGCGACGCGAGCGTCAGCACCAAGCCCGCCGCGCACAAGAACGTCATCGTTCCGCTGGTCGGATATGTCATGGCCCTTCCCAGGGCACCATCGTATGAGGCGGAACGCAGGATGTCCTGATTCGATCGCTGAATAGTCCTGATTGTGGCGCCGGACCCGCCGTCATTTGCATACACTAGACAGTTAGACCCGCGCTGATCGGCCGAACCGGCCAGCAGCAGGCTGGTTTTCGGAGAAGTTTCAATGCCCGCTGACAGCACGTCCATGTCCCGGACCGAAGCGACACTCACGTACGACGGCAAGTCATTGGCGCTGCCTGTGGTGACCGGCAGCGAAGCCGAATCGGCGATCGACATCCAGAAGCTTCGCGCACAGACGGGACTCATTACTCTGGATCCGGGTTACGGCAATACCGGCGCGTGCCGCAGCGCGATTACATTCATCGATGGCGAGAAGGGCATCCTGCGCTACCGCGGGTACGACATCGCGGAACTGGCGGAAAAGAGCACGTTTCTCGAAGTCGCCTGGCTGCTGCTCCGCGGCAACCTGCCAACCCCATCCGAGTTGAAGGACTTCACGTCGTCGGTGACGACGCACACGCTGCTCAACGAGAACTTCCGGCGGTTTTTCGATGCGATGCCGAAGGATGCGCATCCGATGCCGCTCTGTGCGGCCGCGGTCGCGGCACTGGCGACCTTTTACCAGGATACGGACGCGTCGGCCGCGCGGACGAACGAAACCGTCGTACGGCTGATCGCGAAGATGCCGACGCTGGCCGCCTATTCCTACAAGCATTCCATCGGCCAGCCGTTCATCTATCCGCAGAACCGGCTGAGCTACCCGGCCAACTTCATTCACATGATGTTTGCGACGCCGTGTGAGGAGTACGAGGTCGATCCGCTGCTCGCCCGGGTCATGGATCTGCTGCTGATCCTGCACGCCGATCACGAGCAGAACTGCTCGACCAGTACGGTCCGCATGGTCGGCAGCTCGCAGGCCAACCTGTACGCGAGCATTTCGGCCGGCATCAGCGCGCTCTGGGGTCCGCTTCACGGCGGCGCCAACCAGCAGGTCATCGAGATGCTGGAGCACATCGAGGCCGAAGGCGGCGACGCTCAGGTGTTCGTCGACCGCGCCAAGAGCAAGAAGGACAACAGCCGGCTGATGGGCTTTGGTCACCGCGTGTACAAGAACTACGACCCGCGCGCGACCATTCTGCGCAAGGCGTGCATCGACGTGCTGGAGCGCCTGCACATCAAGAGCCGCCAGCTCGACATCGCGATGAAGCTGGAAGACATCGCGCTCAAGGACGACTACTTCATCAGCCACAAGCTGTACCCGAACGTCGATTTCTACTCAGGCATCATCTACAAGGCGCTCGGCATCCCGGTGAACATGTTCACGGTGATGTTCGCGCTCGGCCGCATGCCGGGGTGGATCGCGCAGTGGCTGGAGAGCCGGCAGGATCCCGACAACCGCATCGCCCGGCCGCGCCAGGTCTACACCGGCGCCACGCTGCGGAAGTACGTGCCGCTCGACAAGCGAGGGCAATAGGCCGACACGGCTCGTGGTTGTAAGTTAGCCAGTACGTCTGTAGCATCTGTCTCCCTGTCCCATGATTGGCCAGACCACTTCACGCTATCGGGTTCGCGACTCGCCAAAGCCCGGCGGGAGGTCGCGGTGATCGGCACGACGATCGGCCGCTACTCCATCGTCAAGCGGCTGGGCGAAGGCGGCATGGGTGTCGTGTACGAGGCCGAGGACCTGTCCCTTGGCCGATCCGTCGCCTTGAAGTTCCTTCCGGCCGAAGTGGCAGAAGACAAAGCGGCCCTCGAGCGGCTGGGTCGCGAAGCCCGCGCGGCCGCGGCGCTCAATCATCCGAACATCTGCGTCATCCACGAAATCGGCGAGCACAACGGCCAGCCCTTCATCGTCATGGAGCGGCTCGAGGGACAGACGCTGAAGGATCGGGTCGCCGGCAAGCCGCTGCCGGCCGACGACACGCTCGATCTCGCGCTGCAGATCATCGACGCGCTCGACGCCGCGCACGGCCGCAACATCATCCATCGGGACATCAAGCCGGCGAATATTTTCGTGACCACGCGCGGACACGCGAAACTGCTGGATTTCGGGCTGGCCAAGCAGGCCATCGTCGGCAGCGGATCCGGTGACAGTGCCACGAACATCGGCCTGACCAGTCCGGGCACCGCGCTCGGGACCGTGGCGTACATGTCACCGGAACAGGCGCGCGGCGAGGAACTCGACGCGCGCAGCGACCTCTTCTCCGTGGGCGCCGTGCTGTACGAGATGGCGACTGGCCGCCAGGCATTCGCGGGACCGACAGCAGCGACCACCTTCGACGCGATCCTGCATGGCGCGCCGGCGTCGGCGTCGCACGTCAATCCTCTGCTGCCGCCTGCCCTCGATCGGATCATCGTCAAGGCTCTGGACAAGGATCGCCGCGCGCGCTATCAGACGGCCGCCGATCTGCGGGCCGACCTCAAGCGCGTGAAGCAGGACAGCGGATCGGGACCGGCCACGCCCCGCAGCGGAGCCGCCGCGGCGGCGTCCAAGGCGCCGGCGTCGCTGGCGGTGCTGTACTTCGAGAATCTCAGCGGGGCGAGGGACGACGAGTACTTCCGCGACGGGATGACGGAAGACATCATTACCGAACTGTCCAAGATCAAGCATCTACGCGTCTTCCCTCGGCCGGAAATCCTGGCATATCGCGACAAGCCGACGGCGCCCACGCAGGTCGGGCAGGACCTGGACGCGACGTACGTGCTCTCCGGCAGCCTGCGGCGCGCCGGCAATCGCCTGCGCATCACGGCCCAACTGATCGAAACACGAACGCGACACTCCGTCTGGGTCGAACGCTACGACCGCGAGATGGCCGATGTCTTCGAGGTGCAGGACGAGATTGCGCGCAAGATCGCGCAGGCGCTGCGGATCACGCTGTCGCCACAGGAAGAAGCGCACATCGCGCAGAAGCCGACCGAGGACCTGCAGGCGTACGACTACTTTTTGCGCGGCCGGAATTACCTCCGGCTCGAGAACTTCGATCACGCGCTGCAAATGTACGAACAGGCGGTCGAGCGGGATCCGAAGTTCGCGCTGGCCTACGCGGGCGTCGCGAATGTGTGCGGACTGATCTACGAGCTGCGCGAGAAGGCGCCGCGCTGGATCGATCGCGGCCTGGCCGCGTGCGAGCGGGCCATGGCGTTGGAGCCGGGTCGCGCCGAAGTACTCGTGGCCCGTGGGCGCATCTGCTACGCGCAGCAGAAGTACGACGACGCCGTCGCGTACGCGCGCCTGGCCATCGAGCGCAAGCCGGACTGCGAGGGCGCCTACAACGTGCTCGGCCGTGCGTATTTTGCGTCCGATCGCTTCGAGGAGGCCGCGCTCGTGGTCGAGCAGGCGCTCGAGGCCAACGGCGACGACTACAACACGTACATCCCGTATCTCATGTGCCTGGAGCGGCTCGGCCGAAAGGCGGAGGAAAGCCGGGTGCGTGAGCGTCTCGCTCGCACGCTGGAGCGGCAACTCGAACTGGCGCCCGACGACGTGCGCGCGCGGATTCTGCTGGGCGTGCAGTACGCCGCCGTCGGCCGCGGCGACGAAGCCGTCGTCCAGCTCCAGCGCGCCGTGCATTTGCGTCCCGACGACGGCAACACGCTGTACAACGCCGCCTGCGTCTACGGCGTGCTCAATCGCGCCGACGATGCGCTCGAGATGCTGCGCCGCGCCATCAAGTCCGGTTACGCCAACTTCGACTGGGTCCGCCGCGATCCCGATCTCACGCTGCTCCGTGACAATCCAGAGTTTCAGGAGCTCGTCGGCAAGAAATAGACGTCGCGCTATTCTCAGGGGACGCCGCCGGCGCAACGCCGCCGCGGATCGCCGCCGGCGCAATGGCGTCGCTGCCGAATGGCCGCCACGTGGCGATCAGGCCTTCTGCTTCCGGGCCAGCCGAACGACGATGTCGTATTCGGTTTTGCTCACCGGCTGCACTGACAGCCGGCTTCCCTTCTTGATGACCATCATTTTTTCGAGGCCCTTGGTGTGCTTCAACGTCTCGAGCGGCAACGTCGCCGGAAAGCGCTCGACGAATTCGATATCCACCATGTACCAGACCGGCTTCTCGCCGGTGCTGTCGGGGTCGTAGTACTTGTGGCCCGGCTTGAACTGGTACTCGTCCACGTATCCCGCGCGCGCGATGCGGGCCAGGCCGGTGACACCGGAGGGCTCGGCATTTGACGCGTAGAACAGCACCTCGTCGCCCACCTGCATCCGATCGCGCATGAAATTGCGCGCCTGATAGTTGCGGACACCCTCCCAGCTGGTCTTCCGGTCGCGCTTCAGCTCGTCGATGGTGTATGCCGCGGGCTCGCACTTCATCAGCCAGTACCGCTTGGACATTGGGAGATCATACGACGCTGGTCGGAGGGGACGGAGCGCACGGATCTGGACGGCGCTCCCCTCAAGTGTTCTACTTCTCCCATGCCATCACGACGCCATTTCCTTCACGCATCGGCGACCGCGGCCTCTGCCCTCGCCATCGCCAGGACTTCGTCGATCGCGACGCTGGCGGGCGCCGCGACGCCGTCGGCCGACGCCCGGAACGCCGCCGTACGCGCGTTCGAGGCGCAACTGCTCCGCGCGCGTCCGGTGGCGCTTGGCAAAGTCCGGCTCACAGGCGGGCCATTGAAGCGCGCCCAGGACGTCACCGCCACGTATCTGCTGTCTCTCGAGCCCGATCGGATGATGGCGTTTTATCGCACGCGCGCCGGCCTTCAGCAGAAGGCGCAGCCGTATGCGGGTTGGGACGGATCCGGACGGCAGCTCACGGGCCACATCGCGGGACATCACCTGTCGGCCGTCAGCCTCATGTACCAGGCGACCGGCGACGCCAAGTTCAAGGACCGCGCCGACTATCTCGTCCGTGAGCTGAAAGAGGTGCAGGACGCCCGTGGAGACGGCTACCTCGGTGCGATCGTCACGTCCGACAACATCGACGGCCGGGACGTGTTCAAGCAAGTGTCCAAGGGCGAGATCCGGTCCGGTGGTTTCGATCTGAATGGTCTCTGGTCTCCGTGGTACACGCTGCAGAAGACGTTCAGTGGCCTGCGCGACGCCTACCGTCATACCGGCAACGCCACGGCGATGGACGTGTCACTCAAGTTCGCCACCTGGACCGAGAACGTGCTCAAGCCGATGACCGACGCCCAGGTCCAGAAGATGCTGCTCACCGAACACGGCGGCATGAACGAGATCCTGGCCGATCTGTACGCGGACACCGGCGACAGGCGCTGGCTGGCGCTCTCGCTGCGATTCGAGCACCACGCGTTCACAGATGCGTTGAAGCGGCATCAGGACAACCTGAACGGCAAGCACGGCAACTGCCAGATCCCGAAACTCATCGGTTCGGCCGCGCGGTACGGCTACACCGGCGATCCGCAGGACATCATCGCCGCCGATTTCTTCTGGGATCGCGTCGTCCAGCACCACACGTACGCCACCGGCGGGCATGGCCTGGCCGAGTACTTCGGCCCGCCAGACGAACTGAGCCCGCGCGTCGATGGCCGGGTCGCGGAAACGTGCAATGTCTACAACATGCTGAAGCTCACGAGGCGGCTGTTCTCGCTTCGGCCGGATGTGTACTACGCCGACTTTCAGGAGCGCGCGCTCTTCAATCACATTCTCGGATCGATCGATCCCGAAGACGGCCGCACGTCCTACATGGTCCCGGTGGGCCGCGGTGTCCAGCAGGAATATCAGGACATGCAGCGCAGCTTCACCTGCTGCGTCGGATCCGGCATGGAGAGCCACGCGCTGCACGGCGACGGGCTCTACTACGAATCGGATGACGCGATCTGGGCGAACTTGTTCGTACCGTCCACCGCGGAGTTTGCGAACGGCGCGAAACTCGCCATGGACACCGGCTTCCCCGACGGCGATCAGGCGACCATCACGTTCACGGCTGGCGCGTCGAAGCCGTTCACCCTCATGGTTCGGCGGCCCGTCTGGGCCGGCGACGGCTTCCGCATCAGCGTGAACGGCGCGGCGCTGGAACAACCGGCGCTCGCCAGCCTGCGCCCGGGCGGCGCCGGCGGCCGTAACGTATCGCAGAACGATCCGCGCATTCCGCCGAGCAGCTATGTCGAAATCGCGCGCACGTGGCGCGCGGGCGATCGCGTCGAACTCGCACTGCCGAAGTCGCTGCATCTGGAGCCGACGCCGGACAACAAATCCGTGACGGCGATCATGTGGGGGCCGCTGTGCCTCGCGGCCGATCACGGCACCCGGCCGCAGGGTGGACGCGGCCAGGGCCAGGCCGCCGACGGCGCCGCGGCGCCGCTGCAGATTCCGTCGCTGGTCGCCGGCGGACGTCCGCTCGACGAGTGGATACAGCCGGCTGCCAAACCCGGCGATTTCGTCGCCAGGGGCGTTGCGCGTGTACCGGCCACGTCGACGCCAGCTGGCGACGTGACGATGGCGCCGTTCTATCGCACGCATCGACGCGTGTATCAGATCTATTTCGACCTGTTGACGCCGGCGGAGTTCGACGACAAGTCGGCGTCAATGACCGCGGAGCGCGAGCGCCGGCGGAAGATCGAAGCCGCAACGGTGTCGTTCATCCAGCCAGGCGACGCCGCTCTGGAGAAAGAGTTCAACTACCAGACCAGCGATCCAAATCGTCCAGCGCCGCGCGCCGCCGGCCGCACGAGCCGCTCGGGCGGCGGGTGGTTCTCGTTCGATCTTCCGGTCGAGCCCACGACCGACATGGCGCTGGTCGTGACGTATTTCAACGAAGCCGGCCTGCCGCCCACCACCGGCGCCTTCGACATCCTCGTGGACGGCACCGTGGTCGGCCACTTCCAGACCAACACGAAGGCCAGCGGTTACTTCGATGAAATGTACGCCGTGCCGATCGTGCTCACGCGCGGCAAGGCGAGATCGACGGTGAAGTTCCAGGCCACCGGCGACGGCCGCATCGTCCCGATTTTCGGCGTCCGCATCGTGAAAGCCGCCGACATCCGGTAACCGCCGTACGTAGCCGGCGGGCTTCAGCCCGCCGGTCGATCCTGATGTCGACGGGTGTGCGGCGGCCTGAAGGCCGCCGGCTACTTCAACCTCAAGAAATAGATCCCGACCCCATGCGTCGCCGCGACGAGGATCCTCGCATCGGGAAGGATTTCGAGATCCACCATCAACGCCTCGGGCAGCCCTGTTCCGCCGCCTTCCCAGTGCGTCATGTCCTTGCGTAAGCGGAGTGGGCCGAAGTCTGTGGCCGCGTACAAATCGCCCCGCACGTCGTCGAACGCAATCGTATTGATCGGGATGTCGCCGATGTCGTAGTCGGCGGAGACAAAGGATGCCTGATGCGTCTCCGGATTGTAGACCGCGCGGAACACATGGCCTGGCGTACCCGGCGTCAACGCGTTGAATCCGGAATAGGAAATGTACGCGACGTTCGGATCGACTCGATCGACGACGACGCGCGTGACGAATCGATTGGGCATCGCCGGCGTGTCGATACGCACAAACTGCACGGCCGCTGCGGGACCGTCGACGGCTTTGGCCACGAACAGACGCCCCATGCTCGTCGCCGCCCAGAGCGTGCCGGTATCGGCGGGCGTTCGTTCGGCGGCGACGATGAGGCCGCCGGTGCGATCAGTACCGTAGAAGTCGCTCGTCAGATCGCCGGGCTTGCGGCTGGCTGAGTCCGGCGTGCTGCCGGCGTCAAACGGAAACGCGACGCCGAGCGGGACCCAATCGCCACAGACGCGGCTGGACGTGCCACCCGGGAACTTGCAGTTCGCCTCGAGAAAGGCCTGCGGCCCGCCGTTGTCCTGCGTGCGCCACACGTGCTGGAAGGCCGTGAACTGTGTGTCCGGCCGCGCCCGATCGAACGTCAGGAATTGACGGCCCGTCGATTGCGTGATGCTCTCGCGTTCGGCGGCCACCTGTATCGGATCGTGCGTTCGGACCCACGAGCTTCCGTCACCGTTCCTGAAATTCGTGAAGTAGTTGTTGCTCTGGAAGCTCGCGAAGACGATCGCCGGATTCGCGGGATGAAACCCCGAGGCTGACGTGCCGTCGCCAAACGGAAACAGCGTGGTCCACGTCAGCATGTTCCGCGTGCCGTCCTGCCAGACCGTACTGTTGTCCTGGAGGCCGCCGATCAGGCGCTGCAGCGGGCGCTGCGGATCGAGCGACACATTGAAGAACTGCAGCGTCTGCAGGCCCTGGTTCAGGAAATAGATCCGGCTCGGGACGGACGCGTAGATGGTCTGGCAGCTCGGGATGTTGACGAACTGCGTCGAGCAGCGGCTGCGCACGTCCGAGAAATTGCCGTCGTTGCGGACGATCCCGCCGTCCGATCCGACGAATGCAATGTTGGGATCGCGCGGATGAAACGCGATGGCGCGCACATCCACGTGGCTGTCATTCGGCGTGGGTTGCGCGTCCGATCCAAACGCGGAGAAGCCGACGCCCGCGTTCGTCGATCGAATCGTCGGCTCGCCGAACGTCGATTGGAAGACGCCGCCGACAATCACCGTGTCCGGCTGTCCAGGCGGCGTCGCGACGACCAAATCGTAGAAGCACTGTGCCGCGCACATGCGGCGGCTCGTGAACCCCGGGGCCGACGACGTGTCTGAGGACAGCGAGAGCCACGCGCTGGTGTTCACGAGCGACGCGCCCGATCCTGTCACCAGCGCCGAGGCCGGCACGTCGGCATTGTCCAGACGATAGAAGCCTTGCGACGCCACCGCCTCAGTGCCGTTGTAGACATACAGGCGGGTCTTGCCGTTCTTGACCGTGAGATCGAACATCGCAAGGTCGTGGAATCTGGCGGCGCCGACCACGGCGAAGACCGGCTTGAACGACGCGTCGTTGTTCTCGAGCGAGGGCGCAGATCGATGGATCGCGTTGTTCCAGGCGGTCGCGTAGACAATCGACGGATCCTTCGGATCGAGCTTGACGTGTCTGACGCCGAACATCGTGTCACTGGCACCGATGGCGAGATTCGGATTCGCCGGTATCACCGGATCGAGCGGTGGTACCCAGATCAATGTCCACGTCTGCCCGCGATTCGTCGTCTTGTAGAGACCCACGCGCGGCTGAGGGTACCCGGTCACCTGCGACTGGCCACCGCGTACGGCCGTCATGCCCAGCATCGCGGTCGTCGTCGCCACGTACAGCGTCTGCGCGTTCGACGGATCGACGACGATGGTGCTGATGCCGCGAGTGGAGGTGAAATCGATCGGCTGCGGCGAGACGACTGAGTCGGTGATCGTTGTGCTGACGCGCGACCAGGTGTCGCCGCCGTCGGTCGATCGATAGAGACCCGTGCCGGCGCCGGAGTTCTGCGGCGTGTTCGTTTCACCCGTGCCGACATAGATGGTGTTGCCAAGCCTGTCGCCGGGATCGATGGCGAGGCTGCCGATGCTGTTCGTGCCGAGACCGGTGCCGACCCATTTCCACTTGGGGTCGGTCGTTCGCATCGCGTCGTCGCTGCGCCACACCCCGCCGCCGGCGGTGCCCACCCACATCCGGCACCCGCCGCTGAGGGCGCAGCGCGAAGAGATTGCGAGCGCGGACACACGGCCCGAGACGTTGCCGGACGCGTTGCCGCTGTTGACGACCGTGGCGGGCCCGAGGTTCTGCCACACGTCCTCTGGCGTGGCGCCGCCGCGCATCACGCTGGCGGCAAACGCGGCGTACCGCTGCGCGCTGGCGCGCGCGACTTCCGGGCTGCCAACCTCGCCGGGAAACGCCTGTTCGTACGCGAGCAGGTCGTAGAAGCCGTTTGGTGTGAACTTGCGATCCGCGTCCTTGTCCGAATCCACGTCAACGCCGCGGCCGCGCGGTTCGGCCTTTGTCGGCGCCGGCTTCACCGGCTGCCGGCTCTGCTGCGCGGAAACCGCAGTTGTCAAAATGAGCAGAGTTATTAACAGAGGGGGTCGGGTCCGTTTTCCACAGTCGAAAACGATTTGTCGAGTGCTCTTGGTCATATTCTTGGATTCGCCTGTGGAAAACGGACCCGACCCCCTCTGTTAACGCACGATGAGGTCCTGAACCTTCTTGTCGCCGGGTTGCAACGTGACGGGCACAGCGGCCGGCACGAGCGAGGACAAGAACGCGGGGTCGTACTGTTCGTCGCGATCGATGTCCGTAACCGCGGCGATCAGATATCGTCCCGCCGGAAGATTCGTCGGTCCGGCGCCGGAGAGCACGAATTTTCCATCGGTCCCTGGCCGCGTCGTCAGAATCCGGCGCGAGCCGGAAACCCAGTACGCCTTGTCCTCCGGGAACACCACAATAAAGTGCTGCGACATCGGGGCGCCGGCCCCGTTAGTGATGCGGCCAGACAATTCCTGGTACCGATCGGTGAACGTGACGATGAAAGACTGTGGCGACACCTCACCAATCTCCAC
>Ga0105248_10002596_pt1 | contig 20105 bp, 17 predicted proteins | sample KBSS34metaG_FD_81524 | JGI IMG/M metagenome (GOLD analysis project Ga0105248, IMG submission 81524) | Switchgrass rhizosphere microbial communities from Kellogg Biological Station, Michigan, USA - KBS S3-4 metaG | ecosystem: Host-associated > Plants > Roots > Rhizosphere > Soil | place...
CGAGCTACGTCTTCGAGGATCCGGAATCCGCGGCGGCGTACTTCAACCTGCAGGAATACGGGAACACCTACTCGCGCATCATGAACCCGACGGTGGCCGTCTTCGAGGAGCGCATGGCGAGTCTCGAAGGCGGATCCGGCGCGGTCGCCTTCGCGAGCGGGATCGCCGCGCAGGCCGCGGCGCTCTTCACCCTGCTGCAGCCCGGCGATCACGTCGTCTCCTCGTCGGCGCTCTACGGCGGCACGGTCAATCAGTTCAAGCACCTGCTGCGGAAGATGAATGTCGGCCTCACGTGGGTTGATCCCGACAATCCGGGCGCGTGGAAGGCGGCCGTCCGCGAGAATACAAAAGCCTTCTACGGCGAGACGATCGGCAATCCGGGGGGCAACGTCCTCGACATCGAGACGATCGCGGCCATCGCGCACGATTACCAGCTTCCGCTGCTCGTGGACAACACGTTTGCGACGCCGTTTCTCTGCCGCCCCATCGAGTGGGGCGCCGACATCGTGCTGCACTCGGCGACCAAGTTCATCGGCGGCCACGGCACGAGCATCGGCGGCGTGGTGGGCGACTCGGGCGAGTTCAACTGGTCGAACGGCCGCTTTCCGGTCGTCGCCGATCCGTCGCCGGCGTATCACGGGCTGCAGTTTCACGAAACCTTCGGCACCTACGGTTATCTGATGAAGCTGCGGGCCGAGACGCTGCGCGACCTCGGCGCGGCGATGAGCCCGTTCAACGCGTTCCTGTTCCTGCAGGGGCTCGAGACGCTGTCGCTGCGGATGGCGCGCCACGTCGAGAATGCGACGGCGGTGGCGAGCTATCTCGCCTCGCACGCGCTCGTCTCGAACGTCACCTACCCGGGGCTGCCGGCCAACCGCTATCGCGCGCTGGTGGACAAGTACCTGCCGCGCGGCGCCGGAGCGGTGTTTTCATTCGACTGCCGCGGCGGCCGCGCCGCAGGCCAGGACTTCATCCGCGGCGTCACGCTGTGGTCGCACCTCGCCAACGTCGGCGATTCGAAGAGTCTCATCATCCACCCGGCGAGCACGACGCACCGTCAGCTGAACGATGAGGAGCTGAAGGCTGCGGGAGTGGGGCCCGGCACGATCCGGCTGTCGGTCGGCACCGAGTCTGTTGACGATCTCATCTGGGACCTTGAACAGGGCTTCGCGCGCATGGCCGCGTCGACGGCGGCTGTGGAGGCGCGCTGATGGCGTTCGATCTGAAGCGCTACCAGGATCCGCTGACGATCCAGCGCGTGTTGCATAGCGCGAAGACCGTCGCCGTCCTGGGACTGTCGAGCAATCATCTGCGTCCGAGCTACTTCGTCGCGTTCTATTTGAAGCGGCACGGCTACACAATGATTCCCGTGAACCCGAAGGAGACCGAGATCCTCGGCGAGAAGTGCTACAAGAGCCTCGCCGAGATTCCTGTGCCGGTGGACATCGTCGACGTGTTCCGCGCGCCGGATGCGCTGCCGGCAATCGCGAAGGAAGCGGTCGCGATTGGCGCGCAATGCCTGTGGTGCCAGTTCGGCGTCATCAACGAGGAGGGCACGCGCATCGCTGAAGCAGGCGGCATGACGGTCATCGAGGATCGCTGCATGAAGGTCGAGTACGCGCGCTACGTCGGACGCATGCACTGGCTCGGCTTCAACACCCAGCGCATCACCTCCGTCCGCGGCGGGCTCCAGTAGGAATCAGAGCTCACCTACGGCTTGATCGCAGGCGCTTCTCGCGCGAAGGCGCGGTGGCACGCGGTGCACGCCTCGGATATCGCTGGAAGCGCGGCGCGGACGCGCTCGAAATCCGCCGCTCGCGCGCTGCGGAGGCCGAGGAGTGCCGCCGTCGCCACCGCGGCGGAGGCATCACGGGCCCGTGCCGCGCGGCCCGCCCATTCCGCTTGCCGGCCGTCCCCCGCCCGGGTGCGAAAGAACAACAGGTTTTCGAGCTCGGCCAGTCGCGCCGCGTCCTGGTACAACGCCGCCCAGCCTTTCCGGTCCACCGGCGCGTGTGCCATCGAGTGCTGCAGCGCGTCGTACGCCGGCTTCATCATCAGGTCCATCAGGTCAACGTTGTCGAGCACGGCAACAGGCTGAGCCGCGGACTCGACCTGTGTGGCCGCCGGCCGAGCCGCTGCCAGCATCGCGACAAACACGCACACCAGCATCCGGGGTTGCGCCATAATCTCCTCGAGCAGCAGAGCGCGAGGAGTATTACATGCCTGACTGGAAGCCCGTCATCGCCTGCGGACTCGCCGTCGCCCTGCTGTCGGCCGCGCCGGCGGCGCAAAGCCGGCAGGCGCCGCTGCCGCGCACGGCCGACGGCCATATTGACCTGCAGGGCATCTGGGATTTCCGCAGCGCCACCGCGCTCGAACGGCCGGCGCGATTCGCCGGCCGTGAATTCATGACCGCCGAAGAGGCGATCGCCTACGAGAAGGAAGCGGTCGAGCGCGAGGACGGCCGTCCGCCCGACGACGGCCGGACGGAGCAGTCCGTGCATCCCGTGTGGTGGCTCGACTACGGCAAGACCGTGGTGAAGAGCCGGCGCACTTCGCTCATCGTCGACCCGCCCGACGGCAAGATCCCCGCGCAGACGCCCGAGGGGCGGGAGCGCGCCGCAGCACGCCGCGCGGCGGCACGGGAGCACGGGCCGGCCGATTCGTACGAGAACCGCAGCCTTCAGGAACGCTGCATCACGCGGGGCCTTCCCGAGGTGATCCTCCCCGGTCCCTACAACAACAACCTGCAGATCGTGCAGACGCCCGGCTACGTGGTGCTGTTCACGGAAATGATCCACGACGCGCGCGTCGTGCCGATGGATGGGCGTCCGCACAGCAGTCCGAATCTCCGGTCGTGGATGGGTGATTCGCGCGGCCGCTGGGAAGGGGACACGCTCGTCATCGACACGACGAACTTCGCCGATCGAACGAACTTTCGCGGCTCCGGCGCGAACCTCCATCTGATCGAACGCTTCACGCGGGTTGACGCCGACACGATCGACTACCGCTTCACGGTCGAGGATCCGACGACCTGGACGAGGCCGTGGACGGTCGCGTATCCGATCGTGAAGACCGACGGTCCCATCTACGAGTTCGCCTGCCATGAAGGAAACTACGGTCTGCGCGACATCCTGACCGGCGCCCGGTACGAGGAGAGGGCTGCGGAAGAGGCCGCGCGAAAGAAATAACATGCCTGACCAGAAGCTGCTCGGCCAGAACTACACGCCTCCAGACCTCGTCGCCAAAGTGACGGGCCGCGCGAAGTATGCCGAAGACTATCGCGCCGACGGCATGCTGTTCACCAAACTGCTGCTCAGCCCGATGCCGCATGCGCGCGTGCGGCGCATCGACACGCGGGCGGCGCTGGCGCTGCCCGGCGTCAAGGCGATTCTCACGGCCGATGATCTGCCGGACCTGAAAGGCGCCGAGCGCGCGCTGACCAACGAGCCGCTCTACCAGGGGGAGCCGATCCTCGCCGTGGCGGCTGTCGATGAGGCGACCGCGGCGGCTGCGATCGAGCGCGTCGACATTGATTTCGAGCCGCTGCCGTTCATTACCGATCCGGTCGAGAGCCTGCGACCCGGCAGCCCGAACGCGCGTGTCGACGGCAACGTCTGGATCACGCCGCCGCCGGCGCCACCGGCGGCCGGTGCGTCGGCGCCGGCGCCTTCTCGCCCGAAGGTGCAGGTCTTGAAGTGGACCGAGCAGGATTTCGCCAACGCACCCGAAGGCGGCCTGCCGATGGGCCAGGCCCCGGACGAGTGGTCGTACGGCGATCTCGACGCGGGGTTCAAGAGCGCCGCTCTCGTCGTCGACGAGACGTTCATCGTGCAGTCCACCGGACACCAGCCGATGGAGTCGCGCAGCGCGATGGCCTACTGGCAGAACGGCAAGCTGTACCTGCACGGATCCACGCAGAGCGTCGCGCGCACCATCGATCCGCTCGCGAGCTGGCTCGGCATGGACGCGTCGAACATCGTGCTGGTCAGCGAGTATTGCGGCGGCGGGTTCGGCAGCAAGGGCGCCGGCGCGATCTCGATGGTGATTCCGGCGCTGCTCTCGAAGAAGGCGGGCGCGCCGGTCATGATGCGCATCAGCCGCGAAGAGGAACACTACATCGGCCGCGCGCGGACCGGCATGGTCGGGCGCGCGAAAGCCGGCTTCACCAAGGACGGCCGCATCACCGCCCTCGACCTCTTCATCGTCGAAGACAACGGATCCTACGGACCGATGGGGGATTATCGATCCGCGGCGCTGGCCGCGTCGCTCATCTGGCAGCCGATCGCGATGCGATGGCGCGGGCTGGCGGTGCTGACGAACACGCCGCCGCGATCACAGCAGCGTTCGCCCGGCCCGATGCAGGCGAACGCCATCATGGAGCCGGTCGTCACCAAGGCCGCGAAGAAGCTGGGGCTCGACCAGGTGGCGATCCGCCGCATCAACTCGCCGGAAGGCAAGGCGCTGTATGGCCCAGTACGGCCGAATGGCCAGCGCGGGCACATCACGAGCGCGTTCGTGAAAGACGCGCTCGACCGCGGCGCGGAGCTCTTCAACTGGGAGGAGCGCAAGGCACGCTCCGGCAAACGGCAGGGATCGAAGGTGCGCGGCGTCGGTGTCGCGGTCGGCCCGCACGGCGCCGGGTCGATTGGCTACGACGGCCTGATGACGATCCAGCCTGACGGCAAGCTGTACGTGCAATCGGGCGTCGGCAACCTGGGGACGCATTCGTGCATCGATCTCGCGCGTGTCGCGGCCGATGTGCTCGCGATGCCGTGGGACAAGGTCGTCGTCAACTGGGGCAGCACCGCGAAGAACATTCCCTGGTCCGCGATGTCGGTCGGCAGCCAGACGACGCACGCGATGACGCGCGCGAACCTCGCGGGTGCGGTGGATGCGCGGCTGAAGCTGCAGGAAATCGCCGCCAGGGATCTCGGCGGTGCGCCCGCCGACTACGTGCTCGCGAACGAGCGCGTGCAGCGCCGCGACAACCCGTCGCGCGGCCTCACCTACGCGCAGGCGGCGGCTCGCGCCATCGCGCTCGGCGGGAAGTTCGACGGCCATGAGTTGCCCGCCGATATCCACCCGATGACGAAGAAATCGGCCGCCGCGCTGGCCGGCCTGGGTCTGATGGGCGTCGCCAAGGACACGTACCCGCACGACGGCGACACCTATTCGTTCGTCGTCGGCTTCGCGGAAGTCGAAGTTGATCTCGAAACGGGGAAGACCCGTGTCGTCGACTACCTCGCCGTCGGCGACGTCGGTACTGTCGTCAACCCGCGCAGCCTCCACGGTCAGCTGCTCGGCGGCATCAACCTCGGCATCGGCCACGCGCTACAACAGAAGTGGGTGTACGACCCGCACTACGGCGTGCCGCTCGCGAAACGCTTCTACCACAACAAGCCGCTGACGATGCTCGACATTCCCGCCGTGATGCGCACCGAGGCGCTCGGTCTGGCGGATCCGGAAACGCCGGTCGGTGCGCGCGGCGTCGGCGAGCCCCCGGTCGGCGCCGGCTACGGATCGGTGATGAACGCAATCGCGGACGCGGTGGGTGAGGAGATCTTCCGGAAGGCGCCGGTGACCGCCGACATCGTCCTCATGTCGCTGGAGCACGGCAAGCGCATGCACGATCCACTGGCGTCACACCTCTAAGAAAAAACCGCGGAGATCGCAGAGATCGCTGAGAAAAACATTCTTCTCTGCGTTCTTTGCGTCCTTTGCGGTTTTTTCCGTGCTTTACCACCCGAAGATGTAGCGCTCCCGGCGCACATCCGCGCCGCCGCGCAGTGTGCCGGTCGCCGGATTCACACCCACGGCGACGACGCCTGTGCTCATGCCGTAGGAGCCGAGCACCTTCAGCCGGTGCCCGCGCGACGTAAGGTTGGCGCGAACCGCCTCCGGCACACGGTCTTCGATCTCCAGCCGTCCCGGATCGCTCACGTGGTTGTCGAATGACCCGAACGGGTGCAGCGAGTTGATCCGCGGCGCCTCGATTGCCTCCTGGATGTCTTTGCCGAACACGATCATCTGCAGCAGCACGTTCAGAATCTGCTGATCCTGGCTGTCGCCGCCGGGGGTGCTGATGGCGAGGAACGGCTTGCCGTCCTTGAGCACCAGCGTCGGCGTCAGCGTCGTCCGCGGCCGCTTGCCGCCGGCGAGGACGTTCGGGCTGAGCGGGTCGAGATCGAACACGGTCATCCGGTTCGACATCGGCACGCCGGTGTCGCCCGCGACGAACGCCCCGCCCAGGAGCCATCCCGAGCTCGGCGTCGCGCTGAACAGGTTGCCGTCCTTGTCGACGACGTCGACGCAGGTCGTGTCGCCGGGGCTCGACGGCGTCGGGACCCCCTGCGCGTGCGGCGTGTAGCGCGCGGGCGGCGCCTTGATCGTCTGGTCGAATCGGAACGGATCGCCGACGCGCTGATCGAGCGAGGCCTGCGTGCCAATCAAGGCGCGCCGCTCGGCGGCGTACGCCTTCGAGAGCAGTCCCGCCATCGGCACCTGCGAGAACGCCGGGTCACCGTAGTAGGCGTTGCGATCGGCGTAGGCGAGTTTGATTGCCTCATGCACCGCATGAATGTAGTCCGCGCTGCCGGCGCCGTACGACTCCAGGGCAACGCCCTCGAGGATGTTCAGCGTCTGCAGCAGCACCGGACCCTGGTTCCACGGTCCTGCCTTGTAGACGTCGTAGCCGTGGAAGTTGGTCGTCGTCGGCCCCTCGACCTTGCCGTGGTACGACGCGAGATCCTCATAGGTAAACACGCCGCCGGCGGCTTTGTTGGCGTCGGCAATCCGGTGCGCGATCTCGCCGGTGTAGAACGCGTCGCGGCCGGCATGAATCGCGGTCACACGGTTGCGGGTCTTCGCAAACGCCGCCTTGTCCGCCGACGCGATCGCGCGCAGCGTGCGCGCGAGGCTCGGCTGGCGGAACATCTCGCCAACGTCAGGGATGTGACCGTCCGGGTAGTAGGTCTTCGCCGACCACTCATACTGTTCGGTCGCCTTGCGCTCGCTCACCAGGAAACCGTGGAGGAAGGCGTACATCGGAAAGCCGTCGGCGAGCTCGATCGCGGGCTGCAGCACTTGATCGAGATGCATCGTCCCCTTGGCCTCGAGGGCGATCGCCATCGCGTCGAGCATCGCCGGCACCGTCGCGCCCAGCGGACCGTTGCCCGGCACGAAACCCTTCGCCGCGAACAGCGCGGGGGTCGCCGCCTTCGGCGCCGGACCCTGGCCGTTGATGACGATGATCTCCTTCGTCTTCGCGTCGTAGATCATCGTCGGCGCTTCGCCGCCGAAACCGAAGTGCGAGATCTCGCAGACCGAAGCCGCAAGCACTGACGCGACGCCGGCGTCAACCGCGTTGCCGCCCTGCTGGAGGATGCGGACGCCGGCGGAAACCGAGTAGTGACGTCCGGCGGCAACGATGCCGTGCGTCCCGAGAATCTCGGGGCGCAGCGTCTCGACGCGGGGGGCCGCAGCGCGCGCCGGTTCCGGCACGCGCTGCTGCGCGCCGACGGTTACGGTCGCGGCGATCACGGCCGCGGTCATCCACCATCCGCTTGTCGCTATTCGGCATCTCATGCGGACCGATTGTATAGAATGTTGAGACTCGTGACGCGCCCGCTTCTCATCATTTTCCTTACGATCTTCGTCAACCTCGTCGGGTTCGGGATCATCATTCCCCTGCTGCCGTTCTACGCCGAAACGTTCGGCGCCTCGCCGCTCGTCATCGGTCTGCTGTTCGCGGTGTTTTCGCTCTGCCAGCTCGTCGCCGCACCGGCCCTCGGCGATCTCTCCGACCGGTACGGGCGCCGTCCGATCCTGATCTTCAGCCTCGCGGGGACCGTCGTCAGTTTCGTGATGCTCGCGCTCGCCCACAGCGTGGCCATGCTGTTTGCCGCACGGATCGTCGACGGTCTGTCGGGCGGGAACATCTCCACCGCCCGCGCCTACGTCGCCGACGTCACCGAGCCGAAGGATCGAGCCCGCGCCTACGGCCTCATCGGCGCGGCGTTCGGCCTGGGGTTCATCCTCGGTCCGGCGCTCAGCGGCGTCCTGTCCGGCATCAGCTACACGGCGCCGATCTGGGCGGCAGCGGGCCTGACGGTCGTCGCAACGGTGATGGCGTGGCTATGGCTTCCCGAGACGGTGCACCGCGCACGCGCCGGCACGGGCAATCCCTTCGGCTACCTGCCGGACCTGATGCAGCGGCCCGCCGTCCGCAAGATCCTCACGATCGACTTCTTCTACTGGCTCTCGTTTGCGGCGTTCCAGACGACGTTCTCGCTGTTCGTGGCGCGGCGATTCGGGTTCGGTGCGGCGAAGACGGGGTACTTCTTCGCGGCGTTCGGCATCCTTGGCGCCGTGATTCAAGGCGGCTTCATTCGCCCCGTGGTGAAACGGCTTGGGGACAAACCGACGTTCCAGCTTGGACTCGGATTCGCGATGGTCGGTCTCGTCGCGGCGGCGCTCGCTCATTCGGTCGCGCTCTTTGCGCTGGCCCTGGTGCCGCTCGCGCTCGGCATCGGCTTCGGGCATCCGACGATGTCGAGTCTTGTCAGCCTCGTGTCGCGCGGTGACGAGCAGGGTCGTGTTCAGGGCGCGGCCAGCGCCGTCGAGAGCCTCGGCCGGACGATAGGCCCGGTGTGGGGAAATGCCTCGCTGCAACAGTACGGTGAATCGACGCCATACATCTCAGCAGCCGCTTTTCTGCTGTTGACCTTACTGCTCAGCGTCGGCTTTCAAGTCACCGATCCTGAACCGATTCCCTCAGAACTGCTCAACGGGCGCTGATAACGGTCGAGGTCCTTCGCTGGCTACGCCATAACGGGCATGGTCAAGCTCCGATCGCGCGGCTAGTGTGGCCGGACGAGGCCGAGGAGGCTGCGCAGACCGTTGAGCGTCTGGATCATCGTCGCAAGGAGCGCGGCGTTGCCGCCGTCGCGGGGGAAAATCTGGCCGACGGACAGTTCGAGACGGCTGATGAACTCGTCGGCTTTCTGCTTTTCCTGGTCGGTCACGTCCGGATCTCCTTGGGAGTTTGTCGGGGCCCCGACTTCGCGAAGCCGAGGTCCGTCAACATAACAGATTCCGCGCCGGCGAGAAAAGGGACGGAACTAATTCGAGGAATCGGAGGATGCGGATGCCGTCCGCTTCAGCGGTACGGAGTGCCAAGCCGCCGGGCGACGCGCGCGCGCAGGTCGGCTTCCGAGCCGGTGCCGGCGACATCCATGCCGCTCTCAATCAAGCCGTCGATGAGCGCGCGGATGATCTCGGCACGGTTCATCCCCTTGCCGTTCCTGTCGCGCATGTCTTTCGCGAGGCCGTCGAGCGCATGAATCTGGCGGTCGAAGAGGACGACCGACACTTTGGACCATGGCTCACTGTGGACGGGCGGCCTGCCGGGGCCGGCTTTGCCGTGCGAGTGGATCGCGGCGCGTGTGCGTGGCGCTCGTTCTCGCGATGGGCGCGGCACAGTGCGGCGGATTATACATGGCAGTTTTTGCTAGCACAAACACAACAATAGCGAGCGAGACACTATCGGTACGGCGTCGCCGTCAGCCGCCTATGTGACGCCGCGTCACACCGCCGCCGGAATGGCGGCCGGTTCGGGCGCGGCGACGATCGGAAGAAAGATCAGGAACGTCGCGCCGCGGCCCGCCTCGCTCTCGACGGTGATGTGCCCGCCGCTTTGCTTGACGATGCCGTAGACGATCGACAGGCCCAGGCCGGTGCCTTTGCCCTGTTCTTTCGTGGTGAAAAACGGCTCGAACAGCTTCGCCCGCGTGTGCTCGTCGATGCCGGTGCCCGTGTCCGATACGCTCAGCCGCGCGTAGCGCCCGGCTTTGCCGTCGACGACAGTGGCGGCCTCGGTGTCGTCCACGTCGACTTCCTCGACGCCGACGATGATCCGCCCGCCTTGCGGCATCGCGTCGCGCGCATTCACGACCAGGTTCAGGACGACCTGCTCGATCTGGCCGGAGTCCGCGAGGACCATCAGCGGCTCCGGTCCGCACTTGATCTCGAATTCAATCTCCGGGCCGATCAGCCGGCGGAGCATCGTGTCCATCCCGCGGACGATGGTGCCCAGCGCGAAGACGCGGGAGCGCACCGCCTGCCGCCGGCTGAAGGCAAGGAGCTGGCGCGTCAGGCCGGCACCGCGGTCGACCGATTGCTTGATCTCTTCAGCCTCGCCGCGTGCCGGATGATCCAGCCCGATCTGCATGAGCAGCAGGTCCGCCGCGCCCATGATGCTCATGAGGATGTTGTTGAAGTCGTGCGCGACGCCGCCGGCCAGACGGCCGATGGCCTCGAGCTTCTGCGACTGGCGCAACTGCTCCTCGAGCGCGCGGCGCGCGGTGATGTCGCGAAGAAACCCGGTCAGGACGGCGCGGTTGTCGATGCCGACCCGGGCGACGGTCAACTCGAGCGGGAACTCGGTGCCGTCGCGGTGCAGGCCGATCAGCTCGACTTGCCGTCCGGCGAACGGCCCGCGGCCCGCCATCACGTATTCGTTGAGCGCGGCGATCTGCTGCGGCCGGCCGCCAGAAGGCAACAGCAGCTCGACGCTGCGGCCGAGCACGTGGAGTCGTGTGTAGCCGAACATCTGCTCGGCGGCCTTATTGAACTCACGGATGTTGAGCTGTGAGTCCATCGTGATGATGGCGTCGTGTGCCGCTTCGAGAATGGCCCCTTGTCGCGCGTCGATCTCCCGTCCGGCCCGATACATCTTGTAGGTGAGGTAGAGCGGTGCCGCCATCAGCAGCAGCGTCAGCGAGTAGCCGGAGCTCTCGCTGACCTTGATGACCGCGGCCGCCGCCGCCGCTCCGAGCAGATAGCTGGGCGCGCTCGATGCGAAATCGGTCTTCCAGACGCGCCACGCGTTCTGGTTCGTCGTCAGGGCAATCGCGACCGCGATCGGAACGGTGTTGACGAAGAAGTAGGTGAACGCCATGCCCGCCAGCGGCACGATCAGCGCGCTCGTCTCGGCATCATCGCGTCCGCCCAGACGGAGGTAGACCTGGCCGGCCGCCTGTACCGTCAGCACCAGCATCGCCATGTTGAACAGCGTGCGGTACGCCGGGTTCGGCGACCGGGAGTTCAACGTCGTCTGGCTCCAGCCGCTCGCCGCCCCCACGATCATCGTCGCGTGCGGACCGCGCAGGATCAGCGAGGCGATCTCGACGACGTAGGACACCGACATGTTCGAACCGCTGGCGATCGGGAACTGGATCTTGAAGGCCGAGGTCAGCGACGAGAGCAGGACGAGGACCAGCAGCGGAACGATGGGGGTAAACACCGCCCGCGACACGAGTACGCCGAACGTCACCGTTCCGAGGGCAATGACCGCACTGATGTACCAGCGGCCGCGGGGCGGGAGATCCCGAAGCAAGACGTCAGTAGTATAGCCCTTGACAATGTTCAAACATGTGTTTTATACAGATGTTTGAGACGCCGATATGTCGAGAAAAAAAGCCGTCCTTCTCTTCGTGCTCGTGCTGGCCGCCGGCGCCGGCACTTATGCCTACCGAACCATGACGCCGGCCGCGCTGGTCCTCACCGGCATCGTCACGACCAACGACGTCATCGTCAGTCCGCAGATCGCCGGACAGATCGGTCAGCTGCTCGTGACGGAGGGCGACCCGGTCACGCAGGGCCAACTCGTCGCCGTCATCACGCCGGACGAACTGAAGGCCGACACCGCCTATTTCGCGCGCAACGTCGAAGGGATGTCGTCGCAGATTCGCGAGTCGGAGGCCGCGCTCCGGCTGCAGGAACGGCAGACTGTCGATCAGATTCGCCAGGCCGAGTCGACACTCGCCTCCATCGAGGCGCAGGTCGAAGCTGCCGCCGCCGACGTCGAGCAGGCGCGGATCACCTATACGCGGACGCAGAACCTGTCGCGCGGCGGTGTCGTCTCGCCGCAGGAGCTCGATTCCGCGCGCACCGCACAAATGGCAGCGCAGGCGAAGCTGGACGCGCTCAAGCGCCAGGTCGAGGCGCAGCGCGCGACCGTCGCGCTCGCGCGGTCCAACGCGGAGCAGATTTCCGTGCGGCGCAGCCAGGTGCAGACCAGCGAGCACATGAAGCAGGCGGCATCGGCGCAGAGCGACAAGGCCGACGTCCGGCTGCGCTACACCGAGATCCACGCGCCGATTGACGGCATCGTCGACGTCCGCGCGGCGCGGGTCGGCGAAGTCGTCAGCCCGGGGCAGCCGATCGTCACCCTGATCAACCCCGACGACCTGTGGGTCCGCGCCGACGTCGAAGAGAGCTACATCGATCGGGTGCGCCTCGGCGACACGCTGACCGTGCGGCTCCCGTCTGGCGTCGAACGGACAGGCACGATCTTCTACCGCGGCGCCGATGCCGGCTTCGCGACGCAGCGCGACGTCAGCCGCACCAAGCGCGACATCAAGACGTTCGAGATCCGGCTGCGCATCGACAACAAGGATCGGCGGCTCGCCGTGGGCATGACCGCCTATGTGCTGATGCCGGTGCAATAGTCCGGCTCAAGCCGGACACCACTTCCGTATGAACGCGATCGACGTCCGGAACATCGTCAAGACGTTCGGCGACTTCACCGCCGTCAAGGGCATCAGCTTTGCCGTCGAGGAAGGGGAGATCTTCGGTCTGCTCGGCCCGAACGGCGCCGGCAAGTCGACGCTGATCCGGATGATGGTCACGCTGCTGCCGCCTACGTCGGGCACGGCCGTGATCAACGGCTTCGACGTCGTCAAGCAATCCGACGGCGTGCGCCAGTCCATCGGAGTTATTCCCCAGGCCATGACGAGCGACCTGGAGTTGAGCGTCGAGGAGAACCTGATCATCTTCGCGAAGCTGTACAGCGTGCCTCGCGGCAAGCGCGAGCGCCTGATTAGCGAACTGCTCGAAGCGGTGGAGCTGACGCAGTGGCGCAAAGCGCAGGTCAAGAACCTCTCGGGCGGCATGCGCCGCCGCGTCGAGATCGCGCGCGGCCTGGTGCACGAGCCGCGCATCTTCTTTCTCGACGAGCCGACCACCGGCCTCGATCCGGTGTCCCGCGTCGCGGTGTGGGAAATGCTCGCGAAAATCAAGCGCGAGCGGAACCTCACCATTCTGATCACCACGCACTACATGGACGAGGCCGACAAGCTCTGCGACCGCATCGCCATCGTCGACCACGGCGAGCTGAAGGCACTCGACTCGCCGCTCAGGCTGAAGGCGTCGATCCCCGGCAAGAACTCGCTCGAGGTGAGCTTCACCAACGCGCCGGGCGACTGGCAGGAGCGCGTCGAGCGGCTGCCCGGCGTCGAGTCGGTCACGGCGCACGACGACATCTTCCGGATCGCGACCGGCAGCGGTCCGGCGACGACGCTGGCGCTGATGGAACTGGCGGCGACCTCCGGCGTCACGATCGGCTCGCTGTCGGTCCAGAGCACGTCGCTGGACGATGTGTTCGTGCATTACACCGGCCGGGCGCTGCGCGACGCGCTGCAGGAAGCCAATCCGCTCGAGCGCGGTCCGCTGCTCCGCCGCGCCTGAGAGTTGAGAGCTGATTTATGGGACGAACCTGGGCGATCATCGAACGCGAGCTGAGACGGTTCCGGCGCAGCCCGGTGCTGATCGTCATGGCGCTGGTCATGCCGATCGTGCAGCTCGTCATCCTCGGCTATGCCTTCGGCGGCAACGTGAAACACCTGAAGCTGGCGATCGTCGATCAGGATCACGGCATGCCCGCGGTCCGCGTGCGCGAGCTGGCATCCGCCGCGTCGTCCGGCGCGCACACGATCGACACCATCGACTACGCAGATCAGGGGCAGGCGATCTCGGACCTGCGCAACGGGCGCGTCAACGGGGTCCTGACGATCCCCACCGATTTCTCGCGCCGAGTGCTGGCGAAGAACGAGCCGCGCGTCGCGCTGATCGAGGACAACACCGACGGATTCGTGTCCGTCGCCATGGCGGGCACGCTCGGCGGCATTCTGCAGGCCTACAGCCTGCCGGCGCGCGGGCCGCGCATCTCCAGCGTCACGTCGCTCGACGTCGTCGAGATCTATCCGTACGTGCCGTACATCCAGTATCTGCTGCCGGGATCGGTCGTGATGTCGATCTTCATGATGGTGATGATCGGCGGCGGCATCATCTTCATCGACGACAAGGCGCGCGGACTGCACGAGGGTTATCTCGTGACCCCGATCAAGAAGCTCGAGCTGATTGCCGGCTTCAACATCTCCGGCACGATCAAGGCGGTGCTGGCCGGCATGTTCCTGTTGATCATCGGCTCGGTCATCGCCGGCATTCCGAACCCGTTCGATCCGATGCGGCTGTTCCGGCTGTTCGTCGTCGTCTGCGTGGTGTCGTTCGCGCTGATCAGCCTGATGTTTCTGCTGATGGTGCGGGTCAGCGATCCGCTGCTGCCGCGCGCGGTGTTCGGCGTGCTGAACACCGTGCTGTATTTTCCCAGCGGCGCGGTCTACCCGCAGCAGGGGTTTCCCGGCTGGATGCAGGTGATCGCCGTCGCCGATCCGTTCACCTACGCGGTCCATGCGTTCAAGAGCCTGCTGCTCAAGAACACCGGCTTCGTCGCCATCACCTACGATCTCACCTTCCTCATGATTTTCTCCGTCGTGTCGCTCGGCGCGGCGACGGCGCTCTTCAAGCGGTCGTTGTGACTACGCGCGACACCGAAACACGCGACCGGCTGCTGCAGGCGGGCGCGCGCCTGTTCGCGGACCGCGGCTTCAGGAAGGTGACGGTCCGCGATATCTGCCGCGCGGCGCGGGCGAACGTCGCGGCCGTCAACTACCATTTCGGCGACAAGCTCGGGCTGTACCGCGAGGTGCTGCAATCGGCGATCGACGCGATGCGCGCAACCAACGACGAAGCGCGGCAGGCTGGCGCCGGGCAGCGTTCGGAGGAGCAGCTGCGCCGCTACATCGCCATCTTCGTACGCCGCGTGCTGACGCCGGGCAACGACACCGTCCACAAACTGATCAACCGCGAGATGACCGATCCGACGCCGGCGCTCGACGTTCTCGTCGAGCAGGGTGTGCGGCCGCGCGTCGAGTACCTCTCCGGCTTGATCGCGGACATCATCGGCTGCGCCCCGACGGACCAGCGCGTGCTGCGCTGCGTCGCCAGCGTGCAGTCGCAGACCCTCTCGTACCTGCCGAACCCGATCGCGGCGCGCCTCGGCTTTGCGAACAAGCCGACGGCAGCGAACCTGCGCGACATCGCCGATCACATTACGGAGTTCTCGCTGGCCGGCATCCACGCGGTTGGCCACATCGTGCATGCCCGCTGATCCCGTTGTGCAGGCTCCGGACGGACGAGGTCCGGAAGATCCCGATGTCCGGCTGCGCGAGGCGACGCATCCGTCCGGCTGGGTCAATCCCGATCCGGCCGGCCGCTACGACCTCGTCGTCATCGGCGGCGGGACGGCGGGACTGGTCAGTGCGATGGGCGCTCGCGGGCTCGGCGCCCGTGTCGCGCTGGTCGAACGCGGTCTGCTGGGCGGCGACTGTCTGAACACCGGCTGCGTGCCGTCCAAGGCGCTGCTGCGGTCGGCGCGCGCGGCGGCGGACGCGCGGCGGGCGCCGGCGCTCGGGGTCCCCGTTGCCGGCGTGGAAGCCGATTTCGCGGCCGTGATGCGGCGCATGCGCGAACGGCGCGCCGACATCAGCCCCCACGATTCGGCCGAGCGCCTGCGTGCGGCCGGAGTTGACGTCTATTTCGGAGACGCCCGATTCACGGGGCGATCCGAAGTCGAAGTCGGCGGTACGACGCTGACGTTTCGCCGCGCTGTCATCGCCACCGGCGGCCGGCCTGCCGTGCCGCCGATCCCCGGTCTTGCGGCCGTGCCGTACCTCACGAGCGAGACGTTGTTCGGGTTGACGGAGCAGCCGCGGCGGCTCGCGATCGTCGGCGCCGGTCCGATCGGCTGCGAGATCGCCCAGGCCTTCGCGCGGCTGGGCTCCGACGTGACGCTCATCGATCAGGCAGCGCAGGTGCTGCCGCGCGAAGATGTCGACGCGGCCGCGCTGATCGCGCGCCGGTTGTCGGCCGACGGCGTCACGCTGCGGCTCGGCGGCGCGATCGCGCAGGTCTCGTCCGCCGCGGGAGAGGTCCGGCTACAGTTCGACGGCAGCGGCGCGGAATTTCAGCGCTGCGAGCGGCTGCTCGTCGCCGCCGGTCGTACGCCGAACGTCGAGTCGCTCGATCTCGGGGCCGCCGGTGTCGCCTTCGACAAGGAGGGCATCGTCGTCGACGATCGCCTGCGCACTTCGAACCGCCGGATCTTCGCGGCGGGAGACGTCTGCTCGTCGTTCAGGTTCACGCACGCTGCCGACGCCCTCGCGAGGATCGTCATCCAGAACGCGTTGTTCTTCGGCCGCAAGCGCGCCAGCGCGCTCGTGATCCCGTGGTGCACGTACACCGATCCTGAAGTCGCCCATGTTGGCGGCTACGACGGGGAGACGATCACGATTCCGCTGTCCGAGGTCGATCGCGCGGTCGTTGACGAGGAGCCCGACGGCTTCGTACGCGTGCACCACGAGCGCGGCCGGCTGCTCGGCTGCACGGCCGTCGCGTCGCGTGCCGGTGAGATGATCGGCGTCGCCACGCACGCCTTGACACATGGCGCGAGTCTCAGCGAGCTTGGATCGACAATTTATCCGTACCCGACCTTGAACAACGCCTTCCGCGCCGCCGGAGACGCCTATGGCCGCACCCGGCTGACACCTGCGGTCCGCCGGGCGCTACGGCGCTATTTCCGTCTGTTCTAAGATGTCGCCCATGGCTCCTCTCAGCGGCATCCGGATCGTCGACCTGACGCGTGTGGTGGCCGGTCCCTTCTGCACGATGATGCTCGGCGACATGGGCGCCGACGTCCTCAAGATCGAAGAGCCGAAGCACGGCGACGACTCGCGCGCCTGGGCCCCGTTCATCGAAGGCACCGGCAGCTTCTTCCTGGCGCTGAACCGCTCCAAGAAGAGCGTGGCGCTCGATCTCAAGACGCCGGACGGCGCCGATGCGCTCAGGCGCCTGATCGAGAACGCGGACGTCCTCATCGAAAACTTCAGGCCCGGTTCCCTCGCGGAGCTCGGATTCGACTACGCGGCCGTGTCGGCGATCAACCCCCGGCTGATTTACTGTTCGATCTCCGGATACGGCCAGACCGGACCGTCCTCGCAGCTCCCGGGCTACGACGCCGTGCTGCAGGGCGAGGCCGGCATCATGGACATGACCGGGTTCCAGGGAGGCGAGCCGACCCGCGTCGGCGTCGCGATCACCGATTACCTCGCGGGGCTGTATGCGACGCAGGGGATCCTGCTGGCGCTGCACGAACGGCAGACGAGCGGGCTCGGGCAGCATGTGGACATCTCGCTCTTCGAGGCGATGCTCTCCGTGATGCGACTGCCGATGGCGGTGCTGCTGGCGACCGGCACGACACCGAGCCGCGTCGGCAACGACCACCTCAACATCGCCCCCTATCAGCCGCTGCGCGCGAAAGACGGACTGATCATCGTCGCCGTGGCCAACCCCGCGCTGTGGATCCGTTTCTGCGAGGCGATGGAGCGGCCGGAGTGGCGCGACGATCCCCGGTTCAAGACCAACACCGATCGTGTCGCCAACCGCGACGTGCTCAAGGCGTTGATTGAGGCGGTCTTCGGCGAGTACACGGTCGAGGAGCTGACACGGCGGTTTCAGGTGAAGAATGTGCCGTGCGGAAGGGTGCGGTCGATCGGTGAAGCGCTGGAGCATCCGCAGATCGGGCCGCGCGAGATCATGATGGCGCAGCAGCACCCGCAGATGGGTACGATCGAAACGCTCGCGCCCGTGGTCCGGCTGTCCAGGACACCGGCTGCGGTCACGCTCCCGCCACCGTCGCTGGGAGAACACACAGGCGAGATTCTCGAAGGGCTTAGGGCTAAAGGCTGAGGGCTAACGCGAGCATGTTGCCATTCGATTTTCTGAAGCGTTGCTCGGCGCGGATGCCGGGTGAAGAATGACGGCGCCGCTCTGGGCCTCTGGTGTCTGTACCGGCGTGCATGCCGCCGGGAGCCGCGATGTCGTCTACGTCCCGGACAATCCGCTGTCGCACGTGCTGCAGGTCTTCCAGCATCAGTTCCGCGACGTGCGGCTGATCCTGGCCACGCGCGAAGAGGAAGCGTTCGGGATCGCCGCCGGCTTGTATCTCGGCGGCCGGCTGCCGACGGTCATGCTGCAGTCGAGCGGCCTTGGCAACTCGCTGAACGCGCTCACGTCGCTGCTGATCCCGTACCAGATTCCGGTGCTGACGGTCGTCAGCATGCGCGGCGACGTCGGCGAGTGGAACGCGGCGCAGGCGCCGATGGGGCGCGCCGTCCGCGCGATCTTCGAGTCGATCGGCATGCCGCATTCGACCGTGGAGTCGGCTGAGACCGCGGCAGAGGCCGTCCGTCTCGCCGGGAAGACGGCGTTCGGCACCCGCATCGGCAACGCGTGCCTGCTGCCGCGAAGAGTGACGACAATGACCACGGGGTCAGACCCCCGGGGGGATCGCAGACGGGGTCTGACCCCATGACCAGACTGGAAGCAACGCAGGTGATCGTAGAGCTCGCCGGCGCCGCGCCGATCGTCGCGAGCCTCGGGCATCCTGCCTACGATCTTTTTGCCGCCGGTGACCGGCCGCAGAACTTCTACACGTGGGGCAGCATGGGGCTCGCCTCGTCGGTCGGCCTCGGCCTGGCGCTGGCGCGGCCGGACTTCCGCGTCGTCGTGCTCGATGGTGACGGCTCGCTGCTGATGAACCTCGGCTCGCTGGCGACCATCGGCCTGCTTCGGCCGGCCAACCTCGTCCTCGTCGTGATGGACAACGAGGAGTACGCGACGACCGGCGGTCAGCCAACGCCGACCGCCCACGGCGCCGACCTGGAGGCGGCGGCGCGCGCGATGGCGATCGCCGCAACCGCGACCGTTCGGACTGAGGCGGAGCTTCGGACATTCCTGAAACAGGGTTCGGAGTCGACTCCCGCCCCCGTTTCCGGCCCGGTCTTCATCGTCGCCAAGGTGACGGAGTCCGCGCCGACCGCGAAACCGCCGCTCGATTGCGTCTTCATCAAGCAGCGCTTCATGGCCGGGATCGGTGAAACGGAACCGGCCACGGAGGGGAAGCCATTGTGAATCTCGGCGCCTTTGTCATCGATGCTAATCCGCCGCCTGCCGCGCGTGTCGCCGCTGCGCGCGCCCTGCTCGACACGGTCGGAGTGACACTCGCCGGCGCGGCCGAGCCAGCGAGCCGGATTATCCAGCGTGTGGTCCAACACGACGGCGCCGGTTCGTGTGCTGTGCTCGGCACCGCTTTCTGCGCCACCGCGGCGAATGCGGCGCTGGCCAATGGCACCGCAGCGCACGCGCTCGACTACGACGACATGTGCTTTGTGTCGCTCGCACACCCGAGCGCGCCGCTCGTCGCCGCCGCGCTTGCCGCCGCTGAAACCGCGGGCGCCTCGGGGCGCGCGCTGCTCGACGCCTATGTCGTCGGCTTCGAGATGGAAGGACGCCTGGGCCGCGCGATGAACCCGCGGCACTATCAGCGCGGCTGGCACTGCACCTCCACGCTCGGCACGATCGGAGCGGCCGCCGCGGCTTCGCGGCTCCTCGGCCTGGCCGCGGCTGCCGCCGGGCATGCGCTCGCGATCGCGGCATCCGAAGCGTCGGGCCTCAAGGAAAACTTCGGGACGATGGTGAAGCCGCTGCACGCGGGGCTGGCGGCGCGCAACGGCGTCGTCGCGGCACTCCTGGCCCAGGCCGGGATGACCGCGAGCGGCGCGGCGATCGACGGTCCGCAGGGTTTTCTCAGGGTCATGGACAGCGAACAGCCATCACTCGAGGCGTTCGCCGCGGACCTCGGCACGCGGTGGGAAATAGCTGAAACCGGGATCACGGTCAAGCTCTACCCGTCGTGCGCGGGCACGCATCCGACACTCGACGCGCTGCTCGATCTCCGACGGCAACACGGATTCGACGCTCGGGACGTCGAAGCGATCGAGATCGGCGTCGATCCGATCGTGCCGACCATCCTGTTGTACGACCGACCGTCGAGCGGGCTGGAAGGGAAGTTCAGCATGCCGTTC
>Ga0105248_10002599_pt1 | contig 20084 bp, 15 predicted proteins | sample KBSS34metaG_FD_81524 | JGI IMG/M metagenome (GOLD analysis project Ga0105248, IMG submission 81524) | Switchgrass rhizosphere microbial communities from Kellogg Biological Station, Michigan, USA - KBS S3-4 metaG | ecosystem: Host-associated > Plants > Roots > Rhizosphere > Soil | place...
GATTTCAGAACGAGGCCAACAACTCTGTGGTCGTATTGAGTCATTACCAGTACCAGTCATCGCGGCAATAAACGGTATCGCTGCCGGGGGCGGATTTGAGTTAGCACTCGCTTGTCATTTAAGAGTCGCGTCATCGTCAGCCACCTTTAGTGTTCCGGAGATCAAACTAGGATTAATCCCGGGTTATGGCGGAACTCAGCGACTGACACGCGAACTCGGTTCTGGTCCGGCACTGGAAATGATGTTGACTGGGAGAAGCATGACGAGTGACGAGGCGTTGAAATTTGGTTTAGTGAGTCGCGTAGTGCAACCGTCAGAGTTGAGGTCTGAGGCGACATCACTTGCTGAAGAGATCTCTGAGTTGTCTCCCTTATCAATTCGGGCTTGTTTGCAAGCAGTGATTAAGGGACTCGAGCTTCCACTGAACGAAGGTCTGAAGCTCGAGACTGAATTGTTTTCATCGTTATTTGAAACAGAAGACGCGCGAGAAGGAACGTTGGCCTTTCTGGAGAAACGGAAACCTGTCTTCAAAGGACGGTAGCGAATTACAAAACTCCTTGGAGTGCGGTGCAGGGGCACCGCTTTGGTATAAGTTTTCCGTTCACCGCAAGTGTTCACCTCGGGATTTGAAAAATACATCTTCGGTGGATTCAAAAAATGCACCTTCGGACTTGTACCAAAGCGGTGCAGGGGCACCGCACTCCAAAGATCATCAACTTGCTGGGTTAGTGTCGTTCTCCTATACTGCAAAAGCAGTTGACTGATCCTATTTGTGGAGTTGTAGTGGATTGCAGCCGACAGTTCACGAAGGTCGCCTCAACGCCGAAGGATTTACATTCGGAATCGTCGCCAGCCGATGGAATGAATTCATTTCCGGTCGCCTGGTTGACGGTGCTCTCGACGCACTTAAGCGTCTCGGAGCGAGTGACCAGCAAGTCACAATCTATCGAGTGCCGGGTGCCTTCGAAATACCACTACTGTCACTTCGCCTCGCAGAGTCAGGTAAGTTCGACGCCATCATCTGCCTTGGTACGATCATTCGCGGTCAAACTCCCCACTTCGATTACATTGCAAATGAAGTTGCACAGGGAATATCCAAAGCCGGTTTGGAGACAGGTGTTCCCGTGGTGTTTGGAGTAGTAACTGCCGACACGGTCGATCAGGCGATTGACCGTGCAGGCGTCAAGCTGGGTAACAAGGGGTTCGAAGCTGCCATGACGGCAGTTGAGTTAGCAAATCTTTACAAGGAAGCTTTTGAGGAAGGATGAAAGGAGGACGCGGAACTTCGCGTCCAGACACTCCCGGCTTCATCCTTGATTTACTATGGGTTCCCGCCGTAAGGCACGTGAATGTGCCTTGCAAATGCTCTTTGCGGCTGACGTTGCCGAAATGCCTGCGGACGACGTGGTCCGAATGTACTGGGCTGAGCTCGGAGAGTCCGATCTTGACGAGACAGCGCGTGCGTTCTCCACGCGACTCGCATCCGGAACGTTAGCGAACCTCGAGTTGCTCGATGAGCGAATTCGCTCACGGGCCGAACACTGGCGTATCTCACGCATGGCCGTTGTTGACCGGAACATTTTGCGCCTGGCTGTTTACGAGTTCCTTTATGAACCAACTCCGCGCACGGTCGCAATTAACGAAGCACTTGAAATCGCCCGCCGCTTCTCGACTTACGAAGCAACCCAATTCATTAACGGTATTCTGGACGCAATCAAACGCGATCTCGACGAACAACAGCCACAGAAGTACGTTGAGCCGGAAACAGACGACAGCTGACGCAGATTTCTGATTGCTGATTGTTGATTGCTGATTTCGCTTCCAGGAGTTGCGCATTGAATCAATATCAGCGGTCGCAATCAGCAATCGGCAATCAGCAATCAATCCGAAATGAGTCTAGTCTCCGATGAGTTAGAGGATCGCGTTGAGCAGATTTTCAACGCGACTGAGAAGTTTCACGAGGTCACATTCGAGGGAAGAACTGCGCGTCAGCTACTCGACTCAATCTTTCGTGATGTCCACAGCCTTAAAGCTTCCGCCGCTTCAAACAATCTCAACGAACTGGCATTAATCTCGCACGAGTTCGAGAGTCTTCTTCATGCGCTGCGTGTGGGACACACTCGAATGACCGCTGAAGTGTTGCGCGCATTCGAGGAAACCGCAGAAGCCATGTTCTCGAGTCTGCATTCCCAAAGTACAAACCCGGTATCGCATGTCGCTCTATTTGATCGACTGCGGACCTTATCAGAAGGCACACCTGGAAATCGTTCTGAAGTGGATGCTACTGCTGAGATTGTTCCGGCGGAGATCTGGAAGTCTTTGAGTGAAGACGAGAAGCACAGGCTCAAAGTGGTCATAAATGAAGGCGCTAGTTTATTCGTGCTGTCTGTCAGTCTTGACGTGGCCAACTTCGACACGCAATTCCAAACTCTTAAGAATAAACTGACAGCTATCGGCGAATTGGTTTCGACTGCACCGGCACTCAACACAGATAAGCCTGACAAGGTCGACTTTCGAATTCTCTATGCTTCTGAATTCGATCATGATGATCTCAGCCAGCGCTTACCTGAGCTGGAAAATGCCAGCATCACCGAGATCCCTATTGTCCATGATGCTGCTTCATCTGCGTCCCAACGACAACGAGAACCAGGAACACTTTCTCGTTCTTTACGAATCGAGTTGGACGACCTCGATCGTTTGATCTCTTCAACTCAACAACTGTTTCGCAAGACGAATGATTGTTTAAGCGCTGCGTCCGACCGCATTTCTAAATTACAAGCCGAATCGATAGGCGCTTCATTCATGCAACTCGCCGCTGATCTAGTTGACCTTCGCATGGTTCCTATTGATCGAGTTTTGCAACGAGCATATCGCGCCGGTCGTTCAGCCGCGGTTGTAGCAGGTAAACAGATCGCGTTTGAAGTAATCGGAGGGGACATAAAAATCGATAAGGCTCTATCCGATGCGATCGCCGATCCTTTAATTCACCTGGTCCGAAATGCTGTCGCTCATGGAATTGAAACGGAAACTGAGCGTCTCAACACAGGGAAGGAGAGAAAGGGCAAGATTCGCGTTAAGGCGAGCACACTGCAGGGACGAACGACGATTAAAGTAAGCGACGATGGTAGAGGGATCGACTCCGAATTAATCTCTGATGAGGCAAAACGTTTGGACCTGATTGCTAAGGACGCACGAATCGATCTCGAGCGTAGTGTGCGTTTGATTTTCCGCGCCGGATTCTCGACTGCAAGTGATGTCTCGGAAGTTTCAGGGCGAGGTGTCGGTCTTAATGTTGTGGAAACTACAATCGAAGAACTTGGTGGAACGATTCGTGTGAAGAGTACGCCCGGTGTGGGTTCAGCGTTTGAGGTACTGTTGCCTGTTACCTTCAGTCTGCTCAAGGTCGTCGTAGTCAGGAGTGCGAGGTTCCGTTACCTGATCGATACGAAGCATGTGGTTTCGACTGAAGCGATCGATGAAACTTTTATTGACGACAAGACGGAGCAACAATTCAACCTCGACGAGCTTCTTGGATTCGACGGCTCTGACGTTGATACCAAAGCCCAGTTGATTTGCAAGGTCGAAGACTCGAAAGTGGCCGGATCGATTGTTTTGAGAGTCAATGAGGTGACGGGGACAGAACAGGTCCTTGTTCGAAGTCTTGGCAGTCGTGGCGGCCGTTGGTTAGGCGTTGCCGGTGCCGCAGAGATGAGAGATGGAACTGTTGCTCTGTTGCTTGACCTGCCTGCCCTGATTGAGACGTCAGTTCGTTCACGAGCATGAACAGTCAGCAGTCAACATCACGCGAAGTCCATTTTCGGATGCATCGTGTGCCAACTCGTTGCTCGTTCGAAAGCAAGCGCAACTCGCAAAGGTGCGACTTCGTCGTACACCCCACCTGTAAACATGAGCGCCAGAGGTCTGTCGTTCACGAATCCGCACGGCACACAAATAGCCGGATTGCCGGTTAAGTTCGATACCAACAAACTCGAGCTTCCCGGAGCCGGACTGACGAACACATCCCACTGCGACATCAACTTTTCCATCTCGTGTATCAGCAGCGTGCGTGCCCGTTGCGCTCGCAGGTATTCGACCGCGGGAATAAAGCGTGAAGTGCGGAACGTGTTAGGCCAATCTCCAGGACTCTGTCCCGACAACTGATTGACGCGTCCGTCGCGTGTGATGTCATCAAACGCAGCAGCTGCCTCGGCGGTAAGAATGAAACGAAGCGAAGCCGTCTGAAACTTTGGCATTTCAATGGGAACGAGTTTCGCGCCCGCTTTTTCAAGAACGTCCAGCGCTACTTTATGGGCAGCACGTCGTTGTTCCTGCTGTTGACCCGGTTGTATGTTTGTGAACCCTGTCCCTTCAAACTCAGACTTAAGATAGCCAATTCTGAGCGTGCTGATGTTTGTGTCAGGATTCCAATTAAATGGCGCGTCGCCAACTGTGATGTCTTTACCGTCCGGACCGTAGAGCGCGTTCAGCGCTGCTGCGCAATCTTCAACTCCACGACAGATCGGTCCGATCTTGTCCATGGTCCAGCTAAGACCCATCGCGCCATAACGACTTACTCGGCCATAAGTCGGCCGCAATCCTGCGCAACCGCAAACCGATGACGGTGAAATGATCGAGCCGAGCGTCTCCGTTCCAATTGAGAAACCGACAAGACCCGCAGCGGTGGCTGACGCTGGCCCCGCAGACGATCCGCTCGACCCTGTCTGGGTGTCATCAGGTGCCCAGGGATTACGCGTGACACCGCCAAACCAGCGTGGACCCTGTGCGAGTGCGCCCATCGAAAGTTTGGCAACGAGCACTGCACCCGCTTCATTGAGTCTTTCTACAACAGTCGAGTCGTAATCTATTACTTGATCACGATACGGCTCTGCGCCCCACGTTGTCTTTATCCCCCTGGTGGCGAACAGATCCTTCGCGCCCCATGGAATTCCATGGAGCGGTCCCCGATACTTGCCGCGTTTGATTTCATCGTCAGCAGCGGCAGCTTGTTTCAGCGCCAGATCTTCCGTAAGTGTGACGACACAGAGAAGCTTTGGACCAAAGCGCTTCAGACGCCCCAGGTACATTTTGGTCAAATCAGTAGAGGTGATTTTCTTCGTTCGAATAAGTTCTGCCAGTTGAGGAACAGTGGCAAAGGCCAGGTCCTCGACATTCTTGAATTGCGGTAGTTCAACTTTGCCGAATCGAAACTTGTTCCTGGTTGCGTAGAGTTCCTTGTGCGCGCGCGCGGGATGGAAAGAAAAAGCAGGTTCGGTGTCGAGCGGCACATCAATCTTACGAACCGTTTCATATGCATCAAGGTTGCGATTTACTCCGGCAAGTGCCATCGCTTCCTGAGCGTCAGTAAATTCAATTCCCATCAGCTTCTCGGTCACATGCAACATATCCTTTGTGATTCGTGGCGCGGGAGTAGGTGAAGGTGATGGCGACGGAAGCGGAGTAGGAGTTGGCGTTTGGGCCAAAGTGCCCACGGGAAGTCTCGTCGCCACAAGGCCAGCGGCGCCCAGTGCCGGCAGAAGTTTTACAAAGGAACGGCGGCTCTTTGAAGTCTTACGCTTTGGTTGCTTACCGGCTGGTGTGTCTTCACCTTTAGGTTTCACTTGTGTCTCCTCAGTTAAACTTACTGGTTTTTCATCGGGACCATGGTTCCAGTGCCGGCTCCTTGCGAAGTCTCGGCGCCGTACTTCAGTTTGACCACCTTTGCCTTTCCGAATCGATAGATCGTCACGATAAAAAGATTGTCGTATTCACTGTCGGGAATGACCGGAAAAGTTTCTCCGCTCAAGATAGATATCAGTGCCGGTACGGTGTTGTTATGACCGGCTACGAAGATAGTCTGTCCGCGACGGTTCGTCTGGATTTGTTTGGCCAACTCTTGCGTTTGACCTGCATCCAGAATGGTCGGTGAGATTCCAGTTAGATTCGCGAGAGGTTTGATCGTTTGCTGTGTACGTTTGAATTGAGTGGCGTAGATTGCGTTGATAGCGGCTTCTCGAAACATCCGCGCGATTTCCTGCGCTCGGGCTTCACCGGCGGGAGTCAGATCCGGGTCAGGATTGTTTGGTTCAATCTTCTTCTCGGCGTGGCGAACCAGGATGACCGTGGTTACAGGACGTGAAAAGGTTGCGAACCATCCAAAAGCAATGACGGCTCCGAATACAACCAGTAGCATCGCAAACACGACAATGGTTTTGAGACGCGACCGGGGCTCAGGCGTTTCGTTCATTAGTTGTTTGTTAAAGCGGATTCGAGTTTGAACTTGAAATTGGGTTGTTACGATAACACTCGGAAGGGAGAATTTCGAGAAAAGAATTGTTCAGAGAGTCCTAATTACACCGAAGGTGTTGGCGAATTCCAGCCCAGGGTTTGCTTTGATACCCTGGGATATAGTGAGTGTTGGCCTAAAAGCAACTCTGAAGGAGTTGCGAAAGTTGCGAAGGCTTCCGATTAGCTCGTAACGTCGTCGCAACCCTTTTAGGGTTGCAATTGAACCAAGAATGTTTTGACAGGTACCCAGGTTTCAAAGCAAACCCTGGGCTGCAGCTAGCCAACGCCTTTGGCGTAAGAAAGCTTCTCAGAAAAACAAGAACTTGAACCTGCAGAGTCATTAAGCAAGAGGTCGTACAACCTTCAGTCTTAGGCGAAGCAATTGATACCAATCTCTGCCACATAAACTGCATAAACTAGTCGCAAGTGCAATTGATTTCCTTTGATGGTAGTCTATTCGGTCAGTCACTTTATCGAATTCACGACAGATTTCCTCTGTAAAAGCATTGAAATCGCGTCGATCCGCAAGACGAGGTAACCAAGGTTGAGCTCGCAAAAACTAAGCGATTTATCCGAATTAATAGCCGAAGAGTTCGGCGCCAATGCTACGTACGTTCAGGGACTGCTGGAACGATTCCGCAGTAATCCCGAGCTTGTAGATGATTCCTGGCGAGCATATTTCAGTGAACTACTGGGCGACGCTCCGACTGCCAGTCAATCCTCCGGGAATGGTCTAAAAGCAGCTACCGTGAAATCCGAAGGCGATGGTGCGAGACCCGCAAATCAGACGAGTGTTGCTACAGCTCCTGCTGTCGAAAGCAAACCTATTCCAAGTACGCCGATTAGCGCTGACGCCGAAGTTAGTGCGATACGCGGTCCAGCGTTGAAGATAGTTGAGAACATGGAAGCCAGCCTGTCAGTGCCGACAGCAACTTCCGAAAGACGAATCCCAGTAAAACTGCTCGATGAAAACCGCCGGTTAATCAATAAGTACCTGGCCGAGAACGACAGGGGCAAGGCTTCGTACACACATGTGATCGCGTGGGCGATACTCCGGGCCCTGGATGAGTTTCCGCAACTCAATGATGGCTTCGCTGTCGTTGACGGAGTGCCAAGTCGATTGAAACGAAGTGGTATCAATCTCGGCGTTGCAGTAGACCTAACTAAAAAGGACGGCACGCGAAGTCTCCTCGTGCCAAACATCAAGAACGCTAACCATCTCTCCTTCTCGCAGTTTTTGACCGCTTACGACGATGTGATCAAGCGAGCGCGTGAAGGTAAGTTGCAGATTGCCGACTTTCAAGGAACGACAGTCTCACTAACTAATCCAGGCACGCTCGGAACAGTCGCATCTATTCCTCGTTTGATGGCAGGCCAGTCAGTGATCATTGCGACTGGTGCAATTGAATATCCGGCGGAGTACCAGGCAATGGCAGCTGAGGCGTTGTCGCAGCTTGGTATTAGCAAGGCGATTACGATCAGCAGCACTTATGACCATCGCGTCATTCAAGGCGCGGAGTCTGGTGCCTTTCTAGCGCGAGTACACGCGTTTCTTATCGGGAAAGATAAGTTTTACAACGGAATCTTTTCGGACCTCGGAATTCCATACCCGCCGCATATTTGGAACCAGGATCGTAATCCATTCTTTCTGTCCGCAGATCAAGAGCGTGAACAAACGATCAAAGAAGCGCGGGTCATAGAACTCATCAATGCCTACCGGGTACGAGGGCACTTGATCGCCGACATAGATCCACTGCATGCGCTACCAGTTCTTTATCATCCCGAGTTGGACATCGAAACATACGGTCTAACAATCTGGGACCTTGATCGAGTTTTTATTACTGATGGCCTGGCCAACAAAGAAAGCGGTACGTTGCGCGAGATTCTCGACATCCTGCAACGCGCATATTGCGGCAAGGTGGGCACCGAGTATCGCCACATTCAAAGTAAAGAAGAGAAGACGTGGATACGTGAACGCATACGTCGGGAGTTTGTACAACCGGAACCGATTCCAGTCGAAGTTAAGAAACGTCTCTTGTGGAAACTGATCTCCGCAGAGCAGTTCGAACGTTTTCTTCACACGAAGTATTTGGGACAAAAGCGATTTTCGTTGGAAGGAACCGAAACCATCATCCCAGTTCTCGATCGTTTGATCGAAGGAGCCGCCGAGCGTGGTGTTATTGACATCACATTAGGAATGGCCCATCGCGGACGTTTGAATGTCCTCGCAAATGTTATTGGCAATCTTTGCGAGAGGATCTTTGCGGCGTTTGAAGGTTCAGTTCACCCGGAGTTTCCCGCTGACGAAGGCGACGTGAAGTATCACCAGGGGGCTACTGGTGAGCGTGTGACTGAGACTGGTAACACAGTACATCTGACGTTATCTCCCAATCCGAGCCACCTTGAGGCAGTCGATCCCGTCGTCGAAGGCATGGTCAGGGCGAAACAGGATGCGACAATGGACCGCGAATCGAAATCACGAGAAGAGGTCATCGATCTTGCACTGCCGATTTTGCTACATGGGGATGCCGCCTTCGCGGGACAGGGTGTCGTCATGGAAACACTCAATCTCGCGGGCTTGAAAGGCTATCGGACTGGCGGAACTATCCACATCATCATTAACAATCAAATCGGTTTCACAACATCACCGGAAAAGGGGCGTTCAACGATCTATTCCACTGACGTCGCACGCATGACGCAGTTGCCGATTTTCCATATCAACGGCGACGACCCGGAAGCGGCATACCGCGCGTTGCGCATCGCCCTCGAATACCGGCAGGAGTTCAACAAAGATGTTGTCCTTGACTTGATCGGTTTTAGGAGACTCGGTCACAACGAAACGGACGAGCCAAGTTATACCCAACCGTTGATGTATGCGCGCGTAAAGGCGCACCCGGGAGTTCGTTCCGTCTACGCCAAGCGTCTGATCAAGGAAGGCGTCGTTACCGAAGAAGAAGTAAACGCGTTAATCGAGGAGCGTGTGCGACGTTACGAGGCAGCTTTAGCTAACGCAAAACAAAAAGTTAAAGACGAACCAGTCCAGCCTCAACCTGAGGTCGTCGAGATGGATGGTTCAGCGATCGTGCCGACTGGTGTGAATGCAGAGACAGTTAAGAATGTCGGACACAAGATTGCGGTCGTGCCTGAAGGATTCAACATCAATCCGAAGATGGTTGGCCAACTCGCGCGACGAGCAAAGATGGGCGACGGCTCATTACCGTTGGATTGGGCTTTTGCCGAGGCGATGGCTTTCGGATCCTTGGTTCTCGATGGCACGCGTGTACGTTTGAGTGGCCAGGATTCCGGGCGCGGTACCTTCAGTCAGCGTCATGCCATTCTCTACGATACGCAGACAGGGAAGTCCTGGCTTCCACTGTCAGAGTTGCGATCAGAGTCAAATCCCGAAGCACGGTTTGAAGTGTTCGACAGTTCTTTGTCCGAAGAGGGCGTGTTGGGATTCGAGTACGGATATTCGGTAGTTGCACAAGATGCGTTGGTGCTGTGGGAAGCGCAGTTTGGTGACTTCGGAAATGGCGCGCAAACGATCATCGATCAATACATCGCTGCGTCCGAAGATAAATGGAAACAAACGTCACGACTCGTGATGTTGTTACCACACGGTTATGAAGGACAGGGTCCGGAACATTCGAGCGCTCGCTTGGAACGCTATCTCCAGCTTTGTGCCGAAAACAATTTGCAGGTTTGTTATCCAACTACTCCCGCTCAGTACTTTCATCTACTTCGGCGCCAGGTTCAGCCGGGCATGGAACGGCCGTTGATAGTGATGACACCAAAGAGTCTGCTGCGCTTGCCGGCGGCAACTTCAAATGTTGCTGACTTGACTCAAGGCGGTTTTAGACCAGTGATCGACGACGCAGAGATTACTGACGGCGCTTCAGTGGAAAAGGTCGTGATGTGCAGTGGCAAGGTTTATTACGACTTGATAGAGGCGCGAAAGAAGTCAGGTGAAACTCGAGTGGCGATTGTCCGCCTGGAACAGTTCTATCCGTTCCCTCTTAACGGTATCAAAGAAGTCCTTGCACGATACTCAAATGCAAATGAGTTGAAGTGGGTACAGGAAGAGCCTCAAAATATGGGCGGCTGGAATTTCGTGCAGCCTCGTCTTGAAAACCTGCTGCCGGCTTGCCAGCGCCCGAAGTATGTTGGACGCACTCCTTCTGCAAGTCCGGCCACCGGTTCCTACAGCATTCATCAGAAAGAGCAGACTCAACTCATTAGTGAAGCGTTGAGCGTATAGCTGTCCCGGTATGCTTTAGCTTGTCGTCCAAGCTACATAAGGCTCGATGACTTCGGCGACAAGTTAAAGCATATAGGCCATTTCCTCTTTGCCTTATAAAGTACTTGACGATGCTCGTCCAGCCAGCGTATCATGCCAGACATGGAACCAATCCGATTGGTTAAGCCGGAACAGCCTGAACCTCCAGCGCTACACGAAAGAGCGATGGACAATTTGCGCTACATCCGCGAAACCATGGAGCGCGCCACGGCTTTCACTGGAATCTCGGGTTGGGGAGAGGTCGCGATCGGCGCAACGGCGATCATTGCCAGCCTCGTTGCCGCACGCCAGGTAACGTTCACTTTGTGGCTCGCCGTTTGGGTAGTTGAAGGGACTATCTCGTTACTTATCGCCGGATGGTCAATGGACCGAAAAGCACGTGCGGTGCAAATGCCTCTCGTGTCTGGCCCGGGACGTAAGGCTGTTTTTAGTTTGTCGCCTCCGGTCATCGCCGGCGGTCTTCTAACGATTGTTCTGTTTCGAGCAGGGTTGACGAATGCAATTCCCGGCGTCTGGCTACTTCTCTATGGAACCGGTGTCGTCACCGGCGGAATGTTTTCAGTCGGGGTAGTGCCGATCATGGGGCTTTGCTTCATGGCCCTCGGGGCAGGCGCGCTGTTTGCGCCGCCCGAGTTTGCAAACTGGTTTATGGCAGCAGGCTTCGGCGGCCTGCACATTGTGTTTGGAGTGATTATCGCGAGGAAATACGGTGGCTAAGCAATCAACAGCGAAAAAAGAAATTCCCTCAAAACAGGAAGCATCGACGACCCGGGCTGTAACAGCCGGGACTTCGCAAAAGAGTGCGGCGCCAAACCTGGATCGACTGATCCATGAACGCCTGCGTCTCGGTATCATCAGTGCTCTTGCCGCGAACCCGTCGTTGACATTTAGTGATCTGAAGAACTTGATGAACACTACTGACGGCAATCTCAGTGTGCATGCGCGCAAGCTTGAAGAAGCCGGCTACATCGCTTGCACCAAATACTTCGACGGTCGACTACCCAAAACCGAATACAAACTGACTGCTGAGGGACGGCGAGCATTGGAGAGTTACCTCAATCACATGGAATCACTCATCAAGCAAATGAGGTCCAGCTGAGTTCAGGCCTTCTCTTTTTTTACCTTTCAGCTTTGCGATGTAAAGAGCTTTGATTGAATCGGAGGCTTCGAGCATGTACACGAATGTGAACCTGGCTGCCCAGATCGGTGTGGTGTTGCTTCTCGGCGCCGGCCTGGTCATGTTGTTGTTGAGTGTAGTGTTCCTCTACTTAGTCGTAACAAGAAAATTCTCGCAGTCCAAACTAGTAGTTGGTGCGTTGTTGGTGATCGTCGGTGGATATCTTGCAGCAATGCTGATCTTCTCGTTTGCGAGTAGAGATGAAGTTCTCGCTCGCGGGCAAGAAAAACATTTCTGCGAACTTGATTGTCATCTCGCCTATTCGGTCGCGAATGTTGTCCAAACAAAGACGCTCGGTTCAGCAGCAGACGCGATCTCAGCAAAAGGAACCTTTTATCTCATTACCGTCAAAACACGTTTCGATGAAAACACGATCAGTGCGAGGCGTGGCAGTGGTCTGCTCTCTCCAAATCCGCGAGCTATCAAAGTCATGGATGCTACCGGAGTCTGTTATTCACCGTCAGTCGCAGACCAGGACCTCCTGACACGCGTGGGAATTACGGGAACTCCAATAACAACTCCCCTGAGACCTGCCGAGACGTACACGACGACGTTCGTATTTGATCTACCTTCAAATATCAATCACCCCACGCTCGTTATCAATGAAAGTGACTGGATCACTCACCTGATCATCGGTCACGAAAACAGTCTCGCTCACAAAAAGACCACGTTTCAGATCTAATCATGGAAGACTTTGACGTTACGATCGTCGGCGCGGGTTTGGCCGGTCTACAGTGTGCGCGGCTTCTTGGCCGGCAGGGCCTTCGCGTTTTACTGGTCGACCGCAAAGCCTCACTTGATCAAAAGATTCATACCACCGGAATCTTTGTGCGCCGAACGCTCGAAGATTTCGATATCCCGGAGGATTGTCTCGGTCCGGTTGTTCGTCATGTGAGTTTGTATTCTCCCAAGCATCGCTTCTTACAACTTGAAAGCAAACACGATGAGTTTCGTGTTGGACGGATGGGCCGACTTTATGGGCGCTACTTAACTCAATCCTTGCATGCAGGCGTCGAGTGGTTACCGGAAGCGAGCTACATTGATTCCAGTCACAGTGTCAGGACCTCGACTGTTCGCCTTAACGTCGGATCTTCGGTGCGGACTGTAACCACGAAGTTCATCATCGGTGCCGATGGCGCATCCTCTCGCGTTGCAAGAGACTTGCAACTCGACACCAATCGAGAATGGATTGTGGGAGTTGAAAACGTTTACGACCGGTTAGTGCTTGATAGGCCGCCAACCTTACTGTGTTTCCTTGATCCGAAACTCGCACCTGGCTACATCGCGTGGATCGCCTACGACGGTGAACAGGCACACGTGGGTGTCGGCGGTTACCCCGGTCGTTTCGATCCAACCAGTGCACTTGAACAGTTTGAGACTTCCGTCCGCGACATTGTCGATCTACGAAATGGCAAACAGATTGAACGGCGTGGAGGACGGATTCCGGTTGGCGGAATTTTAAATAGGATCGCGAATGAGATGGGTCTCTTGATTGGCGACGCGGCAGGCGCTGTCTCACCACTAACTGCCGGCGGTCTCGATCCCTGCATGAGGCTGTCTACATTCGCTGCCAGGGTAACGGAGAATTTTCTTTTGAGCGGTGACCCAGCGACCCTCGAACAGTATTCGGGAAAACTGTTTCGTTCTAGATTCATTTCGCGTATCTGGGCAAGACGAATTGCTTCGCACGTCACGTCGTCATTCCTGACTGAAGTCGCCTGCGCCACGTTACGTCTTCCAGCACTCAGTAGAGTTGCAGCTCATGTTTTCTTCGGTCGAGGTTCATTCCCTGATGTAACGACAAAGCAATCAACGGAGACAAGATGTTTCGAACAGTCTCTGGAATAGAAGGGACGTAGCTCAGCACATGATGTTTCTGTGGATCTCCACGTTGTCGACATCTACTCCTCCATCGAGAATTCTTCAAAAACAAAAATTGCGTGACATGCCCAAACATATGAAGGAGTAGAACAATGACCAAGCGAATCATCGCCATTACATTCATCTTCATTTGCACTTCCATTGCGTGGGTCATCCTGGGCGGAACTATTTTTTCGAGGACCTACGATTCAGGTACTTCATCGTCGAATCGTGTCGCGTCAACCTGGGGTACTGAACAGAACCAAGCGCCCCCGTCCGCATCATTTAGCACCCTGGTTCCACGAAAGGAGGAGACTGTAGAGAACGGCAAGAAAGTCGTTAAGACGGTCCAGGATCTGGTGATAACAACTCTTCCGCTCGAGAGCAGCAACATCGACGTCAACCTTGATGTCGATCATCGTCAGAAAGGCTTGTTGTGGTATAGCACTTACAAAGTTGCCTTCAGCGGCGTTTACACGTTCGTGAACACAAGCGACAAAGAACAGGTGGTTGATTTCAAACTCCAGTTTCCTACTGCACAAGCGATTTATGACAACCTGACGTTCGTTGTTGATGGTGTTCCGCTTCAGCTCGCAAATGAGAGCAACGCGGCGGCGAGTAGTGCAAAGATTGGTGCCGGTAAGTCTGCACAACTCTCCGTTGGGTACCGCTCGCAGGGTTTGAACGAATGGCGCTACAGCTTTGGCGACGCGCAAATTGCCCAGGTGCGTGGCTTCTCACTTCACATGACTACGAACTTCAAAGACATCGACTTTCCCGACAACACGCTTTCACCGACGGAAAAGAAAGAGACTGCCAACGGATATGACTTAACGTGGAATTACAAGAGCCTGTTGTCTGGCTATCAAATCGCGATGGTGATGCCGGAGAAGTTACAGCCGGGTCCCCTCGCGGGACGAATAAGTTTCTTTGCCCCAGTATCACTCTTCTTCTTTTTCTTCCTCATGCTAATCATCACCACAATGCGCGGCATCGATCTTCACCCGATGAATTATTTTTTCCTCGCTGCCGCGTTCTTCTCTTTTCACTTACTGCTCGCCTACCTCGTCGATCACATATCCATACATTCGAGCTTCGCGATTGCGGCAGCAGTCTCGGTGTTTCTGGTTGTCACCTACTTGCGACTGGTTGTGGGGATTCGCTTTGCGAGCCGCGAAGCTGCGCTGGCGCAGTTCATCTACTTGGTGATGTTCTCGTATGCATTTTTTCTCAAAGGCTTCACTGGTCTCGCGATCACGATAGGATCAGTCCTGACTTTGTTTGTCGTGATGCAGGTGACTGGAAGAATCAAGTGGACTGAGAGGTTCTCAGTAAAACCCATGCCTGACACTAACGGGGTCGTGTCATGAAGACGGCACAGACTTCAGTCTGTGTTTGACCAAGGCCTTCGAGTCGGTCTTTTACGGTAGAAGCGCTGGGATGACCGGTAGAGAAAATAACCTGAAAACACAGACTGAAGTCTGTGCCACTTTTTAGATTATCATTCTTCGACTCCCATTCTGTTAATAGATTCCTACCCGCGAACGTCTTAACCGTTGGGCGGTATTCCACCGCGAGAAAAACACTGAATTTGTTTCCGGCACTCCGTGTGAACTTCACCGGTTTTTCTCGCGTATACCCTGCGGGACGCGATCCGCACCCCCTTTTTTATGAAAGCACTTTTATCCTTTTATTCGGATGCTCTGAAGATTGCTCTGCAGTCGATCCTCGCGCACAAGTTAAGGGCATTTCTCACGCTCATTGGAATCATCATCGGCGTCGCCTCAGTCACAACTGTTGGCGCGTCGATCAGCGGCCTCAACACTTACGTCGTCGACAAAGTTGCGAAGATACTCGGCAGCAACCATTTCATGATTGCTCGCATGGCTTTTTCCGGGCATATGTCTGACGAGGAATTTGAGCGACGTAATCGACGTAATAAGCGACTGAATTGGGACGACTATGAATGGGTCCGTGACCATTGTGTTTCATGCGCTGAGGTCGGTGCCGCAACAGGTTCAGGAACCGATCTAAAACAAGACGGCATAGAGTTTCCTGGTGCAGTTGTCTTTGGTGCGACCGCCAACATGGTGGACATCGAAGATAAGGTGATTGAGGAGGGGCGTTTTCTTTCCGCTGATGAAGTTCAGCGTTCGGCGTTTGTCGTTGTCTTGGGTGGCGATATCAAAGACAAGTTCTTTCCAAATCAAGACCCGATCGGAAAGACACTGAAAATTCGCGGCCTGCCTATGCGTGTCGTAGGCGTCGAGGAAAAGCGGGGGGCTTTCTTCGGTGACTCAGTTGATCGGCACGTCTACATTCCAGTCACCACTCATCTGCAGGTCTTCGGGCGAAACAATCTGCAGATTCACGGCAAGAGTCGAAGTAGAGAAGGACTGCAATCGACGATCGAAGATGCTCGCGTGGCCATGAGGATCAAACATCGGCTCAATGGAAACGACGAAGATGATTTTGGTCTCGTGAACGTTGAGGAGATCAATAAACAGATCGACGAGTTCACCAGCGGCATCGCGAAGGTCGTGGTTCCCATTACGCTCATTACACTAGTAGTTGGCGGTATCGTCGTGATGAACATCATGCTGGTGAGTGTCACTGAGCGCACGTTTGAAGTTGGCTTACGAAAAGCCGTCGGCGCCACGAAGAGACAAATCATGATGCAGTTCCTGATTGAATCAGGTTTGCTATGTGCCCTGGGTGGCGTCTTGGGTTTGTTGATGTCCTGGGGTGTTTGTTTGCTGATCACGACACTGGCTGGAATCACGATGACGATCACAATTGGTTACATCTTTATGGCCCTCGCGGTATCGACAGTGATTGGAATGCTTGCGGGGATTTATCCAGCATTTAAGGGAGCGCGACTTGATCCTATCGTTGCTCTTACAAATGCCACGTAGAGAGTTAAGTGTAATGAAGGTCATTCATTCGGTACGGTCCAAAATTCCGAAAAGCAAAATGCGCGAGACGCTTGGGATGGCGCTCGACAGTATTCGAGGCCACAAATTCCGTAGCTTCCTCACCGTGCTCGGCATTGTTATCGGAGTACTGACAGCGATCGTGATTGCTTCGATACTCACGGGAATGCGACAAAGCATCATCTCGATCATCGAGGAGTACGGCACAAACAACATTTACGCTTTCCATTTGTCGACGGGTCCACGTACCGGCGAGGATCGCTCCGAGCGTCTTCGAAAACCTTTCGTCGTCGCCGACGCTGAAGCGATCAAGGCACAGGCAGCGGCAGTCGAGGATGTAGCGATCGTCGCGCCTAATGTTGGTTACAATGGTGGTCCTTTCGACGACAACATCACCTATCAGGGTCACAATTACCGCTGGGGAAACACTCAAGGTGTTACCTCAAACTACGCCGGTATAGTAAACATCAATCTAAAAGAAGGCAGGTTTATCACCGATGCGGACGACCAGGCGCGATCAAACGTGCTCGTGATTGGAGTCAATGCCGCGGATGCGCTCTTCCCGGGACAGGCAAATATTGCGGGCTCTCAGGTTCGCATGGGTGGTTACAACTTCGAAATTATTGGCGTGCTCGAAAAGCGAAAGGCTGGATTCTTTGGTGAGAATGAGGAAGACAACGCTGTCTTTCTTCCGTTTCGCACCGCTCAGAAAGTCGCCCCGGCTCGTGGCTACATGCTCTTCATTATTAAAGGTCGATCAGGGCAAGTGCCCGAAGCTCTCACGCAGTCGGAGGAGATTCTACGCCGCCGTCGTCATGTGAAGTTCGAGGACCCGGATAACTTTGATATCAAGACTGCCGATAAGTTCATCGAACAGTTCGACAGCATCACAGCCATGGTCGGACTCATTGCGATCGCCATCTCAAGTCTTGGCTTGTTAGTGGGTGGTATCGGTGTCATGAACATCATGCTGGTAAGTGTCACTGAGCGAACAAAGGAGATTGGTGTTCGCAAAGCAATAGGTGCTCGTCGGAAAGATATAGTTCGGCAATTTCTGTTTGAAGCGATGATGTTGACCTTCCTTGGCGGAGTGCTTGGAGTACTTCTGGCTGTCGGCATTAGTCGCTTGCTTCTTATATTGATTCCCAGCATGCCTGCCTCAATTCCCACGTGGGCAGTGGTCAGTGGCTTGACCGTGTCGATAGGTGTCGGTCTTATCTTCGGAGTGTGGCCGGCGCGTAAAGCTTCGCGTCTGGATCCGATCGAGTGTCTGCGGTACGAGTAAGGGCTGGGAGCGCAGGCGTCCCCGCCTGCCGTCGTGACCACTCGCGTTAGTAAATCGCAGTCAGCAGGCGGGGACGCCTGCGCTCCCAGCACTCCGCGCCCCAGCACGAAGTTTCCAATCCAACAGACCGGCTGTGTTAATCTCCCCTCGATTGTGAGTAAAGCCTTCGGTACAAACCACGAAACAGAAAGCACGATGCCTTCGCAGCGAGATTTCCTGCGAGAGTTCCTTACGTTCCTTCAGGTTGAAAAGGGTCTCGCTCGTCTCACCTTGGAGAGTTATGCGCGTGACCTGGCGCGACTGAATGAATGGGCCGCTAAAAACGGTAAATCCATCTCAGAACTGAATCGAGCTGACTTAAGAAAGTGGATTGCAAATCTCTCACGCGATGGGTTGGCTCCAACTTCAGTCAGACGCGCGGTCAGCGCCGCACGCGGCTTCTACAAGTTTTTGATGCTGGACGGGCACATCAAACATCATCCAGCTGAAGACCTCGACACTCCGCAACGATTCAACTACCTGCCAAAGTTTCTGACTGAAGATGAAATCGATCGCTTGCTTGGCGCTCCCGATGTTTCTACCGAAGATGGCGTTCGTGACCGCGCCATTCTCGAGATCATGTACGCAACAGGTCTTCGTGTTTCTGAGTTGGTAGGGCTAAAACAAACGGACGTTGATTTGATGACGGGCCTGGTTGTTTGCCACGGTAAAGGAAGCAAAGAGCGACGTGTGCCACTGGGGAAGAGTGCGATTCATTGGTTACAACAGTACGCCTCAGTGAAGGCAGCTTACGGAAAACAATCAGCGCCGTATGTGTTTCTCTATCGGGGTAAACCTTTTACTCGCCAGCTTGCCTGGTCAATGATTAAAAGCCGCGCTGAACAGGTCGGCATCCAAAATGTTTCTCCGCACACTCTGAGGCATTCATTCGCTACTCACTTGTTGCAGCATGGCGCTGACTCGCGTTCTGTGCAGGCGTTACTCGGACACAGCGATATCTCGACGACGCAGATCTATACGCACATGACTGACGCTCATCTCCGGTCAGCGTATAACCGCCATCATCCGAGAGCGAAGATAAGGGCGAAGGCATAGGAATGACGGGTGAAGGCGGAAGGAGGTGTGTAGGGATCTCTAAGTAGCCGGTTCAAATAGTTGCGTCAAAGAACAAAGTTCTAAGTTCAAAACTCAAGTTGCTCCATGTTTCTTCTATCTGAACCTTCCGACTCAGTTGTTGCCACATTCATTTCCGGCCAGCGCGCTCAGTCGTTGACTTATTCCGAAGTTGGTGCGACGAACGGCAACCCTCCTTCAAACTTCACGATTGATCACAATCGGATTCAATTAGGTACTGGTGGCGACACATACTATCGCGCAATCGAAGCACTGAAGGGGTGGCATCAGTTCGATCTTGGTTGGGTTTCAATAGTTCCCGAAAACGTGCCGCTTGAATTGGGGGCGACAGTTGCCGTGAAGGCTCATGCCTTCGGGTCATGGTCATTGAATGCTGCGCGAATCGTTTATTTGATAAATGAAGAAAGACGTTTTGGTTTTGCTTACGGAACGCTGCCGGATCATGTGGAATGCGGAGAAGAGCGGTTTACGATTGAGTGGAATGAAGACGACACCGTTTGGTATGACATCCTTGCCTTTTCTAAACCTCGCCACCCACTTGTGCGATTGAGCTTTCCCCTGGCTCGCATGCTGCAGAAGCGTTTCGCTCGTGGTTCGATGGCGAGGATGTTTGACGAAGTGAGGAAGTCGATTCGGTAGAAGCTGTCAGATACAAACCAACGATCATCCACAGATTACGCAGATTACGCAGATCTACCTTACGAAGGACGTGCGATCCGAACCGTTCTAACGTGAATCTGCGCAATCTGCGTAATCTGTGGATGGCATTTCTTATCGGCGAACGACAAGCTAAAGCATCTCGGACATCCGGGAGACATCGCACGAAATGGTGCTAACGATGCACGTTCTAAGGTGATGATCGGTGAGCGATGACTGCTGAACATCTACTGAATAAACTCACAGTCGAATTTGAGAATTCTCACACGTCCACTTCTTTAAGCTTTTCAGTCTTTCTTGACGCTCAAATCGCCAACGATTCGGAAGCAAATTTTTCTCATTTCTCACCACAGTTCCACTCCTTACTTGAGAACTCTCAATTCATTCAATACGCCGACTCTAACTCCTTTCCGGGCATAAGCATTGCTCGTTTTCTCGGCAACTAGCTAAGCCCGA
>Ga0105248_10002602_pt1 | contig 20071 bp, 19 predicted proteins | sample KBSS34metaG_FD_81524 | JGI IMG/M metagenome (GOLD analysis project Ga0105248, IMG submission 81524) | Switchgrass rhizosphere microbial communities from Kellogg Biological Station, Michigan, USA - KBS S3-4 metaG | ecosystem: Host-associated > Plants > Roots > Rhizosphere > Soil | place...
ACTGATCGTTAAATCCCTGAAGTGCGCGCGCGATAGGTGAGCGGCGTGAGTAAAATCAAGGCCAGCCCAAGTAATAAGCCGAGTAACGCGCATCCTGCAATCATCGCCTTCCGGCAAAGACGGCCGCTAATTCGTTGAGTTGACCGGGTCGCCGGCTGTCTGGCGAAGGTTCGGTACAGCGTAGGTCGTCGACACCCGGGAAAGCGGCGGATATCCTGCTCGCGCTACTGGTTCTAGGTAATTGTTCAAGTACTGGCGCGTCATAGGATCTTGCTCCGACTCACCTGGCGTTCTCATGCGCAAGGCCCCGCTCGATTGATCCATGCTGTGCGGTCAAATGCTTATCGCTTTCTGGCGTCCATTGAGTGAGTGTGACTAGCGCTAGCGCTTTCGATAAAGAGGCTGCAACCCGCGTGCCAAGAGGACTCATCGAGCCCTACGACCTCTATCCCGTGGCACGGCGGCTACTTCTACACGAGCCCGATTGCCAAGCTGGAGATCGCCTTCCGTCGGACAGCGGTCCAGTGGAACCGGAGTGCTACTTGTGGTCCGAGGTTTACCCTGCCATTTTGGCCGCGGAAACCCTGGATCGACTGAGCGTTCGGTCCTGGTGTCGTTTCGCGGCGGGCATGATAGCGATCTGTCCTTCCCGGAGGGTAAATATAGCGTTCAGGTCATCCAGGTGAGCAAGTATGAAATCCAGATCTCCGAGTTGGCCGGTCCTACGGAGATAATCCACACTGTGGCCCACGAAGCATGCCGCCGCTGGCGCATCTTTCCAGCGATTGACTCGGTCCCTGGTAGTGGCATTCTCGGCCTGGCAACCGTGCCGCATCAGTCCTTCCGCGATCCAGGCACAACACATTTCGTCTTCCTCGCGGAACTCACCGCGGCTCCCTGCCCCAATCAGGGCAATTCGCTGGTGACGACCGACTAGATACTTGGCCATCGCAGTGTAATTGCGCAAGCACGCAAGATACGCGGCTTCGCATCGGCCCGCCTCGCGAATCAGTTGAGTGCCCGAGGAGGAGAGCAAGATCAGCGGACGGTGACTGTCGGTACGTCTGGCGAGTTCGACAGGGCTATTATTCATATTGAAGCCCTCGGGCATGTTGCCGCCGACTTCACCCGCAAGGACCGCGTTGTCCAGCTCACGATGCAGTGAACGCGCCGCTTCCAGGGTCGGGACAGCATAACAACGCCATCCTGCCGCGACGGCAGAGATCGCCATGGTGGTAGCGCGGATGACATCGATCGCGACCACCGCATAGCCCTTCCGGTAACGCGCGGCACTTTCCGGGAAACAATCGATAATGACGGATTGTCGCATGGGTTAATGCTCCGTCAGATCCGTGCAGCCGTGCTGCCGGAGGCAACCGGGACCGGCCGGGCCGGCCGCAGGAGTTCCTTCGAGAATGCATCGGAGTGGAGGCCGCGACGGTAGATTTCCACGCGCAGTACTTCCTCAAGCCGGACATTGCAAAGCCGAACTTCCGGACCGAAATGATCAAGAAGCGCAAACTGGCTGGGTTTATTGGGAGCTTCGAACATCAGGAGCGGCAGGCTGAATTCGCGAGCGAAGCGGTCAGCGAGAGTGGCGTTAAAGTTCCCATCATTATCGAATAGGCCTACGCCCTTCGCGCTTTCGCGAGCCTCCACAACGAGTTCCATTGCTCCCGCGTCCAGCCACTCATGGCCTTGGGCGAGCAACTCTGTGACGACGTCCGTGTTGAAGGCTCCCATGTGCTTCTTGCCTAGCTCGAATTGCACATCCAAGCCGCGCTGCGCGGCCATCTTGACCACCTCCCGCGCACCCAGCGGCATGTCTGTGAATCCGCATCCGCACTCGATACGGTTGAATCCGATGTCCGCGCACAGGTCCAGGTACTCGGGAAGCCGCTCCTGTGCAACGGCCACTTCGAATGGACCTCCTCCCGTGACCGTCGGGACATGAAAACATTTGGCCGCAGCCACTTTCCGTCGCGTGGCAACCTCGTCGGCCACCATCCAGCAGGCCATCGAAATCTTGAGGATGGCCATCAAGTGGCCACTTTGATCGAGATGGCTCTCCAATGTGACCGGATCATATCCGGGGTCAAAAGGACTAATGAGCGGTGGCAACTCACGCACACCGATGAGACGAAGGTAGTCGGTCGTATGCTTATCGCGTGTCCGTGGCATTCTTGTTATCTCCTCTACTCGTACGTTTGATGTCGTCATCCATGTCGGGCTTGTTTTATACGAAGCCAACCACCGGTCCGGAATTCTCGCACACCGCCACGGGTCGGATGTCACTACGATCGTGGTCGGACAAAATCACGATTGCTCTTTCCTCGCAAGAACGACGTATTGCGATCCGCACGATCGAAGTACCGGAAATCCATCATCGGCCAAGCGCTGCAGTGTGGAATGCAATTTCAACCCCAACTCCTGGGGCACAACCTCGCGGGAGAGCAATGAGAACGGACCGAATCCCAAAGTGAAGCTCAGCAGCTTCGCGAGTCCGGCCGCTCGAAGCAATTTATCGAAATGCCTTGTCGAACTGGTGTGGGCGGAGGCCGAGGCAGGCGTTCTGGCGATTCCCAAGCCCCGACTACGTTTCCGAGTATCCGTCGTCCCGCCACGAATGGATCCACGATGTAATTGAGGCGCCAACGATTATCGATATTCACAATCATGTGACCGCCAGGCCTGAGGACGCGGGCGATCTCCCCCACACCTGGATCGAGGGGAGGTTGTATCCAGGGCAGTACGCCCAACGCAACCACCAAATCGAAGGTACTATCGGGAAAATTCAGATTTCGGATATCCGCAACGCTCGTGCGGACGCGATCTTCCGCCTTCGCCTCCACCGCCAGACGGCGCGTGAGAGCAACCATGGCTGCGCCAACATCCGTGGCATGTACGAAGTGTCCGCGCACTGCCAGCGCAACAGCAATGGATCCCGCCCCGCAACCGGTTTCGAGCACTCTGGATCCTGCGGGTAACGCTAGGCCATCGATCAGCCTCAACGCCCTCGTCCGGCCCTGATGATGGATCTTCTCGTAGACGCCGGGCCACTCATAAATAGTTTTCCAATCGAGAGCGAGGGAATCAAAAAACGCCGCCACGCGCCTCTGCTGCTGGTCCCGATCGACTGCGGAGCTCACCATGCGGTCCTCTCACGGAGCTAAATGCAACCCGACGCCACATCGTCGGGCATCGCGCGTGAGCGGAACTGCCCCCGCCCAAATGTTCCTTAGGCAAACGGCGTGCCAATGTATCCGCGCAAGAACGCCGATAGTTCTTTTAAGGAGGAATCTTGCTGTGCACTTGGTTACAGAACGGGAGCGGCGGCAACAGACAGCCGCTGTCTCGGGTTCCTGGCGAGATAAAGGTGCGGCAGTTCCACTCTTGATCCCTTCCGATGCTCTCACTTGCCCAGTCTGCGGTTCGGCAACCCGTGCACCGGATGGGAGGTAAATCCAGCGGATGCCCGCCCGTTACGTTTGAAGATTCTCGTAGCGAATTGTTGCGTATCGGAAACAAATGCGGCAATTGCCGGGAGCGGATCCCGAAGAGAAAGAAACGCCGTTTCCTGGACTCCGCGGAACGACCTCAACCAGTCTTTCACCGTCAGTTCTCCATCGCGGTAATAGCGAATGCTTGAAACCAGATCGCAGTCTTCCACCATCCACTTGCGGCCGTACCGTGGAGAAGAAGGCTGAATCGTCTGTCCCGTGACGTCGAGATACAGCGCACGCGCGACATCCATATCGCCGTCTCCGGTAAATAAACGGAAGGTGCTGCCAATGCGCGGATTCACGTCCAACACCTTGTACTGTCTGTCACGCGCATCGTATCGGTATCCAATGTCGACGATGCCTCTGTAGCCGATCGATTTCATGAAACGCAGCGTCAACGTCATAACGTCATCGTTCCGCCGGCAGACACCCAGGCACGTTGATCCCGTGTAGACGGGAGACTGGCGGATCTTCTGTCCAGTCATGCCGAAAAGACATTCCGAGTCACGATTAAAATACCCGTTAAACATCCAGATGGTGTCCTCGCCCCCGGGAATATACTCCTGAAGAACCAGGTTGGACTGTTCTGGGTTCTGCATCTGGTCGTACTTGAGGAGCACCTCATCCCGGCTGGTTGCGATCTGCTTTCCGTCACCCGAGAACGTCCGTTGAAGAAGATTGTAGTCGAGAGCCTTCAGCATGACTGGAAGCGCCGCAGTCTCCAGTAACGTCTCCACGTCGGCGCGGCATTGGGGAAAAAACGTCTCAGGAGTGGGGATTCCACAGTCTCGCGCCAAGTGAAACATGGATGCTTTGTTGGACAACGCGAGAGCGATTCCAGGACGTTGGTCGGGAAAGTCGTACGCTTGTTTGAGCGCATCGGCATGGTGGGCAACCAGGAGTGCGCTGGCGTCGGTGGTCGGCATCAGAATCGGCCTGCGTCCAATCTTTCCGGCGGCTTCTAAAAGGAATTGGACGGACTCTCCTGCGGACGAGGTCTCGAAGTTCCATTGGAAGTATCCACTGCAATAACGCGACAAAACCGCGGGGCCCCAGGGATCCCGGTCCACCATGAAAACCTGAATTCCAAGGATTCCTAGACTGCGGGCTATGCACAAGCTTCCGTGGCGGATCGCTCTTAGCACAACGATGGGCGTTGCAATGTTTAGCAATGTCCGGCCTCACCCGGTTCGTCCATCACCTGCAATCCGAATACCGGAACGAACCATCGAGCGCTAACTCCTTGAACGCCAGTCCTCAGCCTAGGGCGGGAAGCCTTAGCACGAGCAAATATACTCGAAAATCCGCCAGTCTGGTTAGAGCGCATGCCAGTTCCACTGCATTACACGAAAGTGGAATCCTGATGGCCTGGAGGAACCCTTTGAGCCAGCGGAGACTCCCGTCGGATTCCAGTGGGCGGTGCACAACACCAGCCAAAACGTGGATGGCATCACGGGTACGGCTAAGAAAATTGGGGGATGGGGTGCGATCTGCGCCCTTGACAGATGCGCCCGCACCCCCGCGGCGACAGGCACGTCGGAGGGGCATACCTGTCAACCACCCTAAAACCGAACGGTCAAGACTTCCGGCATCAGGCAATGGTGCGGCGTCGCATGAGAGTCGCTTTTCGATGTACTCCATCTCGACCTGGAGAGTGGGCGACATTCTCATGCGCTCCCCGTCTCGTTGCCGGAAATTCCCGAAACATCCATCTGATACAAGCACTTTAAGCCGAGGGATTCGGACGGCTTTGGAATTGGGTGATCCATCCGCCACCGGACGTACTCCATTAGAAACTTGCTGTCGGAGCGCGACATCGCAAATGTCAGCGCTGCAGCGCGGCTCATGCCCTGGATAGTGATTTGATCGACGATTCGGACGATTTCACGTTCATGATTGTTGGATGGGGAAATCAACATCTAGCTCCTTTGGATCCCATAAACGCCGGGCTTCCACACACTGGAACGCTGCTCATACGACCAAGCTAGTCGGGCAAACAAACAGCCTGGCCTCGAGCATTCGTTGGTGGACTGTTTGAGGGATGCCCTAAACCGGCTGGTCGATGTATTAATACATGCCAGGGTCCCACGCCGGCTTCTAGGGCTCGCTGCGGCGAACATTCCGGGTCTATGATCTTGCGGCTGACCTGAACGACCAGATCGCTCCAACCAGGACAATCGTTATCAAATCTTTGAAAACGCTCTTCACGTGTTACTCCTTACCCACGCGCGATGCGGGATAGCAAGTTTCAGAAACCTACTGGTGAAGACTAAACTCTAATGCGAAATTGTTTGCGAGTGGATTGTTAAAAATCAGCCCGCCGGAACCGCCTAAAACCGTTGCGTTGTAACGAGCTTGACACAAAGTCGAGCTTCTGCTACTAATTGCCACGTTAGCCGTCCGCGTTGTCGTGACGTGCGTGTCTAAAGCCAGGGGCACTACAAATCGTAAACGAACGCGGGAAACCGGGCTCCGAAGGGAGGCCGGACTCGCAGGACAGTCCGCCCCTATCGTCGCCATCGGTTCCTGGGCAGGCGGACTGGGAGTCATTCAGTCCATTCTGGCCAAGCTCCCGTCTGACTGCGGCATGGCGTTTGTGGTGATCCAGCACCTGGATCCGGCCCGGCGAAGCGTCCTCCGGGGACTCCGCTTAACACGAACTCCGTTTCCCGTGCTCGAAGTCTCTAACGGGATCGCGCTTCAACCCAACCACGTCTATGTAGTTCCGCCCAACAAGAAAGCTTCTATCCACGATGGAACACTATCGCTCGGGCCAATCAACCGTCAGAGCACAGGCCAGCCAATTGACGATTTCATGGCGGATCTTGCGGCGACGCGAAGGGAGCAGGCCATTGGCATTGTGCTCTCCGGCTTAGGATCGGACGGCACACGCGGTCTCGCAGCCATCAAAGCCGCAAACGGTATCACTTTTGCTCAGGATCCCCAGACCACCAAATGGCCGGACATGCCCAGGTCCGCAATCAAGGCGGGAGGCGTCGACTTCATTTTGTCGCCGGCCGGTATCGCTCTCGAACTGGGGCGCCTCGGCCGCTACGCTGGAAGCAAGATGCGCCGCGCTAGACTGCTATCCAGCGCGCTTGCAGGGCGCGAATGCAGGGTGCGCTCACTTCTGGATGCCTCGTCGCAGGCGGCGTTTGCCGTGAACGAAACCGGCACGATTATTTCGACTAACAGAACCGCCGAGAAGATGTTCGGATACGAGTTGTCGGAGCTGCAGGGCAAGCCTTTGGATCTCTTGATTCCGGAGCCGGACCGGGGCCGGCACACGGCACACCATGCGAACTTCTTTGCCAATGTTCGATCCAGGCGCATGCGTATCGGGCTGGAACTCCGTGCTCGGCGCAAGGACGGAACAATGTTCCCCGTCGAGGTAGGCTTAGGCTTCACAGAGTCCCAAGGCGAAGTGCTCGGGGTAGCGTTTGTCACGGAAATCACCGAGAGGAATGAGTTGTACCAGGCGTTCCGCCAGCGCGAAAATGAACTCACGGCGCTATTTGACAGCTCACCAGACCCTCACCTACGTTACGATTCGAACCTTCGCATCACGCATGCCAACACTGCGTGGGGGAAGGCGGTGGGGCTCTCACCACAGTCTGCCATTGGCAAGACAAACAGTGAGCTAGTGTTGCCTCCAGCGGAAGCGCAGGTCGGGAATCGATCGATTGCGGTGAGGCTCTCACGGCAGTCCGTTATCGGCACGACGAACGGTGAGCTGGCGCTTCCTCTGCCGGACGCGCGGGTCGGGGATCGATTGATCAGGGAGGTCTTCCAGACGGGACAGCCCCAGCGATATGAGATCTCGGTTCCGTCCAGCGAGGGCTTGGCCGCGCACGAAGTGCGGTTTGTCCCGGAATTCTCCCCGGACGGTTCTGTCGCCGCGGTTCTCGCGATCGGGCGCGATATCACTGAACTGAAACGCATAGAGCAGGAGCTACGCCAGCGCGAGCAGGAACTGGTAGAGCTATACGACAACTCCCCCGATCCCATCGCACGCCGGGATCGCAACCTTCGAAACACTTACGTGAACGCCGCATGGGAGAGATTGATGGGGATACCGCGGAGAAAGGCTCTGGGAAAGACCATCGAAGAACTTGGATTGCCCCGGGCGGTGGTCAAACTCCAACAGCGGGTGATTCGCCAAGTTCTCAAGACCCGACGTCCGATGATCGCGGAGTTCAGACACCCCTCAGGCGGTGGGTTTGAATACGAAGTGCGTCACATCCCGGAGTTCGTCGGCGGCAAGGTTGTGTCGTTCCTTTTGATCGGGCGGGACGTCACTGAGCAGAAACGCTTCCAAAGACTCGCCGCCGCTAACGAGCGCGATATTCGTGCGCTCTCAGCCAGCCTCATAACCGCCCAAGAACAGGAACGCCGTCGTGTGGCGCGCGAGATTCATGACTCTCTGTGCCAGCATTTGGGCGCCCTCGCTGCCGAGCTTGGAGGGGTTGCGGCCGAACTCCCCGCATCCAGTCCGCCCAGGCAACATCTTCAAGCGGCGCGGCAACGTGCGATCCGCGCCGCCGAGGAAGCCCGCGAGATCGCGCGCCAACTGCATCCGGCCATTCTGGAGGACCTGGGGTTGCCAAAGGCGCTCCAGAATCTGTGCCGCGAGGTCAGCCAGCGGCAAGTCATTCCCGTCAAGTTCCGGGCGACTAACCGGCTTCCCGAGGTTACTATCGAGGACGCCTTATGCGTGTACCGGATCGCTCAGGAAGCGCTCAACAATAGCACCAAACACGCCCGCCCGAAAAACATATGGGTTCGCTTGAGTGGGACCAGGAACCTGCGTCTGGCAATTCACGACGATGGAATCGGTTTCGATGCAGACTCTGTCCGAGGCTCCGGTGGACTGGGGTTGGTAAGCATGAAGGAACGCGCGCGCACGGCTGGCGCGACGTTATCGATACAAGGGCGCCCAGGCCATGGCACTCAGGTGACATTGGTAGTTCCTATCCGAGGAGAAACTCGTGAAAAAAGCGCGTATTCTGCTGGGCGATGACCATCCCGTATTTCTGGATGGTAGCCGGGCGCTCCTGGAGACGCGGTACGAGGTCGTAGGGGCCGCGATGGATGGCCGGACTCTGGTGGAGGCCGCGCTCGGCCTGAAACCGGACTTGATCCTCCTGGATATTTCCATGCCGCTGCTCAGCGGACTCGAGGGCGCCCGCCGCGTCAAAGAGAGTCTTCCCAGAGTGAAAGTGATGTTCTTCACCATGCACTCGGACCAAACATATTTGCAGGCCGCGTTCGAGGCCGGAGCGTCCGGATACCTGCTCAAGTCCGCCGCGAGTCCAGAATTGCTTACCGCGGTCCGGAAGGTCCTCGAGGGCCAGATTTATGTTTCGAGCGAACTTTCTGGGGACTGGGGTCAGTTTCCCGATCAGGATCAACTCGCGAGGCCTCACAAGCTCACCTTCCGGGAACAAGAGGTTCTTCACCTCGTAGCAGAAGGCCGGTCCAGCAAACAGATTGCCAGCATTCTGAACGTTTCTATCAAGACGATCTCATTCCACCGGGAGAACATTAAGCAAAAGCTAGGACTCAAAACGATCGCCGAGTTAACCCGGTTTGCAATCGCCAAAGGGTTCGTGTGATTCCTAGGCAAATAGTACCTGGTACTTTTCCTAGTACTAATCGGGACTGCGTTCTTTCTAATATGTGTCCAATAGGTACAGCTGACCGAAGAGGTGGCCCACTGAGGACACCTCTCGGAGTTGTTCGGAGTAGACGGAGGAAAGCCCGTGTCCCTGAGAATCGCTCCCCCCATTCCTCATGAGGCGCATGACAGCGCATCTTTGACCGCACTTGAGATCCCGGAGCCTATGGCGCATCTGCAGCCGGAAGTATCCCTTAGGCGCGACCGGATTCCGGCGGCCGGTGAGCATCGTACCCAGCTCAGGCTTAGCTTCCGTGAGAGGAGGAAGCAGAAAGGCCCGGAATTCGACAAGGTCATACGGGAGAAAGCCGAATTGCTCGGACTGGCCGTGCATGACCTTCGCCTGCCGGTCGCAACCATCCAAATATACAGCGAGTTGTTGGCCGAAGGCATCGGTGGCGGGGCGAGTCCAGAGGTGCTCGAATGGATCAACTCGATCCATTCCGTGAGCGAATTCGCGCTCCGCATGCTCGATGAAACGTTAGACCTTGCAATTGCGGAATCCGGAACGGTACAACTTCACACGGCACCGGCGATTCTCTCGGATGTCGTTGAAAGAAGTGTATCCATGAGTTTCCCTCTCGCGGCTCGCAAGCAAATCGGACTTACGCTCATTCAGGACGGCGAACCGCAGCCTGTTTTGATGGATCGAGTAAAGATGAGCAAAGTCTTCAATAACTTGATCGAAAACGCGATCAAGTATTGCCAGCTCGGCGCCCGGATCGAGGTCCAAGTCTCGTACCGCCGGGATTCCGCCCGGGTTTCCGTTCAGGACGACGGTCCAGGCATCGGCCACGCGGATCTCAAGACCTTGTTTACTCCGTTCCAGAGAACTCGCGCGCGGGCGCTTTCCGCGGAGCCAAGCGCCGGCCTTGGCCTTTCCATCGCGAAGCGCATCGTGGACCTCCATGGCGGGCGGATCTGGCTCAAAAGCGAGATTGGTAAAGGCACAACATTTTATGTGTGTTTGCCGATTCAGATCCGATCCCCAGCCAAAAGATCCTATAGTCGGAGACACCGATGGTCATCATCGTATTGAAGGGATGTGCAAAAAACACCCCCCAAGCAAGTGTCGTCCAGAAGCCCAATACACACGGTGATGCAACGCCCGATCTATCTCGTTCTTTTTGCGGCTGCCCTAGGACTTGGGGTCGCGGGCGACTTAGCAAGGTGCCTCTGGATACCACTGCCCGCTCTTTGGATTCCACTACTTAGCGCTTGTTACTACGTGGGTATCCTCCTCGTAGTCGCCGGCCTCGGTCGCAAATTCGGCTTGGGCGCTGCGGTGCTAACTGGTGTCGCACACATGACTGCCAGCATGACAGCCTGTGCGGAATCTATCTCACAACAGGGCGAGGTTGTCGCCTTCCTTGGGGTCGGGGTTCTCGCCGGGTTCCTTGCTAAGGAGAAACGAACGAGTCCCCAGCGCGTTTTTGCCCCGGCGCGGCTGGCCGAAGTCGACCAACCGGCTCGTGGCCAGGCATTCCATAATCTGGACACACCTGGGAGCGGACAAATCCCCGTAGGCTTCGTCCGGGCAGTGCGGGCTCCTCTGTCGGCCATTGAAAGCGCGGGCTACGTGCTGGAGGATTCGGATTTTACGGATGCCAATCATCGGGAAGTAGCCTCTATCATCCTCAACGAATGTCATCGCCTCGACGTTCTCATCCGCTTGCTGGAATTTGGCCACACGCGATCGCCGGTGTATCGGGAGGTGGACCTTTCTTCCGTGCTCGACGAAATAATCCGGTGCGGGGAAGCTCTAGGAGACGCTGCTCGTATCACTCTGCGAAAGGAGGGATGCCCCGGCCTGAGAGTGATCTGCGATTCGCTGCTCCTTGAGCAGGCGGTTCTGAATCTGCTGGCTAATGCGATCCGGGTCGCGGAATACGGTGACGAAGTCATAGTGTCAGCTCACGCTGACCAGTGTTTTGCCGTGATCGAAATCTCCAACCAGCGAACTGGGGTCCTCGCTCAACTCGGAATTACGATGACCGCCATGCTCGAAGGCACCCACCTGCATCCGACTGCCTTGTCCCGCGAGCCGAAAGGCAGTAATCAATGACTGCGATGGAGAGCTCAGGCCTTAGTCGAGCAAAACTCGGAACCATACTAGTAGTGGAAGATGATGCAAGCCTACGCCGGCTGACTCAGGTGCAACTGGAGAAGCTGGGATATCAGACCAGGATTGCCGCCGACGCTGAGGGAGGGCTGGACATTCTGCGGCGGGAGCCAGTGGAGCTTGTGATCTGCGACCTGCACCTTCCGTCGGCGTCTGGCCTGGAGTTGTTGAAGAAGGTCCGCGCCGAGTACCCCGGAACCAAATTCGTCATCGTAACTGCGTACGGTTCGGTTAACACGGCCATCGAAGCCATGAAGGCGGGCGCGTACGATTACCTGGCCAAGCCTTTGCATCCAGCAGAGTTACGATCCCTCGTCGAGCGCGTGTTCGAACAGCAGCGGTTGGTTGAGGAAGTTCGGGCGCTACGCAGCAGCATCGACCAGAAGGGCGGCTTCAAGAGTCTAGTTGGCGAGTCCACTGGTTTGAAGAACGTGATAAACCTGGCTTCGCGCGCCGCCCGGACTGACGCCGCGGTGCTGATTACAGGAGAAACCGGAACCGGCAAGGAATTGCTGGCCAAAGCCATTCACTTCAACAGTGCGCGCCGCGATCACCCCTTCATCATCGTGAATTGCGGCTCGATTCCTCGGGAGTTGGTGGAATCCGAGTTGTTTGGCCACGTCAAGGGTGCATTCACGGGAGCCGCGGTCCACAAGCAGGGGCGAGTGGAAATGGCGGACGGCGGAACGTTGTTCCTGGATGAAATCGGAGAAATGCCGCTAGAAATGCAACTGCGTCTGCTTCGGCTGCTTCAGGAGGGCGAAGTACAAAAGGTCGGCGCCACAAGCACGATCCGCGTAGACGTGCGAATCATCGCCGCAACCCATCGCAACCTGGAAGATCTGACCCGAGCCTGCGAGTTCCGCGAGGATCTCTACTATCGGCTGGCAGTTGTTCCGATCGAACTCCCCCCCTTGCGCCAGCGGAAAGAGGATATCCCGGAACTCGTACAACACTTCTTCACAGAGAGCAAAAACAGACACCATCGTGAGGAACTCCGGCTTCCCCTATCCTTGATGGGATACTTCACTCAGTACGACTGGCCTGGTAATGTTCGCCAGTTGGCGAACTGTATCGTGCGTGTGATTGTTCTCGCCTCAGGGCCGGAGATCAGAGTGAGCGATCTTCCGGAATTCCTGCAGAATGTCAGACCTCCGAAGTCCCCGGCGTCCGACTACTCGCCCATTTTAGAACGGCACCCCGGATATCAGACACTCGATCAAGTAGACCGGCAAGTAATCCTGGAGGCCATGGAAAGATTCAACTGGAACCAAACGCGCGCTGCTCGCCATCTCGGTGTCACGCGCAAGATACTCAGGCGCCGTCTCGAACGGTATGGGATCAGGAAGCCAGCGGTATCTGAACCGGCGCCGGAATAGACATTCATCCTCATCAGGTTCAGTCGATTCAATGAAAGCGCTATCGACTGGGTTTGTGTCGCGCTGGATGGGTGAAACGGGCTCAATCGATATTGACTGAACTGGCCCTCCAGGGACAATGCCTCGTGGCGGTTGGCCCGCACGGGACAACTTGCAAGTCGGGGAATCGGATTGGCTACAGATTTTACTGAAAACACAGAGATTTACGCTCGTGAGCTGATGTGGCCAAGTACCTGCTATTGGTCACAAGATGAGGATTCATTCAGACTTCATTTCGGCGGACCAACGGCTCGTAAACCTGGCGAAGCTGGGTGATCGAGACGCTTTCGGCGAGTTGATTCTCCGGCATCGCAGTCGATGTGTGAACTTGGCCGCATCTATCCTCAGAAACCACGGCGAAGGAGAAGAAGAAGCACAGAATGCATGCTGGAAGGCGTTCGAGCACATCGATCAATTTCAAGGTGACGCTGAGTTCTCCACTTGGCTGCTGCGAATCGTCGAGAACCAGTGTCTAATGCTTATCCGCCAGAGGCGTCGGATTCGAATCGTCGAATTAGATGACACCAATCCCGAGGGCGGGAACGGATCCATCCAAGTGCCTACGTCGGAAGCCGATCCCGAGGGCGAACTTGGTAAACGCCAGGTGCTCAGAGTCTTGAATACTGAGATCCGGCGAATTCCGCCACTCTTGCGGAAGGTCATAATGATGCGCGACGTGGAAGAGTTGCCGATGCATGATCTCGCCGCGCGCTTGGGCATCACAGTACCGGCTGCCAAGTCCAGGCTCCTGCGAGCGCGCGCGGAACTGCGCCAGCGTATGCTGCGGCACTGCCCACGGACCGGTCCGTGGACCTTGATGACACGCGTCGCCGCTCCTCCCGAGAGAGTCTTTCATCAGCAGGCGCACAGGCATCCAGTGGAGTATGGCAATCGCCGATACCGTCGAGAGCAGCTTTCCGGTGATGGATGACCTGAGTGGCGAACTATCGGAGGGCAGCGGACAGACGTCTTTTCGCGTTTCACTGAGACTGCGGAACGGTTTTTGAACGGACAGCGCTTTTTGGGGGACCGAATTTAGCTTTGCGTATAGCACTCGCGAATCTGCCCAGAAAGGCGAACTGCGGGAGTTTCATCAAAGGCCTTGCCGTTGGCGGCGACTGGTTGACCTTCACCTCTGAGGATTTTACGAAGTGGTAAGGGGGTATTTCAAAATCAAGCCACACCCGAAGCCCCCAAAGAAGTAGGGGTTGACCCACCTGTACGCGAAAAAATGGACGCAGACTAGCAAGCCGCCTAGGCAATTGAGCAAACGGTTGCGATGCTGGCCTCATCTCGATTCCTCCCCAGCAAGTTCGATCACAACCACTTGTTGATGAGTCTCAGAACTTGAGATTTCGTCTGCTGTTCGCCGTCTTAATCAAAGATTCGTGCAATTTGCCTTCGGCGGTGTCGTCGATGACGAAAGGTGTCTTTAGGAACAATCACAACTTGGAGCGGAACAGCAGAACTCTCAAATGCACCAGCAGTGGCAGCGCTTACTAGTGCGGCGAGGCTTATCATCCTCCGAACCACTATTCAGGCGTCTCCGCTCAGAATGTGAACCGTGCGATCAGCGTGCCGGTGCGGCTCGTAAGTACAGGCGCCACGGCCGTGGTCGGTATGCTGCCCGCCGTAGCGAAGGTGTTGATAACCCCAAACCCGCCTGAATTAATCCCCGCCGTCTTGGTAACGGGGTTCGCCGGGTTCACGCCCGCTCCGGAACTGATTGGATTTGGCAGCAGGTTCCGGTTAAAGATGTTGACGAACTCAGCTCGAATCTGAAAGTTCATCCTCTCCTTAATCCGGAAGTTGCGGCCGAAGTTAGCGTTCTCCGTGGGACGGCGTGGGCCGCGGAAGTCGCTGTACAGCGTTCCCGGGGCTGTACACGTTGTGTTGGCGGGACAGGCGGCCCATGCGGCCGGATTCAGCACCTGCTGCGTGCCCGGATTGTAGCTGTGGATGTTGTTGATGTCGACGTTGTACAACGACACGCCCGGAAGTCGAATGTCCTCGCTGGCCAGGAAATTCGCAGTGGGGCTCGTTGGAGGAGTGAGAAATTGTCCGCTTTGGTAGATCGCAAAGCCCCCGATCTGCCAGTCAGCAAGAATGGTGTTCCCGATTTTGTGCAGCCGCGCTACCTTCGGTGTCGTGTAGACGAAGTTGAAGGTCAATGCCAGCGGCGGGATATTCTGCAATGTCCACACGCTGCTGTCGGGATTGAAGAAGTCCTGCCGGGTTGCCCGAGTGAAGCCTTTAGCCCAGGTGAATGCGCCGCTGGCTTGCAGGCCGTGCGAGAAGCGTTTGGTGGCCTTCATCTGTAAAGAGTCGTACTTGGAGTTTCCGGTCGCGGATCCCGTTGGAAGAAGGTTTCCGAACTGCGGGAACGGGTACAGAACGCCCTGCAGCGTGGTGCTGGCGGGGAAGCCGGAGTAAGGGAGCAGGTTGGTGATGCCGTGCGCAGCAGCGTTCTGAATCACTTGAGGGCTGCTGATCGGAGTACCCAGCAGGACGCGGTCGTTGTTGTTGTTGTAGGTCGTGCTGGCGCAGACTCCGCCGCCAGTAGCGCAAGGCCCGGTTCCCGGGTAAGGGTACAAGCCAAAGGCCGCGTATTGTTGCGGAGAGGTTTGGCTCAGCGCGCCCAGAGGTCCACCCAGCCAGACGACGCGATTGGCCACATAGGATGCTTCCATGACGAAACTCGGGGTAATCTCGCGCTGAATGCCAATGCTAAATTGATTTGCGCGCGGCGGCCGGTTTTGGTTCGCGTCGGCCATAAACCCGGCCGGGACGCCCCCGGTCGTGCCCAGAACCGGATAGCGGTTTGGATCGGTGACTGGGAAGGCCGGTGTCGCGATGGAGCCGGGAACCTGAATATTCACGAATTGCGCAGCAGCAGGGACGTAGGAGGGGCTATTGGCGGCTACGGCATAGGTTCCGTTGGTACTGACAAGACCACCTCCTCCTCCAAAAACTGGCGTGTACACGATGCCCCATCCGCCGCGAAGTACCGTCTTGGAGTCGATCTGATACGCCACGCCAATGCGCGGCCCAATCGCGTAGGGATAGGTTGGCTGGTAGAAATCGCAATTGCAGGTGCTGGCGAATAATGTCGCCCCGGGATGACCGCCTGCATTGGCGTTCGGCGCAGTCGGATCGAACCTTCCCAGACGCCCGTATTGCTCATGGTTTTGCGTGGCCATATCCCACCGCAAGCCGTAATCGATAGTGAGCTTGCGGGTCACCTTCCAAGTGTCTTGAAGGAACAGCCCCCACTGCTGATATCCCCTGCGGGTTGCATTCGGCGCGGACTGGTTCGTTGTGGTAACGGTGTTTGTCACGGCATTATAGCTTCCGTAGTCGCCCAACAGCCAACTGGCGAAGCCGAAGCCCGTGGTGAATCCGCCGAAACTATTCGCCGGAGCGAAGGGTTGCGAGGTCGCATTGGTTCCGGTCGCCAGCGTGACGCCGGCATAGTTCTGTATGGGCGTTCCCTGGTAGTAGACTTCGGCGCCGAGCTTAGTGGTGTGCTTGCCATGAACCCAGGTGGCGTTGGCGTTATAGGAGGGTTTGTTGTCGTGGTAAACACTCTGGATCTGAGCGTTGGTCCCCATGTTTTGCATCCCTCCGTAAAGGGGACTCGACATGCCGGTGATGGAGGGGAACTGACGGTGTTGGACAAAGCCAGTGAGCCCGAATGCCGCGGGATCGAAATCGAGGAACGCCGCGCGGTCGCTGAAGGTGGTGTAGTAATAGCCTGCGCCGAGGTGCAACAGGATGGTCGGCGTCACGGTTCGATCGTAGTTGAGCCGTTCAATCCAGCCGGCAATGAAATTCCCCCGGTACCCGCCAATCATCAGCGGCAGGCTATCTGCTCATTACGGAGCGCCCACCGAGACCTGGTTCTCGAGGTTGGTCTCCTGATAATAGAAGGACAACTTGTCCTTGCTGGAGATGCTGTGGTCGATCTTAAATGAGGGAATGACGGAGTATCGTTGGCTTGGAATGACCCCGAGGTAATTCCCGGTGAGATTGGAGTTCTGCGCCTTCACCCCCAACGTATCGAGCAGACTAATAAACTTTTTCGTGGTCGGATCGAAGCGGGTCGGGTCAATGATGTTGCCAGGAAACGGATTGGCATAGCCTTGGCCCGCCAGAGCACCGGAGGTAGCCACGGCGCGCGAGGCGGGGTCATAGATGGTATTCGCGAATATCTGGCGGCCCAAAGGATCCAGTTGAGTACCACCCAACGGTGTGGTCTGAATCCCGAGGCCGGCGCAGAGACTGCAGGTTCCGTTGGGCGAGATCGCGGAAAAATCGCCCTTCAAGTACGCGGGCGCGGGTACCGTATCGGTATTCGTTAGCAGTGAGGTCTCGAGGTATTCCTCATAGTTGAAAAAGAAGAAGGTCTTGTTGTGGCCGTCGTAGATTTTTGGGATGTAGACCGGACCGCCCAGGGTGCCGCCGAAATCATTGCGGCGGGCTGCCGGCCGGACCTTTCCCTTGCCTGACGTATTCACAGTGTATGGATTTCCGGCGTTCAGGAATTCGTTGACAAAGTAGTCGTAGCCTGTACCGTGATATTGGTTGGTGCCGGACTTCATAGTGAAGTTCATCAACACCGACCCCGCCGTTCCGAATTCGGCGGCGTAGTTGCTGGTCTGGAACGCAACTTCCTCAATCGCGTCCACGCCCGGCTGAGCCATCGATTCATAAGCCAGCGCCTTGGGGGTCGCGTCCTGGCCTTCGATGCGGATGGTCGCCTGTGAGCTCTGGCCGTTGAAAGTGCCCACGTTATAGCCGGGCAAATTGTAGCCGGACGAACCTGGAAGCGATTGCACCACGTTGAATGGATTGCGTATGGCAGTGGGGCCGTTGCCTGCGAGCCCGACCCCCAGCAGAGGAAGATTGTTCATCTGCCGCACGGTGATGTTGTGAGTGAAGTCTCCGGTTTCGGTCTTCAGCAGGGTAGCTTCGGCGGTGACGGTCACCGTTTCGGCGGCACTGCCGACTTGCAGAGCTATGTCTTCTCTGATGACCTGGGTTGCCGTTATCGCGAGATTCGAGTGAGTGTAAGTTTTGAATCCCTGCACTTTGACAGTAACGACGTAGGTGCCGATGGGCAGCTGCGAGATCGTGTAATTTCCGGTGGTACTCGATTCGACGGCAAAGACCACTCCTGTTGCTGTGTTCCTGGCTTCCACCGTCGCTGCAGAGACCACCGCCCCGCCCGGATCGGTAATGGCACCAGTGATGGTTCCGCTGCCCCCTTGCCCGAAAGCGAAGGATGCAAAAACCATCAGAAACGCAGCCAGGCCTAGCGCTCTTGTCATGTCAAGCCCCCTTTTGGCACAACACTAAGTGATCCTGATCGAACCGCTGGATTATAGGTCTTGGTTCCCACGGAGTCAATGCCGTCTCGATGACGGTTGTGGTTGTGAGGGAGTTCGGATAAAATCAGTCGACAATTTATTGAGTGAGAAAGTTAAATACACCTATGGACCGGACTACTCATATTCTGTTTGGATACGTAACGGCATCACTAATGTTCGGTCCGACTGGCGCTGCCCAGAGCGTCACCAGGAAAGCGCCGACCGCTGCCGAGTGGGCGTCACTCGCGAAACTTCCGGACTTCAATGGCGTCTGGGAGTCTGCCCCAGGTGGTGGCGCAGTAGGTCGCGCAGGTGGCCGCGGCGATGCTACTGCCAAAGGCGGACCCGCGCCAGCCGCTGCAGGCGCCGGACGTGCAGGTCGAGGCGGAGGACCGTCCCTAACTCCTGCATATGCTGCCAAAGCTCGGGCGCGTACGGCGAACCCGGCAGAGGATGCCCAAGCGGCCAACTGCCTTCCCCCCGGCCTTCCCGCGATTATGAATCAGCCGTACCCGATGGAATTCCTGTTGACGCCGGGCAAGGTAACCATCGTGATCGAGGCATACACGCAGGTGCGCCATATCTACACCGACGGGCGACCGCTGCCCGCGGATCCTAACCCGCTTTTTTATGGCACTTCGGTGGGCCACTGGGAGGACGACATACTGGTAGTGGAAACCGTGGGCCTGGCCGAGGTGCCACGCGGGCTTACCTTCCCCTATAGCGAAAAACTGAAGGTTGTCGAGCGCTTTAGGCTTACAGGTCCGGACACGATGAGCATTGAGACCACGCTGATCGATCCCGAGGCTTTTACAGCGCCTTATTCTATGGGTACCCGGAATCTGGCGCGGCATCGCACTTGGACCATCGCAGAATACATCTGCGAGGAGAATAACCGGAATTTCGTAGACGACAAAGGTAACGCAGGCACCAAGCTGAGCAATCCCCTATCTTCCGCGAAGTAAGGCTGAGGTGAATATGAGAAACACGAAACAGGCAGTTCGGCAAGCAATCATCGTGGTAAGCCTCCTCGCTGGCGGAGCGAGCTTGGTGCTAGCCCACCATTCCTATTCCGCATTCGAGATGGCTGGCACGAGGGTCATCACCGGAACCATAAAGAAGATGGACTGGACCAATCCGCACACCTGGATCTGGATCGATGTGGCAAACGAGCAGGGCGTCGTGGAGACCTGGGGAATCGAAGGGATGAGTCCCAACTACCTGGAACGCCGAGGCTGGTCCAGGAATACGATCAAAGTCGGCGACAAGCTTTCCATTACGTTCCACCCGCTGAAGAATGGCGATAAGGGCGGCAGCTTCCAGTCTGCCCAACGGCCTAACGGCGAAGTGCTGGGCATGACTCCACCGATTTCCGACAAGTGAGGCGCTGCACTACCACAACGCCGCGGTAGCCAACTTAGCGCCCTCCACGAGTGAGCGCAGCTTCGCCCAGGCGATCTGCGGATGCGTGCGGCCTCCGAAGCCGCAATCCGCTCCGGCGATCACATTCTCTTTGCCAAGCAACGCGGCGAACCTTTGAATACGCTGCGATACGAGCTCGGGGTGTTCCACAACGTCGGTCGAATGCGTGATCACGCCAGGAATTAGGATCTTTCCTGCGGGCAGCCGGACCGTTTCCCAGACGGCGAATTCGTGCTCGTGCCGCGCGTTGGCTGCTTCAATCAAGTATGCCTGCGCGTTCACGCACAGCAGAATATCCACTAGGTGCTTCAATTCCAGGTCGTAGGCGTGCGGACCGTGCCAGCTTCCCCAACAGAGGTGATAGCGGACGCGGTCCTCGGGGATGCCGCGCAGCGCATAATTCAGCGCCTCAGCGCGTACCCGGCATCGGCGCTGGAAAGCTTCCAGGCCCATACCGATGCCGATGCGGTCCCAGAGCGCGGGCAGCCAGGCGTCGTCGACTTGCAGGATCATGCCCGCATCGACGATAGCCTTGTACTCCTCACGCAGGGCCTCCGCTA
>Ga0105248_10002603_pt1 | contig 20071 bp, 16 predicted proteins | sample KBSS34metaG_FD_81524 | JGI IMG/M metagenome (GOLD analysis project Ga0105248, IMG submission 81524) | Switchgrass rhizosphere microbial communities from Kellogg Biological Station, Michigan, USA - KBS S3-4 metaG | ecosystem: Host-associated > Plants > Roots > Rhizosphere > Soil | place...
GATGGCGCCTCGGCGATCTACGGTTCCGACGCGATCGCGGGCGTGATCAACATCATCACCCGCAAGAACTTCGATGGCGCCGACGTGCACGTCAAATACGGCAGCTACGGCCACGGCGGCAACGACAAGGAAGGCGACATCACCATTGGCGGCGGCGGCGACCATTTCCATGGCGTTTTCAGTGCCAGCTACGTGAAAACCGATGGCATCAGTTCCAGCGTATGGCCGCAGTCGTCCATCGCCGAACCCGGTGCGGCGCCTGGCGCCAGTTCCGCAACGCCACAGGGACGCTTCATCTTCTGCGATCCGCGCATCGCCACCGGAAGCCTCGGCAGCTGCGACGGCGGGGACGTCAACAGTTCGGCGGACTCGTGGGACATCACCGTCGGTAATGGCGTCGTACCGAATTACAACGGCGGCGTTGCGAACTCGAACGGTGCACCGGGCAATTACGCGCCCTTCACCACCCGGTTCAACTATGCTCCATACAACCTGTTGTTGACCCCGAACCAGCGCAAGTCGATCTTCGCGAGCGCCGTCTACGACATCAACGACTCGGTGTCCTTGCACGGCAAGGCCCTGTACAACGAGCGTGACTCGGCCAACCAGGCCGCGCCGGAGCCCATTTTCCTCGGGCCGTTCTTCCAATCCGGCGGCATCGCCGACAGTATTTCGGTTTCAGCGACCAATCCCTATAACCCGTTCGGCATCGACTTGTGCGCGGTCGCGTCACCGAACTGCGGCACCGGGGCCGGCAACAATGTCGCGAACATGGGTTTCCTTACCAAGCGCCCGATCGAACTCGGTCCGCGTATCTACAACCAGAACGTGCAAACCTATTACATAAACCTCGGCCTGAACGGAGCCCTCAATTGGGGCAACGGGATGGACTGGAGCGTTGACTTCGTCCATTCGGAGAACAAGGCGGCGCAGGTCTTCAACAATGGTTTCGACCTGACCAAGCTCAAGGCTGCGCTGGGTCCGGCGTACCAGGATGCGAGTGGCAACTTCTTCTGCGGCACCCCCGCGGTGACGATCAGCGGTTGCGTGCCGCTTGACCTGTTCGGTGGCGAAGCGCGGCCGATCACCCAGCAAATGCTGAGCTACGTGGTCGTGACGCAGCACGACGCAAGCAAGCAGGTGCTGGACGTGGCGACCGCCAACCTGACTGGCGACCTCTGGCACATGGGCGACAACCTCAACGCCGGGTTCGCCGTTGGATACGAGCATCGTCGTTACGCCGCCGATTTCAGCCCCGACCCACTGCGGTTCAGTGCGATCCCGAACCAGCAGGCGTCGCAGGACGCGTTTGCGGCGCCGATTTCGTCGAGCTATACCGTCGACGAAGGTTATGCCGAGCTGCAGGTGCCGTGGTTCAAGGAGTTCAGCACCGACTTCGCCGTGCGCTACTCGAACTACTCGACGTTCGGTGGAGCGACCACGGGCAAGGCCGGCTTCCGCTGGCAGCCGATCGAGGACTTCGTACTCCGTGGCACCTATTCATCGGGCTTCCGCGCGCCGAATATCGGCGAGTTGCACGGACTCGCCCAGTTCGGACCGACCCTGAAGGATCCTTGCGATGGCTTCGGTACCGCGGACGCTGCGCCCGGAACGGCAGCTTATTGCGCAGCGCAGGGCGTTCCGGTCGGATTCAACCAGGCCAATACCCAGGTCACTTCGGTCACCGGCGGCAATCCGAACCTGAAGCCGGAGAAATCCAGGAACTTCAACCTCGGCGGCGTCTGGAGTCCGTCGTGGGCCGACAACACGGGATGGTCGTCGAAGCTCGATTTCGAAGCCGATTATTTCCACTACAAGATTTCGAACGCGATCCAGGCCCCGGACATCCAGGCCATCATCAATGCATGCTCGACCGGCGCCCTCGTCGCCGGCGAATGCGGGCTGTTCGTGCGACCGGCAGGTAGCGGCGGCAATCTCGGGCCGATCATCGACACGCTTGCCAACCTTGGCCAGATCACCACGAGCGGCCTCGACCTGAAGGCGAACTGGGTCGGTCCGCAGACGAGCTGGGGCCAACTCAGCGCCGCATTGCAGGCGACCCACACGATCAGCTACCGGGCCGTCGACGAAATCGGTTTCGCATTCGAGCGCGCCGTTGGCGTGGAGACCGATAACAGCGCGATTCCAAGCTGGCAGACCAATGTCCAGTTCGGCTGGAAATACGGCGACTGGAATGCGGAGTGGAACGTGCGTTACATCAGCTCGGTGACCGAGAACTGCCAAAATGCGGGATCGGATACGACCTTCTGCCCGGACTCGTCCGGTGCCGCCAGTTCGACGGGTTTCCACAAGCTGGGATCGACGGTCTACAACGACGTGCAACTGGCTTGGGATCACGCCTTCGGCAAGCAGGACCTGAAACTCTCGGTGGGCGCCAACAACGTGTTCGCCAAGGATCCGCCGCCCTGCGTGACCTGCACCTTGAACGGTTACGACGCCGGTACCTACGACCTGCCGTTCCGCTTCGTCTATGCGGAGTTGAACTACAAGTTCTGAGCCTTGCTTCAAGCGCAAACGAAGAAGCCGGCGAGCGATCGCCGGCTTTTTTTTTGACGTGCATGGACGCACTAATGTCGCGGGAGGCAGGAAGCCGGGAGCGACTGACGTGCATGGACGCACTAATGTCGCGGGAGGCAGGAAGCCGGGAGCGACTGACGTGCATGGATGCACTAATGTCGCGGGAGGCAGGATGCCGTGAGCGACCATGCCCGAGACATTCTTCTTGCCGTTCGTGGTGAACCTGTCGAACCACGCATTTATTCGCAGGTTCGTTTGCTGGGATTGATGTCTGTCGAGTCGCGATCACGCAAATGGCTGAGATCGCGGCGATTTCCGTCCATGGTTCGACAGGCTCGCCACGAACGGAGAACCTGGATCACACGAACGGAGAACGGGAACAGAAGTTTCTATTGCGTCGCCGGCAGCGACAACTCCAGCGCGATCGCGAGGTGGTCGGAGCGGCCTGCGGTCAATGCACGCGGCTGGTCCGTTACCAGCCCGTCGCTGCAGAGGATGTGGTCGAGCGCGCGCACCGGCTTCCAGCTCGGGAACGTCGCCGCGATCGCCGAGGGTGGTTGCAGGCGCGTGTGGCGATAGAGCTTCTGCATTTCCGGTGCGTCTGGCCCGCAGTTGAAGTCGCCCATCAGCACCACATGCCGCGCGTCGGCGAGCAGGTCGGCGAGAAAACCCAATTGAGCTGTCCGCGATTGGGCCCCGAGCGACAGATGAGCAACCGCGAGCGTCAATTGGTCATGCGCTTCGCCGAAACGCGCAAGCAGGACGCCGCGCCCGGCAACGCGGCCGGGCAAGGCGTAGTCGAGGATTTCGGTCGGGCGTTCGCGGCTGAGCAAGCCGTTCGCGCTGTGGGTGATGCCGCCGACGCGACGATTCGACTGGTGGCTCCAGAACGGGAAACCCGCGAGTTCGGCGATGTGACGGGTCTGGTTGGTGAATCCCGAACGCAGGCTGCCGGCATCGCTTTCCTGCAGGCCGACGATGTCGAAGCCGCTGCACAGTTCCGCGATTGCCGTGATGTTGTCGCGCTTGCCGTGCGGCAGCACATGCGACCAGCTGCGCGACACGTAGTCGCGATAGCGCTGGGTGCTCGACCCGGCCTGGATGTTGCAGCTCAGCAGTCGCAGGCGGCGCGCGGTCATCGGTCTGCGGATCGCGTTCGCGCGATGCCTCGCGCCGTCCTCATCTCAGCTCTTTGCGTGCAACGGGCGCTGCTTGGCGATCAGCCAATCGATCGCGTGCAGGAAGGCGGTCGGGCCAGCTGCCGTTTCAAGGACGCGGTACTTGCCGTCCACGATGACGGTCGGCGTGCCCTCGATGCCCCAGCGTGTTTCCTGGTCGTGCGCCGCGGCGACCTTCGCGCTGACCGCGAAACTCTGCATCGTCGATGCGAAGACTTTCGGATCCGCGCCGTAATCGGCATACAGCGATGGAATGACCGAGCATTCGCCGGTGAAACGATGCTGGTCCCACACGGCCTTGTAGATGCCATCGTGGCTCTTGGACAGCGGCACTCCCAGCGCCTGGCCGGTGTAGAACGCGTGCGCGAACTCATCCCAGCAATGTGGCGACCCCGGGCCGAACGCCGCCGGCAGGTAGCTGAATTCGACGTCCGCCGGCTGCTTCTTCTCCCAAGCGACCAGGGTCGGTTGGAACGAATTGCAGTGCGGGCATCCATAGCCGAACACCTCGACCACCTGCACCTTGCTGCCGCTGGGCTGGTCGGGCGTGTCGATCAGGAAATAGTCGGTGCCTTCCACCGGCGTCGGGCCGGCCGGCATGTCCTTCGGCACGGCGGCAGCGGCCGCCGATGCCGCAACCGGAGCGGACGTGTCGGCGGCGGCAGACGCGACGGCAGCTGCGCCCGCCGTCGCGGCGGTGCTTGCAGCAGCGACCGGTGCCGCGGCCGCTGCCGGGGAGGCAACTGCGGCCGTCGTTGCATCCGGCGCTGCGGTGCAGGCCGTGGCCAGCAGGAGCGTGGAAACCAGCAGGGTGTGTCGCACTATGGCGCGTCGGGACATGGATGGATCCTCGAAGATCAAGCTGTGATCAGCATGGCTGTAGGCGCTGCTGTATTGCGGGAAATCGTGCCAGCTTCACCGACCACCGGCCACGCAGGTTGGTTCAATGTTGAGGGGCAGGCTGTGCAGGCGCGGCTGCGTTCGAAGCGGGGGCCGCTGCAGGCGCGGCGCTCGCCACCTTCTTGTTCGCGACATCGTCCTTCGCCGGATGCAGGCCTTCCACGTACGTCGACAACGCCTGGATTTCCTCGTCGGTGAGGTTTTTCGCGACGCCGGCCATCACCGGGTTCGCGTAATCACCCTTGCCGAGGATCAGGCCGCCACGGAACGCGGTCAGGCGCGCGGAAACATATTTCGCATGCTGGCCGCCCAGCGTCGGATAGGCCGGGCCCGGATTGCCCGCGCCGGTCGGACCATGGCAGGCCATGCAGGCCGGGACGCCGCGCGCGGCATCGCCGCCGCGGTACAGGCGCTCGCCGACTGCGTAGAACTTCAGGCCCTGGTTCGGGCCGGTCTTGATCACGGTGTCGTCGGCGACGCCGGGCAGCACCTTCTGGCTGGCGAAATACGCGCCGATGTCGCGCATGTCCTGCGGCATGACCGAGTTGGCGAACCCCATCATGATCGGCGACTCGCGCTCGCCGGTCTTGAACATCGCCAGCTGGCGCGCGATGTAGCGTTCCTGTTGCGCGGCGAGTTTCGGGTATTGCTCATCCGACGAATTGCCGTCGAGCCCGTGGCAGGCGCCGCAGGCCGCGGCCTTGACCTGGCCGACCTTGGCGTCGCCGGGCTTGGCGAGCGCGTGCGCATCGGTCAGCGCTGCCGTCGGCGCGGGCGGCGTTGCCGGCAGTGCCGTCACGGTCGCTGGCGGCTTCGCGTCTACGGTCGTGGCTGCCTGTGATTGCGTGAACGCGATGGCAGTAACGAGCAGGGCAGCCACACCCAGGGTGCGCTTGAAGGTCATGGAAAGCTCCGGATCGATGGGGCGGCGCGCTGCAATCCCCCGCAGCGCGCAACCTTGCGATTATCCCCGCGCCCCCAAGCACGGTCAACGAAACAGCTCGATCCGTTCGTGGTGAGCTTGTCGAACCATGGACGGAATCTCGATGGCGGACGGGCCACGCTGGCCCTGCGACCCTGCCCGGGCGATGATGCGGCATGAGCAAATCCTCGAACGCACTTGCGCGCACCGCCTACCTCGCCGCCGCGCACACGCCGCAACAGCTGCCCGCCGACGACGGCCGCGAGGTCGTGTTCGCCGGCCGCTCCAACGCCGGCAAGTCGAGCGCGCTGAACACCATCTGCAACCAGAACGCGCTCGCGCGCACCTCCAAGACGCCTGGTCGCACCCAGCAACTGGTGTTCTTCGAGGTCGTGAAGGGCAAGTACCTCGTCGACCTGCCCGGCTACGGCTACGCCAAGGTCTCGAAGGACTTGCGCGCGCACTGGCAGGGTTTCCTCAACGACTATTTCCGCACCCGCATCGCGCTGTGCGGCATCGTCGTGGTGATGGACATCCGCCATCCGCTGCGCGAATTCGACCTCGATATGCTGCGCTTCGCCGCCGACCGCGGCCTGCCGGCGCATTGCCTGCTGACCAAATGCGACAAGATCGGCCGCGGGCCGCAGGCGCAGACGTTGCTCGCCGTTCGGAAGCAGTTGCCTGAGCGCGCGACGGCGCAGGTGTTTTCGTCGGAGACGAAGCAGGGGGTGGATGAGGCGAGGGCGGTGGTGGCGGGGTGGTTGGAGGTTTGACGAACTGGCGTTCGCAATTTGTGGAGCCAGCAAGCAGAAGCCGTTCGTGGTGAGCCTGTCGAATCATGATCGGCTTTTGCTTCAAGAAGCAGATCAAGAGCGTTCCGTCCGCTAAAGCGGACGGGTTCATCTTTCTTCCTTGTCGAAGAAAGACGGAACCAGAAAGAAGACACCCCGGGCTCCGCGCCCTTCGCGCATCCATGCGCTACGGGTACGCGTGCGACGACGGGATTTTTCGACGTCACATCCATGTGCCGACGAAAAACGACATGCATCCTGCATATCGCCCTGCGGGTCTTTCCGCCGCCGCCCGCCGCTCCACAGGGGCCCGAAGATCAGCGGGCTCTGCCCTCCAAGCCAAAGCTTTTCTCAACGACCAAGCTCAGCGGCCGGCACCCCGAAGGCATATTCAGCCCGCTGAAGCTCCGAGTTAGTCAGCTTAGGGCAACTCAGAGCCACCTCCTTCAAGCCATGCTCTGAGAGATACGTGCGGAGTTTTGGGGTCCACGTTGGCCACCGTGACTCGAAGCGTGTAATTAGTGCGGCGCGAAAAAGGACGCTCAAGGCAGCCACGGTGCCAATATCCTGCTTCCATGAAGCTGGACATAAGCGTCCACTTGTCGGCTTCAGAATGTCCCGCTGGCGTTCCTTTGACGGAGCAGATGGTCTTACCGGATGCGTCCGCAATGACCGCTGTTAACTCTGTTGAAAGGTTTTCAAGCTCTGAGCGGTTCGACGTTGTACGTCCAGGCACGTAGAGCTGAAGCCCCATTCTTTCATTCGGAAGTCCTGAGAACTTGAACGAGTAGGTGCCGGCTGCAGCTAACGGAAATTCTCCGATTGGGGCGTGATAGCGGTAGTACGCGAAGTACCCGTTGTCCTTCATCGGGCCGGCACCTTTAAAGGTGGCAGGGTCATAGCGCGTGAGCCAACACGTTGCCGCGGCAAGTGCGGTCAAACCGAGAGCGACCGATAACAAAATAGAAGCACGACTCACTGTTGTTGCTGCCTAATTACAATTACACCCCGCATTCGGAGCGATAAGTCTTATCGTGCGTGCCCGATTGGCAGGGGTCAAGCTGCTATCTCGTGATTTGGCTGTTGCTGTGATCTTGATCTTCGTGCCGTAAAGCGAGCCGAGCACCGGAAGCGAACGGGGAGTAAGGCCCGCATGTTTGAGCACATGGATGTGCGAGTTCGGGCCGGCCCCCGTTCGCTGAGGAGCGCAGGGGACCGGGACGGCTTCATCGTCTCGGCGAGTGTCCGGCGCAAATGGTTTTGGTTACTTTTCCCGACAAATCGTCTGGAACGATTTGAACCGCCGCAGGCGCCCTCGCAAAGCGAGGGTGAGTCTCATGGATGGGGCGAAGGTCAAGAAAAGTGACTCGCGCGCGCAGCGTGTGAAAGCCATTGATTCACAGCCTTTGTGCGAATCGCCCATGGTTCGACAAGCTCATCACGAACGGAACACTTCACGCATCCCGCAACCGGGGATCAATCCAAACCCGCAACGCATCCGTCATCGCATTGATCAACACGATCAACGCGCCGACCACCAGCACCACGCCCAGCACCAGCGTGTAATCACGATTCAGCGCACCCTGGACGAAGTAGCGACCCATGCCCGGAATGCCGAATACCTGCTCGACCACGGCCGAGCCGCTGACGATATTGATCAGCGCGGGGCCGAGCCATGCGATTACCGGCAGCAACGCAGGAGGCAGCGCATGTGAAAGCAAGATGCGCGACGACGACAAGCCGCGTGCACGCGCGGCGCGCAGGTAGTCGCTGGATAGCACGTCGAGGAATGATGCGCGGCTGATGCGCGCGCAATACGCGAGGTTCGGAAGAGCGAGCGCGATCGCGGGCAGCAGTGCGCTGCGCAGCAGGGTCCACGGCGTGTCCGGATCCCAGCCGCCGCCTGGCAGCCAGTGCAATGTCACCGCGAACAACAAGACCAGCAAGGGCGCGACCACGAACTTCGGCATCGCGAGGCCCAGTCCCGACAATCCCATCAACACGCGATCGAGCGCGCGACCGCGGCGCAATGCCGCGATAAGCCCGAGCGGAACGCCGATGCCAATCGCGAGAATCAACGCGATGCCGCCGCACAACGCCGATACCGGTAGGCCGAGCGCAATGAGTTCGCTGACGCGATAGTCGGGATACTGGAACGACGGCCCGAGATTTCCGTGCGCGATGTCGCCGAGCCACGCGACGTATTGCGCGGGCAGCGGGCGATCGAGCCGGTATTGCTTGGCAAGAACGGCCTGCACTTCGGGTGGCGCGGCTTTCTCGGTATCGAACGGGCCGCCCGGTGCGGCGTGCAATAGCGCGAAGCACAACGTCGCCAGCAGCCACAGGGTGAATCCTGCTTCGAGCAGTGCGCGCGCGATGCGGCGGATCATTGCGCCGCGGCCTTCAACGTGAGGAAGCGGCTCGCATGATGGTCCAGCGGATTCGCGGTATAGCCTCCAACCCACGGTTTCACCAGGTGCTTGGATGTGTAGAAATACAACGGAAGCACCGGTTGCGCGGCAAGCAGTTTCGCTTCGGCCTGCGCGAGCAATGCGTTGCGGCGCGCTTCACCGGGCTCGACATCCGCTTTCGCGATCAGGGTATCGAACGCCGGATCCCGCCAGCCGGTCCAGTTCAATGCGCCATCGCTCGCGAACGCGGCGAGGAAATTGCGCGCGTCGTCGACGTCGGCGATCCAGCCGCCGCGGAATGCCTGCGTGATGGTGCGCTGGCGGCGATTCTGCACGAACACTTTCCATTCCTCGTTGCGCAAGGTGACGTGCACGCCGAGCGTCTCACGCCACATCGCGGCGACCGCGAGCGCGAGCCGGCGATGCAGGGTCGAGGTGTTGAAACGCAATTCGATCGTCGGTGGATCGTTGCTCGCGTAACCGGCGATGCGGAACAGGCGCCGCGCTTCGTGCTCGCGCTGCGCCTGCGTCCAGCGTGCCGAAGGAATAGCTGGCGCTGTATAACCGGACACCTGCGGCGGCACGATCCCGAACGCGGGTTTTTCGCCGAACCCGGTGAGGTACAGCGTTAGCTTGTCGCGATCCACCGCGAGCGATAGCGCCTGGCGCAGCGCGATCGCGGAATGTTTGCGGTCGCGATGATCGAACGGCGGTTTGGTCACGTTGAAGCCGAACCAGAACGCGCCGAGATAGGGCTCGATCCTCAGCTGGTTTCCAAAGCGCGCGCGCAATTGCGGCAGTGGTTGCGGCGGCAGGGTTTCGGTGAGGTCGAGATCGCCGGCTTCAAAACGCTTGAGCTCGCTGCCCGCATCCTCGGTGACGTCGTAGCGCACGACGGCAATCGATGCCGGCGCATGGAAGTGTGGATCGCGCTCGAGCGTGATCGCCGCCTGCGGCAACCATGCGCGCAAGCGGTACGCCCCATTCGAAACCATGTTGCCAGGCCGCGTGTGCTGCGCGCCGAATTTCTGCACCGCCGGCAAATACACCGGGTACGCGATCGGCAGCAGCAACAGGCGCGGAAGCGGCGCCGGACGCACGAGATGGAACACCACCGTGCGCGCGTCGGGCGCTTCCACGCCCAGTGCGGTCGGCGGCAACTTGCCTTGCTGCACGGAGTCGGCATTGCGCAATGCGCCGAACTGTTCGGCGAACGGCGCGGTCGTGGCCGGCGCGAACGCGCGCTGGAAACTCGCGACGATCTGCTGCGCGTCGAGCGCTTCGCCGTTCGACCAATGCAACCCGCCGCGCAGATGGAAGATCCAGGTCAGTCCATCGGCGGACACATCCCAGCGTTCCGCTGTGCCCGGGATCGGCTTGCCGTCGGCGCCTTCCGCGACCAGTCCTTCGTACAGATCGCGCAGCACGTTGCCGCACGCGACTTCCTGGCAGCGGTGCGCGTCCAGCGTCGAAGGCTCGGGCCCGTTGCCGCGATCGAGCACGCGATCGCGCGGCGACGCGCCCGCGCACCCGAACAGCAACACGCCCAGCAGCGATGCGATGCGCATTCGTGTTGGCGGTGGGACGTAGTGTTTCACACGGCAAGGTTTCACATTGTTTGAATCGCGGCTGGCAGTACACTGCGGGCTTCGCGATTGTAGGGCAGGCCGCCCGCGTCGCACGTCCGCAGGAGAACACCGTGTCGGGTCCGAGCAATGTCAAGGATGCACCGATCGAGAACCGCCACGCGCTGGTGGATTACCTCGCGTCGGGCGGCAGGACGAGGGAACAATGGCGCATCGGCACCGAGCACGAGAAGTTCGGTTTCCGACTCGACGACCTGCGCCCGCCGACGTGGGATGGCGAACGCGGGATCCGCGCGATGCTGCAGGGACTCACGCGCTTTGGCTGGCAACCGGTCGAGGAGCATGGGAACTTGATCGCGCTGCTCAAGGGCGGCGCGTCGGTCACGCTCGAACCCGCCGGCCAACTCGAACTCTCGGGCGCGCAACTCGAAACCATCCACGGGACGTGCTGCGAGACCAGCACCCATCTCGACGAAGTGCAGGCGGTCGCGAGCGAACTGCAGCTCGGTTTCCTCGGCATGGGCTTCCAGCCGAAATGGCGGCGCGAAGACATGCCGTGGATGCCCAAGGGCCGCTACAAGATCATGCGCGCGTACATGCCGAAGGTCGGCAAGCTCGGCCTCGACATGATGACGCGCACCTGCACCGTGCAGGTGAACCTCGATGTCGCCGACGAAATCGACATGGTGAAGAAATTCCGCGTGTCGCTCGCACTGCAGCCGGTCGCGACCGCGTTGTTCGCCGATTCGCCGTTCACCGAGGGCAAGCCGAACGGTTTCAAGAGTTACCGCTCGCACATCTGGACCGACACCGATCCGGACCGCACCGGCATGCTCGATTTCGTGTTCGCCGATGGCTTCGGTTACGAGCGTTACACCGATTACCTGCTCGACGTGCCGATGTATTTCGTCTACCGCGACGGCGAATACATCGACGCTTCCGGCCAGAGCTTTCGCGACTTCCTCGCCGGGAAACTGCCCGCGTTGCCCGGCGAAAAACCGCGCATGGCCGACTGGGCCGACCACATGACCACCGCATTCCCCGAAGTGCGCCTCAAGAAATACCTCGAGATGCGCGGCGCCGATGGCGGGCCGTGGAATCGCCTGTGCGCGCTGCCTGCGTTCTGGGTCGGACTGCTCTATGACGACACCGCGCTCGATGCCGCATGGGACCTCGTCAAGGATTTCACGATGGCCGAGCGGCATGCGTTGCGCGACGGCGTGGCACGCCACGGATTCGCGTTGCCATTCCGCAACGGCACCATGCTCGACCTTGCGCGCGATGCGCTGAAGATCGCCGGCCACGGATTGCAGCGCCGCGCCCGCAAGAACCGCAATGGCGCCGACGAAACCATCTACCTCGAACCGATGCTCGAATTCGTCGCCGCGGGACAGACGCCCGCCGATCGCAAGCTCGAACTCTTCCACGGTGCGTGGAAAGGTTCGGTCGATCCGGTGTTCACCGAGTTCGCGTATTAGTCGGAATGCAAATGATTGAACAGCCTGTCCAACATTTGCTCACGAAGTCCGGTACACGCCCGGACTTCGCTCCGCAGCATCGACGTTACCGTCAATGCTGCGTGCGGCCCGTCCTTGGGCCGCAGACATGAACTTTCGTCCGCCCGAACAGGCCGCAATCGCCGACGCCGATCTCGACGAGCTCGATGCGCTTCTGGAACTACGCGCGGTTCCGTTCAAGGGCATGTCGCTCGAAATGCTGGACGGATTCCTGTCGGCGCTGGTGGTCGGTACGGAACTCGTGCCTCTCGACGAATGGTTGCCGCTTGTGTGGGGCGGGCGCGCGCCGCGCTGGGAGTCGCCCGGGGAAGTCGAGCACGTGCACCGCTTGTTGATGGGGTTGTGGAACGACATCGCGCGCCGTGTCGCGATTGAACCCGAACGCATGCGTGATCGCGATACGCCCTTGATCGCATTGCCCGAGCGCGACGATACCGAGCCGGATGCCGCCGACGATTACGGCATCGAATGGGCCTGCGGGTTCCTCGATGGCGTTGAGTTGCGCGCCGATGCGTGGGAAGCAGCGTGCGCGGCGCAGCAATGGATCGAGGAAGCCTTGGTAGGCCTCGAAGCATTGACGGTAGGCGAATGGCCGGCGCCCGAAGGAGAAACATCGGGCGAGTCGCTCACCGCCAGCGAACGCCTCGACCTGATCGGCGGCATCCCGCACCTGCTGCACGACCTCAACATGCATCGCCTCGAACAACTCACGTCGCGCACGCCGATCCGCCGCGATGCGTTGCCGGGCCGCAACGATCCGTGTCCGTGCGGCAGCGGGAAGAAGTACAAGAAGTGTTGTGGGTGAGGGGCAGCGCTTGAGCCATGCGATGAAACGCATGACTCGCTGCACCGAACGCCAGCGCGCGGGCGCGATGGCCGGAAAAGGGGCAGCGCTTGAGCCATGCGATGAAACGCATGACTCGCTGCACCGAACGCCATCGCGCGGGCGCGATGGCCGGAGCGGGATTGCAGAGTGCATTGGGTAAACCACTAAGCATGATGATCGGGAGAAACCATCCATGAAAAGCCGTGCAGCCGTCGCGTGGGAAGCGGGCAAGCCGCTGGCGATCGATGAGATCGATGTCGAAGGGCCGCGCGCCGGCGAAGTGCTGGTGCAGATCAAGGCGACCGGCGTCTGCCACACCGACGCGTTCACGCTGAGCGGCGATGATCCCGAGGGTTTGTTCCCCGCGGTGCTCGGCCACGAAGGCGGCGGCGTGGTGGTCGAGGTTGGCGCGGGCGTGACCAGCGTCAAAGTCGGCGACCACGTGATCCCGCTGTACACGGCCGAATGCCGGCAATGCAAATTCTGCAAGTCGGGCAAGACCAATCTGTGCCAGGCCGTGCGTGCGACCCAGGGTCGCGGGCAGATGCCGGATGGAACCTCGCGCTTCTCGATGAATGGCAAGTCCATCCACCACTACATGGGCACCAGCACTTTCAGCGAATACACGGTGGTGCCGGAGATCTCGCTGGCGGTGATCGACAAGAGCGCGCCGCTCGAAAAAGTCTGCCTGCTCGGCTGCGGCGTCACTACCGGCATCGGCGCGGTGCTCCATACCGCGAAGGTCGAAGCCGGCGCGACGGTTGCGGTGTTCGGCATCGGCGGCATCGGGCTTGCCGTGATCCAGGGCGCGGTGATGGCGAAGGCCGGTCGCATCATCGCGATCGACACCAATCCGTCGAAGTTCGAACTCGCGCGCCAGCTCGGCGCGACCGATTGCGTGAATCCGCGCGACTCGTCATCGCCGATCCAGCAGGTGATCGTCGACATGACCGACGGCGGCGTCGACTACAGCTTCGAGTGCATCGGTAACGTCGAGGTGATGCGCGCCGCGCTCGAGTGCTGCCACAAGGGTTGGGGCGAGAGCGTGATCATCGGCGTTGCCGGTGCCGGGCAGGAAATCCGCACGCGGCCCTTCCAGCTCGTGACCGGAAGGGTATGGCGCGGAACCGCGTTCGGCGGTGTGCGCGGGCGCACGCAATTGCCCGGCATGGTCGAACAGGCGATGCGCGGCGAGATCGCGCTCGATCCGTTCATTACCCACAACCTGCCGCTCGATCGCATCAACGAGGCCTTCGACCTGATGCACGAAGGCAAGAGCATCCGCACGGTGATCCACTATTGAGCGACGCTTTGCTCCGCGGACGCCGAACCGTCCAGCAGTAAATCGGTAAATGCAAAGCGCCCATCGCGCAGCAAGGTTTCACCTCGACGCAACGCCAACGGCCGCGTGAACATCGGGCCGGCATGCACGCAGGTATGGAACTCGCCGCGTTCGCCGCAGCGATCCACTGTCGCGGGAAGATTGGCAAGCAAATCGGCATCGAATTCGCGGCCCGCATGACGCGCATCGAGCTGTTGCGTATCGACGCAGCAAAGGACCGCGCGAAGTCCGCCATCGAGCATGTCATCGGCCAGCACGTTCGTGTCCGAACCGAACAACGGATACACCGGCTTCCAGCCCAGCCGCGCGCACAACGCATCGCGGTACGCGCGCACATCGGCGAGGAACAGGTCGCCGAACGCGATGTGTTGCAACCCGGGCCAACGTGCGCGTGCATCCTCCAATGCGGACGCGAACGTCGCTTCGTAGGCCACGTTGTCGGCATTGCGCGGCTGCCGCGCCTCGATCAGCGGCAGGCCGACCGCCGCGGCCTGCGCGTGCAACACGTCGCGACGGATGCCGTGCATCGCGACGCGATCGTATTCATCGGTGACGGTCGTCAGCAGGCCGATGACGTCCCATTGCGGGGTTTCGCGCAAAGCATGCAACGTCCATGCCGCGTCCTTGCCGCCGCTCCACGAGATGAGAATCGGAGTGCGCATCCGTGCGACTTGCCGTCCCTGCGCCGCAGCCCGGTCAGGTCACGTCGCGCAATTGCCAGCCGCTGCCGGCGAGCAGGCGCAGGCGCTGGCGCAAGACTTCGCCGGGCAGCGTCGTGTTCACCACGAGGTCGATCTTCAGGTCGTGCTGCTTGCCGGTGACGGTCGCCGACGGATCGGTCGCGGCCATCGCGTCGTTGACGTCGTCCGGGTCCTCCTGCTTCGCGCGCCAGCGTTCGAACAGGCCGGTGCCGGTCAGCGCCGTCTGCAGCTGCTCGGCGAAACCTTCCGCGCCGTGCGCGGTGAACGCGAGGGAGGGATCGCTGCCGCGTGCCTTGGCCGGATTGGGCAGGGTGATGTAGTAGCGGGGCATGTGGACTCCGTGATGCTGTGATTGGAAAAGTGTCGTGCCGCGTTCAATGCCACAGCCCGATGACCAGGCCGTACAGCGCGAACTGCAGCGTGTGGTAACCGGCGTCGATCATCCACAGTTTCAAGCTGCGCGCGGCGAACAGGTAGTTGATGCCGAAACTCGTCGCGACCCAGCAGACGCCGACGATCAGGCCGGTCTTCACCGCCTCATCGACGGGCCGGTGCGCGAGCAGCATCGCGAACACGGACGCCGCGAGCAGGCTCAGCAGGAACGCCACGCCGAATACCATCGCGGGATGTTTCGGCTTGCTGTCGGGATCGACGCCCGCTTCACGGCACCACGCGACCTTGAACAAAGGCCCGTACCACAGGCCACCGAGCGCGAAGCTCGAAAGCGCCGCGGCCAGCACAGCCCAGATGTTGATGCCCATGGCGCGTCGTCCCGGTCACGGCGCGTTCGCCGCATCGTGCGACTCTAACCACAGCGCCGGCGCACGGCAATGCGATCAGTACAGCGGGACTTTCGGATCGATCTGCTTCGCCCAAGCATCGATGCCGCCCTCGACGTTGTAGATGTCGTGGAAGCAGAGGCTGCGGAAGTGTTCGGCGGCGCGGCGGCTGGAGCTGCCGTGGTGGCAGATGAAGGCCAGCGGCACGTCCTTCGGCAAGGCTTCGATGCGCTCGCGGTTCGCCTCGTCGAGCACTTCGTGCGATTGCGGGAACGGCGCGATCGCGCGTGCCGACGCCGGACGCACGTCGATCACGTCGATGGTGCCGGTGATGATGCGGTCGTGCAGTTCCTGCACGGTGATCGATTTCACCGGGGCGGGCTTGTTCGGGTTGCGGACGGAGAGCCCGGCGCCCTGCACGTCCTCGATCCAGTCGATCACGATGCCGTTCGCGCGCGGCGCGCTGACCGGGTCCAGGTGCACGCGCAAGCCATCGGCTTCGGCGACGATCTCGCGACCGCTGATCGGCTTGAGCTGGAATTGCGCCTCGAAATCCGCCCCCACCGACAGGTGCAGGCCCACGCCGGCCGGCGTATCGGCCATCGCGTTCCTGATCGCGGTCAGCGCGGCCGGCGTGACGTGCAGCGTCGGCGGCGTGCGATCCGGCGCAGGCAGGCCGAGCACGCCGTGCAGTTCGCCACTGGAGAGCATCTCGTCGATGATGTCGCTGCCGCCAACGAGTTCGCCATCGACATACAGTTGCGGGATCGTCGGCCAGCTGCCGTAGAGCTTGATGCCCTCGCGGATCTCGGGATCCTCGAGCACGTCGACGGTCGCGTATTTCGGAACCAGCGACGACAGGATCGAACTCGCCTTCGCCGAGAATCCGCAGCGCGGCGCATCCGGGCTGCCCTTCATGAACAGCACGACGTGGTTGGTTTGCAACAGGGTATCGATGCGCTGGCGCAGCGCGGGGTCGAGCGACATGTGTTTTTCCCGGAACAAAAACAAGGCGTCTATTGTACGCTGCGCCGATGCATCCGGATCACCATCAGGCCGCATGGTCGCATGCGCTCATGCTGCGGCAGCGCGGCCGCATCGACGCCGCTTGCGCGGTCGTGCTCGAATTCTGGCAACGGAGTGACAAGACGGTCGAAACGGCGCTGAAGACGGGCCAGTTTTTCGAGGAGTGCCGGCGCCCCAAGCTTGCGGCGCAGTTGTACGAAAGCGTGCTGGCCGAAGAAGGGCATGATGCGCGCGTCATGGCCGCGTCCGGCAACGTGGCCACTGCGCTCGGGCAATTCCAGGTCGGGCGCGAACGCCTGCTGGCGGCGCTCGACGCGGGGCTCGATTTGCGCGAGTGGTCGGGCATCTTCCTGCGGTTGGCTGCAGGCCAACGCTACGCAAGCCTGGACCATGCGGATTTCAGGCGTTTCGAACACGCGTGGGCCGATGGTTCGCTATCGACGGAAACACACATCGCGGCGGGCTTCGCGCTCGGCAAGGCGCGCATCGACGTCGGCGATATCAAGGGCGCAGTGGAAGTCCTTTCCGAGGCCAACGCGATGGAGCGCGCGCGCAGGCCCTGGAGCGCCCGGGCTTACGAGGATTTCATCGCGGCGCAAATCGCCGCACCGTCGCCGCCGGCCGTGCCTGAGCTTGCGGCATTCGAGGACGTTACACCGGTGTTCGTGGTGGGACTTCCGCGAACCGGCACCACGCTGGTGGAAACGATGCTCGCGCGCCATCCGCAGGTGCGCGGTCGCGGCGAAATGGATTGGCTGCCATTCCTGGCTTTCGAGCTGTCGGCGCGCAAGCTCGCAAACGATCCGGCAGCGCTGCAACAAGTGGCGGCCACCTACCTCGCCCATTTGCGCCAGGACGACGCGCCCGCGCGCTGGTACATCGACAAGAACCCGCACAACTTCCGTTACCTGGGCTTGATCGCGAGCCTTTTCCCGCAGGCGCGGATCATCCATTGCACGCGGGATCGACGGGATACGGCGGTGTCGATCTGGTGCCAGCTGTTCGCGCACCAGGACGTGGGCTATGCCTACGACCTCGGCGATATCGCCGTGTTCGGCAACGGTCACGACCGGCTGATGCATCACTGGCAGCACAGCCTGCAACAGCCGGTGTTCGAACTCGACTACGAGCGCATGGTGGAACAGTCGGCTACGACATTGCGGCAGCTTGGCGATTTCCTCGGACTTTCCGCCGATGCGTTCGCGGATCAGCAACCAGGCACCGATGGCGCAATAGCGACCGCGAGCGTGTGGCAGGCCCGGCAGCCGATCCATCGCGAATCGGTGGGCCGCTGGCGCAAATTCGAACCGTACCTGCCGGAGTTGCTGCGCAATTTTCCCGAACCTGATCGCGGGTGAGCGCTAGCGCGCGCGCGGGACGTCCTTGCGCAAACGCTGCTCTGCGACCGGCAGGACCAGTTCCACCCAGCGCGCATACATCGCCGCCGACGGATGCAGTCCATCGTGGGCGGCGAGTTCCGGATGGTGGGTGACTTCGCGGCTGACCGGCGTGACATCCACCCAGGCCGCACCGCGTGTCGTTGTCTGCGCCCTGGCGGCGGCGTTGAACGCGTCGATCTGCGCCGAGACCTGCGCGAGCTCGCGACCGCTGGCGTGGCCGAACGACGTCGCGCCCCAGTCCGGGATCGACAGCACGATCACCCGCGTCGCGTCGTCGCCGGCAAGATGGATCGCGCGCACGAGCAACGCGTCGAACTGCTGGCGGTACTCGTGCAGGTCGCGCCCACGGTACTGATTGTTGACGCCGATCATCAGGCTGACCAGCGCGTACGGCGGCGCGAACGTGGTGTCGTCCATCGCCGCGGACAATTCGTCGGTGGTCCAGCCGGTGGTCGCGATGATGCGCGGCGCATCGATCGCGATGCCGTGCGCGCGCAGTGCCGCGGCGAGCTGCACCGGCCAGCGCTCGGGTTCGCGCACCGATTCGCCTATCGTGTAAGAGTCGCCGAGGGCGAGGAATCCGTGCATGGCCTTGGCCTCTCGTGGTGGGTGCTGGACGCCCGTCGCCGTTGATGCCATCGCGACCGCGCAGGCGCACGCCGCGAACGCGCCGAGCAACAACGCTACGAGCCGATGCTCACGCCGCATGCCGCGCCAACGCGCGTTCGATGCGCGCGAAGACTTCGTGCATCACCTCGGCCTCGGGCAGCAAGGTGATCCGGAAGTGGTTGCGGTACGGCACGTTGAAACTCGATCCGGGCACGATCAGCACGTGTTCCTGTTCGAGCAGTTCGAGCGCGAAGCGATGGTCGTCCAGTTGCGGCAGCAGGTCGCGTCGGAACGACGGGAATGCGTACAGCGCCGCGTCGGGCGCGATCAGGTCGAGGTACTTGCTCGCCTCGCAACATTCGATCACCGCGCGCCGCGTTTCGTACAGGCGGCCGCCCGGCGCGCACAGAGGCGCGATCGTCTGCGGGCCGTCGAGCGCGGCGGGAATCGCCCACTGGCCGGGCACGTTCGAACACAATCGCAGCGCGCTGAGCAGGTCGATCGAATGCATGTAGTCGCCGAGTCGCCACGGATCGCCGCCGAGCACGCCCCAGCCCACGCGCCAACCGCAGGCGCGGTGCAGTTTCGAGAGGCCGCCGAAACTCAGGCAGGGCACGTCGCCGGCGAGCGAACCCATCGGGATGAATTGCGCGCCGTCGTAGAGGATGCCTTCGTAGATCTCGTCGGAGAGCAGCAGCAACTGGTGCTTCGCCGCAATCGCGACGAAACGCTCGAGCACCGTGCGCGGATACGTCGCTCCGGTCGGGTTGTTCGGATTGATCACGACCAGCGCGCGCGTGCGCGGCGTGATCAGCGCCTCGATCGCATCGGGATCGGGCACGTAACCGTTCTCGGCGCGGCAGTCGTAATACACCGGCACGCCGTCGTTGAGGATCGTTGCCGCGCTCCACAACGGATAGTCGGGGCTCGGCAGCAGCACCTCGTCGCCGTGGTTCAGCAGCGCGCGCAGCGCGATGTCGATCAGCTCGCTGACGCCGTTGCCGAGGAACACCTGCTCGGGCAACACGGCCTGGCCGTCGCGGTGCGAATAGTGCGCGGCAAGCGCCTCGCGCGCCGCGGGCAATCCCTGCTGATGCGTGTACGCATCGCTGTGCGGCAATTGCGTGGCGATCGCCTGCTGCATGTGCTCGGGCGCGCGGAAACCGAACGCGCCGGGGTTGCCGATATTGAGTTTGATCAGCTGGTGGCCGCGTGCCTCGAGTTCGCGCGCGCGACGGGCGAGCTCGCCGCGGATCTCGTAACGCACCTCGCGCAGGCGTTCGCGGGTGACTAGGGGAGTGGAAGCGGGGGTCATGGGTGTTCGAATGGACTGGTTCGAGTGGATCGGAAGCGGCAAGGGTAACAAACGCGGGGTTGGAGACTGGGGCTGGGGACTGGAGAAAGCAGTCGGGCTTCCCGCTCTTCCCATTCCCCGGGCCCCAGCCCCTAGACCCCGCCACGCGTGGCACAATCAAGCCACATGCAGCTATCCACGGACGCACGCACCAGGCTCCTCGCCATCGGTTGGCCCGACGATGCGGCGGC
>Ga0105248_10002606_pt1 | contig 20059 bp, 16 predicted proteins | sample KBSS34metaG_FD_81524 | JGI IMG/M metagenome (GOLD analysis project Ga0105248, IMG submission 81524) | Switchgrass rhizosphere microbial communities from Kellogg Biological Station, Michigan, USA - KBS S3-4 metaG | ecosystem: Host-associated > Plants > Roots > Rhizosphere > Soil | place...
CGACGTCGCTAACTTCATCGTACGTCATTCGCCGACGGTCAACATCTTTCTCGGCGTTCGACTGACAGATCCCGATCCGGAGACTGCGAAGCAGGCGCTGACGCAGCTTAAGATGTATCCGTACGCGCAACGCGACAATCCGCCGAAGGCGCAGATCCTCGACGCAGGCACGAAGGCATGGAGCGGCCTTCCGCCACGCGGTCTCGAATATTGGGAGCGTCTCAACGACGTGATCCAGAACGAGCCGGTTGAGCCGCGCGACATCTTCTTCCATGCGATGTTGGAGCCGCTTGGCCTGGAAAAGGGCAAGCCCTTCAAGCCCGACGCGCGACAGACGAAGATCCTGATCGACGCTGCGCTAGTCGGAGAGGCGATGGCCAAAGCCAACTCCGCGGATCGGCGCTTTGCCAACGCGAAATACAGGCCCGACGCGCACTGGGACTTCGCCCTGATGTTGGACGCCGATGACCCCGCCGCGTTCTGGAACCTGCTCGACGAACGGGCCTCCTGGTTCTACGAGGCTGTCGGTGCCGGTGCCGCGATGGCGCCCAAGCGGCCCGGTCCTTCATCGGCATACCTGGGTGCGTACAAGGACAAGTCCGGGACTTGGCTCGACGGCGGGACGTCGTATCGGTTGCACGTTCCGCCCGATCCTCCGATCAAGCTCTTCTGGTCGGTCACCCTCTACGACGTCGACACGCGCGCGCTGATCCGCAACGAGCAGAAGATCGCCGATCGCTCGTCGCGCATGGATCTGCGCAAGAACGACGACGGCTCGGTGGACATCCATTGCGGCCCCACGGCACCGGCTGGCTTCGAGAAAAACTGGATCCCGACTGTCCCCGGCAGGAACTGGTTCGCGTATTTCCGCTTCTACAACCCGACGGCGGCGTACTTCGATCGCTCCTGGCCGTTGCCGGACTTCGAGGCGATCTAGGTGTGACCGATGTTCGCCCACGAGTTTCACTCCTTGCCGCAGGTAAGCACTCGTGACTGATTCCAGGGTGCGCATGCTGCCTCGCGCCCGGTACGGCCGACGGATGTCGCGAGCGTTTCTCCTGGTGCCGCTCGCGTTGCTGTGCCTGTTCGCTGGCTGTGCGACCCGTCCGGTGAATCCACCGATCACGAGCATCACACCCGGCGAGGGATATCAGTATCGAACGCGCACCGGCGTGATGAAAGATCCGGCGAATCTCGTGATCCTCGCATTCTCCGGTGGCGGTACGCGGGCGGCTGCGTTCTCGTACGGCGTTCTAGAAATGCTGCGGCGTACGGAGGCGATCGGTCCGAAGGGCAATCGCTTCCGCCTGATCGACGCCGTCGACATTATCACCGGTGTCTCCGGCGGCAGCTTCACCGCGCTTGCCTATGGCCTGTACGGAGAGAGGCTCTTCGACACCTACGAGAAGCGCTTCCTGAAGCGCAACGTGCAGGGCGAATTGATCGCGAGGTACGTAAACCCGATGAACTGGGCGGCGCTCTCGTCGCCGGGATGGGGCCGATCCGAATTGGCGGCCAAGCTTTACGACGAGAGCCTCTTCGACGGCGCGACGTTCGCCGACCTGCAACGAAAGCCCGGTCCGCTGATCGCGGTGATGGCGACGGACCTCTCTACCGGCTCGCGCGTGCTCTTCAACCAGAGTTTCTTCAACGTGATCTGTTCCGATCTCGGGCCCTTCCTGCTCTCGCGTGCTGCGGCGGCCTCGTCCGCGGTGCCAGTCGTGCTGTCGCCGATCACGATCAACAACTATGGCGGCACGTGCCATTACGCCATGCCCGCCTGGGCACGGCTGTTCACCGATCCGGCGACGGCCCCGCGGCCGGCTGCGCGGACTGTCCGCCGGCTCGAGGAGCTCGAATCGTACGATGACAGCGCGCACCGCCCGTATCTCCACCTCGTGGACGGGGGCGTCTCCGACAACCTCGGTTTGCGCGGGGTGCTCGACTTCATCGAGGGAATCGAGGCGTCGCACATGCTCGGACAGCCGACGCCACTCGACAGCGTGCGCCGGATGGTGATCGTCGTCGTCAATTCGATGTCGTCGCCGAGAACCAACTGGGACGAAACGGAGGATGCACCCGGCTCCTTGGAGATCATGCTCAAGGCGAGCGGTGTCCCGATCGACCGCTATTCGTTCGAGTCGGTCGAGCTGCTGCGGGACATCACGAGCCGGTGGCAGACGCTGCGACGCATTCGCGATTCGCCGGCATTCACGAAGGGTAAGGACGAGAGCCTGAAGGAAGTCATCAACGCGCCGGACATCAGCCTGTACGCGATCGACGTGTCGTTCGGCGAGCTTGCGGACAAGAAGGAGCGCGATTACCTCAATAATCTTCCGACCTCGTTTGCGTTGCCGGACGAGGCCGTCGATCGGCTGCGCGCCTCCGGCGGGGCGATTCTGCTCGCATCACCCGAATTCCAGCGGCTGCTGAAGGATGTGGGTGCCAAGATCGTGACGGATGCCAAGGGAGCTAACGTATCGTCCCCTTGAAGTGCGTTACACGCCGAATGGTTCGGATTTGTCTACACCGTGCGGTGCGAGTCGCGGTGAAAGGAGCTTCGACATGGATTCAAGAGATTCGATGCAGCGTAGCGTGTTGCCGATCCCGGATCGCAAGTCCGTGGGTTTGACGACCTACGACGCGAAAGACCCCGATACGAAGTTTCCACCGATCACGCCGCTGCGGCCGCCCACCGGCGCGCCGAACGTGCTGATCATTTTGCTGGACGATGTCGGCTTCGGCGCGTCGAGCGCGTTCGGTGGGCCATGTCAAACGCCGAATGCCGAGCGACTTGCCGCGAATGGACTGAAGTACAACCGGTTCCACACGACGGCGCTTTGCTCGCCGACGCGCGCGGCGATGCTGTCGGGTCGCAACCACCATGCGGTGGGCATGGGCGGCATCACCGAGATCGCGACGTCGGCGCCCGGATACAACTCGCTCCGACCGAACACCTGCGCGCCGCTCGCGGAGGTTCTCAGGCTGAACGGCTACTCGACCGCGCAGTTCGGCAAGTGCCACGAAGTGCCGGTCTTCGAGACCTCGCCAATCGGTCCGTTCGATCACTGGCCGACCGGGTCCGGCTTCGAGCACTTCTACGGCTTCATCGGCGGCGAGAACAACCAGTACTACCCGGCGCTTTACGAAGGGACGACGCCCATCGAGCCGAACAGGACTCCGGAGGAAGGCTATCACCTGATGGCGGACCTGGCGGACAAGGCGATCGGCTGGATCCGCCAGCAGAAGTCGATCGCGCCGGACAAGCCGTTCTTCGTTTATTTCGCGCCAGGTGCGACGCACGCACCTCACCACGTTCCGAAAGACTGGATCGCGAAATACAAAGGCAAGTTCGACCAGGGCTGGGACAAGCTGCGCGAGGAAATCTTCGCGCGGCAGAAGCAGCTCGGCGTCATTCCACCGGACTGTGAGCTCACGAAGCGACCCGAAGAGATCCCGGCGTGGGACAAGACCGAGGCGCGGCTGCGGCCCGCGCTCGCGCGGCAGATGGAGATTTATGCGGCGTATCTTGAATACGCCGACTACCACAGCGGGCGGGTGATCGATTCGCTGACCGATCTGGGGCTCCTCGACGACACGCTGATCTATTACATCATCGGCGACAACGGTGCGTCGGCCGAGGGAACGTTGACGGGCTCCTTCAACGAGGTGGCCGTCGGCGAGGCGCCCGACCTCATGACCGCGGACCTCGTGATCGAGCGCATCGACGACTTCGGCACCCACAGGGCGTTCAACCACTACGCCGTCGGCTGGGCGCACGCAATGGACACGCCTTATCAGTGGACCAAGCAGGTCGCGTCGCATTTCGGCGGAACGCGCAACGGTACGATCATCCACTGGCCGAAGGGCATCAAGGCGAAGGGCGAGATCCGCTCGCAATTCCACCATATGATCGACGTCGCGCCGACAATCCTCGAAATCGCGAACTTGTCGCAACCGACCATCGTGAACGGTGTCATGCAGGAGCCCCTGCATGGCGTCAGCATGACGTACTCGTTTGACGACGCCATTGCCGCGGAACGACACGAGACGCAGTACTTCGAGATGGTGTGCAACCGGGGCATCTACCACAAGGGCTGGACTGCCGTGACGCGCCACGGAAATCTGCCGTGGGTGGTCACCGGCGCGCAGCCCCCACTCAGCGACGACGTCTGGGAGCTCTACGACACCAACAAGGACTGGACCCAGGCGCGCGACCTCGCGAGGCAGATGCCCGATAAGGTCGCGGAGCTGAAGCGGCTGTTCGACCTCGAAGCGACGAAGTACAACGTGTTCCCGCTCGACGACAGGAAGGCGGAGCGCGCGAATCCGGATCTCGCCGGTCGCCCGACGGTCGTGCATGGGAATACTCAGCTTCTTTTCCCGGGCATGGCGCGCATTTCCGAGAACACGGTCATCAACACGAAGAACAAGTCGCACGCGGTCACCGCGGAGATCGAGGTGCCCGCTTCGGGCGCGGCGGGCGTGATCGTCGCGCAGGGCGGCAACATGGGCGGCTGGAGCCTCTACGCGCACGAAGGGAAACTCAAGTACCACTACAACTTCATCGGCCTGTTGCCGTTCGACGTCGTCGCGACTTCGAAGCTGCCGTCAGGCAAGCACCAGGCGCGGATGGAGTTCGCGTACGACGGGGGTGGCATCGGCAAGGGCGCCGCCGTCACGCTATACCTGGATGGCATTAAGGTCGGCGAAGGACGTGTTGGGCGTACGCACGCGTTGTTCTTCTCAATGGATGAGACGTTGGAGGTCGGTTGCGACGTCGGCGAGCCGGTGTCGCCTGACTACGGCCCACGTGACAACGCATTCAACGGCGAAGTCAAGTGGGTGCAGATCGACATTGACGCAGCGGCGAAGGACGTCGACCACATGATCGGCGCGGAAGAGCGATTCAAGCTGCTGATGGCGCGACAGTAAGGAGGTCGACATGAGTGCGAACAAAAGCGAAACGGCCGCGGCCAAAACGGGTTCACCGACGAACGATGCAACGGGGAAAGGGTCCACGCTTTTGTCCGATATCCTGCCGCTGCCCGATCCACGGTTCCGCGGACGCATCGGCAACACCTACGCTGATTCCGAGGCCGACGTCATTTCGCTGCCGATGCCGCCGGCGGGTGCGCCCAACGTTTTGCTCGTCCTGCTTGACGACGTCGGGTTCGGCCAGACGAGCACGTTCGGCGGCCCGGCCAACACGCCAACGCTGCAGAGACTTGCGGACGAGGGCCTGCGCTACAACCGCTTTCACACGACCGCGCTCTGCTCGCCCACGCGGGCCGCGATGCTTTCGGGGCGCAACCACCACTCGGTGCACACCGGCGTCATCACTGAGATGGCGACGGGCTTTCCCGGTTACGACGGTACGTGGCCGCGCAGCGCGGCGTCCATTGGCGAGATCCTTAGGGGGAACCAATACAGCACCGCCGCGTTCGGCAAGTGGCACAACACACCTGATCACGAGCTCTCCGCCGCTGGCCCGTTCGATCGCTGGCCGACGGGAAAGGGGTTCGATTACTGGTACGGATTCCAGGGTGGAGAGGCGAGCCAGTGGCATACGCCGCTCTTCGAGAACACGGCGCCTATCGAGCCGCCGCACGACGATCCGAACTGGCATTTCTCCGAAGCGATTGCGACTAAAGCGATCTCGTGGATCAGTCAGCAGAAAGCCGGCGCGCCCGAGAAACCGTTCTTCGTCTACTTCGCTCCCGGCGCCTGTCACAGCCCGCACCACGTCGCGAAGGAATGGGCCGATAAGTACCAAGGCAAGTTCGACCATGGCTGGGATCGTCAGCGCGAGATCACATTCGAGAACCAGAAGAAGCTTGGTCTCGTTCCGGCAAACACGAAGCTGACGCCGCGGCCCGATTCGATTCCCTCGTGGGATTCGCGCTCGGCTGACGAGAAGCGGCTCTACGCGCGGATGCAGGAAGTCTTTGCCGGCTTCCTCGAGCATGCCGATGCGCAGGTCGGAAAGATCGTGGACGCGATCGAGCGCATGGGCTTGCGCGACGACACATTGATCATCTATGTGGTCGGCGACAACGGCCCGAGCGGCGAAGGGTCGCTGACCGGCACACTCAACAACATGAAGACGCAGCTGGGCCTACTCGACGACGTGTCGTTCATGCTGAAGCACATCGAGGAGATCGGCGGACCTTTGCACGAGAACCACTACCCCGTGGGCTGGTGCTGGGCGGGCTCCTCGCCATTTCAATGGATGAAGCAGGTGGCCTCTCACTTCGGCGGCACCCGCAACGGGCTCGTGATGTCGTGGCCGAAAGGGATCACCGATCGCGGCGGCATGCGCTCGCAGTTCCACCACGCGATCGACATCGCGCCCACGATCCTGGAGGTCGCAGGCATACCCGAGCCTCGCGAAGTCAACGGTGTGTCGCAGAAGCCAATCGAAGGCATCAGCATGGCGTACACATTCGCGGACCAGGACGCGCCGGGGCGGCGAGTCACCCAGTACTTCGAGATGCTCGGCAACCGCGCGTTGTATCACGACGGCTGGGTCGCCGGTTGCCTGCACGGCAGGTTGCCGTGGCTCACCTCTGGTGGTGCGAGCTTCGACGACGACAAGTGGGAGCTCTATCACATCGACGAGGATTTCTCGCAGGCGACGGATCTCGCCGCGAAGGAGCCGGCGAAGCTTCGCGAGCTTCAGGATCGCTTCATGGCGGAGGCGGCGAAGTACGACGTGCTTCCGCTCGACGACCGATTCGCGCAGCGCGCGGACCCGCGTTTGCATCCGAGCCACATCCGTGGCAAGACACGCTTCGTTTATGCACCCGGAACCGTCAGGTTAGGCGAGCGCTCGGCGCCGAACACGAAGAATGTCCACCACACGCTCGCTGCGGAGGTCGAGATACCCGAACGTGGCGCGGAAGGTGTGCTCGTCTGCTGCGGCGGCATCTCGAGCGGCTTCTCGCTGTTCATCAAGGACGGCAAGCTCTACTGGGAACACAACTACTACAACGAAACACGCTATCGGGTCGTGTCGACGCAAACCATTCCGGCGGGACATCACGTCCTCTCCGCCGAGGTCAAGGTCGACAAGGAAGGCAAGTTCGGCAGCGGCGGCACCGTGACGCTTCGCCTCGACAAGAAGAGCATCGGCGAGGGGCGCTTCGAGCAACAGGTGGCTGGCTACTTCACCGTCAACGAGACGTTCGACGTGGGCTGCGACACGGTCTCGCCGGTCTCGGACCTGTACGAATCGCCGTTCGCGTTCACGGGCACGATTGTCAAGGTGATGGTCGACGTCAGCGAGGCAACGTTCGACGAGCTTGCCGAGCAGCACGAAGCGCGCGCACGGTTGGCGATGGCGACGCAATGAACCTGGATCGCGAGCGGCGAGGTTTTCTGCTCGGGAGCTCGGTGCTCGTCGTCGGCTGCGTCCTCGGCGAAAAATCCCGGCCGGCGCTCGTGCAATCCGCCGGGCTCCCGGGCGGCGCGCGCTAACCGACTCAACATGCTGTCCATTGCAGAGCAATCGATGCCACATGCGCGAAATCGTCGTTGTCACCGGGGAGATGATCGATGAATCGTCGCGACTGGTTACGGGACCTCCTGTCGGTCGCGGCGTCTTCCGCGCTCGCGGGACCGCAAATCACGACCGCTCAGCAGCCGTCGGGGTCTGCGAGCGTGCCGAGAGATCGCGGCGCGGGGAGTCCCAACATCGTCTTCATCCTCATGGACAACCTTGGCTATGGCGAACCGGGGTGCTATGGCGGCGGCATCGTGCGCGGCGCACCGACGCCGCGCATCGATAGACTCGCCGCCGAAGGCACGCGGCTCACCAACTTCAATGTCGAGGCGCAGTGCACGCCGAGCCGATCGGCGCTGATGACGGGCCGCTTCCCGATCCGCTCGGGAACGCATTCGATTCCGATCGGCGAGGGACTCGATGGGTTGACGCAATGGGAAGTCACGATCGCCGAGCTGCTGTCGAGCGTCGGCTACGCGACCGGTCATTTTGGCAAATGGCACTTGGGTGGCAGCCAGGGCCGGCTGCCGAACGATCAGGGCTTCGACGAGTGGTATGGCATTCCCCGGACGACCGATGAAGCGTTCTGGCCATCGGAGCCGGCCGCCAAAGCGGCGGGCGTTGCGTTTACGCACGTCATGGAAGGACGCAAGGGCGAGAGGAGCCGCGAACTGCAGGTTTACGACCTCGATCAGCGCCGGCTGATCGATACGGAGATCACTAAGCGAACGATCGACTTCATGACGCGAAGCGTGCGTTCGGGCAAGCCGTTCTATGCATACGTTCCATTCACGCTCGTGCATTTTCCGACATTACCTCATCCAAGATTCGCGGGAACGACTGGCTACGGGGATTTCCCCGATTCGCTTGCGGAAATGGATGCCCACGTCGGCGAGATCGTTGACGCCATCGACGCACTCGGCATCCGCGACGACACGCTGCTCGTGTTCACGAGCGACAACGGTCCCGAGGCGAGCTGGCCCTGGCAGGGCTCGTCAGGACCCTGGCGTGGGTACTACTTCACGCACATGGAAGGATCGCTGCGTGTGCCGTTTATCGTCCGCTGGCCCGGCCGCATACCGGCGAGCCGCGTGAGCAACGAGATCCTGCATGAAGTCGACACCTTCACCACCCTCGCATCCATCGCCCACGCGACGGTGCCCACTGATCGCGCCATCGATGGCGTCGATCAGACGGGATTTTTACTCGGTAAGTCCGAGAAGTCGAATCGCGAGGGCTTTCCCGTATTCGTCGCGGACCGTCTCGAGGCGGTCAAATGGCGGAACTGGAAAATCGTCTTCTACGAGGACGAACGCGATTGGTGGACCCCTCCGGTCAGGCTCGGTACGCCGAAAGCTTTCGACCTGATCACCGATCCCAAGGAAGAGTATCCGGCCACTGCGTTGCGCAACACGTGGAATGCGGGCCCCGCGATGAACATCATTGTGGATTTCGAAAAAAGCCTGAAGAAGTTTCCGCCGATCGCCCCCGGAACGCCCGATCCGTACCGGCCACCGGCCTAGCGACGGCGCGCCAGTCTATCGGCCTTGGTGCAGTAGCGGCCTTCCCTACGGGTCAATTGTCGGTCCCCATGCGAGCAACGATCATCATTGGCTTCCATGTCCATCAGATTCGCGAGCTGGGGCGCTCAGGAGAAGTAGCATGATCGGACCGGCTGAGATTTTCACAATCTTTTTCGTCACGCTTGGGCCATTGAAGGTTCTCGGGCCGTTCGCGCAGCGAACGCGCGGTCTGGACGACGGACTGGTACGGAAGGTCGCGTTGACAGCGTTCGTAATGGGCGCGATTGGCATCATCGCCGGTGGCTTCGTGGGTAGAGCGCTGCTCGCGAAGTGGAACGTCTCGATCGGTTCGATGGCGGTCGCAGCAGGAATCATCTTCTTCATCGTCGCACTCAGGCAGCTGCTCGAACAGTACGAGCTGCCCCATGCGCCCGACGCTGCAGCGTCGCTGCCGCCGTCTCCCGTTGCCGCAGCGCTTCGCATCCTGTTTCCGATCCTGCTTACGCCATATGGCATCGCGACGGTGATCGTGCTGCTGGCCGCCAGCAGCGAGACCACGCGTACCGAGACCATCGTCGCGCTGCTCATCGGCGTGATGACTCTCGATCTCGTCGGGATGCTCGTTGCGCGAAAGATCCTCGTGGGGGTCACGATGATCGTGCTGCAGATACTCGGCGGCGTGTTAGGCGTGTTGCAGGCAGCGTTGGCGGTGCAGTTCGTAGTCCGGGGGCTGCAGCTGTTGAAGGTCATCGCTGGCTGACTGACTTCGTACGATGAGGAAGCACTTCTCGATTTGGCCACGATCGGCGCTTGCACGCTATCTTGCATTCGGCGCCGACGCCGCAGGGTCGCGGCCGCTCGCCTCGTGGAATGATGGACCGGCCAAGCAAGCGATCGTCGAGTTCGTAACGACGTTACGGCGCAGGGTGGGCCGCGTTTCATTCCGGTGGAAGAACGCATCGTCGTTTTCAACAAAGACGGCACGCTATGGTACGAGCGGCCTGTATGTTCAGCTCACGTTCATGCTCGAGCAGGCTGAGGCGGCGGTGCCCAGGCACCCCGAGTGGAAGACAAGTAATCCATCATCGAGCAAGTCGGGAATCACACGCTGATCGAAGGAGATTCAAATGGCCACCAGCACAGGAGCGACGCAATCCAAAGGCAACGTCAAGTCGGGCTCGTCCCCCAAACCGGGCAAGCCCAACATACTCGTGATCTGGGGCGATGACATCGGTCAATCGAACCTGAGCTGTTACACCCATGGGCTGACGGGTTATCGCACCCCGAACATCGACCGCATCGCGAGGGAGGGCATGCTGTTCACGGACGCCTACGGCGAGCAATCCTGCACCGCGGGCCGTTCGTCGTTCATCACCGGGCAGAGCGTGTATCGGACGGGACTGTCGAAGGTCGGCATCCCAGCTTCTCCGGTCGGCATGCCGGAAAACATCGTGACGATGGCGGCGTTGCTTAAGAACCAGGGCTACGCCACGGGGCAATTCGGCAAGAACCATCTCGGCGATCTGAATCGGCATCTTCCTACGGCGCATGGCTTTGATGAGTTCTTCGGCAACCTCTACCATCTCAACGCCGAGGAAGAGCCGGAGATGGACAACTATCCCTCGGACAAGGACTTCCCGAATTACCGCAAGAAGTTTGGTCCGCGCGGTGTCATTCACTCCTGGGCAACCGACAAGGATGACTCTACCGAGCACGAACGCTGGGGTCGCGTCGGGAAACAGAAAATCGAAGACACCGGGCCGCTCAACAGTAAGCGGATGGAGGCCATCGATGACGAATTCGCCGCCGCGGCGACAGACTTCATCGAGCGCCAAAATAAGGATGGCAAGCCGTTCTTCGTCTGGTTCAACACGACCCACATGCACTGGATCACCCACACCAAGAAGGAAAGTCTCGGGCAGGCTGGCCGTTGGCAGTCGCCGTACCACGACACGATGATCGATCACGACAAGGTCGTCGGCGAGATGCTCGACCTGCTCGACGCGCTGGGAATCGCCGACGATACCTTTGTGATGTACTCGACGGACAACGGTCCGCACATGAATAGCTGGCCCGATGCGGGAACGACGCCGTTTCGCAGCGAAAAGAACACGAATTGGGAAGGCGCGTTCCGCGTACCATTGCTGGTGCGCTGGCCGGGCAGGATCGAGGCCGGCTCAGTGGCCAACGGGATCGTTCAGCACCATGACTGGCTGCCAACTCTGCTCGCCGTGGCTGGCGACCCGGACGTCAGCGAAAAGCTCAAAAAAGGCGGCTATAAGGCAATCGGCAAGCAGTTCAAGAATCACATCGACGGTTTCAATCTGCTGCCTTACCTGACCGGCGAGACGCAGGAGAGTCCAAGAAAGCTCTTCTTCTACTTCAGCGACGACGGCGACGTCCTCGGTGTTCGCTTCGACAACTGGAAGGTCGTGTTCATGGAACAGCGCTGCCACGGCACTTTGCAAGTCTGGGCGGAGCCATTCACCCGCTTGCGCCTGCCGAAGCTTTTCAATTTGAGGACCGATCCGTACGAGCGCGCGGATGTCACGTCGAACACGTATTACGACTGGATCCTCCACAACGGATACCTGATGATGGCGGCGACGACAATGGTCGGCAAGTTCGTTGAAACCTTCAAGGACTTCCCACCCGCGCAACACCCCGGCAGTTTCACTATCGACGATGCGTTGGCGAAGATCGCCGAGGCCTCCGGTGGCGCGGGGCACTGAGGGCATAAGGGGTCTGGCGGGCAGCTGACGCCGCTCGGCCGCGTCGGTATGCCATTGAGAACGGATTGAAAGCGTTGCGTATGACCTACAGCATCGGACGCTCGAGATGAATGCGCTCGAGATCCGTTGCCAGTCGCGCGCGTCGCAATCCCTTTCTGCGGTCGGCGAAAACATGGTCTGGATTCCCGGCCGAACGTTCCGGATGGGCTCCGATCACCACTATCCGGAAGAGGCACCTGCGCACAAAGTGACGGTGGACGGCTTCTGGATGAGCCGTTACACCGTCACGAACGCCGATTTTCGTCGCTTCGTGGACGACACGGGACACGTCACGTTGGCCGAGCGGCCGGCCGATCCGGAGGACTATCAGGATGCGAAACCCGAGATGCTGGTTCCATCCTCGGTCGTGTTCAAAAAAGCGTCCGGTCGGGTTGACATCCGCAACCATTACAACTGGTGGCTGTACGTACCGGGCGCGAACTGGCGTCATCCGCGCGGTCCGGCAAGCAACATTCGGACGCTGATGAATCATCCGGTCGTGCACGTCGCGTTCGAAGACGCGCAAGCGTACGCAACGTGGGCCGGAATGGAGCTGCCCACCGAAGCGGAATGGGAATTCGCCGCGCGTGGCGGTCTCGCGGATGCCGAATTCGCGTGGGGCAGTGAGTACATGCCCGGCGGCAAGCCGATGGCGAACACCTGGCAAGGCGAGTTCCCCTGGCAGAACCTCGCGGAGGATGGGTACGAGTGGACCGCGCCGGTGGGGGCCTTCCCCCCGAACGGATATGGGCTATACGAAATGACGGGCAATGTCTGGGAGTGGACCACCGACTGGTATCAGGATCACGCGAAGATCAGGAGAGCCTGCTGCACGATCGACAATCCACGCGGCTGCGGTGAACCCGAAGAGAGCTGCGATCCTCGAACGCCAGAGATACGCATTCCGCGCAAGGTGATGAAGGGCGGCTCATATCTGTGTGCGCCCAACTACTGTCGACGTTACCGTCCCGCCGCACGCATGCCGCAGACGATCGACACGTCGACATGTCATCTCGGCTTTCGCTGCATCGTGCGGGCGAAGTCGGGATAGCGGCGCAAGGGGAACTCGATGGAAGAGCTGCTGCTCGCCGCCGGTCACTACGTCCGCCTACTCGTCAAGGCGATCGCGATCATGATCGTCGCGGTCGGCAGCATCGAGGCGCTGATCAACATCGCCCGATTGATGGCCGAGCGAAAGCCGTTGGGACCGAAGAAGCGCCCGGTATGGCTCGAATTCGCACGTTGGCTCGTGGCGGTATGGTCAGCACGTCGTTCTCCACGACCTGTAGCGACGTAGGGCGGCTCGCCGCCATCGCGGCGATTCGCACGTTCCTGAGCTTTTTCATCGACCGCGAAGTCGAAGAAACACGCAGGCCTCGGCACAAAGACAAGATGCAGAATGCGCAAGCAGCCTGAAAAGCCGTGGTGTGGCCAGAAAGGAGTATTGCAATGGCAAGTGCACCGGCTGATGCACGCGTGACCTCGCAGTCGAGTGACGCCGAGATCTCGACGGAGCTCTCGTCCCGGCGTACGGGGATGTCGTTCCAGCGAACGCGGATGAGCGCCGACCGCACGCTGATGTCGGTGATCCGCACCTCGCTGTCGCTCATCGGCTTCGGCTTCACGATTTACCAGGTATTCCAGAAGGCATATGACGCGCAGATCCTCCGCAACAGTACCGCGCCGGCGCGTTTCGGCGAGGGACTGGTGTATCTCGGGATCGCGATGCTGATCCTCGGGATCGGATACCACGTCGCGTTCATGATCGAGCTGCGCAAGGAACGGGCGCAGATGAAAGTCGACGGCCTGATCCACGCCGAAAGCCGATATCCCGTTTCTATGACGCTCATCGTCGCGGTCGCGTTGCTGACAATTGGGGTCCTCGCGATTGTGAGCATGGTCTTCAAGACGGGCCCGTTCGGCTGAGAGCAGGACCGTCGATTCCGCACGAGGCTGAAATGCGCGTGTTGCAACGACTGTTGATTGTCGGGTTGTTCGGATTTCTTCTTCCTCATGAGTCGGCGCGAGCTCACCAGGCCGGCAACAGTCGGATGCGAGGTTGACCACGGACAAACAGGTGCGGCGGGACTGGAAGTTTCCGAAGCCCTTATCCTTGTCATGACGGACAAGGGCCTCAATTCGCTCATGGCAAGCTCGTTCAAGATTGAGGGCGATGCGAGCATCGCCGCAGGACCTGTTGGTGCCGGCGCAAAGGCGACCGTCACCGCGGACCTCGTAGCGTTTGCGCGCGCGAATGGACTGTACGGCGGCGTCAACCTAGACGGTGCTGTTGCACGCCAACCCCCGTGCAACGATGCCTATTACAACGGCCAAGGGCAGCAACGTGCTCCTTCCCGACATCGCTATACGCAGGACGGCGCGGAGCGCGAAGTCAAGCGCCTTGCTTCGGAAGTGGTCAACGCAGCAAAGTAGGCTTTGGTCGAATGCGAGACGTCTACAGTCATCGTCGAGTCAATTTTGTCGAAAGCGTTTTTGGATGACCTCGTGGATCGTAGGCGGCGAGGGGGCTCGCTGGGCGTGGACATCGCTGATGAGACTCGGCGCACATGCCATTTCAAGATTTGCTCGCGAGGAGCGATTCGCCGCATGAGAGCGGGTGATGACTCGCCCGCAGCAGGCTGCCACTGACGGCGCAGGTGTGTCGCGTCGTTGCATGCCGTAAGGAAACTCCACAGTGCCCTTGAAACGGCAGGAGTGGCCAGTCTCGGAAGTTCTCGAACGCACGTGCGACACCCGGGGCCCGCTGCACGCAAGGACATTGGACCGAGCCGTGGCTTGACGGGTTGTCATCGCTCGCCACCAACCGCGACTCGCATCGGCTCTCGCCGAAACCCCCACTCACGCCAGATGAGATAGCAAACAGCCACGTCGATTGCGATCAAAACCGCCAGTATTACCGAGTGGGTATGGGCAAACCGATATAGCTGGTACACGATCAACAAGCCGAAGACGACGAGCGCTGTAGGGAACGCCCACAGCTTTTCTCGAAGCAGACCCCACGCGATGAACAACTTTGCCGCGCCATGGGCGATTAGGTAGCTGCTGGCGAAATGCTCGGTATCGAGCGTCAACGCGTCCCCCCACCGCGCAACAGAGTCCGCGAACGGCAAGGCCGGATGATCGTCCAAAACGGACTTCGCCCACGTGGCCACCGCAGGACCAATCCATCCGGGCTTGAAGATCAGGACGTAGCCGCCGATGATTTCGATCAGGCCATTGACGGCCTTGATAGCTACGGCTAGGTCAAACAGCCAATGGACGGCTTGTCGCTTTGAAATCGTCATCTCAAGAGTCTTGGGGCGTCGTCCCGCGCTGAAGCGGTCGCGCTGATCGATGCGGGCAGTCGAGTTGATTCAATTTTCTCGGAGGTAGTATTGCCGGGCAAGGATAGCTCACGCTGGCAGGGCTCGCCCGCGAACGAATACCCAACTTGCCGGTGGTTTTAGCCCCGAATGGAGCGACGACCGCCTATCATCCCCCAAGAAAGACCGACGGTTTCAGCTTGCTCAATGCGTAAGTCGTAATCAGAATGCGCCACGGTAGGTCGTCGCGTTCATTGGGTCAATGGTCCTAGTCTCCGCGTTGTGGAAATGCTGCACGGCCGGATTCCTGTCCGATGCTGTTGGCCGCTAACGTGATATCTGCCGCTCGTCTAGCGGATCGTTGATTGTCTCGTGCTGCGCGGGAACGATAATTTCGAGCAACTCGCAGTCCTCGGACCAGCCAACGACGGTGTGGCGGATGCCCGGCGGCTGCAGCCAGCATGAACCCGCTTCGAGCCGTTGTGGGCCGACGCCTTCGAACTCCGTCTGGAACCAGCCCTTCAGGCAATACACCATCTGAAACTGCACATTGTGGTGGTGGCGAACACTTAGGTCCGCACGGAACGGCGCGATCATGCGGATCACGTGCGCTTCCACGAAGCCGCCGGTTGCCTCCGCGATGCCGAGGTCGCGATAAGCTGAGTAGTCGCGAAGACCACCGATCTTGAAGTCACGTTCATCAAGATGCCGGACTATGAAACGCGGCGGCTTAGGTGTCACTGGCGCATCCATTGGTGCCTCCGTGTTGGGTGAAGATCCATACTGATCAGACTGGCCCCGGCGGGCAGTTCAACGAGAGTTCAGCCGCTGTTCTTGGTCGGCTCACTCGGAGTGTTGCATGGAACTGGTCAGTAGGTTAGTGCCAAGGCGATGGCCCTCTAACTCTGCAATCAAATTGCTCGTAGGCAACGTCGCTCACCCACATCACGTGCAAACTTTGGACGAACGTCCCAGCGAGCGGGGGAATCTCACGCTTCCGCACCATGGCTCTGTGCCCCTATGTCGTCCATTGACCTGTCTGTCGTGATTGTTCACCGACGCGTTCGATGCTGTCCCCGTCGCCCGACGCGAGCGTGTCGCCGGTCGTATTCAATATCGCGTCTCTGCACGGCGGCAAGGTACTCAAGTAGTTGCGATGCGCTCGATCGACAAGTGGTTGCGTCAGCGCCTCAGACCCGATCGCCAGCTCACCGCGCACGTGATGGTCGAGCACCTGCGACGCAGCCGCAATCGCACTTTGAACTCCGAGGCAATCAGCGGCGCTCTGCCCATGCGCTCCGCCACATACCACTCGATGTCGACTGCGATGTGCGCGATTCCCCTTACGGTGCCGCTACTCCGCTGGCTCATCGACACGTCGCTGAAATCTGGGGATGTGCGGTCCATCTTTGGACGCGCTCGTCGTGCGGTCGAAAGCGGACGTACATTTCGCGGCGTCGACAACAACGCCGATGACCACGTAGGACCCGTAGCATCACGTTGTGAGAGAGGTTCCACGAGTCCGAATGTCTCCCGGAGCGTACTGATGATCGAGGTGTGATCGAAGACCTGATCAGGAAAGACCTGCGAGCCGAGGGTGACCCGCAGCCATGGTGAAACCATCATCACTGGTACCCGCACGCCGTAGCTGTCAAACTGCAATCACCGGGGTTGGCCGCTCGCGCACCTCTGCGAGCGCGGTGTCGCCGTCTTGTGCGACCAACGTGCAATAGCCAATCGAGCCACCACATCAGCCACGGCATCGGCGAGTACCAGGTTATCTTCGACGATTAACACGGTCGCCACTCTGAACCTGTAAACGCGACAGCGTAGTCAACAATACTGCTCGCGTTGCTGCCGACAGCGGCAATCGGGCTCTCATCGGTTGTAGCATAGGAATGCTCGGACGGCCGGTCATCGCACGCGATGGGACAGCCTGCTATTTCACGAGAAGCTCGATCGCCCCGGACTGTCCGACCAGCAACGCGAGTCCAACTTGGCGCGTGGGCGGCGAGCAAACGCCGGCGTGGTAATACTCAACCATGAACGGCTCGGCCTCCGCGAATGCTGGAGAAAGAAGTGCGTCTCACCGGTCGAATGGTCGTATCGAAGGAACGCGGCTGCGCCCTCTGTCGGCCAGTTCGGCCGTTCAAGGAACGTCGGGTAGGTGGCGCGAACAGTTTCGGCGGCGCTAAACGCCTCGGCACTCTGAAGACGAACGGTGAACCACGGCACGCCGATACCTCCATCTCCCTTGTACACCTCACGTCGTCGGCCGGGTGTACGTCCGTACAGTACTTGATCTCACTTAGGCGAACGTGGACGCTGAGGGACCTGGCACGCTCAAATGTGCTCGCTTTGACGACCTTGTCACCTTCCCCGCATTGTCGGTGGAGGAGCTGGTCTTCTGATTGTCCGTGGGCGCCGCGCTGAGCCGGTCTCGCCGGGTATCGGCCACCGCGTCGCTCACTTGCCAACGTTTGACCCACCTCTACCCATCTATCAGCGCCCTGATCAGACTGCCATTCCTCGTGGGTAACATCACTCTTGGAGTTCGGCGACCGTCGAGTCAGAACGCGATCATTTTGATCGTCGACGGTCATAGGTCCACCCTGAGCAGCCGGCTATGGGAGTCGATGGGACATTTGAAGATGATCGACGATCGGAATGCCGAAACCTGATTACGGCATTTAGGCACCGAATCTTCCACCGCTTGCGGCAGTGCCAGTTGTACTCGTCGATTCGAGAGCGTACGGTATATCTACCGGTCCGCGTGCGCTGCTGTCCCCACGTGATGCGCCTCGCTGTACTACATCCGCGGAAGGCAATAGCGGGCGCGACCGTTTCTCCGTTGATCTGCAGGAGACAACGATGGATTTCCGCGCATTCGCTAATAAGCTCAGCGCACCCGCAGGTCCAATCCGTCACTTGACGCTGGCGATCGTGATCGTCCCCGGCTTGCTATCCGCGTCTGCGCTGGCTGTTGATATCGACCAGCACGGCCTCACCGGTTCTTGGTACAACCCGGCGGCTGCCAGCCAGGGCGTCGAAATCGAGGTCTATCAGGACGCCATCGCTCCAGGAGTTGGATACCTCCAGGGAAGCTGGGCGACCTTCTCCGTCGGCTGGGAAACCGGCCAGCGTTGGTACACGTTTGGCGGAACCGTACATACGGGGCAATCTGCCGCGACCTTCACACTCTTCGAGAACGTCGGCGGCGGCAAATTCAACGCTCCGCCAGCAACGAAGAGCACGCCTATCGGAAGTGTAATGCTGTCGTTTCTCGACTGCTCGACAGCTAGCATGACGTACCAGGATGTGCTTTGGGACCGCTACTGGGGTCCCTATTCGCGAACGATGCCGTTAGTGAGAATCACACCCAACGTTACTTGCTCCGACGACGGCACTAGTCGCCCGAATATTGACTTCTCCTATTCCGGTCACTGGTTTGACCCAGCGATCCCAGGCCAGGGGTTATTCGTCGAGCTGAATCCGATCGCTGGGATGTTATTCGTCGTCTGGTACACCTATTCGACGGACGGCGCGTGGACGGACGCGGAAGAGGAGGTGCAACGCTGGTACACCGGCATAGGAAAACTCTTTCCGGGGATGTCTGCCCTGGAGGTCACTCTCTATGAGACGACGGGCGGTGTGATCGGGGGCAGCCCCGACCCCGCGTTCACCGTCAAGACGCAGACGGTTGGCACTGCGACGGCAACCTTCTTCGGCTGCGAGACCGCGCAGCTGACCTTCAATTTCACCTCTGGTAGCAATGCGGGAGCATCAGGTGCTGTCAATCTGTCGCGTGTTGGCCCGGCGCCCTCCGGTTGTGGCTCTAACTAACGTGCCCGCCAGTGGCGACGCGTTTCCCTCGCTTTTTTGCGACGAAAGCGGAGCTTGCGCATAAAAATACATGGCGACCGGAACGCGTGCTGCGAGGCCCAATCAACCAACACCGCCAGTCTACTGAATCACCTCGTCCGCGCGCAGCAGCAGTGACTGCGGAATCGTCAGGCCAAGCGCCTTGGCAGTTTTCAAGTTTATGGCTGACTCGAACTTCGTCGGCTGTTCGACGGGAAGATCAACCGGCTTCGCGCCTCTAAGGATTTTGTCGACATAAGTGGCCGCGCGGTGGAAATTGCGGGTAAGGTCCGGACCATAGGACATTAGGCTCCCGACCTCCACCTGCTCCTTGAACGTGGACATCGTGGGAAGTCCGCTTCTCGTCGCCAATTCGGCGATGCGTGCTCCAAGAACACCCGCTAGGAGCGGATCTGGCAGCACGACGACCGCGCCTGATCGAGCCCCGACTACTAAGCCGAAGGCTTCATCCAGGTCGTCGGACCTACGAACCTGCACATCTTGGAGCTTGAGGCCTAATTTCGGGGCGACGCTTTGCGCTTCTGTCCAGAACAGAGGATGTGTTGCATTTGAAGCGTTCTGCAACACGGCCACTTGGGAGAGAGTCGGGATAATTTCCTTAAGCAACTCCAACCACTTCCCCATCAAATTGGTAGCGAAATTGGAAACACCAGTTACGTTACCTCCAGGCCGACCCAGGCTAACGACAAATCCCCGACCGATCGGATCGCCAACCGATGCCATCACGATAGGCGTTGTGCTCGTCGCCTGCTTGGCGGCCAAGATGACCGGATCGCCAACTGCAACGATCACCTCGACTGAGAGCCGGACCAGGTCGGCGGCGAGGCCGGGCAAGCGTTCGAACTTCCCTTCCGCCCAGCGGTACTCGATGAGGAGGTTCTTCCCCTCCACATAGCTTAGCTCGTTCATGCCGTCGCGAAACGCCTGCAATCGTCGGGGGTTGTCGGTCCTGGAATCGCCAGCGAGATAGCCAATGCGAGCGACTTTCGATTGCTGCTGGCCAAGCGAAAACACCGACCTTGTCAGCACACCGATTGCAACGAGCGCGAGTACAGA
>Ga0105248_10002609_pt1 | contig 20051 bp, 19 predicted proteins | sample KBSS34metaG_FD_81524 | JGI IMG/M metagenome (GOLD analysis project Ga0105248, IMG submission 81524) | Switchgrass rhizosphere microbial communities from Kellogg Biological Station, Michigan, USA - KBS S3-4 metaG | ecosystem: Host-associated > Plants > Roots > Rhizosphere > Soil | place...
CTCGATGAATTCGGCGATGCTCTTTTCGCCCAGGCCTTCGATGTCGAGCGCGCCGCGGCTGACGAAGTGCCGCAGGCGTTCGAATCGCTGGGCGGGGCAGATGAGCCCGCCGGTGCAGCGGACGTCCACCTCGCCTTCCTCGGCGACGGCCTCGGAATCGCACATCGGACAGCGGGCAGGGAATTCGTAAGCCGGGCGCGGCTCATCGCGCGTCAGGTTCTCGACGACCTGCGGGATGACGTCGCCGGCCCGCTGGATGCGGACGCGGTCGCCGACACGAAGGCGGAGACGTTGGATCTCGTCGCGGTTATGGAGCGTGACGTTGGCGACGATCACGCCGCCGACGCCGACGGGCGTGAGGCGGCCGACGGGTGTGAGTTTGCCGGTGCGGCCGACTTGGATGTCGATCGCCTCGAGCGTCGTCTCGGCCTTCTCGGCGGGGAATTTGTGGGCGAGGCCCCAGCGCGGGGCGCGGGCGACGAAGCCGAGCCGCTCCTGAAGGTCGAGGCGGTCGACCTTGTAGACGACGCCGTCGATGTCGAAGGGCAAGTCGGCGCGGGCATGCTCGATCGCGCGATAGTGGGCGAGCATTTCCGCCGTCGAATTGCAGCGGATGAGGAGGTCCGTGACGGGGATGCCGAAGCTCTCGATCCGCTTCATCGCGTCATACTGCGTGTCGGCGAGCGGTTCGCTGAGCTCGCCCCAGCCGTGGGCAAGGAAGCGCAGCGGGCGCGCAGCGGTGATGCTCGGGTCCTTCTGGCGGAGGGACCCGGCGGCGGCGTTGCGCGGGTTGGCGAAGATCTTTCCGCCGGACGCTTCCTGCCGCTTGTTCAGCGCCTCGAAGTCGGCCTTGGACATGTAGACCTCGCCGCGGACTTCGAAGACGTCGGGCGCGCCGGTGATGTGCTGCGGGATGTCGCTTATGGTGCGCACGTTGGCAGTGACATCTTCGCCCACCGCTCCGTCGCCGCGTGTGGCCGCAAGCACCAGCTCGCCGCGCTGGTAGCGCAACGAGCAGGAGAGGCCGTCGATCTTCGGCTCGGCCGTTGTCGCGACGAACGCTTCCGCGCGGAGCGCGAGGAAGCGCTTCACGCGGGCGACGAACTCCTCCACCTCCTCCGACGCGAAAGCGTTCTCAAGGCTGAGCATCGGCCGCGCGTGTGCCACCTTGGCGAGCGCGCTGGTCGGTGCGGCGCCGAGCCGCTTCGACGGCGAATCCGCGCGCACGAGGTGGGGGAAGCGCTCCTCAAGCTCGCGGTTCTCGCGGACGAGCGCGTCATAATCGGCGTCGGAAATCTGCGGCGCGTCCTGGTCGTGATAGAGCTTGTCGTGCCGGGCGATCTCCCTCGCCAGCCGCATCAGGCGGTTGGCGGCCTCGGCTTCAGTCAGCTCAGCCGGCATTCGCGCCGAACAATTCCTCGAGCAGGTTGACGAAGCTGGTCCACGATCGCTCCGCGGCGAGGGCGTTGTAGGCGACGCCGTCGATCTGGAGGTCGCTCGCGTGCGGGTTGGTGAAGCCGTGGCCGACGTGGCCGTAGGCGTGGATCTGCCAATCGCTGCCGGCCTCCGTCAGCTCCTGGCCGAGCGCGACGACCTTCTCGGGCGGGACCATCGGGTCGTCCCAGCCGTGATAGGCGACGACCTTGGCGCTGATCTTCTGCGGCGGAAGGCCGGGCGGATCGAACAGGCCGTGGAAGCTGACCGCGGCTGCGATGTCGGCGCCGCTCCGGGCGAGGTCGATGGCGCACTGGCCGCCGAAGCAATAACCGGCGACGACGATCTGGTCGCTCTGAACCTCATCCAGGCCGCGCGCGTTCTCGAGCACATGCTGGAGCCGGCGGCGAAGTGCGGCGCGGTCGCTCCTCAGGCGAGTCATCTCGCCGAACATGGTGTCGCGCGGGGCGCCGTGGAACTTCTTGCCGAAGAGATCGGCGACGAACGCATTATAGCCAAGCTCGACCAGCTGGCGCCCGAAGCCTTTTTCGAGATCGGAGACGCCCATCACGGTCGGGATCAGGATCACCGTCGGGCGCGACTGACCGTCGCGGCGCCCGATAAAGGCGCTCTCGAGACTCTCTCCCTCGAACTCGTGGGCAATCGCGCGTTCCTTGCTCATGACGTCTCCCTTGTGAGCTCGGCCACTCTGGCCACCGTATTCATGTTGCGGGCGGTGCCGAGCGCCCTCCCTCCAAGCCTGAGCTTCGAGCGGCCCTGCCCGTCGGGGAAGTGGACATAGATTTCGCGCCTGCCCCGCGCCAGACGTTCGTTGGTGACATTTTTAGCGGCGTCGATGACGTCCCCGGGCGGCGGGTCGTCGAAGAAGACGGCGACGACGCGGTTGCCCGGCTCGGCGGCGAAGGGATTGTCCCCGACCGCTTCGGTGATCTCCCCAGCGGTTCGCACGATCACTTCGATCGGCTTTCCCATATGGTCGGTGAGGGCGGCCTCTAGCTCCCGCTTGACCGCCGCTTCGCTCTTCGCGCTCGTGAAGAGCAGGTTGCCGCTCGCGATGAAAGTTGTCGGTGAGCCAAGCCCGAGCTCGCTAGCGATTCGCTTGAGGTCGGCCATCTTGAGCTGCCGGCCGCCGACGTTCACCGCCCGGAGCAGCGCGACGTAGCTCGTCACGCGGCGTTGAGCAGGCGCGAGGCCTGCGCGCGTGCCTCCTCCGTGATCGAAGCGCCCGACAGCATCCGCGCGATCTCCTCGCGCCGCTCTTCGTCGGAAAGCTTGCGGACGCTGGTGCGGGTGCCGTGCTCGCCGTGGCTTTTCTCGATCCGGTAATGGTGCGAGGCGCGGGCGGCGACTTGCGGCGAGTGGGTGACGACCAGCACCTGCGATTTTCGGGCGAGGCTGGCGAGACGCTCGCCGATGGCGCTGGCGACCGCGCCGCCGACGCCGCGGTCGACCTCGTCGAAGATCATCGTCGCCGCGCCGCCCGCTTCGGCAAGCGCGACCTTGAGCGCGAGGATGAAGCGCGACAGCTCGCCCCCGGACGCGATGCGCGTCAGCGGGCCGAAGGGCGCACCGGGGTTCGTGCTGACCTGGAATTCGACGCGGTTGGTGCCCGACGGACCGGGCTCGGCCGCGGCGAGGTCCGTGCGGAAGCGCGCCGCGTCGAGCTTCAGGGGGGCGAGCTCTGTGGCGACCGCGGCGTCGAGCCGAGCGGCGGCTTCGTGGCGTGCCTTGCTCAGGCGGGCCGCTGCATCCGAATAGGTTTCGCGGACGGCGAGAAGCTGCCGGTCGAGCTCTTCGATGCGCTCACCGCCGGCATCGATCGCCGCGAGTTGAGCCCGCATTTGTTCGCCGAGCGCAGCCAGCTGATCGGCCTCGACGCGGTGCTTGCGCGCTAGCCCGCGAATATCGAACAGGCGAGCTTCGACCTGCTCGAGGCGGGCCGGGTCGAAGGCGAGGGCGTCGGCAGCGCGGCCGATCCGGTCCTCGGCCTCGCTCGCTTCGATGAGGGCGCGATCAAGGGATGCGAGCGCCTCGGCGAGCAGCGGGTGATCCGCCGCGCCGCGCTCTATCCGCCGCGCGGCCTGGCGAAGCAGCGACAGTGCTCCATCCGCGCCGCCGAGCAGCTCGTCGAGGCCCGACAGCGACTCTCCCGCCTTGGCGCCGGCCTGCATTGCAGCGCGCTGCTCGGCGAGCTTGGTCTCTTCGCCTTCTTCCGGGGCAATCGCTTCGATTTCGCCGGAAGCGTGGGCGAGCCATTCGCGGTCGCGTTCGGCGGCGGCAAGCTTGGCGCGCGCCTCCAGCAGCTCGGCTTCGATCCGGGTCACCTCGCTCCAGGCCTGCTCGACCTCGCGCGTCTGGAGGCCGCCGAAGGCGTCGAGCAGGTCGCGGTGGCCCTTGGCGTTGAGCAGGCCCCGGTCGTCGTGCTGGCCGTGGATCTCGACAGCGAGGCTGCCGACTTCGCGCAACAGGCCGGCGGGAACGGAGGCGCCGAGGAAGGCGCGGCTGCCGCCGTCGCTCTTTACGACGCGGCGGAGGATCAGCGGCTCGCCGGGATCGACCTCGATGCCCTGCTCCGCAAGAAATGCGTGGACCGCATGACCAGCGGGCAGCTCGATCTCCGCCGAGACCGACGCCTGCTCCTCGCCCGAGCGGACGAGGCCCGCATCCGCCCGAGCGCCGAGCGCCAGACCCAGCGCATCCAGGAGGATCGACTTGCCCGCGCCGGTCTCGCCGGTGAGCACGCCAAGTCCGCGCTCGAACTCGAGGTCGAGCTGCTCGACGAGCACGACATTGCGGATGGAAAGCTGTCTCAGCATGCGCGGCCCTTCAGCGGAACAGGCTTAGCTGATCCGCTTCGCCCGCGCATAGAGGCTCACTTCTTGCCGGGCTTTTTGCCCTGTTCGGACGGAGCCGCCGGCGTGGTCTGCGCGAAGGCACGGCCGCCGGTCTTGTCGCGCTCCTTGCCGAGAAGGCGGAGCGACTGACGGTACCAATAGGTGCCGGGATAATTCTTGCCGAGGACGGCGCCGGCCTTCCAGGCTTCGGCGGGGATGCCGAGCGCGAGGTAGCATTCGACGAGGCGCTCGAGCGCTTCGGGCGTGTGGCTGCTGGTCTGGTAATGGTCGACGACGCCGCGGAAGCGGTAGGTCGCGGCGAGCCATTGGCCGGAACGCTGGTAAAAGCGGCCGACTTCCATCTCCTTTCCGGCGAGATGGTCATTGAGGAGGTCGAGCTTCAGGCGCGCGTCCGAGGCATAGCGGCTTTCGGGATAGCGGCGGATCAGCTCGTTGAACGCGTCGTTCGCCTGCTGAGTGACTGACTGGTCACGAGTGACGTCGGCGATCTGCTGATAATAGCTCATCGCGACGATATACTGCGCGTAAGCCGCCTCATCGCTGCCCGGGTGGATGGTCAGGAAGCGCTGACCCGAGCTAATCGCGTCGTTGTACTGCTCGGCCAGATAATAGTTGAACGCGCTCATAACCTGCGCGTGGCGGGCCCACACAGAATAGGGATGCTGGCGCTCGACCTCGTCGAACAGCTTCGCGGCCTTCGCATAGTCGCCCTGCTGCATGGTCCGCTGAGCGGCGCCGTAGAGGGAGCTCACGTCGCGGGCGACGTAGGCCGTGTCGGACTTCGCCGAGCTGCCGTGGGCGCACCCTGCAAGCGGCACTGCGCAGGCGCAGGCGAGGAACAAAGCGGGGCGACTAAAATTTTTCAGCATGGGGACCTCATTAGCGGCGGCTCGGGGGCAGGCCAAGCGGCGCATTGCCGCCGCGAAGCTTGGCGACAGATGAACGGACCTTAGGCAGGTTCCGCTTCCGCAGCCTTTTCCTCGTCGGACTTGAGGAAGCTGTCGGGCTTCACGCCGAGCCAGACCAGCACCGGCGCCGAGATGTAGATCGAGGAATAGGTTCCGATCAGCACCCCGAGGAAGATCGCGATGGCGAGACCGAAGATGACCTCCGGGCCGATCAGCATCAGCACGCCGAGCGCGATGAGGACGGTCAGCGAGGTGACGACGGTTCGCGCCAGGGTCTCGTTCAGCGACAGATTGATGAGCTGGAGGATCGCCATCTTGCGATACTTGCGCAGGTCCTCACGGATCCGGTCGTAGATGACGACGGTGTCGTTGAGCGAATAGCCGACGATGGTCAGGAAGGCGGCTACGACGTTGAGGTCGACCTGGAGCCGGGTGAAGGCGAAGAAGCCGAGCGTCATCGCGATGTCGTGGGCGAGCGTCAGGAGCGCGCCGACGCCGAACTGCCATTCGAAGCGGAACCAGATGTAAATCGCGATCCCGATCATCGCGAGCGCGATGGCGAGCGCGCTATTGTCGGCAAGCTCCTCGCTGACCTTGCCGGAGACGGTGTCGACCGATTCGATGCGCGCGCCGGGATAATCCTTCTCGACTTCCTGCTTCACCCGCGTCGCGACGGCGTTGGCGGAGGCATTGCCCGCCGGCTTGGGAAGGCGGATCTGGAAGGTCTTGGGACCGCCGAACTCGGAGATGCTCGCATCGCCGAGGTGGAGCGAATCGACCTTGGAGCGCAGCTGCTCGACGTCGATCGGCTGGGCAAAGCTGACCCGGATCAGCTGGCCGCCGACGAAGTCGACGCCGAGGTTGAGACCGCGATAGACGGTGTAGGAAATGGAGGCGACCGTCGCGATCAGCGACAGCACCAGCGCGACGTTGCGCCAGCGCATGAAGTCGAGGTTCGTGTTCTCGGGAACGAGCTTGAGGAGCTTCATCTTCGCGACGGCCTTAGATGTGCAACGCGCGCGGGCGGGCGCGGCGGATCCACAGCGCAACCAGCATGCGGGTGAAATAGACGGCGGTGAACACCGAGGTGACGACGCCGATCAGCAGCACGACGGCGAAGCCGCGCACGGGCCCCGAGCCGAAATAGGCCATGATCGCCGCGGAGATAACGTGCGTGACGTTGGCGTCGAAGATGGCGCGCATCGCCTCGCGATAGCCGGTCTCGACAGCATCGAGCAGTCGGCGCCCGCGGCGTATCTCCTCGCGGATTCGTTCGTTGATGAGCACGTTGGCGTCGACGGCGGCGCCGATCGTCAGGATGAAGCCTGCGATTCCCGGAAGGGTCAGGGTCGCATTGAACATGGCCATGACGCCGAGGATCAGGAAGGCGTTCACGATCAGCGCGATGTTCGCGTAGACGCCGAAGCGGCCGTAGGTCACGAGCATGAAGATCATGACGGCGGCGACGCCGACCGCGCTAGCCAGCGCGCCCTTGTGGATCGAGTCCTTGCCGAGGTCCGGACCGATGCTCCGCTCCTCGATCACGTTCAGCTTCACCGGCAGCTTGCCGGACGACAGGCTGACGGCGAGGTCGTGGGCGCTTTGCACCGTGAAGCTGCCGCTGATCTGCGCACGGCCGCCGAGGATCGGCTCGTTGATGTTCGGCGCGGACAGGACCTTGTCGTCGAGGATGATCGCGAAGGGCTTGTTGACATTCTCCTGCGTCACTCGGCCGAAGCGGCGCGCGCCGGCAGTGTTGAAGGTGATGTCGATGTCCGGCTGACCGTTCTGGTCGAAGCTCTGCTTGGCGTCGGTCAGCTGGTCGCCCGAGACCATCACCCGCCGCTTGACCACGATGAAGCCGCGTCCGTCCGCCATGGGCAAGACCTGGCTGCCCGGAGGCGCGCGGCCCTGCTGCGCGTCAGCGGGGTTCGCCGACAAGTCGACTAGCTTAAATTCGAGGCGCGCCGTCTGGCCGATCAGCTTCTTCAGCTCGTCGGGATTTTCGACGCCCGGCACTTCGACGAGGACACGGTTGTCGCCCTCGGTGACGACGGTGATTTCCTTGGTTCCGCCCGGATCGATTCGCCGCCGGACGACGTCGCGCGCGACGCTCATCGCGTCCTTCAGCGCCTGCGCGGTGCCGCTTGGCGACGGCGTGAGGACGATGCGCGTCGAATCGACCACCTGCACGTCCCAGTCGCGGTTGCCGGTCAGCGCGACCGGCTTGGTCAGCGTGCGGAGCCGCTCGACCGCGGCGTCGACCTGCGTCGGATTGCGGACCATAAAGGAGATCCGGCCGCCTGCGGTCGATACGTCGCCGACGTCGATGCGCGGGTCGCGGCGAAGCTCGGTCTGGACCGCATCCTCCATCGACTGGAGGCGCTGCTTCAGCGCGTCAGCCGAGTCAGCCTCGAGCAGCAGGTGACTTCCGCCGGCGAGGTCGAGGCCGAGGTTGATCTTGTACTGCGGCATCCATCGGGGCCAGCTCCCGGCATAGGGCGTGCCCGCGATCAGGCTCGGGATCGACAGCAGTATGCCGATCGCGACGACCAGCCAGAGAAGCGTGACCTTCCAGCGCGGGAAATCGAGCATCAGTCGTTCGCCGGCTTCGCAGTCGGGTTGATCACCGCGGTGATGGTCGACTTCACGACGCGGACCTTGACGCCTTGGGCGATCTCAATCTCCGCCTCGTCATCGAACACCTTGGTGACGCGGCCGCGAATTCCGCCGCCGGTAATCACGTCGTCGCCTTTCTTCACGGCGGCGATCTCAGCCTGATGCTGCTTCACCCGCTGCTGTTGGGGGCGGATCATCAGGAAGTAGAAGATGCCGAAGATCGCGACCCACGGCAGGATGCCGATCAGCACGCCCGCAATGCCGCCCGAACCGCCGGCCGGAGCCGCCTGCATCATCATCAACATCGGTGGGGTGGACATGGAAGACTACTGACTCTCGCGATTGAAGAAGAATGGTCGGGGCGACTGGATTCGAACCAGCGACCTCCACACCCCCAGTGTGATGCGCTACCAGGCTGCGCTACGCCCCGACTTGGCCCGCGCATCTAGGCAGCCATAAGAAACTAGGCAAGGTGCGTCGGGAGGGTGGATGGCGAAGCGTCGGGGAAAATACAAAGCAGGCAAGTGGGTTGGCCGGTTCCTGACGGCATTACTCGCAGTGCCGGCTTTCTACCTTGTCTTGGCGCTCATCGGGTCGCTGGTGCCGGTCAATCGCGGATGGTCCGAACCTGCGAAAGGTACGACCGTTTATATTGCCGACAACGGCATCCATGCCGACATCATCATGCCGGTGAAGGCGCAGGGGCTCGACTGGGCGCCGCTGGTTCCGAAAAGCGACTTCGCCGCGGCGGACCCGTCGGCCCAATGGATCGCGTTCGGCTCGGGCGAACGGCGCGTCTATCTCGACACGCCGACGTGGTGGGACATCCGGCCGGGCGCGATCTGGTCGGCGCTCGCGGGCGGCAAGCGCATCCTGCACGTCGAATATGTCTCGAACCCGTCCTATGCCGAGCGCGAGATCAGGCTACGTCCTGAGGAATATCGTCGTTTGTGGGCTGCGATCCGCGCGGATTTCGACCTCGACGAGCGAGGTCGACCGCAACGCATCGACCATCCTGGCTACGGCCGCGCCGACGCATTTTACCGGGCCACCGGCAAGGCGAGCGCCATTCGCACCTGCAACTCCGTCGTCGGGGAGTGGCTTCGGCTTGCCGGGGCGAAGGTCAGCTTGTGGTCGCCCTTCATCCCCGGCCTGGTCTGGCGTTATCACCGGGTGGAGGTCAGTAAGGGTTAATGTCGCCTGGGGTCCTTCCGTGCGGCAAGGAGAGGGAATGATGCGGAACCAGGAACTTTTCGGCCAGCCCAAGGGGTTATGGGTACTCGCGGGCACCGAGCTGTGGGACCGCATCTCCTTCCACGGCATGCAGGCGATGCTGGTCCTCTACATGACCGGCGACCTGCTCATTCACCCGGAGCGGGTGAGCAAGATCATCGGCTTTGGCGTCTACCGGAATGCGGTTGAGGCGATGACCGGGCCGCTGACCGACGTGGCGCTGGCGACGCAGACCTTCGGCTTCTACCTCGCCTTCGTCACCGGCCTACCGCTGCTCGGCGGGTGGATCGGCGACAAGTTCACCGGCCGCAAGATCGCCGTCGGCGCGGGCGCTGCGATGATGACGCTCGGCCACTTCTTCATGGCCTTCGACGTCACCTTCCTGTTCGCGCTGCTGTTCCTGATGACAGGAGCCGGAATGCTCCGTGGCAACCTCTCGCCGCAGATCAAGTCGCTCTACGCTGACGGTGATCCGCGCGAGACCAACGCCTTCCAATATTATTATTTCTCGGTGAACTTCGGCGCCTTTATCGCACCGATCGTGAGCGGCGCCGTCGCTGCCTTCTACGGCTGGCACGTCGGCTTCGGCGTCGCTGGCATCGGCATGCTGATCGGCCTCTTGGTCTACCTCATCGGCGCTCGTCATCTTCCCGCCGATGACGGCCGACGCGCGCGCAAGGAGGGCGAGGTCGTCCGCCGCGAGCCGCTGACCGCCAGCCAGAAGCGCTGTGTGCTGGGGCTCTTTCTGCTCTTCCCGATCAGCGTCCTGTTCTGGACGTCGCAGGCGCAGATCTGGAACGTCTACAACGTCTGGGTCCGCGACCACATCAACATGAATGTCGGCAGCTTCGCGGTGCCGGTTCCATGGCTTCAGTCGCTCGACGGACTTGCCCCGGCGGTCTTCACGCCGATCACATTGTGGATTTGGGCGAGCATGGCGAAGAAGGGCCGCGAGCCTGACGAGTTCGGCAAGCTCATCATCGGGCTCCTACTGTTCGGCGTCTCGGTAGCGGGGCTCGCGGCGGGACCATTGCTGGCGAACTCGGCCGGGCGTGGCCCGATTCTGCTGCCCGTCATGTTCCATGTCGTGTCGAACTTCGGCGCGGTGTGGTTCGCGCCGGTGATGCTGGCGCTGTTTGCCACGCGCGCGCCTTCGACGTGGCGCGGCACGCTCGTCGGAATCAATTCGCTCGGCGTCTCAGTGGCGAGCCTGATCAGCGGCCGAATGGGCAGCCTTTACGAGCAGATGACGCCGAGCGCCTTCTGGCTTCTCAACGCCTCGTTCTGCTTCGCCGCGGCGGCGATCATCCTCGTCGCGCGCCCGGTCTATCGACGGCTACTTGCCCGTCACAATGCGGAGGACGACGGGGTCCTTGCGCCGAAAGAAGAAGTGGCGATGGACCCCGGCGCTGCCGGCGGAATCGTGGACGCTATTTAGTCTTCTTGGGGTCCGGCTTCTTCTCTTCCTTCGCCGGGGGTGCCTTGGCCTCGAGTTCGGCCTTGGTCATGCTGATGACGAGGCCCTTGTCGTTCTTGGCGAAGCTCGAGATGGGGATCGGCACGCGGATCTTGCCGGTGGAGACGATCGCTTCCTTCGCGCTGACGGATTCGACGGTGCCGACGGTGCCGCCCTTCTCGTCATAGACCGACGCACCCTTCTTCACGTCGTCGGCAGTCGCCTTGACGATCGCCGCGGCATCGGTGGTGGTCGTCGTCGTTGTGGCCGTGCTTTCGGCCGGTGCTGTCTGCTGACCGGTCATGGGATCGGTGGGCGTGGTGGTCGTGCTCTTGGTGGTGGTCGTCTGGGTCTGGGCCGGTGTCGTCGTCGTGCCCGGGACGGCCGTCGTTGTGCTGTCGGTCGTCGTGGTCTGGGTCTGTGTGGGGGTCTGTTGCGTCGTTGTCGATTGTGTTTGCTGCGCCCCGGCCATGCTCGACAGTGCAAGCGCCATGACGGCTGCGCCACTTAGATGAAGTCGCATCGTAGATCTCCGCTCATTGGATTCGGAGGCTCAACGAAGCGCCAAGCCGCTAAGGTTCCCTTTGTTCGGCGAGGCGTGTCGCCTCCCCGACAAACCGTCGGAAACCTTACAGAACGTAGCGGCTGAGATCGGCGTTCTTCGCGATTCCGCTGAGTTGCTGTTCGACGAAGGCGGCGTCGACGAGGAGGGTTTCGCCGCTGCGGTCTTCGGCCTCGAAGCTGACGTCCTCGAGAAGCTTCTCCATCACCGTCTGGAGGCGGCGTGCGCCGATATTCTCGACCGACTCATTCACCTCGGCGGCGATCCGGGCGAGCGCCTCGATGCCGCTGTCCGCGAAGGTGATGGTGACGCCCTCGGTGCCGAGCAGCGCCTGATACTGCTCCGTGAGGCTGGCGCGGGTCGCCGATAGGATGCGGACGAAATCCTCCTGTGTCAGCGCCTTCAGCTCGACGCGGATCGGCAGGCGGCCCTGGCGCTCCGGCAGCAGGTCGGCGGGCTTGGCGATGTGGAACGCGCCCGACGCGATGAAGAGGATGTGGTCGGTCTTCAGCGGCCCATATTTGGTCGCGACCGTCGTCCCTTCGATGAGCGGAAGGAGGTCGCGCTGAACGCCCTCGCGGCTCACCGAACCGCCACGCACGTCGCTGACCGCGATCTTGTCGATCTCGTCGAGGAAGACGATGCCGTTGGCCTCGGCGTCGGCGAGCGCGACGCGGTTGATGTCGTCGGGGTCGAGGCGCTTGTCGGCTTCTTCGTCGGTGAGGCGCTGGAAGGCCTCGGGCACCTTGAGCTTGCGGCGCTTCTTCGGCCCGCCACCACCCATTTTGCCCATGATTGACTTCAGGTCGAACACCTGCGCGCCCATTCCGGGGATATCGAACGGCATGGCCTGGGCTTCGTCGACCTCGATCTCGACCTCGGCCTGGTCGAGGGTCTTGTCGGCGAAGCGCTGGCGGAAGCTCTGGCGCGTGGCCTCGCTGGAGCCCTTGCCCGTGAGCGCATCGAGCAGCCGGTCCATCGCCGCTTCCTCGGCCGTGGCGCGGACCTTGTTGCGGCGGCGGTCGCGTTCGAGGCGCACCGCTTCCTCGACGAGGTCGCGGGCGATCTGCTCGACGTCGCGGCCGACATAGCCGACCTCGGTGAACTTGGTCGCCTCGACCTTCACGAACGGTGCGTCCGCAAGCTTCGCCAGACGACGGCTGATCTCGGTCTTCCCGCAGCCCGTGGGGCCGATCATCAGGATGTTCTTGGGCGTCACCTCGTCGCGAAGCTCGGGGGAGAGCTGTTGCCGGCGCCAGCGATTGCGCAGCGCGACCGCGACCGCTTTCTTCGCGTCGTCCTGGCCGACGATATGTTCGTTCAACGCGGCAACGATCGCCTTGGGCGTCAGCTTGTCTTTCAGCACTTCGGCTTGCTCCCCGCCGCTCTGGGGAATGGAGGCGTGATAGTTCATCTTGAGCCGAATGTCGGGTGCGCCCGAGGGCACTTCAAGCGGTGCAGCGGAAGCCGGTGAAGAAGCGCAGGTGATCGGCGATGATGCGGGCGATGTCTGCGGGCTGCGGCGTCGGGTCCCATTGGTCGTACTCGAACGTGCCGCCGAGCAGGATGCCATCGGCGCGCGGGAACATGTAGCCCGAGCTTCCGGTGTAGGCGTAGCGGACCGCCGGCTGCGGCTCGAGGATGGCGAGCTGGCCGCGCACGGGCTGCAGGCCCGTATCGCCGAACAGCTCGCGGCTGCCGAGCCCGGTGCAGTTGAAGACAAGGCTTTCGGGCAAGGCGGCGATGTCCTGCGGCGTCGCGAACTTGCGCACCTCGATTTTTCCGCCGGCGATCTGCACGTCGCGGATCATCTGACGAAGGTAGCGGCCGGTTTCGACGTACATCGTGTCGTAGCGAAGCACGCTGTCGACCGGGAAGGGATGCTCGGCGCGGGCGAGCATTCGGTTGAATGGCGGAAAGCTGTCGAGGAGCTTCGCTTCGGGCGTGCTGGTCTCGATGTAGGTCGGGAGCCAGCGGATGCCGTAATCGTCGCCGACCATGATCTGGAACCGCCGCCAGCTGTAATCGAGGGCGCGAATGAACTGGGCCTTGAACTCGGGGGTCACGAAGCGCTCGCGGAAGACTGCGAAGGGATGGAACTGGCCGCCGGCGATGTTCGAGGTCGTGTCGGGCGGGAGCGCCGCAGTGTAGATGGTGACCGGGAATCCCGCCTCTTGCGCCAGCCGCGCGGTTGAGAGGCCCATGACGCCCGAGCCGAGCACCGCGACCGGGCCGCTGTGGCCTTGCAAGCCGAGCTCGGTGGCGAGCTTCGAGCTACCCCAGCTCAAGGTAATCCCGCCGCCGCCGTGGCCGTAATTGTGGACGAGGCGCTTTTCGCCGAGCGCTTCGGGACAAACGACGAAGCCTTCCCGCCGGAACGGCCGCAAGCCGGCGACTGTGCGAATGACGAGGCTCGGGTCGACATTGACCGGAACCAGCGGCGTGCAGCCCTCGATAGTGCGCGTGCCGACCGTCGCGCAGCCCGAGAGGAGGGCGGCGGAGCCTGCGGCGAAGGTCCTTCGATCAAACAACAACATCCGACTGTCCTGAGCCTGTCGAAGGACTGCCCTTCCACCTGCATTCAAAAAGAAAAGCAGGCCTTCGACAAGCTCAGGCAGATCGGTTTCTGGGCTTACTCCACCGTTTCGACGGTCAGCCGATCGTTGGTGAAGACGCAAACTTCCGCTGCGATCTGCATCGCCTTGCGGGCGAGCACTTCGGGATCCTGCTCGTAATCGGTGAGCGCTCGGGCCGCCGACAGCGCGTAATTGCCGCCGGAGCCGATCGCTGCGATGCCGCCCTCGGGCTCGAGCACGTCGCCGTTGCCGGTGAGGATCAGCATCTGCTCGGCGTCGGCGACGATCATCAGCGCTTCGAGGTTGCGGAGATATTTGTCGGTCCGCCAGTCCTTCGCGAGCTCGACCGCGGCGCGCAGCAGCTGGCCGTTATACTGCTCCAGCTTTTTCTCAAGACGCTCGAACAGGGTGAACGCGTCCGCCGTTGCTCCAGCGAAGCCGCCGATCACCTTGCCGTCACCGATCCGGCGGACCTTCTTCGCATTGGGCTTCATCACCGTGTTGCCCATGCTGACCTGCCCGTCCCCGGCAATGACGGTCCTGCCGCCCTTCTTCACGCCGAGGATGGTCGTTCCGTGCCAATTTTCCAAAGTCGCATTCTCCGAATTCACTTGGGATTCGAAGTGGGAGCGTGCGGCTGTGCTTGCAAGCCGAGCGCAAAGTCCAGCGCTTCGTCCAGGACCTTGGGATCGACCTCGTGATCACCGGCGATTGGCCGGAACGTCACGCTGGCGCCGCGCCTCCGAAGCTCCGGGACGATCGCGTTCGACGTGTTCGCGAAGGAGAGGATGCGGTCGCTCCGTCCGTGGGCAATGAATAGCTGCTGCCGAGGATGTGGCCGGGCGCCAGTATGGAACCGGGCGACAGGGCAACGACCGCGCCGAACAATTGCGGGTTGGCGAGGCCGAGCGACAATGCGTAGCTCGCGCCGTCGGAGAAGCCGAGCAGAACCACATGCGAGCGGTCGATCGCGGCCTTCGAGAGCAAGTCCGCGAGCGAGCGGTGCAGTCGCTCGGAATCCCGGCCGCTCGACGGGTCGCCGCCGCGCTCGGAATTTTCGATGACGTCCCAGGTCCGCCCCTGCGAATGGGGATAGAGGATGATGAAGCCGCGACGGTCAGCTTCCGGCTCCATCGAACGGAGGAAATGCGGCGGGTAGCCCATCGCGCCGTGAAGCAGGACGACGAGCGGGACGGGGCCCTTCGGTGCAGAACTGGGACGATAGGCGACCGCACCGTTGGCGAGCAGGTTCTCGCCGAATTTCAGCTGGCTGGCGGCCTGCGGGGGCGGCGCAGCTGCGGAAGCTGCGAGCGAGCAGAGAGTGATCGCGATGCGAATGAACGCACTCATCGTCATTGCCGCTCGAACCGGCGATCGGGGATCACCCACAGGAATGCGACGGCGATGTAGATCGCTACCGAGATCAAGGGGGAGACGAACGCCAAAGGCACGGCAAGGACATAGCCGCAAAAGCTCGACCATTCCTTCACGCCGGCGCCGAGCGCCCGTTTCACGCCCGAATCATCGCCCTCCGCGCGGACCAGCGCGCGCTCAAGCAGCACGTAGCAAATCGAGGCGCCGACCAGGACCAGCCCGAACGACGCTACCGGCCAGGATGTCGGGCCTGCCTCGTCGATCCATCTGATCATGAGCGGAAACAATGTCAGGCAGAAGAGCAAAGAATGATTCGCCCACAAAACCGCGCCCGTGACCCTCTTCGCGGTCTGCATCATGTGATGATGGTTGTTCCAGTAGATGGCGACGTAGATGAACGCGAGAAGATAGGCGGCGAGCAGGGGAAGGACCTCGACGACCGCGTGAAGCGTGGGCTCGGCGGGAAGCTTCAGCTCGAGCACCATGATCGTCAGCACGATGGCGACGACGCCGTCGGTGAGCGCGTTCAGTCGGTCGGGTTTCATGTCAGTCTGTGATCAGCCGCTCGAAGCGCTTGTCGGGGATGAGCCAGATCAAGGCGACGGCGATGTAGATCGCGACCGCGAGCCACGGCCACAGCAAGGCGAGCGGGATCGCAAGCACGTAGGCGATGAGGGTCGCGATCCCCTTCCAGCTCTTGCCCGTGGCGCGGACGATCGGCGCGTCGGCGTCGTTAGCATCGAGCAGGGCCTGGCGAAGCAGCGCCGTCGACAGGAAGCACAGCAGCATGATGACGCCGAAGGCGACCACGGTGTCGCGCGTGATCCCGGCTTCGCCGACCCAGCGGACTACGAACGGCACTAGGCTCAGCCAGAAGAGGAAGAAGAGATTGGCGAGCAGTACGCCGCCGCTGACCTTGCGCGCCGCCTGAAGCATGTTGTGGTGCTGCGACCAGTAGATGCCGACCTTGATGAAGGAGAGCGCGTAGGCGGCAAACAGCACTGTGAGCGGCTTAAGCGCCGCCAGCCCCGCGCTCTGCGGGACCGGCAGCGCAAGCACCATGATCGTGATGATGATCGCGATCACTCCATCGGTGAAGCTGTTCAGCCGGTTCGTATTCATGCGCGGGCCCCTTCCGCTGCTCCCGATCATTCAGCCGCAAATGGACGCTGCGTGCAAGCTAGGGCTTGGTTGGCTGCACGGACGCCTGCGTTCTCACGCCGTCACGCGTCGCTTCGACCTTGAAGCGGCCGACGGGTCCGCCGACGAGCAGGCCGATGATCACCACCACCATCGCCGCGATGAAGCCGCCGAGCGACCAGCCGAAGATGGCGACGATCGTGTGCTCCTCGGCGCGGTTCCAGCCGCCCCATAAGGAGCGCGACCATGAAGCCTGCGGCGACCCCGCAGAACATGCCGGCGGCCGAAGCGAGAAAGCCATAAATGTAGCGCTGGCCCTCGGCGAAGGTGCCGGGCGGGGGAAGTTGTCTCATCTTGTCACCTCTACTGCTTGAAAATGGGGGTCCTTCCACTTCCTCCATTTTGTCGCCTTCGCTCACCAATTTGGCACGCTAGCCAGCTGTAGAGGAGCCTCATTGGCTGGCCGCCTCTCGGCGAGGCGGAGGTGGCGCTCAGCCTGGAGCGCCTCGAGCGAGCGGAGCAGGACCGTCTCGCCGCTGCTCTTGCCCCGGACTTGGAGGAAGCGATCCAAAGCGGCGAGGGCCTGCGGGCCGATGCGTCCGTCGGGCACGAGGTCGAGAGATAATCCTTGCCGTTGCGGTTCAGGGCGGTGAGCGCGCTGGAGGAAGGTCACGGCAACTGCTGGCCCCATGTTGACGCCGGTGTCGAACAGCTCGGGGGCGAGGCGTCCGCTGCGCGCCGCGACTTCGTTGAAGCGTGGTCTGAGCCAGTAGAGCCGATTGTAGATCGCCGCGGCTTCCTCGCGCGCCAGTTGGCGCATGGGCCCCACGAAATCCATTAGCCCGCGCAACCGCTTCGGTGATCCCGAAACAGGTGGGACCGCCCTTGTCGGAGGTATGATCCACATAACCTCCTTCGCGATCGATCAGCGCATCCAAATTCATTTCGTCCAACTGCAATCTCCTTCCCGAGCCGTGTAACCAGATAGGTGTGTCGTAGGAAGGCTAAAGAACCAGACCTGTCCTTGCACGGGCCGCTTCGCCCGCTAGGCTGGCGCGATGAAGTCGATCGTCTTGCTCGCGTCCGCGCTTCTTGCCGCCTCGCCTGCCGCCGCTGCGCTCCGTCCGGCGGAGCAGCGGATGGTTGCAACGGTGGATGCCGAGCGCGACCGCACTGTCTCGCTCCTCGAACGCTGGGTCGACCAGAACAGCGGAACGATGAACAGGGCCGGCGTCTCCGCCGTGCGCGACATGGTCGAGCCCGAGTTCCGCCAGCTCGGGTTCAAAACGGAATGGATCGACATGAGCGGCGCCGACCGCGCGGGCCATCTCGTCGCGCGCCACACCGGCAGCCGGAGGGGCAAGAGGCTGCTCCTGATCGCCCATCTCGACACGGTGTTCGAGGCGGACTCGCCGTTCCAGCGCTGGACGCGCGACGGAGACCGAGCGCACGGACCGGGCGCGGGCGACGACAAGGGCGGAATTGTCGTGATCGTCGCCGCGCTCCGGGCGATGCAGGCGGCGGGGACGCTCAAACAAGCGAACGTCACCGTCTTCATGACGGGCGACGAGGAAGATGCCGGAAGCCCGCTTGCCGTCTCGAGGCGCGACCTCATCGCCGAGGGCAGGAAAGCGGACGCCGCGATCGACTTCGAGGACCTCACTGTGCTCGACGGTGGTGACATGGGGTCGATCGCGCGCCGAAGCGCCGGCAGCTGGACGGTGACCGTCTCCGGCCACAGCGCCCATTCCGCGGGCTGGGGGGGGGCCGGTGTCGGCTATGGCGCCAACTATGAGCTTGCGCGGATCCTCGACGAGTTCCGCCGCAAGCTTCCCGAGGACAAGCTGACCTACAACGTCGGGCTGATGGGTGGCGGCCAGACGGCGGCGCTTAACGCCGAGAAAATCCGAATCGAGGCCACGGGCAAGACCAATATCGTGGCGACGACCGCCATCGCCCGCGGCGACCTCCGCGCGATCAGCCAGGAGCAGATCGATCGCGTCCGCGCGAAGATGCGTGCGATCGTCGCCCAGTCGCTCCCCGGCACGAAGGCGGAGATCAGCTTTGACGAGGACAGCTACCCGCCGATGCCGCCGACCGACGCCAACCGCGCGCTGCTCGCTGCGCTCAACGGCGTGAACCGGGACATGGGCCTTGCCGAAATGGGCGAGCTGGACGCGTCGAAGCGGGGCGCGGGCGACATCAGCTTCGTCGCTGCCGACGTCCCGGGGCTGGTCGGCCTCGGCCCGGCGAGCTGGGGATCGCACACGGCTTCCGAGACGGTGGATGTGCCCTCGATCGCCAAGCAGGCGAAGCGCGCCGCGATCCTGATGAGCCGTCTGGCTAGCCAGCGCCGTTGACGGCGTTAAAGCCGTTAAAAGAGTCGGCTCCGTAACATTGCAACCACTTGGGCGCTCGCGTGTTTGCCGTTTCGCGGCACGGTGTCCGTAAGTTTCCAGCGGAGAATGGCGCGTTGGCGGGGGTGCAGGAAGAGACTGGCGATCAACCGGCCGACCCGTTCAAGCTGCTCGTGCAGTCGATCGTCGACTACGCGATCTTCATGCTAGATCCGCGAGGCTATGTGACGAGCTGGAACTCGGGTGCCGAGCGCATCAAGGGTTTCCAGACGGAAGAGATCGTCGGCCAGCACTTTTCGAAATTCTATACCGAAGAGGACCGCAAGGCGGGGATGCCCGAGAAAGTCCTCGATACGGCTCGGCGCGAGGGCAAGTTTGAAGGCGAAGGCTGGCGAGTGCGCAAGGACGGATCGCGCTTCTGGGCGAGCGTCGTCGTCGACCGCATCAACGGCGAGGACGGGGAGCTGGTCGGCTTCGCCAAGATCACCCGCGACATGACCGAGAAGCGGCAGGCGCAGCAGGCGCTGCTGGAGACCGAGCGGCGGTTCCGGATCCTTGTCCAAGGAGTGACCGATTATTCGATTTTCATGCTCGACCCCGAAGGGCGCGTGACCAATTGGAATGCCGGGGCAGAGCGGATCAAGGGCTACGCCCCTGAAGAGATCATCGGGGAGCATTTCAGTCGCTTCTACACGCCCGAAGATTATGATGCCGGGGTGCCCAAGCGGGCTCTTGAGACTGCGCGCGAGGCGGACCGCTATGAGGCCGAAGGCTGGCGGGTGCGCAGGGACGGCAGCCGCTTCTGGGCAAGCGTCGTTCTGGATGCGATCAAGGACGAGGACGGCAAGCTCATCGGCTTCGCCAAGATCACGCGCGACATGACCGAGAAGCGCGAGGCGCAGCTTCGGCTCGAGGAGAGCCGGGAGCAGCTGTTCCGGTCGCAGAAGATGGAGGCGCTCGGCCAGCTGACCGGTGGCCTCGCGCACGACTTCAACAATTTGCTGACGGCAATGCTGGGGGCGTGCGAGCTAGGGCTCCGCAACATCAACGACCCAGACAAGGTCAAGCGCATGCTCGAGGGCGTTCGGGGGTCGGCGCAGCGCGGCGCCAGCCTCACCAAGCAGTTGCTCGCCTTCGCGCGCGCCCAGCCGCTCGAGATCAAGCAAATTGATCTCCGACAATTCTTCTCCGACGTCACCACGCTGCTGCGGCCGTCGCTGCGCAGCGACATCGATGTCGTCACGGAGATTTCCGACCAGCTATGGCCGGTGGACGCAGACGCCGGGGCGCTCGAGCTCGCGCTGCTCAATCTCGCCTTCAACGCCCGCGATGCGATGAAGGAGGGTGGGACGCTCAAGATCAGCGCACACAATGAAGTGCTGAAGGGCAAGCCCGAAGGGCTTACTGGCGAGCACGTCATCCTGCGCGTTTCCGACACCGGCAGTGGCATGAGCCGCGAGGTGATGGACCGGGTCTTCGAGCCTTTCTTCACGACCAAGACCTTCGGCGAAGGCAC
>Ga0105248_10002611_pt1 | contig 20049 bp, 17 predicted proteins | sample KBSS34metaG_FD_81524 | JGI IMG/M metagenome (GOLD analysis project Ga0105248, IMG submission 81524) | Switchgrass rhizosphere microbial communities from Kellogg Biological Station, Michigan, USA - KBS S3-4 metaG | ecosystem: Host-associated > Plants > Roots > Rhizosphere > Soil | place...
ACCCGGGATGAACCGCCCCTGGCGATCAAGCACACTCACCGGAACGGCAACGAGCGACGTTTCGATACGCACCACGTCACCTTCGCCGACTTCTTCATCGGCGGTCGCAGGAGCAGCCGCGGCAGACGCATTCACCGGCGCGCCGGCTGCCGTATTCGCGCCCGAAAGTGTCGGTGGAACGTAGCCGAGGCCGGGGAATAACGAAGGCTCACGAGCCCCTTGAACCCGTCGCGGTCGCGATACTGTCGGTTCAGAGGAGGTGGATTGGGGTGCGATGAGTTGCGGCGCAGTGGATTGCGGCGCAGTGGCCTGTCGGACCGCTGGTTGCGATGGCCCACTCACGCCGGTCGTGGCGGAACGGCTCACTGTCGCGTCTGAACGCGTCGCCGTCGCAGCCGAACGACTCGCTGTCGCATCCGAAGGCGACACTGAAGCTTCTTTCTTCTTCAGCACGTACGCGCCATGCGGGCACGCAGTCGTAGTCACATAAGCAACGATAACGTAACCGTCAGGAAGCGGAACGCCCTGACATATTTGCAAACTCCCGCTGCGTGCAGACACACGTAGCGGTTGTTTCTTTGTACCCGGATCCCGCGTTTGGCCCACCGCACTTGGAACAAAGAGAACTGCGAGACAAAGGGACGCGACTGAGAGAATCTGTTTCATGGTCGCTACCTCTGACTTATTCAATTGTTCGAGGCCCGGGATTATAGCACCTGACCGTTCCCCAACCCCGCATTTTTTGTTACTCTGGGCGCAAGTCCCCCATTTGCTCCCCCCGTCCCCGGAAACGCCCAGGTCCATAATGGCCTCTGCTGACGGCTCATCCGATACCCGACGGACCGTGCTCGTCGTTGACGACTTCGACGATACACGTCTGCTCCTGCGCACCTGGTTCGAACGCCGCGGTTTCCGCGTGATCGAAGCCGAAAACGGGGTCGAAGCCATCAACCAGGCGGAAACAGAGTCGCCCGACCTGATCATCATGGACGTGCAAATGCCGCAGCTCGACGGCCTTTCCGCCACCCGGCGCATTCGCGACGTCAAGGCGCTCGGCTCCGTGCCGATCGTCGCGGTTTCCGCCTACGGCGCGGAACAGTTTCGCGACCTGGCACTCGCTGCCGGCTGCAACGAATACGTCTCCACGCCTTTTGAACCCTCAACTCTCGAAGGAATCGTTCGCGCTCTCGTGCACTAACTGTATAATCTCGCGCATGCTCCGTAGCCTCCTCTTTCTCCTGGCGATAGCCCTGCCCGTGTCAGCCCAGTGCACGCAGAAAATGGCGACTCTTCCGGCCGCGCCCGAATTGGTCGGCTTTCGTCTCGGCATGACCCGAGACCAGATCAAGGCGCTCGTGCCGCAAACAGTTTTCGGTCGCACAGATCATTTCGGCGTCGCCAAGACGACCATCAACCCGCACTTCGATCCGAAGATCGACCAAACGAAGTATCAAGGCGTACGCAGCATCTCGCTCGACCTGCTCGACGATCGCCTGACCTCGCTGTGGATCGGCTACGACGAGACTTTCAAAGTGAAATCAATCGATGAGTTCGTGAAGACGCTCTCACAGTCGCTGCAACTCGACGGGACCTGGTCGTCGTGGCGATCGCGCGGACAGCAGATGCGTTGCGCTGACTTTCAACTGATCGTGAGCACGCTCGCCGGCGGTCCGAGTTTGCGACTGCTGGACTTCGCCGCTGACGAAACGATCGGCGAGCGTCGCCAGGCGAAAGAAGAACAGGACGCGGCTGCTGAAGCCACGGCCGCAGCCGGTGGTGAAAACGGCGAACCAGCAGCGGAGATCGTCGGCGACAAGCAAACAAAGACTTACTATCCAAACGGCTGTCAACCCGCGAAGGAGATCGCGGAGGCAAACAAAGCGGTGTTCAAAACTGCCGAGGAAGCCGAAAAGGCAGGATTCAAGTTGGCGAAGAACTGCCACTAAGGAGGTAGTCAATGCTAAGAGAATTTAAAGAGTTCATCGCGCGCGGCAACGTCCTCGATCTCGCGGTGGCAGTCGTTATCGGCGCCGCGTTTGGCAAGATCGTTACCTCACTCGTCGAGGGCGTGATCATGCCGCCGATCGGTTTGGCGCTGGGCAAGGCTGATTTCTCGAGCCTGTTCATCGATCTTTCCGGACAGCACCCGGTCTCGCTCGCGGAAGCAAAACAGAAAGGACTGCCGGTTATCGCCTACGGAACTTTTCTCAACGACGTGATCAGTTTTTTGATCATCGCGTTTGTGGTTTTTCTCATGGTGAAAACAATCAACCGTTTGCGCGCGGCGCCGCCGCCACCGCCAAACACCAGAGACTGCCCTTATTGTCTGACGGCGATTCCGTTGGCCGCAAAACGCTGTGCGGCGTGTTGCGCCGACATACCGGCCGCTGCTTGATTGGCATTTGAATCGAAATATGCGTGAGTGTCCCCGTTGCGAAGTTTGCTACGAAGACGGCGTGGAGTTGTGTCCGCAGGATCAGACGGCCACGAAAACCACGCTGCCCGGGCCGCGCTTGTTGGCCACACGTTACCTGCTCGAAAAACGTCTCGGCCGCGGCGCGATGGGCCAGGTGTATCTCGCACGCGATCAGAACCTGATGACCCGGCAGGTCGCAGTCAAAACCGTGCGACCCGACATCCTCAACGACGAAGATTTACAGGACGGCGAAGCGATCGCGCGTTTCGAGCGCGAGGCGCGGGCCGCTGCATCGATCCGTCATCAGAACGTCGTTGGCGTTACGGACTTCGGTCAAACTTCCGACGGCGTCTTCTTTCTCGTGATGGAATACGTCGAAGGCGAGACGCTTTATCAACTGCTGCGGCGCGAGGGAACGGTGAGTCCGCAACGAGCGGCGAGCATCATGCGCCAGGTGGTGGCGGGCGTGGAGGCAGCGCACGACGAAGGCATTCTTCATCGCGACCTGAAACCGGCAAACATCTTCCTGATGCAGCAGAAGCGAAAAGTGACGGGAGACGACGGCTTCGTTAAAGTCGGCGATTTCGGTCTCGCGAAGATCGTCAATGCCGATCGCTCGGATCTCATGTCCGGCAGTGGTCCGGCCTCGCGCGGAATCATCGGCACGCCGGAGTACATGGCGCCCGAACAGATGCAGCCGGATGGACCACTCGACGCGCGCGCAGACATCTACGCGCTCGGAACGATCGCTTATCACATGCTCGGCGGCCGTCCGCCCTTCACCGGCAACATCACCCAACTCATCGCGCAAAAGTTAACGCAAATGCCGCCCGCATTGGCGACGTTGCGTTCAGACGTAAACGCCGCGCTCGACGCCGCGATCATGAAAGCGTTGGCGCAGGAACCAAACGAGCGACCGGCGACGGCGAGTGAGTGGTTCGAAGGTTTTGCAGCGGCAGCGTCGACAGACTCCGGCGCGTTGAAACGCGGTGATTCACGGCTGGTGATCATGGCGCCGTCGGGTTCGGAAGTTTACGTGGACGATGAACGCTACGGGAGCGTGGGCCGATCCGGAAGAGTGATTTTGACTTCGCTCGCGCCGGGCAAACATGTACTGCGCGTGGCGAAGTCAGGTGAAGCCGATGACGAACGCGTGATCGAGATTCGCAGCGACATCGCCGAACAGATCATCGAGACGCAGCTCAAGATCGGCGCGTCGAGTAACCAGTTAACACCTTCGCGTGGCGGCAGTCTCGACAGCAAACACGGCGCGGCATCGACGACACTGGTAGTCGTGATGTGCACGCGGTGTCATTCGCGTTTTGCGGAGGGCGTGAAGTTCTGCGGCCGCTGTGGCAACACGACGTTTCAACCCGTTTCCGGCGAGCCGCAATCTCAACCCGAGCCGCAATCTCAACCGCCACGGCCCGCGAGTGGAACGACTTGTTCACGCTGTGGCACCACCTACTCCGCGGCGACCAAGTTCTGCGGACGTTGCGGCATCCCGCTGGGTAATCCGGCGCTCGAATGGCGGGCTCCGAAACCGGTGGAAGTCTTCTGTCGAACCTGCAAGACCAGCTATCCCGCCGGCACAAAATTCTGCGGCCGCTGCGGAACAAGAATCACCCTTTAACAGGGTCCCTCGTCGTCACCCCTTGAGACAATTCGAACTTTTCTTATAAGCTGTGCCGCGATGAAGATCTGCCCGACGTGTAATCTCACGTACACGGATCTCTCCCTGAACTTCTGTTTGGAGGATGGAACTCCGCTAACTACCGACGCTCCCGGCGGACCTGATCCAAACGCAACCCTCAGATATCCGTCACCCAGAGACACTGCGGAACCGCCGCCGACGGAGATTTATCATCCGCCGCCGCCGGTGGTAACGCCGCGCCCGGCGCCACCGCCGCCACCACCTTCGCAGCAATGGTCGCCGGCGCCGTCGCAGCCGCCCCGCAAGAAATCCAACGCGGTCTGGTGGATACTCGGCGGCTTTGCAGCGCTCGTCGTGATCGGCGCGGGCCTGGCAATCATGCTGATCGCACTCGCGAGTCTCGGATCTGATTCCAACAGCAACAACCTCAACGCGAACACGCGCGAGGTCAATCGCAACAGTAACGTCACCGTCAACGCGAACGTCCCGAACACAAACGCCACAGTTCAACCAACCGGTCCATTCGCGGATGACTTCAGCGAGAAGAAATGGGTAGTCGGCGTTTCGCAGTTCGGCAGGCTCTGGTACGACAACGACGAGTATCACATGAACTCCAAGGAGGGCACGTACATCGTGAACTACGCTCCTTCGGACGACTACCTTACCGAGAACGCGACGGTTAAAGTGACGGCGCGCAGTGTCGACGGGAATGTGCCTTCCGCCGGATTCGGTCTGCTGGTCCATGGCGGCCGGTCGAAGGCGAACCGTCTCGACGACTACGGTCTTGTGATTTATCCGGGTGACGAGCCCGAGTATGAGATCATCATGCACAAGGACGGCACGCAGTCATCGCTTGTGGCTCGCACCAAATCGGCCGCGATTCGTCCGGGCACGGCTCGCAATAACCTTGAGGTCAGGATCAAAGGCACGGAGTTGGCCTTTTACATCAACGGTCAGTTTCTGACACGACTCAACGACGTAGAGAACTACAGGCGCGGTCGAGCCGGTTTTTATACGAGCGACGTAACTGAGGTGGCCTTCGATAATCTTGAAATCGATCGCTGACGATGCAAGTCAACCTGAAAGTCATCGCCGGTCCTTACAAAGGCCGCATCTTCTCTTTCACTCATCACGACAGTTTTCTGATCGGGCGCAGTCGCGACGCCCATCTCTACCTGCCTGACGATCGCTACTTCTCTCGCAACCACTGCCTGCTCGAGATCAATCCGCCGCGTTCGTTTCTGCGCGATCTGAATTCGACCAACGGAACGTTTCTCAACGGCCAGCGCGTCGCGAACGCGTTTCTCAATGACGGCGATCGCATTCAGTGTGGCGAGACCGTGCTCGTCGTTGAAGTGATGGCAAACGAGTCCGCCGAGCTTTCGGAAACGACCCAGGACGCGCTGTCACGCCGTCCGGTGTTGGTGATGGTTGAGTGTTTGAACTGCGGCCGTCGCGAACAGGCGCAGGCGTCCGCGCCCGACGAGCGACTCACGTTTCTTTGCGAAGACTGTCGCATCGAGCTCAAGCGTTCGCCGCAGGCGATACCGGGTTACGACACCGTGAAACTGCTCGGACGCGGCGGCATGGGTTGTGTGATGCTGGGACGCGAGCAGCAAAGCGGCCGCGCCGTGGCGATCAAGACACTGTTGCCGGAGTTTGCGATCAGCGACAAAGCGTTGCGGCGCTTCATGCGCGAGATCGACGTCGCCGCGGCGTTGAAGCACAGAAACATCGTTGAGTTTATCGATCGCGGTACGCACAACGGCGTGGTCTATCTCGTCACCGAGTACGTCGAGGGCGCTGACGCGTCGCGACTCGCCGAGACCTGCGGCGGCTGTCTTCGTTATGACGACGCGATCTCGATCATCTCGCAAGCGCTCGAGGCGCTCTCGTACGCGCACGCGCAAGGCTACATCCATCGCGACTTCAAGGACCAGAACATCCTCGTTTCGGGCCACTCGCCGAACCTCGTCGCGAAGTTGACTGACTTCGGACTCGCTAAAAGCTTCACGCGCTCCGGCATGAGCGGGGTGACGATGGCCGGCGAGATGGCCGGTACGTTGGCGTACATGCCGCCGGAGCAACTGCGGAATTTTCGCGACGTGAAACCGCAGTCAGATATTTATGCCGTGGGCATGACCGCTTACAGCCTGCTTTCGGGTTCGATAGCCCTCGATTTGACCAACAAAAGCAGTGTTAACGATACGATTCGCGCGATCTTCGAACAGTCGGCGGTGCCGCTGACGCAACGCGCTCCACACGTGCCGCAGGCGGTTTGCGACATCGTCGATCGGGCGCTGGCAAAAGATCCGACACACCGCTGGCAATCGGCCGGGGCCATGCGCAACGCCCTCCTGCACTGCATCTAATCTGTCTCATGCGTGGGACAAAAAGTCTTTACTTGCGATCTTTTCGACCTCATAATGGCCCGCGAGGGAGATTCTCCATGAGATCTATCTGGAAAGGTCACATACGCTTCCTGCTGGTTGCCATCCCGGTGCGTATTTATAACGCCATCGAAACCAGCGAGAAGATCCAGTTCAACCAGTTGCACCGTGACGACTATGGTCCAATCGGCTACGACAAGCGCTGCAAGAAGTGCGGCGAGGTCGTTACCAACGATCAAATCACAAAAGGTTATCAGTACGAGCCCGATCGTTGGGCGATAGTCGAGCCTGAAGATGTTGCCAAAATCAAAATCAAGACTACTAAAGCAGTCGATATCGTAGGCTTCGTCGATCGCGATGAGATTCCGACTACGTTTTATGATGCTCCTTACTTCGCGGGTCCTGATGGAGCGGTTTCAGAAAAGCCCTACGCGTTGTTGCGCGAGGTGATGAAACAGACTGGAAAGATCGGGGTTGGGAAAGTCGTGTTGCGCGACCGCGAAGATCTCGTGGCCGTGTTCCCGCACGAGGATGGACTAGTGTTGCAGAAACTTCACTATCCGCACGAGCTGCGCAAGATGGAGGACGTGCCGGATCTGGAGAACGTGCAAAATCTCGACGCCACGAAGCTCAACAAAAACGAGTTGAAACTCGCGATCACGCTCGTGCAGGAAATGGCGACGACGCTTTCAGAAATCGACACTGCTGACGCCTATCACGCTGCGCTTCGTGAGTTGATCGATTCGAAGATCAAGGGCCGGCAGGTTACGGAATTTGAGGTTGAAGAAGTTCCGCGTCTTGATATTATGAGCGCGCTGAAGAAGAGTTTGCAGGCTTCGAATCGCAAGCCGATGGTGAAAGCGCCGGCAACCGCGAGCAAGAAGAAGCCGCAAATCACGCTGGTGAAACCGCGTGCGGCCAAGAAGCGAAAAGTCGGATAGGGTTATCCGCTTGTATTTTCGTTGCTGATGAAAGATCCGAGCCCGAAGGTAATCTCGTTTCCCTCACCTGTGCCGTCAAAGGCAGACTATCAGCGTGTCAAATCCTCGTATACCGTCAAAGAGATCAAGCAGCTCTTCGGTTTGAGCGAGAAGACGATTCGACGCTGGACGGAACAAGGCATCATCCAGGCTTCGTCACCTTCACAAACTCCGGATTTCGTTTACGACTTTCAGGCGCTGACGCAGTTTCGCCGCGTTCGTGAGCTGCGCGCGCAGGGTCACAGCATTCGCCAGATCGAAGCGGAGCTCCAGGGACAGCTCAACCTCTTTCGCGTAGAAACGAGCCGTATCGCGCGTTTGTTGACGCCGTTTGAAGAAGCGTTGCTATTGCACGAGCAGGGCGATCCGAAAGCGGCCGAGCACTACGTCGAGGCTATCAACGAAGGCGACAACGTCGCCGAGGCTTACTGCAACCTCGGCATCATCAATTTAGAACGGGGACAACTTCCCGCGGCGCTCGACAACTTCACGCTTTCACTCAAGAACGACCCGCGCCACGTGGAAGCGCACTACAATCTCGCGAATCTTTATTACGACGCGGGCGATTTCCAGCTTGCTAAACTTCACTACGAAGCGGCCGCGCAGATCGAGCCCGGCTTCTCGCTCGTTTACTTCAACTTGTCGCTCGTCTATCACAAGCTCGGCGACCTCAGCGCCGCCTCGGCCACGCTCGAAAAATATCGGCAGCTCGAGCCGGAAGACGAGGATCTGGAAGTGCTTAACCAGCTCCTGAGAGCGATGAAAGGCCCTTCTCCGTTTGGTCAGAAAATGGATTGATGGTGGTGGGCAGGAGGGCTGCCCACCGGGTCTGGTATTGGATCGCAAGAAAGGTGAACGATCCAAATCATCCAGGTATTTTGATCAAAGCTTCAATTTCCCTCCTCTTCCAGAATGCATTATAATCCCGAGGCACCCGCGTAACGGCTGCTGTAGTTTCCTGGCAGCCAACAGTCTGACCCCAACGAGGAGGTTCCCCTATGGCAGGTTCGACATGCCGTGTTCTTTGTGTGGATGATCATCACGACACATCCGAGATGCTCGAGCTGTTGTTGGCGAAGGAAGATTACGAAGTCGAGACCGCGGCTACGATGGAAGAGGCGTGCAGACTGGCGTCGGCGAAGCAGTTCGATTTATACGTGCTTGACCGGCGCTTGCCCGATGCGAGTGGGGTGGAGTTGTGCGGGAGGTTGAACGAGATCTCGCCGGGTGTGCCGTGCATCTTCTACACGGGTGATGCGTATGAGCTGCATCGTCGCGAGGCAATCGCGGCGGGCGCTGCGGCGTACGTGGCCAAGCCGGATATTGACGGGTTGATCGACGCCGTGCAGAAGTTGCTGGCGAACAGCGCGTGCGCCACGACGAGCAAGTAGAGCGGATTGACTGGTAGGGCTTGTTGACTGGTAGAGATCATTAACTGGTAGAGCTCAATGGACGAGTAGAGCCCTATTAGTAAGTAGTGTTCGAAGTACAAGTAACTCCCGTAAACCTCAGTTGCTTGACAGTCCACTGCTCGCACGTATAATTTTCCGGCGTCACACGCGAGGGCCGATAGCTCAGTTGGTAGAGCAGCTGACTCTTAATCAGCGGGTCGCAGGTTCGAGCCCTGCTCGGCTCACCATGTTTTTGGAAATGAATGCGGCAGGTTCCAATGAATTATTGGGCCTGCCGTTTTCCGTTGTGACAGACCTATGCGTCGTAACGGATGCTGGTTAACCGCGTTCTGCCAAAGCGAGGTAGCCGGCAATGCTTGTCTTTGTAGAGGTGCTACTTTAGTATCACTCCATGCGAACTGAACTCGTTACCACGCTGAAGCGCCAGGCCACAGAGATCCTGAACCAGCTCGAAAAGGATCGAGAGCCGATTTTGATTACGCAGCATGGCATTCCATCAGCATACCTCGTCGATGTTGAAACCTTCGAGACCTTACAACGTCGTATGACATTGCTCGAAGGCATTGCTCGCGGAGAAAAGGCAGTTGAAGAAGGCCGGTCACTCTCTCATAAACAGGCAAAGCAACGGATGTCCAGGTGGCTGAAGTAATCTGGACCGAACCAGCACTCAATGATCTTGACGCAATTGCGGACTACATTGCACTAGACGATCCGGAGGCGGCACGCCGGCTGGTGCAGAAGATCTTCGCGCATGTCGATCATCTTGAAAGCCACCCTAAACTTGGCTCAAAGCCGCAAGAGCTCAAAGGCTGGCGTTATCGACAGATCATCGAGCCGCCATGTCGCGTCTTCTACCGGGAAAACTCTGGACGAGTCTTGATACTTCACGTCATGCGATCAGAGCGCCTGCTCAGGCCCGAACTACTTAACAACCGACAGCAAACTGACGCGACCTAAATTGAACAATGCTTCTGTTGAGGTACTGAGATGCGTTATCAAACGTTTTTGCTACTCTCCGTCCTTGCACTCGCAGCGAGTTCACGCTAAAAGCGCAGGTACCGAAGCCGCCGCCGACAAGAGTCGACAACTTTCGCGAAGTTCTTCATGGCATCGAGATCGTGGATCCCTACCGCGACACGCGGGTGCCTCCACTCCAGGCGCGAAAGATGACCGCGCGATTACAAGCTGCGAGCACGTCAGGCAAACCAGTTTTGTTGCTTTACGACACGAAGGCTGGTCACGCCGGCGGCCGCCCGTTGAGCAAGATAATCGAAGACGTCTCACTGGAGCTCGCATTCCTGTTTTGGCAACTGGGGATGGACCAGTGACTTTGCATTATGACCATTGACACCGGCTCATACCCGGAGTAAATTACGCCTCCGAATCTCCCCAGCGCTTTCCCGATTGTAATAACCTCGCAAACAAGCGTTCGCTGCCAATCGAGTCATCGAGCCGGGGCCAGGTTGCCTTTGTAGTTCTCATGCGGTTTATCCGCTTCTCAAACCTGAAAGGAATCGAACCATGACGCTATTCAATCGCCTCCTCCAACTGGTCACGCGCGATGTACGCCACGTCCGAACCGTCGTGTTACTCGTCGCACTGCTGGCGTTGTCCTCCACTACCTCAGTTGCGCAGTGGGCCACAACCGGCAACGACATTAACAACACAAACAGCGGTAACGTAGGCGTGGGAACCGCTACTCCTGCCTCGAAGTTGCACGTCGCCGGCGGGATCTATTCTTCGACCGTAATCGAAAGCGCGAACACCAACGGCTTTCGCTTGGTGGTGACCGGCCCGGGCGATACGCGTGCGACGTGGTCGTACGCGGGCGGATCGACGACCACGCGACTCACAAGTGCGTCCAATGTACGGACTTCGTTTGGGTCAAACGGAATCGACGATCGTGTGTTTCTGGACCTCTCCGGCAATCTCGGCATTAACACGACGACACCCGGCAGCAAACTCCACGTCATCGGCGCGATGCAGGCGCCCGCGGTTTCGGGAACGGGAACGAATGGCATGTTGCGCCTGGGTGCTACACCGAGCACCAATCTCGTACTCGACATGGGTATGGATGCCGCCACCAACGTCTACACGTGGCTTCAGAGTAGAAACCAGACGAACTATGCGTTGAACTACTCTCTCGCGCTCAACCCGAATGGCGGCAACGTGGGAATCGGTTCGGTGGCGCCGAACTACAAGCTCGACGTGCAGGGCGGTGCGATCAATTCGGCCGGAGGGTTGTGTATTGCCGGCGACTGCAAGACTGCCTGGAGCCAGGTGGGCGGTTCACAGTGGACCACCAGTGGGACCACGATCAACTACTCGACCGGCAACGTCGGCATCGCGAATGCGAGTCCGACTGAAAAGCTCGACGTCACGGGGAATGTCAAAGTAACGGGAAACATCACCGCGAGTGGGACCATCAACGCGAAATATCAGGACGTTGCCGAGTGGGTTGATTCCTCGCAACAGCTCGCGCCGGGAACGGTGGTCGTTCTCGATTCAGCAAAGTCCAACCAGGTGATCGCTTCCACGCAGTCATACGACAGCCGCGTCGCGGGTGTGATCTCGCTGCGTCCGGGTGTAACGCTGGGTGAATCGGGTGAAGGCCGCGTGCTGGTGGCGACTACGGGCCGCGTGAAAGTGAAAGTGGATGCGACGAACGGTCCGATCAATATCGGCGACCTGCTGGTGACGAGCGACAAGGAAGGCGTCGCGATGAAGTCAGTGCCGATCGAGATCGGCGGCAGACGCATACATCAACCGGGCACGTTGATCGGCAAAGCACTCGAACCGTTAACCGGAGGCACGGGTGAGATCCTGGTGCTGTTGAGCCTGCAATAGGATCGCATGCTTCGCAGGCGGGCGAGAGTCACTATCCACTACTTCCAAAGGTCGCTGATGACCTTTGCGTTCTGAGTCCCGGCCAAGGGTGGCAGTCCGTACATTTCCTGCAACGTTCGCAGAAGATCCAAATGAGTGTACTCCTTATCGGAAGTGACACCCGGCCGGACCATCTCGCCGACGATAATCGTGGCAATGTGATTCGCGGGAGGCTCGGTAGTCTCCCCCACAAGCCATTTCAGTTTATCGTCTTCATCCCAGGTCACGATTAGCAGGCTGTTGTGCGTCTTGGCCCATTCTTTGTATTTGTCGAGGTTATTTCGCAGCCATCTGTCGCCGTTCCTTCTTCTCTTGCCAAACATGCCATCATGCATGTCGTTAACCATGTTCGGTATGACGAGAGCAACCGTCGGAAGCTTCTCGAAGTCAGCAGGAAAGTCACTGAAGGGCCGGCTGTCACCATCAGGCACATCGGCGAAACTTACCCAGGGAGCGTGCTTACGTCTATACTTTCCTGCCTCGCATTTTTTCGACCCGACTTTTGGCAAGCCTTCGGCGTAGCCGATGAATGTTTGTCCACTCGTTATTAACTGTCCGCCCAAGCTCGGCGCAGTTATCTTCGGACTATTCTCATTACAATCGTCGTTTACGACGCCCTGATTATCACCGGAAAAAAGAACGAAGTAGTTGGGCTGACTCGGATGACGCGTCGCGTAGTACCTGGTGAGGAGCGCTCCTTCTTCTATCAGGGAGTCTATGTACGGCGCTTTGGCCTTGCCGATGACCTGGTCGAAGGCGTGATTTTCCTCGATAACTATAACGACGTGATCGGGCCGCGGGAGCGTTTGGGCGAGGAGCCACGCTGATGAGAGCGCAACGATCGCTACCAGGCCGACCACCCGGATAATTAGCGGACGAAGATTACTGAGGCATTTCATAGGCATCATTACCCCGGATCAATCAACAGGATTTCACACAAAAACGGTCTCCGGACTGAGTGTGTAACGCGGAATGATTCCCTGCGAAAACAGCAACGCGTAGACGAGGGTCTGGTCCGTCTTCTGATCCGGATGAAATAATTCGTTATCGAGCCATTCCGCGACGTGCAGTAGGCCTCGTTCCAAATCAATGTCTGCATCCACCGAATAAACTCGCTTGTTGGAATCGCTTGGCAGCGTTGTTGTCGTGCCGGCAAACGATAACTGGAGATTGCCGGCTCCGAACTTCTTGTGCTTCCAACTGTCCGGATGACCGGGATGGCCTTGGGCGGGAGAAAAATCAGACGACCCCGCAACCAAATCTTTTAACTCCGGACGAACAAACAGGAAGACCCTGGCGGGAGCCACATCACGGACGCCCTGAACGAACGATCTGATTGGCAGAGCACTTATCCGCGTGTCTCTGACCTTCGCGTCGATATTTAGAAATGCCATCTTCTCGGGGCGGCCCATGTCGCGGTATTTCTCCTCCGGCCATGGCTCTGGTCCGGTCACCGTGGGCGATCCTTCCGCAACCAGTCTTTCATATCCTTCATTCAGGTCGAACGAACGCGGATTCTCAGGTATCACCATCAGTTGAAAGATGGCATTGTCCAACTCGATCTGATGACCACCCTCCTCTCGCAAGAACGTGCGGTGTCTAACAATCTGAAATGCGGGTCTATGATCGTCGGCGTGTACTTCCAGTCCGTAAGCCTGACCGGCATCGAACGGCAGGTCGAGATTTACCTGGATAATGTTGGAGCTGCCGGCAAATGCGGCTTCCTTAAGCAGGTGGAGGCCATCCCGCAAGTCTCGGACTCTCAGAAGCAGCGGTCCACCACTCCAAAGTTCGCGATCGGCGCGAAGCACTATCACGGTCACTTGTTTGGTTGCCATGTCGTGTACCTCGAAACAGAGAACGGTTCAAAAGGGTCATCGTTGACCGGCTAATTTCGCGGCCCGAGTCAACGCTTGCAGCTCGTCAAGCTTGACCTTTTCATCTTCGACACTCTGTAGACCCAAGGTATGGAAAATACGAGCGCGTCGAGTCTGTGAGTTTAAGACGATTTGGTTGCCGCGGGCCTGCCATAAGAGAGCGAGTTGGTCGTAGGACGCACCTGCGCGCTCCGCTACCATTTTCAAGAAGTTGTTAATGTTTTCCTCAGTCTTTGGAACACGGATGAAATGACTCCACAAGCGATGCTCGAACTTACCAGTGTAATTATTTGTATCCGTCATCGTTGCAGTCAGCTGCAGTTCGTAGACTGCATGCGGCGTTTGCTTCGGAAACAGGACCTTTAGATTGCCGTTGCTGACGTTACCAGTGCCCCGAGTTACTCGAACCTCACCCGTGTCTGCTGCGTCTGTGCCTTCACTAACTTCGCGCACGGGAACCTCCTCACCAGTAACAAGGTTTACTGCTTTGTAGGTCCAGGACACGACTCGAAAAGGCACGTCAACTCCGAAGAGCGGCTTGTAGGCCGTAAGATTATTATCTTGAATCGTTTTTCGCACCGACTCGTTGAGGGCGGATACAAGCGGTGACTCCTCTTCGCGAGCCGGTGTTCCATCCTCTCGAAGAACTGCGTAAGTTGGAATTAAATCGAGTGTTACTTGTTGCGCCTTGACGGCGTTGACTGCTGGAAACGATTCGGGTTGGGCGGCCGGACCCAGTCCGGCGGCCACCAACAGCGTCTCCAAAGATCCTTCTTCCGGCGATTGAGCCAGAACTGTTTCGTGTCGCACTTCCGGCACGAGCGCAATCCCCTTGATCTCAATGGTCTGCTTACCTTGTGGAGTCTCTACTTCAAACGTTGGACCGCTTTGTGGTTGGCCCAGAGCCAATGGCACGTCGTGCAGCAGAAACTGGTTTGTTGGCTGCCTGGTTGCGGCATCGACGGCTCCTCGATCAATCTGAATATTTTCTTTCTTGCCTGGCCGCAGCAGTCTCATTTTCTTCCACGGGACATCGCCGCGGTTTTCAGGTCCCACGTCCGAAACTTCTGCTTTCACGTCTGCTACCAGACGCGGTTGACCATTGACTTCGATCCGCTTCAAGGAATCCGGAACGAGGCGGAACTCAGTAACGGCCTCGACCGGGGGGCACGGCGTAGATGTTGGGCCGGCGGCCGGTGCCGGTTCGCCTTCCTTAATAACCTGAAGCACCTGAAACCCGCTATTCCGTTTGTCATCGGTCTGGATTCTGGTGGTAAGGTCAACGTACCCAACGAAACGGTTGGCAGCATCGTCACGGCAAAAATCAAAGCCCACACCCACGTTTTCCGTGGCTTGTCCTTCGACGACACGGGCCAGCGGTACACGGTTGAGCGTAACGAGGTGAGTAGTTCCGGTATCTTCCTGTGAGGGCATCACTCCGTGGTTTTCCCTTTGGTTCACCCGCAAACTCAGCACGGGACTGCCCGGCTTCAGCTCGACTGCAAGTCTGAACTGGCTGATCCGAGGAGAGCCGGCCCAGGGCATAGTTTCGACCAGGTCCGGATCGAAATCAGTAGGTGAATTGAATCGATTAGAGTTGTCCTGCACTGCCAGCAACCACCACCCGCTGAAAAGCGATGTTCCGGGTGGAGAGGGCGGCGAGGTCCACCAGAAAAGCTCCGAAGGATGAAGCTCCGGATGATCACTATGTACTTTCTCGTGAATCCAGGTGCCATAGGTACACAATTTATGTCCCGTCAGAATCGAGCAGGGCCGGTTCTTCAGGAACTTCCTGTTTCTGGTGAAGTAAGGATTCTGAAAAAAATCATCATGCACCGTAACTTCGACTTCAATGCAATCCGCTTCGTTATTGGATTGGCATTTAGGCGTGGACCCCACAGCTTTTGGAAATAGCTGCTTTGCGTCGCTGATCAGATACTTGAAGTCTTCGTCCGGCATGAAGAAGTTGTTCCAGTCTTCTTCACGGTCAATATCCCAAACGCCCGGAAAAAAGCTGAAGTGGTCAAGCGTCCCGCAGAGGGTTTCCTTGTAACCGGAAATTGGCCGCCAGTTACCGCCAAGATCCAGTATCAATGGCTGTGGTCCGAAACGTTTTCTTGCTCCCGAGAACCCGACTTCGTGACCTACGACGTCGCGTCCGGCAACACCCAACATTTTATCGCGCACATGGGTCCAATCCGCGATTTGTTGAGTAGAACACGAGGGGACGCTGCTCAGGTCGACGTCGCTCTGGGCGTGCACGCGGGTTGACAGACTTACCGTGAAGAGGATTGAAAACGTAATTAATGTGATTGTCGAGGTCTTCATAGTGTCGTACCGAATTGTTGAAATCACTGCGGACATTGATTCGCCTTACGAATCGGCACGGGTGGAGCTGTGTCCAGCAATGAGTCGAGCCTGAACTGCTCCGAACATACCGTGTGCCCGTCACCAGTGTGAACGCGAAAATAAAGAGACTCGCTAGTCATCCCCTCATCCGGAATCCAAACTGCGGTGTAAACGCGTGCTTGTCGAGTGATTCCGTCGAACAAGCTAAGGAGATCCGTTGAGGTCCGATCTTCAGCGACGAGGCCCTTTGTCGAATACAGACTAACCCGTCTCTCGCCCGGATTGTGATCTCCGGATTGGTCTTCCAGCCATGCAAAGCGAGGAACACGGGACTCGAGCCGTCGGAGTCTCGACGGATACAGTGGCTGAAGATCGTCGTCGATCATGTTTCGCTGTACTCTGAGCAACGGCAGCGTTGGTCCAAACACTTGTTTGCGCCAAGGTCCCGGTTTAAAAGTCTGCCGTTCTACAGTTTCCTGTGGTGAATCACCGCGCACATGCTGAAGGAGATACACTATACCTTCCGCTTCGTTCGGGCCGAGCTCCGTGGACGCGGCTTCGTATTGCTGCAAATTGTACTCTGCGCGAGTGACTGTGTACCCGTAGTATTCGTTCGACATGCCGAGCACGATCGTATCCTGGCCCAGCACTTCTCGAATCCTGCGTCCAACGAGAGTCGTGGCCTCGACTGGAATCGACGCAAACTTCGCCACGGGTAAAAGGCCAACGCGCGCGACCGGAAATTCCATTGGGAAACTGTCCGGATCGGGTTTGTCATGGAGCAGACCGATTACCGGCTTCAGTAGATCAGACTCGAACCCCTCGGCCAAGTCTTCCAGTGGTTTCTGAAGAAGCGGCAGCTTTGGGTCCGTCTCTGTGGCCGGCTTGCGCGCCTCACCGCGAAACCCGAAGTTATAGAATATTGTCCTCCCATCCTCCGCTCCACCGGCCTGGCCGGCGCCAGACATCGGTTTATCTGAAAAGCCTGCTTGTCTCCAATCCGTACTTTTCTGTTTTGCGCAATTCCACAATACCTCGATCCTGATTTCTCTGCTGCGCTCTATGGGAGCAGTCGCGAGTAAGTCAGACACGGCCTTCGTAAGCTTGGCGCCTAATCTCAACACGTCGTCACGATTCTGCTCGTTCCAATCCGGCGAGACGTCTCCTTCAGCGCCGTTAAAGAATCCCGCCACCACACCGGCGTTAGTCATCTCGATCTGTTTCATCGCAAGGCCGGTGAAATCGGGTGAATACAATTCACTGTCATGCGTCATCGCGGTGGGATGAACGGCGTAAAAAACGAGCACAGCAAGGCGCTTGCCGCTCCGTCGCATCTCTAGCGTTTTCAAGGTTGGATCGATAGAAAGGTAGCGGGGACAGTTTTGTTCGGCTCCGTCAGGACATCGTGAGCCCGCGGCCTTGCTTTCGCTCTGTACTTGTTCGATCAGACGAGAGGGATTTTGGTAGAACGCCGTGATCGCTCTATTACGTTGAATTCCTGGCGCGTAACCAGAATAGAGCAGGAGCTCATGACTTTCATTCGCGTGTGCGTGCGCATCCTGAATAGCAGCAACAATGGCGATCGAAATGCGCTCCGCTATGAAATCGAAAACCGCCTTGTCAAAGTTCGGCAGCGGCCCGCCTACCGCGTTGTACACACTTGCCGAAGCAAGATTTGCCGGACCGTGGTGCGTGTGGGTCGCAGATAAGATTAACGCTCGAGACTCCAATCGCACTTTACGATTTACCAGCCGAAGAACCGTAGCGCGGAGCCCGGCGGACACACCATACAGGTCGCAGGAAACCATCGCCGCAGCGTTTCCCGCCTGATTCTCGAAATAGAAGGCGCGGGCGTAGAGCGGCATCCATGTCCCTCGTGCGATCCTGCCTCCTGGACCATGTCCGCCCAGCGGAATTCCCGGATAGGGCGTGATCTCCTGGGCTGCCGCACCGGCCACAAAGCCCGTTGGACTGGGTGGAGCGACGTGATAGCTTTCAACTACCAGGACGTTCCCTTTACTGCACGACACAGTTGCCGCTAACAAGCCCAGGGCGAGCACGGTAAAAACCGGCCGCATGCTATTCCAATGATTGGCGGACATAACAGATCGGGTTCAGTAACCCCATTTATTTATGTCGAAAGACAAGAATTCATTTCATCGAAATATTGAGGGCGCCGGGTTTTGCAGTGAGGACGCGCCTGAGCATTCGCATCGGCATGTAAAACGGGACGTGCCAGAGATGGTTTAGATACCACTTCGCTTGCAAGTGTTTGGCGAAGGCCAGTGACTTGATCCGCGAGCTGGTACTGCTTGATAGCCAGCGGTAGTCGTAATACAGCATCCGCAGAATTTTTGCGGTGGTCGGCGGGGCCATCGGGTTCAGGATCAGTTCATAGTTCTCGCGTTCGATCTCCGAAATGCGAACCGCCGCCATCGATTTGAGTAGCGTGTCGGGAACGGGCGCGTCAAACTTCTTCTTCAAATACTCGAGAGAATCCCTCACCGGAAGAACGATGCGGTGTCTCTCAGTCTTCTTCAGCAAACTCGTCCATTCAATCTCGCCGGCCGAGGCATCGAGAATCGACATCGCATCCGCGACCCACCGAATCGGAGGCACTTCATTCCACCTTGCGCCGTGCCAGCAAGTGTGCAGTAGTTGGTCCGTGGGATTTAACGCGAGTGTTTGCACGCCGCGGATTTTGATCGGCACTGCCTGTTTCCAGTAATCGTCGTCATCACCTGCGTTGAAACACTCCCAGAACAAATGCCAGTGCAGATCCACCTGTCGTCCATCAACATCCTCGAATGGTGTCGAGTGGATGATGGGAATACGCATTTGTGGTTTGGAAATACGCATTTGCGGGTGCGGATAGCGTGGCTTCCACCGCAAACTCATCAACAGTTCCATAGCCCGCTCAGCCTGCTCCGCATGGACCAGCACATCCGCGTCGAGCATTGGTCGAAGACCGCTTTCTTTGTAGTAAAGCGGGATCAGCGCCGCGCCCTTGAGCACCATCGTCTCGATCCCTGCGTCTTTGAACGCGGCCAGGAGCGCGCCAAGCCGGTGCATCAGGATTTCATTCTTGTAGAGATAGTAGCGATAGACGCCTTTGAGCCGCTCCATCAGCGGATCCCTGACTCCATGACGCTGCAGGTTGCGGTATAGCTGCGGCACCATGCGGTGAGAGCCGTAGTCGATCACGTCGAGGTTGACGCTTTGTCTCCATTCGTTCCAGGCCTCCAACGCAGGCTCACCGCGCAACAGCGCTGCGCGCAGCATTAACTCCTGATTTGGAGTCGGCCAGCACCCGGCGTCATTGTTGACAGCGATCATAGTGAGACCGTGGGAGCAAAGGTGTGAACGAATCTGGTGATCGCGCGGACTTCGTGGTACGCCGCTTTCCACTCACCGGCTTTTTTAATACTCTGCGGCCGGCCGCCGGCGTCCGTGCTTACGATCCAGACCCCATCGTCTGAGCGAATCTGATAGTTGCGTATCCAATCCAGTAACTGTGTGAGCGATTCGTTGTACTCAGCGGAATCGAAATGCGCTACAGCATCAGTGAGCGCCGACAATCCTTCTGCCTGAACCCACCAGAACCTGGTCGTGTCGCAAGCGATCTGGTTGGGCTTGCCGCGGAAGTAGAATCCTCCTCGCTCACGATCAAAACCGTAGCGCAACGAGTGCCGCAGGAGACTCTCGAAGTGATCCCAATCGCGAGGCAGTCCGAGTGCTTGCTGAGCCTGAAGCAGCAACCAGGCAAACTCGATCATGTGACCGTGAGAGAGACTGGAGATCTCATCGTTCTCGACTGCTTTCCAGTCCGCCAGGCGATACTCACAAGCAGCACTCGCATCGGGCGGATAGAATTTCTCGCAAAGCAGCTCAACTGCTTCGACGAGGGAATCTCTCACCGAAGCGTCGTCGACTTCAACGTAAAGCTCCGTTAGCGCTTCCATCCAGTGCAGGATGGCATCACCGCTTTTGTACCCGACGATATCCGGCATGCCTGGCACCCGGTCGCCGGTACACGTCAATGGAGTGAAGTCTCGTTCGCAGTGTTCGATCCATCCGCCGTGGAC
>Ga0105248_10002613_pt1 | contig 20045 bp, 18 predicted proteins | sample KBSS34metaG_FD_81524 | JGI IMG/M metagenome (GOLD analysis project Ga0105248, IMG submission 81524) | Switchgrass rhizosphere microbial communities from Kellogg Biological Station, Michigan, USA - KBS S3-4 metaG | ecosystem: Host-associated > Plants > Roots > Rhizosphere > Soil | place...
GACTATACAGACTCGCCAGCAACATATACTTGAGGACGAAAGCTGTGCCGAACAGAATCGCAAGGCTGCGCAAGAGCCTGCGCGCGTCGAATGAAGAAAACTGATTGTTCCAGAGCGTCCAAAGAAAAAAGAACGAGAAAAGCCAGTGAAGCAGACCGCGCTCGGGTAATACCGAGTTAAAAGCTTGAGCCGAAGCAAAGAATACGGTGATGAACATCCAGATGTGCGCAACGTTTGTGAGAGGTGGAAAGTCGCTTCCAATCCAATGATGCAACCTTACCAGACCACCGCGGACCAGCAGCAGCATCAATAGCGTCGCAAGCAAAAGCGTAACCAGCGGCGGCGCGATGAAAATAAACGTGCCATTCTCCGCACCGATCCGGAGCCCGCCCAAAAGCGCTACCGTCAGAAAAAGGAATGGTAGTACAACGAAATCGACCAGCGTCCGATTTCTGGAACGATTAGTCTGCGTCATATCCGTGTCAGACGTTAGTAGCTCCTCACTTCCGTGTACGTAGGATCTTGAGCGGATTGACGTCACTCCAGTTGCGTTCTAATCCTTGTTCAAGTTCGGCCTTTAACTCCGCCGCCGTATGCATATGCAGGTCCGGATCATCGATCGTCAGAGTGCTGGCTGCCGACAGATCGATTGCTCGATTAACTGCCTCCACACCCTGCTTGAACAACTCCTGATCAAAATAAAGTCGACCCCAACCCTCGCGGTAAAAGGAATAGGCTATGTAGAACTGCGTGCGGGCATCTCGCTGCGCCGGATCCGCCTGCTGCCATTCGACGCGAGCCGCACGAAACTGCTCACGCCGGAAGAAGTTGAGAGCGGAATTGAATTTTTCCTGGTTGATCTCGTAAGTGCCGGCGGCAACCTCAGCAGTCGTGGTCACTTCCTTGAAGGTGCGCGGTTCCGTAGCATAGATCCATACGATGAACGCAGCGTATGCGATCGTGAATCCGAGGCCGGCGAGTTGAATGATTTTCGATTGCAATCCGCGAAAAGGTTACTTCGTTCATTATCAGGAATACAATGGCGGACACCACACGGCAATTGGCGCGGTACTGTTGCCGATTGATTGATGAAGCGTATTAACGGATCCGCGAAATGAGGACAATTACAAAGCGGGATTGCCACATCTTGTATTTGTAGCTGGCAGTTTTGAGTAAGGCAGGAAAATGATCTTCGAAGAATTTTTCAAAGATCATTTCCTGCCTTTTCCTCAATATTACTGTTTCACCTCGAAGCGCCTGACCGCTGACCAACTGCCCGGCGTGCCGGAGCTCGAGTTGGCGCGCACTCGAAACCACATCCTGATCGTCGGAAGGGTATTCGTCGTGAATTGCGAGACGGTCGTGTTTTGGTTAACCAGCGGCGAGGTGAACGTGTCCGAGTCGTCTATCTGGATCGTGTAGCTGGCCGCGCCACTGACGTCCGTCCAGTCGAAGGTAATGCTCGCGCCGGGGCTGAAGCGCGCGTCCGCCGCAGGACTGAGCAGCGATGGCGCGGGCAGCGGGTTCGTCGACGGCGGAGTGGACGACGCGGGCGTGACGGTCAGCGTCGTCGTTCGGCTTACACCAGCGTAGGTTGCGGTGATGCTGACGCTGGTGTTGGCGGCCACGGACGACGTGGTGACGCCGAAGGTCACGCTCGAGGCGCCCGCCGCCACGGTGACGCTTGCGGGCACGGCGACGACCGACGGGTTGGCACTGCTCAAACTCACGAGGGCTCCGCCGCTCGGCGCTCCGCCCGTCAATGTGACTGTCCCCTGTGCCGTGCTTCCGCCGACGACGGAAGTCGGGCTCACGCTCACAGCGGAAAGACTGGCCGGCGATGGCGTCGTCGAAGCAGCCTGTGCTGTGAACCGGCGCGAGGTGGAGAAGGGACCTGCGACGCCCGCCGAGTTGAAGGCGCGCACACGCCAGAAGAGCCGTTGCGCGGGCAGACCCGTAACTATCGCCTGCGACACGTTTACAGTTTGGCTGAACGTGAGCGGTGCGGTGAAGTTTTTAGAATCGTCAATCTGTATCTCGTAACTCGTCGCGTTGGCAACGTCTGACCAGTCAAAGGTGATCGGCTGCGCAACTGTCGCGTCGTTCGCAGGCGACAAAAGTGTCGGCGCGACCGGCGTCGCCGTTGGCTTCGGCGCGTCGGGATTGATTGTCAGGTTGGCGGTCTTAGTCACGCCTGCGCCGGAGACGGAGATCGTGACGACCGTCTGTGTGCTGACGGAGCTCGTGAAGATGTCGAAGCCGCCTGTAGTCGAGCCGGCAGGGATCATCACCCCATTCGGCACGGACGCGATCGCCGGATTGCTGCTTGCAACCTGCAAGATCAGGTCGGTGGACGAAGGTGACGCGACCGTAACGGTGGCGAAGGAGCTGCCACCCAACCCGGTCGTCGAAGTTGGACTAAGCGTCAGCGACGAAGGTGGCTGTTGAGGCGTTAGCGTGACCTGCGCCTGCGCGGACGCGCCGCCGTCGCTGGCCGTGACTGTAGCGGTGGTGTTTGCTGTAACAGCGCTCGTCGGGATCGGGAACGAGACAGATGAACCGCCAGGCTCGACGAATACCGATGATGGTGGACTCACTGACGGTGAGTTGCTTGTGAGCGTCACCAGGGTTCCACCCGCAGGAGCCTGCCCATTGAGTATCACGATCCCCTGCGGCTGCGCCCCTCCGCTGATCGTGCTCGGCGAGATAGTTAGCGACTTCAACGAGGACGGCTGCAAGGTGAACTGCGCGGAGGCGGACTTGGAATTGAGCGTCGCCGTGAGCGTCACGGGCGTCGGTGCGGTCACCTGCCCTGCCTGCACCTGGAACTGCATCCAGGCGGTGTTGCCGGGCATCGTTACCGTCGCCGGGACGGGAAGCACGCTCGGGTTCGAACTGTTGATGCTGATAGTGGCGCCGCCCGCCGGTACTGCTGCAGTCAACTGCACCGCGACCGAGGTCGTCTCGCCGCTGTAAAGCGGGTCTCTGGCAAGCGTCAGAGAGACGGGCGCGGGCGGGGCCGAGCTGATGGTGAACGTGCCGGTCGCAGACCACGCCGTCAGGGCGGCAGTGGTCGGCGAAGAATCCCCCTGTGCGGAGCGCACGCGCCAGAACTTCGTTCCTGAAGTGAGTGACAGAATCTTTCGCGTCGGACCGTTGAGCTGCGGATCGTCCACCTCGATGGAGGAGAAGGACGAGTCGCGCGCGATCTGAATCTCGTACCCGCTCGGCTGCGGGTTGGCTACGTGCGTCCACTCGAGCGTGACCGGCAGCGTCAAGGTCGTGCCGTTCGCAGGCGCGACGGGTGACGGCGGCGGAGGCAGCGGATTGTTATAGAAGACTGAGAAAGAGATGACGTTCGACGGCGCACTGAAAATACCGTTTGCGTCCACGGCGAAGACTCGCAAAAAGTAATTGCCTTCTGGGTTGGCAATGGCAAACGAGAAGGTGGTGTCGGGAATGTTGTCGAACGTCCCGCTCGATGATACCGGGAAGCTCGAGTCAGTCGAATACTGGAGCACGTAGGACGAGGCGTTCGGGACAGCGCTCCAGGTAAAAGTCATCACCTCAAACGGGTGAAAGGTAGAGTATCCCTTTGGCGGCCCGAGGCTGGGCGTGCCCGGCGAACCGGTGCCGGCGCCACTGACCGTAAAGCTACGTGGCTGAGACCAGGCCCCCTGGACGAAATCGCCGTTGACGGCCTGCACGCGCCAGAAATAGCTACCGTCGGCGAGGCCGCTGACCGCAGCCTGCGTCGCGCCGTTGGTGGAGGATTGGAGGAGCACCGACGTGAAGGCGGACGACGAACTGACCTGCCAGTTATAAGCGACGATCCCGGTTGGATCACTGACCGCTGTCCAGGAGATCGTGAACGGCTGAGTGACGATCGCGCCATCCGCCGGAGAGGTGGGTGACGGTGCCAGCGGAGCGGCTGCAGCACTGCGCCCAGTAACACTGAGACATACGATGAAAATAAATAATAGCGTGAGAGACCGGCAGACAGACGTTTGCGACTTCATAACATACCTCCCATGAACGATGGATTTCCTGCTATACAGAGCTATGAGGTGGACGACAAATACATCCCTTCGACATTTACACCTCGATTTTCCTCGCTGGCTGCAACTTTCGAAAAGCCAAATACTTACGTTTATGCCGGTCGTCTAATTCGCAATTGGGCGGTCAGGGGTTCGACAGCCCTCTGCTTAACCATTAATTTCAAAGATTTACAGCCAGCGCCGTCGGCTGTTTTTGCCACCACTTCAACTGCCACTCGTTGCTGCTCTCAACCGCCCGGTGCCTGAGCGATATTTGCCCACAATTGCGCTCCAAACTGGAGCAATGGATCTGATAAGTTTTCCAGCTTCCACTGTCGCGCGCTTGACGCGCGATCTGAAACGTCCATGAATAATTCTGGCCGCAAGACAAAGAAGACCGCCCCCAGCAGGCAGGAAAAAATAAAACGCTGGCGCGCGTTTTCACAGGCTGTAGACAAGCTACAGGCATAGGGTGTACCTTGTCTACACCCTAAACGTTTCCGGAAAGGAACATGCGATGAAACGAGGCTATCAAAATCGCATCGAGTTGTTGCAAGGGACACTCGACCTGCTGATTTTGCAAACACTGCAATGGGGACCGCGTCACGGTTACGGGATCAGCCAGGCAATTCGCACGGGTTCAGGCGAAGTGCTGCAGGTGGACACCGGCTCACTTTATCCGGCGCTGCATCGACTGGAACGCAAAAAATTGATCAAGGCTGAATGGACAGTGTCGGAATACAACCAGCAGGTGAAAGCCTATCAACTGACCGCCGCCGGTAAAAAACAGCTCGCCGCCGAACGTTCGAACTGGAAGCGGCTGACGGCGGCGATGGCAGGCATTCTCAACCCACCAGAAGGAGCCTGAAGCATGAAATTCTGGCGGCAACACAAAGATGAAGAACTTGACGCAGAGATCCGCAGTCATCTGGATGAAGCCATGCGGGACCGAATTGAACGCGGTGAATCGCCTGACGAAGCGCGCGTCAACGCCTTGCGCGAATTCGGCAATGTGGGCCTGGTCAAAGAAGTCACACGCGAGATGTGGGGCTGGGCAACGCTTAAGCAGATGGTCCAGGACTTGCGATTTGGCCTGCGGATGCTATGGAAGAACCCGGGCTTCTCATTAGTTGCGATTTTGACATTGGCGTTCGGCATTGGCACGAACACCGCGATCTTCTCCGTCGTCAACGGAGTGTTGTTGAAGCCGTTGCCATATCCCGACGCGGAACGATTGGTGCGTTTCGAGGGCATCAACCCCGATCGAGGAATTTCGAACGGCGGCTACCATTCGATGCCCGATTATCACGATTGGCAAAGCCAGACGGACGCCTTTGAGAGCATTACCCCTATCGTTCAACAGAACACAGTCCTGACGGGTGACGAAACGGAAGCCGAGAACATTCCCTTTGCCAAGGTGACGCCAAGCTTCTTTCAGACAATGGGCGTCTACCCCTTTATGGGTCGTGCGTTGCTGAAGGAAGACGAAGTGGCTGATGATGTAGTCGCCGTGTTGAGTTATGGACTATGGCAGCGACGCTTCGGCGCGAATCCGAACATCCTCGGAAGCCGGATCACGTTGGGCGGCACACCCTGCATCGTCGTCGGCGTGATGCCTGCCGGATTCGATTACCCGGCGAAGGCTCAAATATGGACTCTGCTGTACCCAAATCCGAAGGAGCGGCGCGACAACCGTTACGTGAGAATAGTAATAGCGCGGCTCAAGCCGACAGCTACGATCGCTGAAGCGCAGTCGCAGATCGATACCATCAGCGCTCGACTGCAGCAGCAGTTCCCGGAGACGAACTACGGATGGTCGGCACGGCTAACGAGTTTGCAAGACTGGACGACGAGAGACGTCCGCACCTCGCTGCTCTTGTTGCTCGGCGCGGTCGGTTTCGTGCTGTTGATCGCCTGCGCGAATGTCGCGAACTTGCTTCTCGCACGCGCGTCGGCACGGCGCAGGGAAATTGCAGTACGCACCGCGCTGGGAGCTGGTCGAGGGCGCATCATCCGTCAACTTTTAACGGAGAGTTTGTTGCTTGCTGCTTTAGGTGGTGCGGTCGGGTTAGCCTTAAGTTTTTTGTTGATTAAATTGTTGATCGCGATCAGTCCGGCGGACGTTCCACGTTTGGACCAGGTCGGTTTGGACGCGCGTGTGCTCGCCTTCACCGTGGGAGTGGTTGGTCTGGTCGGTCTGTTTTTCGGTTTAGCTCCGGCGCTCCACGCCGCAAAGGCCGATCTCAATGATGTGCTGAAGGAAGGCGGTCGTAGTGGGTCTGACGGGCCTAAGCGAAACCGCGTGCACGCAATATTGGTTGTCTCCGAAATAGCTTTGTCTTTGCTGCTACTCATCGGCGCAGGGCTGTTGATTAAAAGCTTCATGTTGCTCCGCGATGTGAATCCGGGCTTCGATCCGAAAAATGTTTTGACGATGCGTGTCGCCTTACCTGGAAGGCGTTATCCGAACCCGCAGCAGGCAGCGACTTTCTTTCGTGAGTTGACACAGCGCGTCAGCGCTCTGCCCGGCGTCGAAGCCGCTGGTGCGGTGCTGTCACTTCCGCTGGGCGGCAGCGGTGAAACTGCCGGTCGCTCATTCATCCCCGAAGGACGCCCGCTCACCCCCGAGGAAGCCTTACAGACAGATTATTTCGTCGTGACGCCCGACTACTTCAAGACAATGCGCATTCCTGTCAAAACCGGGCGTTCCTTCACCGACCGCGACACAGGGGACACGCCGAAAGTTGTCATCATCAACGACAGTATCGCGCGCCGTATCTTTGCCGGCGAAGACCCGATTGGCAAGCGGATCACCGTATGGCGTGATGAGCAGTTCCCGCGCGAGATTGTCGGCGTTGTCAGCGACGTGAAAATCACCAGGCTCGACAAGAAAGCGGACTATCAAATTTATGTACCTTATGCTCAGGACGCGGGGTGGGGAGGAATGTCGCTCGCGGTGCGAACTAAAGGTGAGCCGGAGGCGCTGACGTCACAAGTGCGCGGCGCGATATTCTCGATTGATAAGAACCAACCTGCTTACGACATCAAGACGATGGACGATGTATTCTCCGCATCCGTTGCCAACACACGTCTCGTAATGCTGCTCTTTGGCGTCTTCTCTATATTCGCTTTATTGCTTGCGTCAATCGGAATCTACGGGGTGATCGCCTACTCGGTCGCGCAACGCACACACGAGATCGGTATCCGCCTCGCGCTTGGCGCGCAAACCCGGGATGTGCTGCGTATGATCGTCACGCAAGGCATGATGATAGCTCTCATCGGAGCCGGTTTAGGGTTGGCTGGAGCGTTTGCGGCCACGCGCGTGATGAGGCGTTTGTTATACGGCGTGTCTGCAACGGATCCGCTGATTTTTATCGGTGTGTCGCTGCTGCTAACGGTGGTCGCGTTGCTGGCTTGCTACATTCCCGCCAGACGCGCGACGAAAGTTGACCCGATGATTGCGCTCAGATATGAGTAATTAAAGGATACTAGTGACATAAATACACCCGAGCTTCTATGGATTACGACTTCGTATATCCGCGCGTACGAGCAGGAATACCACGATAGTAACCACGAGTATCAAAATGCCCCCCACTATTTGCATGATCCTGTAGCTCCTCTCATCTCAAACCACGGCCATCGCAAGCGATCCTCTATTTCAGTTTGCGAAGGTGATATGAACGATCCTCCGGTTAGCGCCACCCTGATTGCCGTACAGAGATCCGAGGCGATGCGAGATTTCATCACATATCCCAATGCTCCTAAGTCGAGGGCAGCACGAACGAAATCCGGATCTTCATGAACCGTTAGAAAACAATCTTCGCTCTTGATCCCGTCGCTTTCAATATGCGCGCGGCTTCAATTCCACACATGCCTGGCATTGAGATGTCGATCACGCAAACATCCGGCAGCATGCCTGATTCTGCACTGAGGAGTTGCTGCCCGTCCTGCACCACTCCAACAACCTCAAACTCAGGTGTTAGCAATCGCACCACACTGTCACAAACTTCCTTGTGATCGTCGGCGAGTAACACACGAGGACGGGTCACTGGATTTTTCCTTCGCTGTGATCTTTGAAGTCGGCAGAGAGAGCATCACCCGTCGAGTGGACTCTCCCATTTTCTTCGCGAGGATCGTAGGTGATTCAACAACACCGAACTACTGGTAAAACTAACAGGAATAATTTCTAAGCGGCGACAAGCGAACTCTTCACGGCAAACTGAATCAGTTCGGCACTCGTTTTGAGTCGAAGATGTTCCATAGGCGAAGATGATTTCTCACGCAAAGGCGCAAAGCCGCAAAGCGCTACCGCGTTTCTCGGGATTTTCTTTGCGCCTTTGCGTGAGAAACATTTTCCGGTCAAAAGTCACGCCTTAGTCAGGCCAAGTTTCAAAGCATATTGGACCAACTCGGCCGTACTATCCACGCCAAAGCCTTCCATTATTTCGTACTTGTGCGACTCTGCGGTCCTGGCTGAGATCCCGAGCCGGTTGGCAATTTCCTTCATTGTGCACCCTTCAATCACCAACTGGAGCACCTCGCGCTGTCGTGGAGTCAAAGTAAGTTTTTGCGTTCGATTAACCCGTTCAGCAAGACCCTGCACCCACTCAGAAGCAATCAACGGCGTTACATACTTCTGCCCGGCAAGCACCTGTTTGATTGCATGGATCAGATCCTCGCCTGCTGACTGCTTCAATACGTATGCGGCGCCCCCGCACCTGAACGCCTCTGCGAGCAACCGATCGTCGGCATGCATCGTCAGGAAAATCACCTTGGCTGTGCTGCCCTCATCCTTGAGTCGTCTGACTGCGTCGAGTCCGTTCAACAAGGGCATCGAGATATCAACAACAATGACGTCAGGTTGCATTATCTTAGCGGCGTCAACTAGAGCCTGGCCATCAGCGACGATTCCCAACAGTTCAAACTCTTCTTCCAGCAGGCCCTGTAAACCCTGTGCAAACATCTTGTGATCGTCAGCGATGAGAATTCTTGTACGACTCATAGAGGCCTCTCCAACGGAACCCGAGCCACGAGCACTGTGCCACTTTGCGGATTGGACTGAATGTCAAGCGTACCCTGAAAAAGTTTGATTCGTTCTTCTGTGCTCAGTAAACCGATGCCGCTACCTCGTCTTGCCTTCTCGATATCGAATCCTTTGCCGGTATCAGAAACTTCAAGCATCAGGTAACCCTCCTGCTCCTTCAGCGAGATACTTGCGGTGTCTGCTCCCGAGTGTCGCGACACATTCCGCAACGCTTCCAGCGCCACACGATAGAGACAAACCGACAACTCCAGCGGAATAGGGTCGCTGCCAACGTCGGCGACAAACTCCACCTGAATTCTTTCTTCGTGACCAAACTCTGCGACGTGCGATTCGAGCGCTGCCACGAGTCCGATATGTTCGAGAACCTCGGGGTGGAGTTGATGCGACAACTTCCTGATCTGTGTAGTTAGATCATTAGCCTGCGCTCCCAGACGATCCAGTTCAGCTATCACCTCGTCACCTGAGCCGGAGAGCTTTCGTTTAAGGCGGCTGATTGAAAGGCCTATAGCGGCGATGTTTTGACTTACGTCATCGTGCAACAGCAGCGATATTCTTCTACGTTCTGATTCCTGGGCAGTAAGGAGACGTGCAGCCAAAGCGCGTATCTGCCTCGCCCCATGAAGCAATTGCTCTTCACTTCGTTTGGCAACTCTTACAGCTCTCCGCGCTTCGGTCACATCTCTGACAATGCTCAGAGATTTGTCGGCGCCAGCCGCGACCAGCCGAGCTTCGTAGTGACGCAACTCACCATCCAGCACAATATCGTACTCAAACATCTGTGGCTGGTCCGTACCGTTGAGACGCCCAATGCAGTCCATCACCTTGTCCGCGATTTCCTCCGGTAATATGTCGCGCACATTCTTACCGAGGAAAGTGTCTGGCGGCACTAGCAGCAAATTTGTGTCGCGGGTGTAGTAATCCAGGTAGACACCTTCATTAGTGTGCAAAAACATCATGTCAGGAATCGCGCGTAGAATAGCCTGATTTCGTTCGTTAATTTCCGCCAACTCCTGTTCAGCTTGTTTTCTCTCAGTCAAGTCGAGGGAAATTCCAAGCATTCGTGATGGCCGTCCAGAGTCATCGTAAAGCACGTTTCCCTTGCTCAGGACCCATCGAATATTGCCGTTTTGGAGCAGGCGAAACTCGACTTCGTAAGGAGAGCCAGCTTTGATGGCACGGTCGATCGCAAGCTCCACCATCAGCCGGTCATCCGGATGGACGATTCGATAAAACGAGTCAAGCACGTCTTCCGGATCTTCAGTCAACCCGAAGATGCGTTTGGTGTCATCAGTCCAAACGAGGGTATCGTCTGTGATCTGCCAATCCCAGGTCCCCATCTGCGCAGCGTTCAGCGCTAACGTAAGTCGCTCCTCATTCTGTCGCGCCGCTGCTTCCGCTCGTCGTCGCTCTTCTATCACCGCCGCCAGCGCCATCAACGGAATCGAGACGACAATCAGGAACCACTGGATCGATACTGCATTGTTCGCCGAAGAACTGTTCACAAATGGACCAGCGCCTCTCGTGGCGCCGCCAATTGCAAGGAACATCACTAACAGAAGAGCGGTGCTGGCTCCACGAGGACCAAATCTCACCGTGGCCCAAAGTAGAAAGGGCAACGGCAAATAAAGCCGCGAAGGCGCTTTTTCTGCGAGAGCGTCGCTATCAAAGACGATTATCGAAACCACCAAAAGGCCCATGGTCAGTAAGAACGCTTCAACGTAACGACGAGGCAGCGCTTTGCGCAGAGCCGTAACTCCGCCGGAAGTCCAAAGCATCACAACCGGCACCAGAGTTAGCGTGGCAAGGACATTGGAAAGAAAGCGTACTCTCCAGACGTCCCAGTATTCGCTGGTTCCCCAACCATTGAGTTTTACGAGTGACGCATCGAGGAACGACGAAAGGAATGGAGCTAAGAATGCTCCGAACAAAATGAATATTGTGAGATCGCGAAACCGGTCAAAGCGGAGACGATCTTTGACGAACCAGCAGATGAAGAACGCGGCGAACAATGCCTGGGCCACGTTACTTACAAACCACGACAGCACCATTCGGGTAGGAACACCGCTGTACAACTCGGACCCAAAGTGCGCCGGAAGGACCGCAAGTATGACAAGCCACCAACAGCGTCTCGGTGTCAGGAGTAAGCCGGCGAGCAAGATGGAGTTGGGCATCCAGAGTGTGGAGACTGAACCCGGCTGGAGTGCAAACTCAAAACCAACAACGGCGGTGAGGTAGTAACTGACGGAAACTACGGCTGCGATCACTATTGCATCGCGTAATGCTCGATCATGGCGGGTCGAAATGCTTTGGGGAGTCACGATCGCCTCTTGAGTTTGTGGGGGGTTGTTTGCAACGTCATTATGAGCCTGTCGAAACCTTTGAACAAGGCAAACCAGTGCGCCGACAGCCCAATCAACTCGATAATTAATGTGGTTCTTCTTTTTTCTCACGCAAAGGCGCAAAGACGCAAAGGAAGACCTCTGGAATCCGAAGGACTTTCCTTTGCGTCTTTGCGCCTTGGCGTGAGAAAACCTCCTCGGTATTACGCTACTGACTGCGCTGATAGTTGAGATTGTCTATCTCCAACACCACTTGCTTATCGGGTAGTTAACGACAGCCTGGGTCAACGTGACTTTCTTCGTTTCACCTTTAGCAACGATCCTGTTTTTGTTTTTTTAGACATTAGCGCCTCCCTCCTCCACCGCCGCCAAAACGTCCACCACCACCGCCGCCGCCACCAGAGCCCGAACGTTGGAAGTTCTGAAAGTTCTGGCTCTGCATGGAACCTCGCTGCCTGTTCTGAGCCTCCTGGTTCAGACTCTGCGTCTGGCTACTCTGCATCTGTGATCGCGCTTGAGTGGTTTGCGTCGATTTGTTAGCCGAATTCCAGTTTCCGTTGTTGTAACTCTGCCAACCGCTACCGGTGTTCTTGTAAACGTTACCGTCATGTGCCGCGTACAAGTCGCCGCTTGAACTCTTCGCCACGCCGCCACTTCCATAAGCGCCACTTCCGCCAACCGCAGCCGCACCGGTCGAGGAGCGTGCTCCCGCATACGTGCCCTGCGAGGTTGAGACGTGTCCTGTCTGCACGGTTCTATTTCCGTTGCTGACTACGGAGCTACCCCATTGACCATAGGGACTCGATCCCTGTCGCGTTGCTGCTCCGACGCCGGTGGACGGGTTATATCCCGAGGCTGCGCTCCTGGTGCCGTACGGAGTCGAAACGCTCGCGCCGTGCGCGTACGCTCCGGTGTACGGGTTGTAAGCTCGACCGGCACTGGCGCTGCCGTATGGTCCATACACACTGCCGCCGCGCGCGTATGTCCCGGTGTACGGGTTATACGATGCATAGCCGGTCGCGCCTCCATATGGACCATAGACACCTCGAGCAGCGCCGTAAGCTCCGGTGTAAGAGTTGTAGTAAGACCCGTAACCATACGTGGCCGCGTAAGGATGGTAGATCGGATAACCATAGACCGGACGATAGATGTACGGTGGATAGTAATAGCCCGTGCCCCCCGCAATGATGGCGCCTACTGTCATTCCAACAATGAAGCTTCCCATGTAACCCGCGGTGTAGCTCGACTCCACCAAGTCACTGGAAGTTGTTGTTTGTGTGACATAGGTAACGTTGTAAACCGGAGAGCTGGGAGGAATCGTGTAGATCTCCTGGGGTACTGAAGTCGCAGTCGTCCATGGCCCCTCCGGCGTGGTTGACATGAACCATACGCCCTGCACACATGCGTAATAGTCATTACCGACCATAATCACTTTGTCGACTGTGTTGGTCGCGTACTGGAGCGATGTGCCCTCGATTGGATTGAACTCCGGTGGGCCGTTATAAGCGACGTTAACCTGGGCCGCGGCAGTAGCCGGGTTCACTTCGACCGTGGTCGGAACCTGGGCCAGCAAAACTGCATCCTTAGCCTGCTCGGTACCGGGAACTGAAACAAGTACGCGGGCCGCCGGACTGCCGGCAGGGATTTGCCAAAAGTCTCCGGGAAGGGTCGGCGTTGCATAGGTCCATGGTCCCTGCAAACTGTTGCTGCTAAACCACCGGCCCGCGGCGAGGTAGAAATACTGCTGCGTTGGTTCATACACAAAGAGATCGGCATCGGTGTTACTCGCGTACACGAGCTGTGTGCCGGCGACGCTGGAATACACCGGTTGTCCCTGGAAGAGAATGATTTCCGCCGGCCCATTACTATGAAAAACAGTTGGTCCAATGCCACTGTCGGTGGCCGGAGGAGATATGGCCTTAGCCAACCCCGTCCACTGCGGATCTATAGCCACTTTGGACATGTCTTTTGGCAAGGTAGCGGTAACTAACCATGGTCCATCCAGGCTCGGACCGGTGAGCCATTGCTTGCCGGTAAATAAGTAGTAAGCAGAATGTGATTTGTCGAAGAAGATGGGCCAGTTCGTATTTACTATGAACTGCATCTTCGTGTCTTTAATGTCAGCCGTGACGGGCTCGCCATCTATCTGGACAAGAATTGCCGGCTTGTTGCTCACGAAAATCCGCGGCGGATCGTTGCGCACGGTCACTGTGGAAGTTGGCTCCGACTTGTTGACGCTTGCTACCAGCCGGTCGAGAGAAATCACGACTGAAGACTGGGGCGGCATAAAAGTTCGGACCAACTGGTCCATCTGTGCTGCAGCCGCCTCGTCGAGCGAAGGAAAATGAGTGTCGGTGATCGACGGATTACTAAGCAGCACCGTTCGCGCATCGACGTTTACGTCCGTACTGGCGTGAATGCTGACAACACCAACGGTCTGTTTGCCACCGGTTGGTGTCAGCGAAAAGGCCATGCGAAAGTTGAGGTTCGGTGACTCGTCCACTCATCCACCTGTGGCTGATAGTAGACGAGTTTGCCGGCAGAGCTCGTTTTTTGGCGCGGCCAACCTGGATCTTGAGCGGCGCTGAAAGTTGCAAGTGTCAGAACGAGCATTGAGACTTGTGCCAACTTCTTCATGATGTCTCCTCACTGATAAATTCAACGAAGTGTTTCATTCCCAACTAAAGCCATTTCTCGCAAAAAGGCGCAAGGCGCAAAGTCAGATCGGAGGGTTTTCCTTTGCGTGTTTGCGCCTTTGCGAGAGGTTTTCACAGACCTAGCGTTGCCTGACGTCGACCAGTTTCCACTCGTTCTGTAGCAACTCGAGTTGCAACTGTTTCTCTTTGTCGATCTTGAACTGGCAAGCAGGAGCGAGGATGCCTGAATTCTTCTTCTTGTCCGCGCTGAGAATAATCTCCGCCCCGGAGAGGTTGTAGTCCATGGATCGGCTGGAGCTCCATACCTCACCGAAATTGATTGGACGATCCGTAACCACCCGAATTTTCGTTCCACCATCGGGCATGGAAAATTGACGAATGTACTTCACGTCGTAACCGAGTGTGCCGGTGATGGCCATGCGTCCTTTAGATTTCATCTTTGTTAGTGCGTTGACCAAACCTTCGTTCTGTTTTTCATTGAAGGCTTCGAGCAGGGCCTTCTGATCGTCGGGCGTGGAAAACTCTTCGATGATCAGGTTCATACTAAAGGTCCGGCCCATTTGCTGTGCCTGGCCCATTGCTTGAGCTTGAATAAAGATGGACTTGGCCAGTTTCGTTCCATCCTGGGCTGAGCTTTTGGCGCCGCTCAGCAACAAAGCAATGGTTATGACTGTAACGGCCGTTGTGACAATGTGATTCTTTGCTATTCGCATCCTACTCTCCATTCGAAACTGGCGTTCAATATCGTTCCGTCATGCCGGCGGAACTTCTGAAACATCTTTGAAGATCTGCGGGTTCGTTTAGGATTTTAGGCAGCTTGAAGGAGTAAGGTAACTGTCAGTTTTGACAGTTTGGCCGCAAAAACACGATTTCGCTTTCAGAACTTGATTCCAATTCCGATAATTGGACCATGCAACGCCATGTCAAACAGAAAGTCGTCCTTGTCGTAGTCAACATGCAGGTAACGATAGCCGCCGATCAAAGCGTAGCGCGTGCCAAACGTCACACCGCCGCCGCCAAAAAGTTGATAGGTGAAGTTTGAACCACCGCCGCCGAGATCGCCCTTGCCGGTGAGGAACACGCGGGGCGTGATATGTGCTCTGCCGCGCAGGCCGACAACGCCGTCCACCCACTGACGGCTCCTGGTGTTAGTGATATCGGGAAGTATGGCACGGTGGAAAGTGAGATCAGATCTCAAGTGCCAGTAACGAATGCCACCAAGCACGTCGAGGAAAGCGCCGGCTTCCGAATCGTCGAGAATGCGGTAACCCGCCTCCGGATCAAAAATAAAGGTCTTGAAGTCGGCGTCTGCGTTCACGAACAACGGGCCCGATCTGACGCGCTCAGCGCCGAGGTTCGAATACTGCAAATCCGTTATGATGACAAACTTGTTTTTGCGTGCCTCAAAGCTACCCATGAAACCGAAATTTAGAGAGACATTGGAATCAGCGAGCCCGGCATCAACGTCGACGTTAAAGTTCCCTGCTCCGGCCCTGCCCGAGATGCGTGGGAGCCATAAATAAGGAGTGAGCTGAAACTGCCACTTGTCGGCCGCTTGCGGCTTGGGCTTAGGCGTGGTCGCGATTGAACTGTCGAAAACCGGAGCCGTCGCGCCGGAGAAAAGGTGATCAGTGGCGAAACGACGATGGGGATCCACCTTTTCCGATGTGGTTACTTCAGTTACATCGTCGCTGGCGGGTTGAACCGTCTGCTGCGCGTGCGTGGCCGCCGTGATAGCGAGTACGAGTGTGGTAACGGTGCTTAATCGTAATAGGTTCATAGATCGGATTCTAGGGTGAGGCTCCCCGACGGATAACTGTCAGTTTTGACAGGACGGTGCCTTAATCCCTCAGCGTTTCTCTGCGTACCTCTGCGTCCTCTGCGTTAAGGTCCGTATTAACGCAGAGAAACGCAGAGATACGCAGAGGAAACTCTCACTTCCTCCTGAAATAAAAATTCACTTTGAACCCGAAAACGGACACTGGATCCTGGCTACACGTAGTGCAGTTCTGTCGCAAGTAGTAAGTGTCCACCATCAGGAGCTTCTTATAAGGCAGTTTCACCCCAAACGCGTATTGATTCTCATTCCATGCGTGATGATTACGATCCCAAAAGAGTTCACCTGAAGCATACGGAGTGAAGCGAAACTTGCTCGTCTTGAACGCACGATCCGCAGTGAGTTTGTTGCGGTAGCGAAAGTTGTAGACACCGTCGACCCAGCGAAACTCGGCACGACTACGATCCTGCAAGAGCACGCCTCCACCCGGGATATATTTGGGAGTGGTCTGGACCATTACGCGGTGTTCGCGTTTGGCGCCATTGGTCTGATTAGTCTGAACGAACTCGTAGCCGCCTCCGACAGCCAGGTTATATTCATTCTCCTTGTCTATATCGTCTCGATGCTTCATTAAGATCCGGCTCATGCGATAGCTGACGATCGCGCCTACTTTCCATTGTGAGAGCGAAGCATCTTCGCCATTGTGTCTTTCGAAGAATGCCTGAACTCCAATCCGTGGCTTAACCTCAAAGTTTGCATGGACCGCCGGCCACATTTCTGTTGCAGCGCTCGAGCTTTGGCCAGATACATGTCCACTCGTCAGCAAAAGCAGACCAAGAGTGATAGGTGTGAAATATGATAATTTGCTGTCACAGATGAACACTGATTCCTCGGATGTGATTCGCAATAACGAAGCTGCCGCAATCAGCGATTCGCTAACTGCGGCAGCTCACCGGCGGGTTTGCTCTTCTGTAGACCCGCACCGGCTATTCAGACTTTTCTGCGATACCCTTGTTTTGCAGAATCCTGATCTCGACTCGCCGGTTTTTCGCGCGCCCCGCTGCTGTGGTGTTACTAAGTGCGCATTGTCTGCGTTTTGCGCTGATGAGCCGATAGCAGTCAGCAGCGTGATTGCAAAGGCTAGAACCGATAGCACCGCCGTTGATTCTGTTTCGCATGTCAATCTTGCCTCCTGAAGTTTCCAAGTTGTTTAGCCTTCGCCTCAAGCTCTAAATAGTTGCGTCATCGTAGCGATAGTGATGAGCGGCTGGTACTGTCAGTTCTTACAGTCTTGCTGCTGATAACTGCAGTTGTTCAATAGCGATTCCCCACTCTTGTCGATGCTTCTTTTAGCCACAAAGAGGCACAAAAAACACAAAACAGATCAGCAAAGATGTTTGTGCTTTTGTGCCTCTTAGTGGCTGGAGTTGGGATATGTTAGTTCTGCGGTGGACCGCCTCTCACGGGAACAGGACGGGTTAACAAGTCTACGTAAAATGCATAGAACCGGGCGTTATCGAGGCGGAAGATCACCTTCGATTTCTGCAGCAGGCCGATGGTAGGAAAGGGATCGGAAGTGTATACGATTGACCTGCCGTAATTCTGATCAAAGGTAGTGTTCACATCTACCCACAAGTCTCTAACGTCCGTCGCCAGCGAAGGGTCCACGAGGAATGCGATCGCGGTGGTGTCGAAGATAAATGGGATAAATGGCGGTGGGCCAGGACCAAAGAAGGGAGCAAAAGTCTCTTGATACAACTGGGTGATTATGGTTTGTGGCTGATGCTCGGTAACCTGAAGAAAAATGTCCTTCGTGAGCGGGAGAGTATTCGTGCAGTCTAAGGGAATGATGAAATGGGGAATCTCGGCACGCAGGACAATTTTCGTTGCTTCAGGATCAAACCACCAATTGAATTCCGCGTTGTCTCGATACGAGTTGCCGGCCACGAACATCTGCCCGGCCATGGTTATGATCTGCTTGATCAGGGGAACGATAGTTGGGTCCTTGCGAATGGCGAGCGCGAGGTTAGTCGGCGGTGCAATCTCGAGGATCGTTACTTCGTGAGGATAGCGATGGATAGTTTCAATAATGAAGTCTACCGCATCCTCATGGGCCGGTTTTGTGTGTTGCGCAAAACCATCGGACGGAGGGACCAGGTCATTGGGACCCGGCTGTGGGCTCGCGTACGCGCCCACATAATCAATGGGTGGTCCAAACAAGAGTTGTTCGTGAAGGTGCGACTTGAAGTCGTGCAGCAGTGGATACTGCGCGCCGACGTAGACCTTGACACTCTGTTCAAGTCCCAGGCGCTCTACCGCTTTGAGGCACTCAGCGACTTCCTGATCGCGCCACGCATTTCCCGAGGCAATGGTGAACCCGAGCAAGTCGATGACACCCTGAGAATGGAGCTGCGCTGCCATCACCGCTGCCTGCCCGTCGTCAAATATGGTGTTGAAATCAGTATCGATGATTACCTTAGGAGCATGGGCTCGCTGCGCGCTTACCAGTGAAGCTGACAGCAATGTCGCGAAGGCAACTGCTAGTAGAGTATTTAGGCGTGGAAACATGATAGTTCTCCTTTCAATGCTTAACCACTTCATTGTCGATAGGCGCAAAGACGCAAAGAAAACCGGAAACGCGGCAGCGCTTTGCGCCTTTGCGCGAGAAATATCCTCGGCATAAAACACTTTTTAGTTCGAGTTCGGCCTGGAGATCGTTCCCGTATACGTCCCACTGCTGGTATTGGCGCACACGTCGGACTGCGCTTCAAATATCCCGCTCCCGGTGGCGTTGGCGAACGCCCCGGTGCCGCCGGTTACGGTATAAGTACCAATGGAAGTCCGCACACACTTGTCCTTCGAAGTTTCAAACTGTCCAATGACGGAAAGAAACACACTGTCATCCCCGTTGGCGCTGACCATGACCGTAGTGGTGGCAAAGTTCCCGTGATTATCCTGGATGCGCGTCACCGTTCCCGTAATGTCCCCCAGATGCGTCGCGTTGCCCAAACCGTCGAAGTTAAACTGGGTCAGCCCACCAGGCAGCTTCGTCACGCCCGTGAGCACGCCCGTGCCAGTGGCGGTGAACGGCACCTGATCATCATTAGTTTGAGCGAGCGCCGTGCTCGCTCCGAACACAACGAGAAACAGCACGAGAGTTGCGAATTTTTGAGTAAGTAATGTCATCGTAATTTCCTTTCTGTAGTGTCAAAGGTTAAGGCGCGTACGTTACCCGCACTGCGATCCAGTCGAGCGAGAAGTCGCGCGAGGTGCTGCTCGAGACGTCGATGACGCGGACACGGAAGTTCGGATCGCTGAGCATCGAGAGCGTCCACGCGATTCCCCAGTTGTCAGCTGGACCACCGACGATGTACGTCGCATTGCTTGTCGTTAGCGTGGTGGTGGACTTGGTCGTGGTCCACGACACGCCGCCGTCCCACGACAACTGCACGCACATCTTCGGCGCGCTGCTGGTGCTATCGGCTTTTGCGTCGAGGCGGACTTCGATGCCTTGAATCAGCGCTGTGCCCGGAATGTCGAAGCCGAAGTTATAGAAGCGGTGTTTATCTTTTTGCGCGTGAGTGCAGGAAGTGTTAGTGCCCGAACCGGAGTTGTTATCGACGGCGAAGAGGCTGTCATTTGTCAGCGCGCTTGCGGCATTGACTTCGTAACCGTTGTTGTCGCCGGACGAAGTCGTTTCAGCGGCCTGAGCCGTCGCGCTCTTCATACCGGTGTTGGTGGCCGGCGCGCCGCTGCAATACTGGCCTTCTTTGCCAATCACTTTGTAAGGGCAGTCGGCCTTGTCGAGCAGGTAGAGAATCGCGGCGCGGTTGCGCGAGGTCTGGGCCGGGATGATTTCGTCTCCCGGATAGAAGCCTCCCTGCGCCGAAGTGACCGGAAACATCTCGAAGGCGAAGTTCATGATGTGATGAATTCCATAGAGCCAGTCGAGGCTTGTCCCATCGGTGATGTAGAGGTCGCTGGCTTGCTGTGGCGTGTAGCCGTTGGTCGCCGCCATTGCCTGGCCCATAGTTGCCATCACGTCGCGATCATCCTGAGTCAGGTCGGCCGGGACATCGGCAAAGGTGTATCCGCCGGCCAGAGGACGAGTTCGCCATAGGAGTGGAAATCTATGGCAGCCGTGATCTGTTGCTTGCCGTTGATGACACGGCTGTCTACAAAATCTCGGAC
>Ga0105248_10002618_pt1 | contig 20018 bp, 22 predicted proteins | sample KBSS34metaG_FD_81524 | JGI IMG/M metagenome (GOLD analysis project Ga0105248, IMG submission 81524) | Switchgrass rhizosphere microbial communities from Kellogg Biological Station, Michigan, USA - KBS S3-4 metaG | ecosystem: Host-associated > Plants > Roots > Rhizosphere > Soil | place...
CGCAGGGTATTCTTCGTCGCGGCGGTTCGTGACGGTGGATAGAAATAGCCTTTGGTCTCGAGCTCGTCATTGAGCTGGCCGATCAGGCCTTCGAGTTCGTTGTGGGGAGCGGGCGGCTCGACTTCCTTGACCGTTGGGCGCGTCAATTCGTCGCGCTTCGACCATTCGTAGGCCAGCAGGATGACGGCTTGAGCAAGATTAAGCGATCCGAAATCGGGGTTGATCGGTACGGTAACGATTGCGTTGGCCAGTGCGACGTCGTCTGTCTCGAGGCCTGACCGCTCGGGACCGAACAGAATTGCGCTTCTCTGGCTCGCCGCCACCGCATGAGCCATTTCCTCGGGGCCAACGACAGGCATGACCAGGTCACGGCGACGGACTGTGGACGCGAAGACCAGTGTACAGTCGGCGATGGCTTCCTCGACGGAACTGAAGACTTGCGCTTGTTCGAGGACAACATCCGCGCCGCTCGCGGCCGGTCCTGCTTCCGGATTCGGCCAGCCGTCGCGTGGCGCGACGAGGCGCATTTCCGTCAGACCGAAATTGAGCATTGCACGAGCCGCTTTACCGATGTTCTGGCCAAGCTGCGGACGAACGAGAACGATGACGGGTTTGGTCGGCGCGCTCACAGCAACTTGTCGTGACCGGGCGGCGGCGTAGCTTCCTTCTCCACCCGTTCCGCAATCTCTGCGAAGTCGCCCGGATCGCTGAAGTCCTTGTAAATGCTCGCGAAGCGAATGTACGCAACATGGTCGAGGGCTTTCAGGCCCGCCATCACCGCCTCGCCGATCCGGACGGTTTTCACCTCGTCCCCGAGCGTCTCCATCTGCCGCTGCACGCCGCTGACCAGCCTGTCGATGCGGCCGGAATCGATTTCGCGCTTGCGGCAGGCATGGCCGATCGCGCGCGCCAGCTTGTCCCGGTCAAAGGGCTCGCGCTTGCCGTCTTTCTTAATGACCGTGAGGTCGCGCAGCTGGACTCGCTCGAAGGTGGTGAAGCGGGCGCCGCAGGCCTCGCATTGGCGGCGCCGACGGATTGCCGCGCCGTCCTCCGACGGGCGGCTGTCCTTCACCTGGCTGTCTTCATGGGCGCAGAAGGGGCAACGCATCAGCTATAGATAGGGAAGCGCGCGCAAAGCTCACGCACGCGGCCGTTCACTTCGCGCTCGACCGCGTCGTTGTTCTCCGGGCCATTCTTTGCGAGCCCGTCGAGCACGTCCGCAACCATATCGCCGATGTCGCGGAATTCGGCCTCGCCAAAGCCCCGTGTCGTGCCCGCTGGGGAGCCAACGCGGATGCCGCTGGTCTTCACCGGTGGCAGCGGATCGAACGGGACTCCGTTCTTGTTGCAGGTGATGCCGGAATGCTCGAGGCTCTCGTCGGCATCCTTGCCGGTCAGGCCGAGCGGCCGGAGATCGACAAGGGCAAGGTGAGTATCGGTGCCGCCTGCCACGAGGTCCGCACCGCGCTCTTTCAATCGGTTCGCAAGCGTCTTCGCATTGGCGATCACGGCCTTGGCATAGGATTTGAATTCAGGCTGCAGGGCCTCGCCAAACGCAACGGCCTTCGCGGCGATCACGTGCATCAGCGGTCCGCCCTGGAGGCCTGGGAAGACCGCCGAATTGATCTTTTTTGCGATCGCTTCGTCATCGGTCAGGACCATCCCGCCGCGCGGGCCGCGCAAGGTCTTGTGTGTCGTGGTCGTAACGACATGGGCATGTCCGAACGGTGTCGGATGCTCGCCCGCGGCAACCAACCCAGCAAAATGGGCCATATCGACAAGCAGCAGCGCTCCGACCTCATCGCAGATCTGCCGGAACCGCGCGAAGTCGAAGTGCCGCGGATAGGCCGACCCGCCGGCAATGATCATCTTTGGCCGATGCTCCTTTGCCAAAAGCTCGACCTCGTCGAAATCGACAAGCTGGTCGTCCCGGCGCACGCCGTACTGAACGGCATTGAACCACTTGCCTGACTGCGCGGGCGGCGCGCCATGCGTGAGATGGCCGCCCGCAGCGAGGCTGAGACCCATGATCGTATCGCCCGGCTTCAGCAGCGCCATCATCACCGCACCGTTCGCCTGCGCCCCCGAATGCGGCTGGACGTTGGCGAACTCGCAACCAAATAGCTTTTTCGCACGCTCGATCGCGAGCGTCTCGACCGCGTCGGAGGGGGCGCAGCCCTGATAATAACGACGGCCTGGATAGCCCTCGGCGTATTTATTCGTGAGCACGGAGCCCTGCGCCTCGAGCACCGCCTTGCTGACGATATTCTCGGACGCGATCAACTCGATCTGGGTCTGCTCGCGTCGGAGCTCGGCGCGGACGGCGTCCTCAACCGCCGGATCGATTTCACTGAGGCCGCTGGTGAAGAAGCCATGCGGCACGCGGTAGCGGGATTCTTGCTCGAGATCGGCGGCAGTGGCCATCAGTCGGATTCCTGCAGGAGCTGGGAGAGTTGGTCGACGCGGCGCTGGTGGCGCCCGCCGGCGAATGTGGTGTCGATGAAAGCGGCGACGCAGGCCTTGGCCATGTCGCTGCCGATAAGGCGAGCACCGAGCGCAAGCACATTGGCGTCATTATGTTCACGGGCAAGCTGGGCCGATACCGGGTCGTCGACACGAGCACACCGGCATTTCGGCTCGCGATTGACGGCAATCGAGATACCAATCCCCGATCCGCAGACAGCCACGCCGCGCTCGGCATCTCCCGACGCGACTGCGCCAGCGAGCCGTGCGCCATATTCCGGATAATCCACGCTTTCGGGCCCATTGGTGCCGAGGTCGTTTACTTCGTGCCCCTGCTCGCGCAGCCAGCGGACAAGCTCGTCCTTGAGAAGGTACCCGGCATGATCGGCGGCAACGGCAATGCGCATGCTTCCTGACTAGGGCAGGCGCAATGGATTCGCCAGTCCGTAGCCCGTCAGTGGTCCGAATGGATGCCCAGCGACAGCAAGGCGCGTCGGATGCGCCAGTAGAGGCGCTGCCGGAAGCTGTCGCTGACGTAATAGGTGACCATCATCGAGACGCGTTCCCCGTCCGCCTCCTTGCTCGCGGCAGCGCTATGCCAGCTTTTCGTGAGCGCGACAGGAAACGCATAGCCCGTGTCGGGCATGAAGGGCATTTGCGTCGTGCGCTCGGCCGCCTCGCCGCTCTGACCTTCATGGAAAATCGTACCGACGCCACGCTGCGATTCGTCGCGTGGAAGGTAGAATTGCACCGTAATCGCCTTCTTCGGCACGTCGCTATGGATCGAGATGCGGTAGCCAGGCTGATCTCGCAACAGGATAGGGATCGGGTAAACACCGATGCGCTCAACGGATTTTCCGAACCGCTCCTCGAGCGCCCCGCGAAATTTGTGCTTGAATGCTTTCTCGACGCCCCGAGAGCATAGCGCGCGGGCGAGGGGTAGCCAGACGCGCTTCTGCTGCTCTGGCAGGCGCCGAAGCAGCTCTGGATAGAGATACATCCTCAGCCGCGTGCTGCTCCCATCCGAGCGAATCGCATCGCGGTGCTTGAGGTCATGGTAGAATTGGCGATCCGGCATGGCGGCCAGCAGCTCTTCGTAGCTCTGCCGATCCAGCACGTTCTCCATGTAGATATGATCGAATGGATCATGCCTGAGCGCGCTTCGCTCGACGGCCGCGACCATTTGCTGCTCGATCGACTTTCCCGAAGCGGCTTCGCGGCCAACTGAGCTTTGAAGGTTCACGGCTCAGGCGGCTTTTTTGAGCTCCAGCCGGCCCCAGATCTCGACCAGCGCCTCGACCAGCTCGTCCATCATCTCGGCATTATGGTGTGGGCCGGGCGTGAAGCGCAGCCGCTCCGTGCCGCGCGGGACCGTCGGGAAATTGATCGGCTGCACGTAGAGCCCGTACTCGGCGAGCAGGATGTCGCTGATCTGCTTGGCCTTGACCGGGCAGCCGACGAGCAGCGGAACGATATGCGTCACGCTAGGCATTGCGGGCAGGTCTGCGGCAGCGAACTTGGCCTTGAGCATCGCCGCGGCTTCCTGCTGCGCGATGCGCTCCTCGGAGGAGGTCTTGAGGTGGCGCACGCTTGCGAGCGCGCCGGCGACGAGCACCGGGGAGAGCGAGGTGGTGAAGATGAAGCCCGGCGCATAGCTGCGGATGCAGTCCACGATCGTCTGGCTGGCAGCGATATAGCCGCCCATCACGCCGAAGGCCTTTCCAAGCGTACCCTCGATGATGGTCAGGCGCTCCGCCAGCGCATCGCGCTCCGAAATGCCTCCGCCATGCTCCCCGTACATTCCGACGGCATGGACTTCGTCGAGGTAGGTCAGCGCATTATATTTGTCGGCAAGGTCGCAGATGGCGCCGATCGGCGCGATATCGGCGTCCATAGAATAAACACTCTCGAATGCGATCAGCTTGGGCGTTTCGGGATCTTCAGCGGCGAGCAACTCTTCGAGATGATCGAGGTCGTTGTGCGCGAAGACGCGCTTTTCGCAGCCGGAACTCTTGATACCGGCGATCATGGACGCGTGATTGAGCTCATCCGAGAAGATGATGCAGCCCGGGAGAAGCTTGCCGAGCGTGGATAGTGCGGCCTCGTTCGATACATAGCCGCTGGTGAACAGCAGCGCGCCGTCCTTTCGGTGAAGGCTTGCAAGCTCGGCCTCAAGCTCGGTGTGGTAATGGGTGTTGCCGCTGATGTTGCGCGTGCCGCCCGAACCGGCGCCGACGTCGTGCAAGGCTTCTTCCATTGCCTTGATGACCGACGAGTGCTGGCCCATGCACAGATAGTCGTTCGAGCACCAGACGGTGATCGGCTTGGGCCCATTGCCGCCGAAGCAGTGCGCATTGGGGAACTGACCCTTCGTGCGCAGAATATCGATGAACACGCGATATCGGCCTTCATCATGAAGGCGATCGATTGCGGATCGGAAGATGCTCTCGTAATCCAAGACTTTGGCTCTCGTTGGCCGCCCTTTAGCTTTGCCTCTGCTTCAACGCCATTGCGAACGACTCGCAAGTAACGAGCATTACATTGTTTTAATTTCGCCGATTCCGAACCGGGCGAGGGCTTCCAGAGACGGGGTCCGCGTTGCGGAAGTAAACACCATCAAGCCGGGTGATGGCACTCCCGGCCAGGCCTGCTCTTTAGTGAGATAGGCGATACGCCTGGCTATCCCGATGCCGCCGTCGACATAGGTGACGTCCGGGAACCCAGCCCGAAGCTCGTCGGCCAGAAGTGGGAAGTGGGTGCAGGCGAGAACGACGGTGTCGATCCTGTCGCCCTTGGGCGCGTCGAACATCGGCTGCGCTGCCGAACGGACAGCATCGAGACTGACGGTTCCCCCGGCAAGCTTGGTTTCCGCCAGTTCGACTAGCTCAGGCGAGCCGTGGCGGATGATCGTGCAGTCGCTCGCGAACTTTGCCGCAAGGTCGTCCACATAGGGCTGGCGTACCGTTGCTTCGGTTCCCAGTACGCCAATGACCCGGCTCCTCGACACTTCGGCACCGGGCTTGATGGCCGGAACGGTTCCGACGACGGGCAGGTCGAGTGCTGAGCGGACGTGATCGAGCGCGATGGTGGACGCGGTGTTGCAGGCGATAACGGCAAGCCGCGGGTGAAAGCGTTCGACAAGCCTGCCGAGTAACGCGGGTACGCGGCTTGCGATCTCCGCTTCGCTGCGCCTGCCGTAGGGAAAGCCGGCGCTGTCGGCTGCATAGACGATCGGCGCATTTGGCAGGAGCTTCAGCGTCGGCCCGAGCACCGACAGCCCGCCAACGCCGGAATCGAAGAAGAGGATCGGGGCAGCAATATCCACGCCGGCTCTGTGGCGCGGACCGTCGGCACTCGCAAGTTGCGTGAGCTTTCCCGTTTGCTACTCAGCGCGACGATGACCCGCGAGATGCTCTTCGCCCTGGCGCTTGGCTATTTGCTTGGGTCCATTCCGTTCGGAGTTCTGCTGACGAGGCTCGCCGGCAAGGGCGACATTCGGCAGGTCGGCTCGGGCAACATCGGCGCGACCAATGTCTTGAGAACCGGGAGCAAGCTGCTCGCCATCCTGACGCTTGTCTTCGACTGCCTCAAGGCGACGGCTGCCATCATCCTGGCCCGCCGTCTTTTCGGCGACGAGACTGCGCCGTTTGCAGCGGCGGGTGCCCTCGTCGGCCATCTCTACCCAGTCTGGCTAAGCTTCCGTGGCGGCAAGGGGGTCGCGACGTTCCTTGGAATACTCATCCCGCTGCTGCCGATCGTTGCAGGGGTTTACGCCCTCGTCTGGATCATCCTGCTGCTGACGCTGCGAATCTCGTCGGTTGCGGGGATGGCTGCTGCATTAAGCGCGCCGATTGCTGCAGTTATTCTTCACTCGTCGCTCTTCCCGATGCTGCTCGGTTTCGCCTTGCTGGTGCTGTGGAAGCATCGCGAAAATATCCTCAGATTGAGGAGGGGGACCGAGCCTCGCATCGGGAAATCGAAAGCCTGATCAGCGAGCTTGTTCCTCTTGCCGCCGGCTGCAAATCCTCGGGCTTCAGGGCCGGTCCTGCTCCCGTGATATCGACGAGATCATTCCGGCGGTCCGACTGCAAAGTCGCGCGGTTCGGCTAGTTTCCTCGAGCTGGACCTTGGTGTTCGCCTCGAGCCACATGCGAAAGGGAAGCTCGGCCTTGTCTGTCCATAACTTGAATTTCGCGCGCTGGATGTTCCGTGGCGCCGCGATCTACGGCGTGCTGGTCCTTGCGCCGATGTACGCCGTGGCGGCGCCAAGCGACCGACCGGATTCCTATTACGGCTTCATCGGTTGCGCGTTGGTCTTTCAGTGGCTGTTCTGGATAATCGGCAGCAATCCCTCCCGCTATCGCTCTTTCATGCTGCCATGCATCGCGGAAAAACTTGTCTACGCAGTCCCTGCTCTCGTGCTGGTCGCGCAGGATAGCGCGCCAGCGATCATCGTGCCTTTTGCCATCATGGACCTGGTCCTGGGTGCCGGCTTCTTCGTCGCCCGGACCCGGACGCCCGCTTGACGACCCGAATCCCGGCGCTCCACCCTTACGCGTATGCGTGAGGGGAATTTATGAAGCTGGTCGTCGTGGAATCGCCGGCCAAGGCGAAGACCATCGAGAAATATCTGGGAAGCGGGCACCGCGTGCTCGCGTCCTTCGGCCATGTGCGCGACCTGCCGCCGAAGGATGGTTCGGTCGATCCGGAGCGGGGATTTGACATGCAGTGGCAGGTCTCGCCCGACCGATCGAGGCAACTCAAGGCCATCGCGGACGAGGCGAAGAAAGCCGACACGTTGATCCTCGCCACCGACCCTGACCGCGAGGGCGAGGCCATCAGCTGGCACGTGCAGGAAGTGCTACGCCAGAAAAAGGCGCTTCCGAAGAACGTGCAGCGCGTTACCTTCAACGCGATCACCAACTCGGCCGTAATCGAGGCAATGAGCAAGCCGCGCGGCCTCGATGAGGATTTGATCGACGCCTACAGGGCGCGCCGTGCGCTCGATTATCTGGTCGGTTTCACGCTGTCGCCGATACTTTGGCGCAAACTGCCAGGAGCGAAATCGGCGGGTCGGGTTCAGTCCGTTGCCCTTCGGCTGATCGTGGACCGCGAGCGCGAGATCGAGATCTTCAAGCCCCAGGAATATTGGCAAGTCAGCGCGAGCTTCGAAGCCGACGGCCAGCGATTCACGGCGCGTCTGGTCCAGCTCGACGGCAAGAAGATTGAGCGGCTGACGATCGGCAATCGCGGCGAGGCCGATGCGGCGAAGGCCGTCGTCGAGGCAGGCCGCTTCACGGTCTCCTCGGTCGAGACCAAGCCATTCTCCAGGAACCCGCCACCGCCGTTCACCACCTCGACGTTGCAGCAGGAAGCGGCCCGCAAGCTCGGCTTCTCGGCAAGTCATACGATGCGGGTCGCCCAGGGACTCTACGAGGACGGCCTCATCACCTACATGCGAACCGACGGCATCGACATGGCGCCGGAAGCAATCAGCGCGGCCCGAAAGGCAATCGCGAGCCGCTACGATGCAGGCTTCGTCCCCGATCGGCCGCGCCAGTATCAGAGCAAGATCAAGAACGCGCAGGAAGCGCATGAGGCGATCCGCCCGACAGACTTCGACAAATCCCGCGCCGCCTCGGGTGATTACGCGCGCCTTTACGAGCTGGTCTACAATCGCGCCCTCGCCAGCCAGATGGCCTCGGCGCGTCTCGAGCGCACCACCGTGGAGCTAAACGATGGCCCTGGAAGAGCGGTGCTGCGCGCAACCGGCCAGGTCGTGCTCTTTCCAGGCTTCCTCGCGCTTTACGAAGAGGGCCGCGACGAGAAAGCGGACGACGACGAGGGCGCCCGCATGCCGGCGCTGCGTGAAGGCGATGCGCCGGTCAAGACGGGCGTCGACGCGACCCAGTCTTTCACACAGCCGCCGCCGCGTTACTCGGAGGCAAGCCTCGTCAAACGCCTCGAAGAGCTCGGGATCGGCCGTCCCTCCACCTACGCCGCAACCCTTCAGACCCTGAAAGACCGCGAGTACGTACGCGTCGACAAGGGCCGCTTCGTGCCCGAGGAGAGCGGCCGGCTCGTGACGGCGTTCCTCGAGCGCTTCTTTGAGCGTTACGTTAGCTACGACTACACCGCGGAGCTGGAAGAGGAGCTCGACGACGTCTCTGGCGGGCGTCTTGATTGGCAAAAACTGCTCGACGACTTCTGGCGCGACTTCAAGCCAAAGGCCGGCGAGGTCATGGACCAGAAACCGTCCGAAATTACGCAGGCACTCGACGAGTTCCTCGCGCCGTGGCTCTACCCGCCTCGCGACGACGGCACGGACCCGCGTGCGTGCCCGCAATGCGGCAATGGACGTTTGTCGTTGCGCGGCGGACGCTTTGGGGCGTTCGTTGCCTGCTCGAACTACCCGGATTGCAAGTACACGCAAAAATTTGGCCAAGGCGGTGAGCAGGAACAGAGCGAAGGCCCGACCGATCTTGGGGATGGCATCCTGCTCAAGAGCGGCCGCTTCGGCCCGTACGTCGAGCAGGGGGACAAGCGTGCTTCAATTCCTAAGGACGTGCCCCTCGACGAGGTAACGCTCGAAGTTGCGCAGCGGCTGTTGTCGTTGCCCCGCGAGATCGGCGCACACCCGGAGACTGGCAAGGCCATTACCGCGTCGATCGGCCGCTATGGCCCGTATCTCGCCCACGACGGCAAATATGCAAAGCTCGGCTCGACCGCCGAGGTGTTCGAGACCGGGATGAATGCAGCCGTTGCCAAACTCGCCGACGCCGCCGCCGGTGGGAGTCGGCAGCGCGGCGCGTCCCGCGAGCCGCTCGCCGTTCTCGGCAAGCATCCTGCAAGCGGCGGCGACATCAAGGTTATGGCGGGCCGGTTTGGCCCCTATGTCACGGACGGTACGACAAATGCGACTCTGCCCAAGGGAATGGAGCCCAGCGCCGTGAGTCTGGACGAAGCCGTCCGGCTCATCGATGAGCGCGCCGCAAAGGGCCCACCACCCAAGAAGAAGGGTGGTCGCAAGCCGACGACAAGAAAGAAGGCAAAGTGATCGATATCGAACTGCAGCGTTTGCCCCACGGCGAGGGGCTTCCGGTACCCACCTACGCGACTGAAGGTGCTGCTGGACTCGACGTCGTCGCTGCCGAGGACCTGACGCTCGCACCCGGGCAGCGGCACGGCGTGCCGACCGGCTTCGCACTCGCCATACCGGAAGGATATGAAGTCCAGGTCAGGCCGCGTTCCGGCCTCGCACTCAAGCACGGCATCACCTGCCTCAATACGCCGGGGACGATCGACCACGATTACCGCGGCGAGGTAAAGGTGATTCTCGCCAACCTTGGCAGCGAGCCGTTTGAAGTCCGCCGCGGCGAGCGGATCGCGCAGCTCGTTCCAGCGCCCGTCCTGAAGGCGGCCTTCCGCGAAGTCGAGGTGCTTGGCGAGACCAGCCGCGGCTCCGGAGGCTTCGGCTCGACAGGCCAGTGAGCCTCGCGGACGCAGAGCTTGAGCGCTACTCGCGGCACATTGTCTTGCCGCAGGTGGGCGGCCTCGGCCAGCGTCGCCTCAAGGAAGCGCGGATCGCTATCATCGGCGCCGGCGGCATCGGCAGCGCCGTCATTCCCGCGCTGGCAAGCGCCGGCATCGGCACTCTGGCGATCATCGACTCTGATGTTGTCGAGGAATCCAATCTTCAGCGTCAGCCGCTCTTTCGCGAGCGCGACATCGGCTACTCAAAGGCGGACCTCGCCCTGCAGTTCGTGCAACGTCTCAATCGCTTTGTGAAGGCGAGGCCCATTCAGGCGAGGATCGATGCCGCTAACGCGCAATCGATGCTCGCCGATCACGATCTGGTAATCGACGGCAGCGACAATTTCGCAACCCGCCTTGCCGTGAGCGATGCCTGTGTGGCGATGGGAGTGCCGCTTCTCTCTGCGGCGGCGGTCCAGTTTCAGGGTCAGGTCGGCCTGTTCCGATCGAAGCCTTGCTACCGATGCTTCGTCGGTGACGCCTTCGATGCGGACGATTGCGACAATTGCGCGGAGCTTGGCGTTCTTGGTGCGCTGACCGCGACGGTCGGCAGCTTTGCAGCCCTGCTCGCGATCAACCGCATTGTCGGAGCAGGGAACGACCAAGTCGCAAGGCTCCATATTTTCGACGGATTGAAGCTCGAGTGGCGCTCGATTGGAATTCCGGCCGATCCGAACTGCCGAGCTTGCGGCACCTAGCGGTCAATGCTCGTAATTGAACGTCAGCTCGCTCTGATACCATCCTTCAGGGTTTTCGCCTGTCGCCTTATAGTCGCCCGCATTGATCATCTTGATGATCGCGTAGCCCAGCAGGCCTTCGGCTTCAGGGCAATCCAGCTTGGGCAGGATAATGCGGCCGAGACTTCCGTCCGGGTTATACTGGACGGCGAAAGAAAGATTGAGATCAAGGCCCGTGTGTGAATAGCCGGGGAGCGCGCACTTGCGTTCACTCGCAATCCTATAGAGCCGCGACATGACGTTAATGTCGAGGTGGTCGTACCCACGCTGGCTAAGTTGCGGCAGCCGCGTCCAGTCGCCGGCGGCGGTTTGCACCACCGGCTCCGCCATCGACGCGGAGGAGAGAATGAGCAGAACCGGAGCAAAAGCCAGGCGCTTCATTTTAGCCCCCGCTATTTCAGAAGTGCTGGCGATCTACAGCAACTGCGGGACGAAGTCGATCAGCCCGGCGCGGAGCCAAGCATTTCGTCGATCCTCTCTATCAAGCGCCGTGCGACCTCATCCTTCATTGCTTCTGGCCAGTCCTCGACACCATCGCGGGTGACGAGGTGAACACGATTGCGGTGGCCGCCCATCACGTCGCCGGAAACGTCATTTGCGACGATCCAGTCCGCATTCTTGGCCTGCCGCTTCGCGATCGCGTGCTGAACGACATTGCCTGTCTCGGCGGCAAAGCCGACGAGGAGCCGTGGACGCTGAGGGTTTGATCCTAGCTCGGCGAGAATGTCGCGGGTCGGCACAAAATTGAGCAGCGGCGGCCCGTCACCCTTTTTCAGCTTGGTAGGCGATGCTTCGACGCGCCAGTCGGCGACTGCGGCAACGAGCACGGCCGCGTCCGCGGGCAGGGCCGCGAAGACTGCTTCTGCCATCTGTTCCGCGGTTTCCACATCGACCCTGGTCACGCTCAACGGTGTTTCCAGCGCCACAGGACCGGCGATCAGTGTAACTCTTGCGCCTGCCTCAGCCGCAGCTGCAGCAATCGCAAAACCCTGCCGGCCCGAAGAGCGATTGGCGATGACGCGGACCGGGTCGATCGGTTCGTGCGTCGGGCCTGCCGTGACGAGGATATGCTTGCCGGCGAGGGTCACTTCAGGAGGTCAGCGACACAGTCCACGATCTGCTGCGGTTCGGGGAGACGGCCCGGCCCGAACTCGCCGCACGCCATCTCGCCTTCCGCGGGCTCAATCACCCGAACGCCGTCGGCTTTGATTTGGGTGACATTCCGCTTCGTCGCCGCGTGAAGCCACATGCGCACGTTCATCGCGGGTGCGACGACGACGGGCTTGTCGGTGGCCAGCAGGAGCGTTGTCGCAAGATCGTCTGCAATTCCTGCGGCCATTCTGGCAAGCAAGTCGGCGGTCGCCGGGCATACCAAAACGAAGTCTGCCGCGCGGCTTAGCTGGATGTGGCCGATCTCCACCTCGTCCTTGAGTTCCCACAGCGACGTGTGAACCTGGCTTTCCGCGAGCGTGCCGAGGCTCATCGCGGTGACGAAATGCTCGCCGCCTCTCGTGAGCACCGGCGTCACCTGGTGCCCTTCCTTCTTGAGCAGCCGAACGATCTCGAGCGACTTGTATGCTGCGATGCCGCCGCCGACGATAAGGAGGACACGGGCCATGGCGCTAGCCTAGCACAAACAGCAGCAGTGCGCCGAGGATCGCACCCGCAGCGCCGGCCAAGACATATCCCCACCATGCCCGCTGTTCGATGATCGCAATGTCGGGCAGGGGCGGGGGCGGCGGCGCAGCGCCGCGCGGCGGATAATATTCATCGAGCCGGTCGATCAGCGCGGGAATCTTCTTGAAGGCACGCACAAGGTCGATGAGCCGGTCGGCGTAATAGGCCTCGGGCCCGAGCTCGGAACGCATCCAGTCCCTCAGGAACGGCTCGGCAGACTCCCACATGTTGATGTCGGGATCGAGCGCGGTCGCTACGCCCTCGTTCATCACCATCGTCTTTTGCAAAAGTAGCAGGTGCGGCTGCGTCTGCATGTCGAAGTCGCGCGTGATCGAAAACAACGTCTCGAGCATGCGACCGATCGAGATGTCCTTTACCGGCAGCCCGCGAATGGGCTCGCCCGCGGCACGAAGAGCAGTCGCGAACTCCTCGACGCTGTGATGCGCTGGCACATATTGCGCTTCGAAGTGGATTTCGGCGACGCGCCGGTAGTCGCCGGTAATCAATCCGTAGAGGATCTCCGCCAGCCACACTCGCGCCCTGCGGTCGATCCGGCCCATGATTCCGAAGTCGATTGCTGCGATGCGCCCGTCCTCTAGGGCGAACAGGTTCCCGTGGTGGAGGTCGGCGTGGAAAAAACCGTCGACCACAGCCTGCCGAAGAAACGCGCGGACCAAAGTCGATGCAAGCTTGTTGCAATCCTGCCCCACCGCGATCAGCGCCTCGCGGTCATTGAGCTTGATCCCGTCCAGCCACTCAAGCGTCAGGACACGCCGGGCCGTCCGGCGCCAGTCGATTTCCGGGACGTAAAAGCCTGGCTCGGCGACCATGTTCTCGCGCAATTCCGATGCCGAGGCTGCCTCACGCTGGAGGTCGAGCTCACGTGCCGTCCACTGTCGGAACTGGGCAACGACGAGGCGTGGCCGCAACCGCTCAAGCTCACCGCCATAGCGCTCGACATGCGCGGCAGCCCATTCGTATGTTTCGATCGCCTTCGAGAGGTCTTCCTCGATGCCGGGGCGAAGGACCTTGACGGCGACCTCCTTGCCGTCGGTCGTGATGGCACGGTGGACCTGAGCAATGGACGCTGCGCCGACCGGTACTTCATCAAATTTCGAGAAGAGAGCTTCAAGCGGGGCATTGAAGGATGTTTCGATGGTCCGCTTGATCTTGGCGAATGGCGCTGGCGGGAGGTCGTCCTGCAGCTGCGACAGGTTTGCAGCCGCTTTCTCTCCCACAAGATCGGGTCGTGTGGACAAAGCCTGGCCAAGCTTAACGGCCGCCGGACCGATTGCGACCAGCGCATCGGCATATTCCGGCGCCGGTGGGATTCGTGCCCCGAAACGGGCGATTCGGACGAGCCGCCGCACTTGCGGCGGCGTCATCGGATCTTCCTCGATACCACGCAGGGCGCCGTGACGGGCCAGCGTTCGCCCCCACTTCAACAAACGCCACAGGTGGGTGACAGAAGTGGTCAAATCTTCCAGCCCGAATGGATCGTCACGAGGCCGCCGAGCATCGGTTCGGCCGCGGCGCGAACAAAGCTGGCGTCCGCGACCATCGCCCGAAACTCCGCCGGCCGCGGAAAGCGGCGGATGCTCTCGACGAGGTAGCGGTAGCTCTCTTCGTCGTTGGTCACCATCTTGCCGACCTTCGGAATGACGTTTGACGAATAGGCTTCATAGACATTCGAAAAGCCGGGCCAGTCGCTCGACGAGAACTCCATGCAATAGAAACGGCCGCCGCGCTTGAGTACCCGATGCGCCTCGCCGAGAGCCGAAGGGATGTCGGTCACGTTTCGGATGCCAAAGACGATGGTGTAGGCATCGAAGCTGTCGTTCTCGAAGCTAAGCTGTTCGGCATTTTCAACCTTCCAGCTCAAATCCTCGAGACCGAGGCGCTGCGCGCGCTGCTTACCGACCTCGAGCATATCGCCGTTTATGTCGGACACGGTCACCCGAGCTCCTCGGCGGGCCATCCGGAAGGCGACATCGCCGGTTCCACCGGCCATGTCGAGGATGTCTTCGCCGGGACGCGGCTTCACCCGGGCCACGAACCGGTCCTTCCACAAGCGATGCAGGCCCCCCGACATGAGGTCGTTCATCAGGTCGTACCGGCGTGCGACCGAGCTGAACACCGCGCCGACGCGCCGCGTCTTCTCTTCTGGGCTGACCAGCTCGTCGCCGAAATTGACCTGCTTCGCCATGGGACAGCGCCTCTAGCGAGGTTACACGACGTCCGCCATATCGTGCGGGTCATGCCGGAGCTTCCTGAAGTCGAGACCACCGTTCGCGGACTTGAGCGGGTGCTGCGGGGGCGCCGAATCGCGCGCATCGAGGCCCGGCGACCGGATCTCAGGCGAGCTCTGCCGATCGACCTCGGCCAGCGTCTGACTGGGGCGCTGGTGACCGGGCTTGGCAGGCGGGCGAAGTACGGGCTCATCGATACCGATCGGAACGACACCCTGGTGTTCCACCTTGGCATGTCCGGTCGCTGGCGCATCGATCCGAAAGAAGTCGAGAAGCACGACCACTTGCTCATCGAAACGGAGGAGGGACGGCGCCTGGCGCTCAACGATGCGCGCCGTTTCGGCTCAATCGATCTCGTGAGAACCGCGGACCTGCCCGAATGGACTCCATTCCGGGCGCTCGGACCCGAACCGCTCGACATCACCCCGCAAGAGCTCAGGCGTCGGCTGGCGGGCCGAAGCGCCTCCATCAAGCTCCTTCTTCTCGATCAGAGCATCATCGCCGGACTTGGCAACATCTATGTCTGCGAAGCTTTGTACCGATCGGGAATCCACCCAAAGCGAGCAGGGGGTTCGATTTCTCTGGAGCGGTTGCGGCGGCTGGTGCCGGCCATCCACGATGTCCTGGCCGAAGCAATTGCGGCGGGCGGCTCGACACTTCGCGATTTCGCGTCGCCGGACGGCGAGCTCGGCTATTTTTCGAAAAGCTTTTCTGTCTACGACCGCGAGGGTCAGCCATGTGCCTGCGGGGGCAAGGTCAGACGCATCGTCCAGGGTGGCCGCTCAACCTTCTATTGTTCCAAGTGCCAGCGTTGACCTTCGGCGCTCTTCGGGGTAGGGGACGCCCGCTTCGGTGCGAGCCTGTCGGCCGCGCCGTTTTTCATTGAGCTAGAGGAAGACAATGGCGAACACGCCGCAGGCCAAGAAGCGCATCCGTCGCAATGCGACGCGCCAGACGATCAACCATTCGCGCGTGAGCCGCATCCGGACCTTCATCAAGGCCGTCGAGTCGGCGATCGCGTCGGGCAAGAAGGCGGACGCCGCCGATGCCCTGAAAAAGATGCAGCCAGAGATTGCGCGCGGCGTTGCTCGCGGCGTTATCCACAAAAACACTGCCGCGCGGAAAATTTCCCGCCTGTCCAAACGGGTTGCGTCGCTCGGCTAAAAGGTCGTCGAATAACCGGTATGGTGCGGGCCGTCGGGAAACCGGCGGCCCGTCCCGTTTTTGGACCGTCAAAAAAATGCAGTAATTACCGCGATTCGCACGGCCGTTAACGTGTCGCTAACTACGGAAATGGCGGATTTTAGCCATTTTCTGAAACTTTCGGCCATTATCCTGTGTCAAGCCGTATTATTTCACTTGTGTGAAAAAACGGCACTTGCATGCCGCCACGGACAGTCACAGAAAGAGCTTTCCGGACGCGAATCCGCGCCGGGGGCAAGAGAGAAAAAAGATCCAGGGCGCGCGACTCGGTTTGCGCGCAAGAGGACTGCTTTGTCTGTTGCCGGGGGCTTTGATGAGGGAGGCGCGGACCAGTGCAAGCGGGTAGGACGAGTTCGTCTGCTGAACTGGCCGATGCGCCAGTTGCAGCGCCGCTCGAGGCGGCATGGGAATCGATCCGTACCGGCCTTCGCCGCGATCTTGGCGCACGCACGTTCGACGGCTGGCTCAAGCCGGCCGAGCTCGGCTCGTTCGAGCCGGACAGCGGCACGCTCGATATTGTCATGCCGAGCCAGTTCATGGCCGACTGGGTGCGCTCGCATTTCGGCGAGCGCCTGACGCTTGCCTGGAAAACCGTGCTCCCGGTCGTACGCGACGTGCGCGTGATTGCTGCTGCCGATGCGCCGCGCCCGGCGCCGCTCCTGATCCTTGAAGAAACACCTCCGCCCGCAGAGCGCGACCCGAGCGCACCGAACTTCGATCCGCGGTACCGGTTCGAGACCTTCGTGGTCGGAAAGGCCAACGAAGTCGCTGCTACTGCTGCCCGGACGCTCGCGACCTCACCGGCGGTCAACTTCAACCCGCTCTTTATCCATGGCGGAACGGGGCGCGGCAAAACCCACCTGCTGCATGCGATTGGTCACGCGTTCCTCGCACGCAACCGCGGCGCGCGTGTTGTGTCGATGTCGGCCGAGAAGTTCATGGTCGAGTTCATTCGCGCGCTGAAGGAAAACGACACGATCGGATTCAAGCAGCGCCTGCGGAACGCTGACCTGCTGCTGATCGACGACGTTCAGTTCATCGCCGGCAAGGACTCGACCCAGGAAGAATTCTTCCACACGATGAATGAGATCATCACAGCGGGACGCCGGCTGGTGATCACTTCGGACCGCGCGCCACAGGATCTCGACGGCATTGCGCCGCGCATCCTGTCGCGCCTGTCATGGGGTCTCGTCGCCGACATCAACTCGGCTGACTACGAGCTTCGGTTTAACATCATCGTGTCGAAGCTCGAAGCTCTTCCGGGTGTCGAGATGTCGCGGCCGGTGATCGATTTCCTTGCGCGCCGCGTCACCAGCTCGATCCGCGAACTCGAAGGCGCGCTCAACCGCATCGGCGCTTATGCGATGATGACGGGGCGGACGATCGACGTTGCGTTCGTCGAGGAAGTGCTCGCAAACGTGCTGCGCGCGAACCAGCGCCGGATCTCGATCGACGAGATTCAGACGCAGGTCGCAGAGCATTACCGCATCCGAAAGGCGGAAATGACGTCAGCGCGCCGTGCGCGCGAAGTGGCGCGCCCGCGCCAGGTGGCAATGTACCTGTCGAAGCAGCTGACGCCCAAGTCGCTGCCCGACATCGGCCGCCGCTTTGGAGGTCGCGATCACACGACCGTCATTCACGCGGTGCGCCAGATCGAGAAGCTTCGTGCCAGCGACGCCGAGCTCGACGCCGACATCCGATTGCTGACGAGGCAGCTCGAAGGCTGATCGTCTAGCCCCGGCACTAAATAAGGCCCGCCGGATAAGCCTCCGGCGGGCCTCTCAATTCCTTGAACCGGATTTTGCCTAGCCTTTCGGGCGCGGCTGCGTCGGTATGGTGATTTTTACCGTTTCTCCGTTCTGCCCCGGGAAACCGGTAAACATCGCGTCGACCAGGCTCGGGATCACGACATCCAGGCGGTTCGTCTCCGAGCGCGCCTGTGCCCGTCCGTCGAACAATGGAGCATTTGTGCCGGCCTGGCGAATGTGAAGATCGATCTGGCTGTGATACTCGACATAGCTGTCGATGCCGCCGGAATACCAGAACGGATCGTTCCAGCCCCAGTAGTAGCCGCTGCCCCAGCCCCAGCCACGACCATAGCCGAACCGAGGGCTGTAAAAGGGGCTGTAAAACCCGCCGAAGTAGGGTCCGCGATAGAACGGATCTTCGACATAGCGGACCTCGCCGCCATCCGTGCCATAACCAAACTGGACGACCATGCTGGCGCTTTGAGCATTGGTAGCGGGCGCGTAGCCACGGGCCTGGAGTTGCTGCGCGACCAGCCCGGCATATCGCTGGAACTCGAGTCCGCCATTGTTCGCCATGCCTCCGGCAGGGACGATGAAGAAGGTCTGACCCTGCGGCGCCGGCATCGCCTGATAGCGCGACACCGTGCTGGTGATGGACTGGGCGCAGGCAGAAAGCGCAACGGCTGAGACGCCCAGCGCAACAACTGCTGAAAGTTTTCGGATACGCATGATTACTCCCGGTCGGGCGACTTACATTCGATACGGGGCCGTCATAGCATCAGCCCCACTGAACCGTCGATGAAGCGTGCCGCCCAGCCGATGAGTTGAATTAGCGCCGGAGCCCCACGGCAGCGTAGGCCTGAGCCAAAGTTGGCCCGCCAAGTTCCGCCGCGCGCGCCGACCCTTCCGCCAACAGCCGGTCCAGCTCGGCCGGATCCCGCCGGAATTCTTCAAGGCGTGCCCGAAGCGGTTCGAGGAGTGCGACAAGGACGTCACCGAGCGCAGGCTTGAAAACACCAAAGCCTTGCCCGGCAAAGCCCTGCAGGACCTGCTCGACCGTCTCTCCGGTCACTGCAGCATAAATCCCGACAAGGTTTCTCGCCTCTGGTCGCCCGTCGAGGTCCGCAATGTTGTCGGGCAGCGGCTCCGGATCTGTCTTCGCCTTGCGAATCTTCTGCGCGATCTCGTCGTTGGTGTCGGTAAGGTGGATGCGGCTCATGTCCGACGGATCCGTCTTCGACATTTTCGACTGGCCGTCACGAAGGCTCATGACGCGCGCCGCCGTGCCGCCGCCGATGAACGGTTCAGGCGGTACGAACAGGTCGACGTCGAAATCGGTGTTGAACTTCAGCGCGATATCCCGCGTCAGCTCGATGTGCTGCTTCTGGTCCTCGCCGACGGGAACGTGCGTCGCTTTGTAGAGCAGGATGTCGGCAGCCTGGAGCACGGGGTAAGTGAACAGGCCGACGGAGGCACCTTCCTTGTTCTTCCCTGATTTCTCCTTGAACTGAGTCATCCTGTTGAGCCAGCCCATGCGTGCCGTTCCCTGAAGGATCCAGGCCAGCTCGGCGTGCGCAGGAATTGCGCTTTGGCGGAACAGGATGGACTTCGCAGGATCGATTCCGCTCGCGATCAGCGCTGCCGCCATTTCACGAACGTTGTCGCCAAGCTCCTTCGGATCGACGTCAACGGTCAGCGCGTGGAGGTCGGCGAGGAAGAATAGGCACTGCGCCTCGTCCTGCATCCGAACCCAGCGCAGGATCGCGCCAAGCAGATTGCCAAGGTGCAGACCGCCAGTCGGCTGGATGCCAGAGACGACCCGCATGGACGTGGCTTCAGCCGGCATCGGTATAAGGCCTCCTGCGACGAAGCAGCGATTTCAGTTCTTCCCGGTCCGTGCCGCCAAGTATCCAGACGAGCGGGAAATAGACGATGAGGCCCGCGCCAACGATTGCAACGACACCGGCAAGCCGATGACCAAGGGATCCTGTGAACCAGTCGCCAAGCGCGGTTCGAACGGCAAGCAGCGCCGCGACCATTCCTGCCGCCGCAAGCAGCTGGCGGAGCAGACGCGAGGCAAGCCATCCCTCGATACGAAAATGTCCCCGACGGTGCAGGATTGCATAGAGAATGGCGCAATTGAGCCACGAGCTGATTGCGACCGCGGCGGCGAGCCCGCCGATGCCAAGACCAAAGCCCCAGATCAGCACATAGTTGAGGATCACGTTGGCGATGAGGACGATGACTGCGATCTTCACCGGGGTCGCCGTATCGCGCCGTGCATAGAAGCCGGGCGTCAACACCTTCACAAGGACATAAGCAGGCAGTCCAAGCGCCATCAGCGACAAAGTCAGGGCCGTATAATGCGCATCGCGGGCGTTGAACCGGCCGGCTTCGAAAATGGCGGA
>Ga0105248_10002620_pt1 | contig 20006 bp, 20 predicted proteins | sample KBSS34metaG_FD_81524 | JGI IMG/M metagenome (GOLD analysis project Ga0105248, IMG submission 81524) | Switchgrass rhizosphere microbial communities from Kellogg Biological Station, Michigan, USA - KBS S3-4 metaG | ecosystem: Host-associated > Plants > Roots > Rhizosphere > Soil | place...
CGCTTTGCTTTCGGCGATGTCGAGGCCGAGGATGCGCGGCCGCTGGGTGAAGTTGACCCAGAGGACCTTTTGCCCGGTCTCGCGATGGGTGCGCACCACCCGGTGCGAAACGATCGGATAGTCGTGGCCCAGCGGCTCGAGCGAATGCCGGAAATCGTGGGTGACGTAGAGGTTGTCCAGCCGCGCCTTCAGATCGTCCGGCAAGCCCTGGTAGGCGAGGTTGATGTCGACCCAGATGGTGTCTCCGCCGACCTCCGGCAGGGTCACGGCCCGCAGCACCGCGCCCCAGGTCGGCACCAGCCGCCAGCTGGTGTCGGTATGGTAGCCGGACTCCACGCTGGTAGGATCCAGCGCCAGGCTCTTGGGATCGAAGTCGACGGCGGCGATGCGATGCAGCGGGGCGATATTGTCGTGCCGTCGGGCGCTGGGGTGGGTGTAGAGCGGCCCGAACCGTGCGGCGAAATCCGCCTGCTGGTCGTCGGTCAGGCTCTGGTCGCGGAAGAAGACCACCTTGTGCTTCAGCACCGCTGCCTTGACGGCGTCGCGGGTGGCGTCCGAGATCGGTCTGCTGAGGTCGACGCCGGCGATCTCGGCGCCGATCGTCGGTTGCAGGGGCCGGATCTGCAGGTCGGCGATCTGGTGTTCGGGTAAGCGTTCACGAACGGCTGCGCTCATCTCAAGTCTCCTTCAGTCTTGGCCAGAGGGCTGATGAAGTCTGGGAGACTTGAGAGTCGCGATCTAATGCCCTTTTCTTGAGACAGTCATGAATTTCGAGAATAGGTGAGGGGGCCGACGTCCTGGATCAGAATTTCACACCGATCCGGGCGTAGTAGAAGCCGCCGATCAAGCCGTAGGGAGCGATGGCCCCGTAGACCCCGCCGCCGCTCCGCGGCAGGCCATAGCCCGCCAGCGTATAGCCTGGCGCGCCGAGCAGGACGGAGTCCACAGTGGCGGTCTTCGCCAGGATGTCGGCCGGGACCCGGTCCGGGCGAACGTCGAAGAGGTTGTTGGCGCCGACGGCGACCTTCACCCGCGGCGAGATCTTGTAGCTGATGTCGACGTCGGTCACCCACTTCGGGTGGAAGGTCTCGTCAAGGGTGTTGTTCACCGGCTCGGCGTAGCGCCCGTAGAGGGTGTTCAGCAGTCGCACGTTCCAGCGGTCGCGGCTCCAGTCAGAGCCGAGCGCCAGCCGGTAGCGCGGCGTCTGGTTGATCAGTTGACGCTGCGCCAACGGCGTGAAGTTGGCCGCGGCGGCCTTGATGCGGGCGATCTTCGTGCCATTGCCGGAATAGACGGCGCTCCACTGCACGTCGCCGAAGTCGCCGAGCGACTGCAGGTACTCGGCGACCACGTCGACGCCCCGGGTACGGGTGTTGACGCCGTTGGTGAAGAACTGCGCGGAGGTGAGGCCGGGGAAGCCGAGGTCGGCCACCTGGGCCGCGGTCAGGCTGAAGTTCGGCGAGGATTTCACGATGCGGTTGCGCAGGTCGATCTGGTAGGCGTCGATGGTGAAGCGCAGACGGCTGGTCGGGTCCCAGGTCACGCCAAGCGAATAGTTCACCGAGGTCTCCGGTCGAAGCGGCGTCGCCCCGAGCGCCTTGGCGATCGGGCTGTCGACCGGCAGGAATTTGGACTGCGCAGACACGCCCTGGCCGCCCACGACGACGGTGGTGTTCTGGGTCGTCGAAAACCACTGCTCGGACAGCGACGGGGCGTGGAAGCCGTTGTTGACCGAGCCACGAACGGCCAGGTGCGGCAGGATCTCGTAGCGGGTTGAGATCTTGCCGCTGAGCGCATCGCCGGAGCTGTCGTCATAGTGCTCGCCGCGGGCGGCGAGGCCGACATACCAGGCCTGGGTGATGTTGGTCCCGAGATCGATGTAGGCAGCCAGGTTGTTGCGGCTGTGGGTGCTGGCGTCCGCCGGGCTGGTTCCGGTGAAGGACTGCAGGCCGGCCTGCGGGAAGCGGCCGTGGTAGAGGTTGCCGAACGGCGTGCCGTCGTCCGGAACCTGGTAGCCGCCGTTGACGTAGGAATTGGGCTCGCCGGCCACTTCGGCGAACTGCTCCCACCGGTGCTCCAGCCCCCAGGAGACATCGAGCCGCCTGGCCAGGCCGATCTCGAAGCTGCGGGTGGCGTCGAGGTTGTTGGTCCACTGCTCGAAGATCTGCTTGCCCATGTAGAAGCTGGTCTGGGTGCTGGTGGGGCCGAGCGAGGCGTTGATGGTGTTCGTGGCGTTGAGCCGCGCGTCGTCGCGGCCGAAGCTGCTGGAGATGTCCCAGGCCCAGCCGGCGAACTTGCCCTTCAGGCCCAGCGTGCCCTGGTAGTCGGTCTCATGGATCCTGCGGTAGGCCTGGAAGCCGTCGGGGAAGATGGCGGGCAGGGACGAGAGGTCGTCCGGACGGAAGGCGCCGCGGGCGTCCTTGATCTGCCGCCGACTGATCGTCGAGAAGCTGTAGACGTCCCAGTCGCGGCCGAGCGGGGCGCTGAAGTCGTAGGCGAAGTTGACCGTCGTGTTGAGGGTCGAGCGGCCATAGGACCGCGCGGCGGCCTGGCGGTCCGCACTCGCCTCGCGCGGGTCGGGCGCGCCGTTGACAAGCGGGTAGAGCACGCCGCTGGAAGCGTCGTTGGCGGGCGCCGGCCCCTGTTGGAAGGCCGACAGGGCGTAGTGGATCGCGCCGCCGAACAGGTGGGTCCCCCAGTCGAGGTTCTCTTGCACGAGCTTGCCGGCCGAGAGGTAGCTTTGTCCGACGGTGGTCTCCGAAGCCCCTCCGGCGCCGCTGTCCTTCAGGATGATGTTGATGACGCCGGCGATGGCGTCGGAGCCGTACTGGGCCGCCGCGCCGCCGCGCAGATATTCGACCCGCTCGATGGCGCTTGCCGGAATGAAGTCGAGGTCGACCGGGGTGGAGCCGCCGCCGAGCGTCGCCAGGTTGTTGATCAGCGCCGTGGGATGGCGGCGCTTGCCGTTGACCAGCACCAGCACATAGTCGCCGGTCAGCCCCTGGACGGCGTAGGGCGGCACGCTGGCCGAGGTGCCGCCGCCGTTCTGGGCCGGCAGGGTCAGGGAGGGAATGGCCGTCGAGAGGATCTGCTTGAGGCCGACCTTGCCCGTGGCGGTCAACTGGGTCGCGCTGATGACGTCGATCGGCGTCGGGCTGTCGGTCACGCTGCGCGGTTGGCCGCGCAGGCCGGTGACGACCAGTTCCGTCACCGCCACGCTCTCGGTCGCCGCGGCGGCGGGTGCGTCTTCAGCGTGGGCGGCAGGCGCGATGGCCGCGGCCAGGGCGATCGGCGCGGTGCTTGCCGACCAGCGGGAAACTCGAAGCCAGGAACTGTGCATACGGAGGTCGGTCCATCGTCTTGAGATCTGACCTGCCGAATGGAGGGTCGTGATCAACTAGGACCTGAGCAACATTTTCAGAGTTATCCTGTCGAACTGGTTTTACTGTTTGCGTGATTAGAGTGTCTGGGGGCCGGAGATCATGTCTTATATTTTTGCGGCAAATATATATTCATGCCGACGGGCTCCTTTCGGCCCTCCGAGTCCGGCTCCCGCGCCTTGAGAGGCCGACCGGGAGGCCAGCCGCCGGTTGATCGGGAGCTCAGTCTTCCCAGGCGTCGAAGATGTCGCCGGCCTGCTGCTGGACCATGCTCGCGGGCGAGTGCCGCCTGGCTCGGCCACGAGGTCGCCGCCGTGCGCTGCGCGCCTTCGTGGCCCGGCTTCGCCGAGGAATACGACGTCGCGCGCAAGTTCCGCGAGACGCGCCTCTACCAGATGGCGCCGATCTCCACGAACATGATCCTCTCCTACGTCGCCGAACACGTGCTCGGGCTGCCGCGGTCCGCCTTTGTACGCCGACGTCGCAGGCGTGGCGGTCGGCGTCGCCAGGAAGTCCAAGTGATCGCTGACGTGATGCGGGATCAGCCTCGCCTGAGCGGCCGCCAGTCTGGCGGCGCGATCGCCGTCCTCGGAAAAATCGCGGTAATCAGGCTTCCGCGATCCTCGCGGGCGCAATGTCCTCGACCGCCAGCAGGGCCGGCGGCATGCGGTTGAAGGCGTCGAGGGCGGCGATCTTGTAGGCCTCGGCCAGGGTTGGATAGTTGAAGGTGTTCTCGACGAAATAGTCGACGGTTCCACCCAGGTTCAGCACCGCCTGGCCGATGTGGATCAACTCGGTCGCGCCTTCGCCGACGATGTGGACGCCGAGCAGCCGGCGATCGGCGAGCCCGAAGATCATCTTCATCATGCCCGACTGCAGGCCCATGATGTGCCCGCGGGAGGTTTCGCGGAACCGCGCCACGCCGCATTCGTAGGCGATCTTCTTCTGCCGCACCTCTTCCTCTGTCAGGCCGACGGTGGAGATCTCGGGCACGGCGTAGATGCCGTAGGGGAAGAACACCGGGGCCTCGGCGATCGGCGCGCCGAAGGCGTGGCACGAGGCGATCCGGCCCTGTTCCATCGAGGTCGAGGCGAGGCTGGGGAAGCCGATCACGTCGCCCGCGGCATAGATGTGCGGCTGGACGGTCTGGAAGGTGTCGGGCTGCACGGCGATGCGGCCGCGGCTGTCGACGGGCACCCCGATGTTCTCCAGGCCCAGCCCCTCGGTCGCCCCGACCCGGCCGGCGGCGTAGAGCAGCATCTCGCTCCTGATGCGCCGCCCATCGCCCAGCAGGGCCACGGGCCAGCCGGCGGCGTCGAGCTCCACCTGGTCGACGCGGCAGCCGAGCCGGAAGCTGACGCCGCGCTTGCGCAGGTCGTGGACGAATTCGTCGAGGATCTCGCGGTCGATGAATTCCAGGAAGTTGCTGCGCGGTTCGACGATGGTGACCGGCACGTCGAGGGCGCTGAAGATGGTGGCGTATTCCAGCCCGATGACGCCGGCGCCGACCACCGTCAGGCTGCGGGGCACGCGCACCTGCTCGACCAGGGTGTCGCTGTCGACGATGGCGTGGTCGTCGAACGGAATGCTCGGCGGCCGATACGGCTTGGTGCCGACGGCGATGACGACACGGTCCGCCTCGTAGACCTCGCTCTGGCCCTCGGCCCCCACCTGGATCCGGTGGGGGTCGAGGAAGCGGGCGAGACCGGCGATGGTGCGCACGCCGTTGCGGGCGAACTGGTGCTCAAGCACGTCGATCTCGAAGTCGAGCGTCATCCGCAGGCGCGCGCCGAGGTCCTTGCCCTCGATGTCCTTCTTCACGCGGTAGGCCAGGCCGTAGAAGCCGCGCTCGCGCCAGCCCGACAGGTTGAGCACGGTCTCGCGCAGGGTCTTCGAGGGAATGGTCCCGGTGTGCACCGAGACCCCGCCCACCCGGACCCGGTTCTCGACCACCAGCACCGAACGGCCGAGCTTGGCGGCCTGGATGGCGGCGCGGCGGCCGGCGGGCCCGCTTCCGATCACGATCAGTTCGAAGCGCATCGACTTGGCCTGTGCAAGACGCGGCTGGCGGACGTCGCCGTTCCGCCCAGCGGACGTTCAGATTTCATAGGTCAGCGAGCGCAGGAATTCATGACGTCGCAAGCCGCAGCTTCGATCCGTCGGGGCCCACGCGCCCGGCGACCTCGGGCGACGGCAGAGGTGGCGTCGAATCAGGCAGCGAAAGGTCGTTGGGGGGCGTCGCGGATCCCAGTCGGACCCCGCGAGGCGCCGTCAGCGAGGCGGGCAGCCCTTGAAGTCGCCGACCTTGATGGCCGTGAGGCTGGCCAGATTCAGCGCCCGCAGCGGGTTCATCGAAGCCGTGCTGAAGCCGGTGAAGAGGTCGATGCGCTGGCCCTTGATCGCCCCGCCGGTGTCGGAGGCGTACCAGTAGCCGTCGTGGGCCGAGCCGTCGGGCATCTTCAGGCCGACGGTCTCCTTGATGAACAGCACCGAGCCCTTGGGTATCAGGTTCTTGTCGACGGCGGCGGTGCGCATGGCGACCACCCTGCAGCCGAGCGAGTCGAGGTTGCCGACCCCCTTGGCGCCGGCGTGATAGAGCGTGGCCTTCACATTCCACCCCGGGGCGCCCGGCAAGGTGCCGGTGACCACGGACATGATCATGTCGCCAATGGGATCGGGAACGCCGGCCTTTGCGTTCGTCGTCAGAGCGAGAGCCGATACTACGGCCAGGGCGGCGAGGCGGCGTCGCAAGACGGCGTCTCCTTCGTCGTTGAACTGGGCGCCGTGAGTCTTAACGGCGACACGCCGACAGGGCAACCCCGTGCGGCGCAATGATGCTGGGCCTTAGATAAGTCACAATGATTGACGGCGGATTACGTCCCGGCTTTGTTGAAGATCTGCAGGTAAAACCGGGCCAGTGGAGGGCGCGTGGTGATCACGATCTACGGCGACTCGATTTCGGGTAACTGCCTGAAAGTCAAATGGACCGCAGATCATCTCGGCATCCCTTATCGGTGGCTTGAGACAGGGGTTTTGACCGGCGAAACGCGGAGCGCGGAATTCCTGGCGCTCAACCCGGCGGGACAGGTTCCGGTGGTGATCTTGGCCGATGGCCGGCCGCTGGCGCAGTCCAACGCCATCATCCTGCACCTGGCCGAGGGGTCGGCGTTGATTCCCGCCGACGCCTACGAGCGGGCGCGAATGCTCGAATGGATGTTCTGGGAGCAGTACAGCCACGAGCCCTATGTCGCCGTCGCCCGCTTCCAGGTGCGTTACCTGCAAAAGCCGGTGGAGGATCTCGATCCGCGGATCGTCGAGCGCGGGGTGGCGGCCTTGCAGCGGCTGGAGGACGGCCTCGCCGCCTCGGCCTTCCTGGTCGGCGAGCAGCCCAGCCTCGCCGACGTCGCCCTGGTCGCCTATACCAGGGTGGCGGGGGAGGGCGGCTTCGATATTGCGCCGTTTCCGCGTGTGCGAGCCTGGATCGGCCGGGTCGAGGACGCCTTGGGCATCGCGCATGGCGGAGCGGGTTGATGGTCACACCCCAGTTCGGCGCGCCGGAGCCCGGCCGCGACTATCCCGACCGCCCGGCCGCCTTCGTGGTGCTGGAGCACGAAGGCCGTATCGCCTGCGTTCGCGTCGCCTTCCGCCGCGGCGGGCCGAAGATCGACCTGCCGGGCGGCGGGCTCGATCCGGGCGAGACCTACCCGCAGGCGGCGGCCCGCGAATGTGGTGAGGAAGCCGGGCTGAGGGTCGTCGTCGAAGGCGAGCCCTTCGTTTGCGCGGACCACTATTTCATCAACGACGAGGGCAAGGCCAACAACACCCGCGGCCGGTTCTTCGCCGCGCAGCTGGAGGGTGAAGCCCCCGAGCTGCAGATCGAGGACGACCACGAACGGGTCTGGCTGGAGCCGCTGGAGGCGCTGCGCACGCTTGACCGCGAGTCCCACGCTTGGGCCGTGGCCGCCTGGCTTCGGCGGTAGGGTTGGGTTCCTTCAGCCCGCCGCCTGCTTGGCCCGCGTGGCCGTCCGCTTGCGGGAGTGGTTGACGGCCGAGGGGCGCGGAGCGCTGGCGCGGGCGGCGGCGCGCTTGACCACCTCCGGCCGGTGCCGCTCGCACTCGGCCAATATGTCCTCGAGCTCCTTGTCCGACAGATGCTCGATGCCGATGAATTCGTTCTTCGCCCGGGTCACCCGGATCAACTCGTCGAGCTTGGCCTGGAGGGCTGCGTTGTCGCGGTTCTGGGTGTTCTGGATCAGGAACACCATCAGGAAGGTGACGATGGTCGTGCCGGTGTTGATGATCAGCTGCCAGGTGTCGGAATACCGGAAGACCGGCCCGGTCACGGCCCAGACCACGATGATCATGCAGCAGGCCAGGAAGGTGAGCGGCCGGCCCGTCCAGCGGGAGACTGCGCTGGCGATCTTGGCGAAGGTTTCGCTGAAGGCGTTCATGGAACCGGCCGGTCCTTTGAGAGGTTTGCGTCGCCCCGTCTGAACGGCTACTCCCGGGCCACGTTCCGGAGGTCCCATGGCTGAGCTCGACTCCACTGCAAAGCTGATCGACGGCAAGGTCTATGCGGAGCGCCTGCGGGCACAGGTGGCCGAGCAGGTGGCGCAGCTGAAGCGCGACCACGATCTGCAGCCCGGCCTGGCGGTGGTGCTGGTCGGCGAGGATCCGGCCAGTCAGATCTACGTCCGCTCCAAGGGTGAGCATTCGCTGGCGGCGGGCATGCATTCGGTGACCCACCGGCTGCCGGCCGACGCCGACCAGCACGACCTGCTGCGGCTGATCGCCGACCTCAACGCCGACCCGCTGATCCACGGCATCCTGGTGCAGCTGCCGCTGCCGAAACACCTCGACGAGACGTCGGTGCTGGCGGCTGTCAGCCCGGACAAGGACGTCGACGGCCTGCACGTGGTCAACGCCGGGCGGCTGGCGAGCGGCCTGCCGGGCCTCTACCCCTGCACGCCGATGGGCTGCATGATCCTGCTGCGCGAAACCCTGGGCGACCTGACCGGCAAGCGCGCCGTGGTGATCGGCCGCTCGGTCCTGGTCGGCCGGCCGATCGCGCAGCTGCTGCTGCAGGCGGACTGCACGGTGACCATCGCCCACTCGCGCACGGTGGACCTGCCGGCGGTCTGCCGCGAGGCCGACATCCTGGTCGCCGCCGTCGGCCGCCCGCGGATGATCCGCGGCGACTGGATCAAGCCCGGGGCGACGGTGATCGACGTCGGAATCAATCGCATTCCCTTCGACGATCCGGAAAAGGCCGCCGCCGGCCGCACCAAGGTGGTCGGCGACGTCCACTTCAAGGAAGCCAGCCAGGTGGCGGGCGCCATCACCCCGGTGCCGGGCGGGGTGGGGCTGATGACCGTGGCGGTGCTGCTGCAGAACACGGTGACCGCGGCCAAGCGGCTCGCCGGGCTGGCGTAGGGGCGCGCCGCAACGCGCGAAACGCCCCCTCAGTCCAGTTTACCCCGGAGCGGACCGGCCAAGGGCCGGGTCCGGGGCGACAGCTCCCCCGCAAGCGGTGGAGCATCTACGGCCCAGATCCTCCACCGCAACGCGGGGGAGGTGGCTCGCGTAGCGAGACGGAGGGGGCGTTCGGCCCAGGCCTAAGCGCCTTGCCGAACTCGGCGGTCTGCTCAGGCGTGCCCATCGGGAACTCACCAGACCGGAGTCGAAGGGCTCTAGCCGTCGGCCCGATCGGGCCACTTGCCACCTGTAGGGCGTCGCTCCGCGGTCTGTGGGTCGAGGTCGCAGAGGAAGGCCCAGGCCTGCCGGGTCCAGCGCGCATCGGCGAGCGCGTGGTGGCGCGGGCCGGCCTGGTGCGGCAACTCAGGGTCGCCCAGCTCCAGCGCCCACTGCTTGATGTCCAGGCAGAGCTGAGGATAGCTGAACGGCAGATCGGCCATGCCGCCGAACAGCCAGCTGAATGCGACCCAGTCGTAGGCGGGGAAATAGCCCCAGAACACCGGGCGCTCGTCGGCTTCGGTGAACCGGCGCACGGCATAGCCGATCTCCTCACGCGGCATGCCGCCGCCCTCGAGTTGCGGGCGCACGACCTGCTGGGTCCAGAGGCTGGCGCGCGACCAGTCCACCTCGCTGCTCTCGGCGTAGAACTCGCGCCCGTCCTCGGCCACCAGGCCGAGGCTGATCAGGTCGATGCTGCAGGGCCGCTCGATGAACTCGGTGTCCATCCAGTATTTCATGGGCGCTGTCCTGCCGTGGACCTGAGACGGGTCAAGCCTATCATGCCCTGCAGTGGCGCGCCCTCGCTCTGGGCGGCGCCTTCACCATATAGGCCGCAGGGGCGCGAGGCGCCTCACGAACCTGGAGAGCCTGATGAGCTTTGCGATTTACGACGCGTCCGCGCCCGTGTTCACCGCCGCCTTGGCCAATATGCAGGCCTGGCTCGACAAGGCCCTGGCCGAAGGCAAGGACGAGGCGCTTCTGCTGGAGGCGCGACTGGCGCCCGACATGCGGCCCTTCTCGGCCCAGATCCAGATGGCCTCCGACTCGGCCAAGGGCGCCGTCGCCCGGCTGGCCGGGGTCGAGGCGCCGTCGATGGCGGACACCGAAGCCAGCTTCGCCGAGCTGAAGAGCCGCTGTCAGCGCACCATCGACTTCATCCGCAGCGTCGATGCGTCGGCCTTCGAAGGCGCCGATGAGCGGGAGGTCGTGCTGAAATTTCCCAATGGCGCGGGGTATCGGTTCAACGGACGCGACTATCTGACCGGCTTCGCCCTGCCGAACTTCTTCTTCCACGTCACCACGGCCTACGCGCTTCTTCGCGCGCAGGGCGTCGGCCTCGGCAAGACCGACTTCCTGCAACACCTCGGGCCGCCGAACATCGTCGCGGCCCCCTAGCCCGAGCCGGTGCGGAGCGCCGAATCGAGAGGCGCAACTCACAACATGCTGACCGGCGAGCTATCTGGAGTTACGACGGCCGTCGGTCGGCGATGCTATACGAGCCGCCCAAATATCATCTCCGCTGCTGGGCAGCCCGTCGGCCCCGGCCGTGCGGGATGTTCGCTGGGCGGGGGGCCAACGAGGGAAGCAGGCTGTTGGCGGTCAGGCTTTTCATCTTGGGCGACGTGCGGCTGCACCGCGACGGATTGGCGGCCCAGCTGCAGGGGGTCCAGTCCCTGCAGGTGGTCGGGGCCGGCACGCTGAACGACGCCTTGCGGAGCTTGCCGGCGACGCCCGCCGACGTCGCGCTGCTCGACACGGTTCAGCTCGAAGTCGCCACAGTGGTCGCCGAATTGCGGCGGGTGCTGCGGCGGCTGCGGATCATCGCCCTGGGCATACGCGAAGTCGAAAGCGAGGTTCTCGCCTGCGCGGCCGCAGGAATCGACGGCTTCATACCGATGGACGCGGCGATCAGCGACGTGGTGACGGTCGTCGAAAGCGCGATGCGCAACGAACTGGTGGTCTCACCCAAGGTCGCCGCCTCGCTATATCACTCGATCGGCTCGCTGAGCAGCGAGGGCGAGGTTCCGCTGACCCAACGTGAACTGCAGGTGGTCGAGCTGATGAATCGGGGCCTCTCCAACAAGGAGATCTCCAGCCGTCTGCGTATCGAACCCTGCACCGCCAAGAACCACGTGCAGAACATCATGCAAAAGCTTGGCGTCCACCGCCGCGGCGAGGCCGTCGCGAAGCTGCGGGGCTCGATTGGGCAGCGGTTCGGCAGGCAGCGCCGGGCGGTCTAGCATATTGACGCAGGTGCGCCTCGCCGGCGCATTTTTCATTGAACCCCCGCCCAACGGCCGAGATGCTGCGGTGCAACTTGGTGCGTGGGCGGACGGGAAAATGCAGACACTGAATGACGCGGTGGACGGCTCCATGCCGATCGTTATGGCCGCCCAAGCGACGGCCGCCGAGGACGCCGGGTTCACGGTCAGCGACCTGGCCTTGTTGGAGGCCGCCTACCGCAGCGGTGTCGCCGAGCGCGGCTGGGGACCGGCGCAGTTCGCCGCCAACGACTTCTCGCGCTATCTGGCGGTCTGGGAGAGGCCGCCGGTCGATCGCGAACCGCCGATGCTGGCGATCATCCGCTTCGACGACACCGGCACCTACGCCCTCTTGACCCAGGGCAGGATCGTCGCCAGCGGCCGGTCGTTGCAAGCGATCCTGCCGGCGCTGCTGGTCGCGGACTCGCCGGAGCGTCGCGCCGCCTGAAGGGGCCGGCCTCTCTCAGATGAGACCGGCGGCCCTCAGCTGCATCAGCGCCGACGCCCCGCCGGCGTAGGCCTGCGGCGGCGTCACGCCGGTCGCCGTCCGTCGGTCGCCATAGCCTTCGGTTCCCGGGACGACGGCTGCGAAATCCTGCGCCGCCTTCGACCAGTGGTCGATCTCGGGGGCTCCGAGGCCGGGCACGCGCTCCAGATCCGGCAATCCGGCGCCGACCCGGGCGGGATCGAACACCGGCGGCGCCGCAGAAGCGGCGACGAGCTCAAAGAGCGCCCGGACCCGCTGTTCGCCGCGGGTCCTGTAGGCGCCCCGGAACAGCGGATGTCGCGCCAGCACCACGGTGGCAAAGCCGGCGACATGCGCCGCGGCTATGGCCGTGCCGTCGCGCGCCGCAAGGCCGCCGCCCGGAACGCTGGAGATCACCGCCACGCCCGGCGCGCATACCCCGATCTGCGGGCCGACGCCGCTGAAGTTGGTGGCGAACAGTCCTGCCGGCCCGATCAGCTCCGGGAGCGCCGTCCAGCCGTGGTGGGTCTCGGCGGGAAATTCGCCGAGCCTGCCGATCGCCGAAACGCTCAGCACCCCGGGCGTCATGGCCGGGAACCACACCGGCCCCCCGTCGTCGCCGGCGGCGGCCACGCAGGCGACCCCGGAGGCCCTGGCTTCGGCGAGCTTGCGGGCCACGAGCTCCGACACCTGGTCGCTGCCGACGCCGAGACAGACGATGTCGATCTGGCGCTCGATGCATTGGTCCAGGGCTTCGAGCAGGTCGCTGAAATGGCCGCCGGGCGACAGCTTGAACACATGGAGCTCGGCGCCGGGGACGATCCCCGAGACGCTGGGCGGCGAGCCGGCGGCGGCGGCGATGAGTCCGGCGCAGTGCGTGCCCTGGCCGATCTCGTCGCGCATCCAGCCATCCGGGCCTTCACGGCGGCTGAGGTCGACGCCTCGGGTGATGTGGCGCAGCAACGGATGGCTGGTGTCGCAGCCGGAATCGATCAGGGCGATCTTCACCCCGGCGCCGACAGGACCCGCGCTCGCGCCGTTGGCCAGGCCGTCGAGACCCATCAGCTTGCGGCCCCAGTCCCGCGCCTGGGCGGCGCGCTCGTCCTCGGCCGGCCGCGCGCCCGCAGGAGCCAGGGGGTTGAGCCGGATCACATTGGCTTCGGAGGAGGCCAGCGTGGGCCGATGCACGAAGTGTTCCCAGTGATCTGCCGCGGGCTGCACATAGAGGGCGCGAAGGTCCTCCAGATCGGCCTCGGCGTCCAAGATCGCGACCTTGGCGACGCCCGAGCCGTCGGTGATCGCCTGGGCGCTGAAGCGCCGCCCGAAGATGGTGATCCCGGCGCCGGCGAGCGGCTGATCCCCGCGGCCGAGAACCCGGAAGCTGATCTCCTGGCGCAGGCGGGGCGCCGGCGTGACGCGGCTGGACCACGGGGCTGCGAAGGGAATCGGCAAGGTGGCCTGTCCGACCCCGAGCCAGGCGTCCTGTTCGACGATCACCTGGGCCTGGGCGCTCTGCCGCAGAGCTTCGGCGCGCTGCTCGTCCATCCGCACGACGATGATCTCCTGCGCGGACTGGGCGGTCGCGCCGATCGCCTTGAAGCCCTTTGGGCGCAGGCGGCGAACGATCTCGACATCCTCCATCTGCGCCAAGGCCTCGTCCAGCGCGCCCGTCCGGGGCGCGGCGAAGCCGGGCTGCGCGCGCAGGGCGATCAGATACCGTCGCACATGGCCGCCGGACGGCGCACGATCGCTTGCGGACGGGGCCCCGGCCTGGCTCGCGCCCGCCTGTTCCGGGTCCGGCTGGGCTGAGCCTGACGCTGGCTCGCCGGCCGCCGGCGCCGTCCGCCGTGGATTTTGCGCGGGATTCGGCGCGCCGGCCGTCGCTGCTCCGTTCTCGCCGTTCTTTTGCTCAGCCATGACCGCTCTCTCGAGGCTTGCCTCCGAACCGTCCGGGTGGACGGTTCGGAGGCTGGGTTCGGATCCTTAAGGACGACTAGCGGGGCGCTAGGCGTTCATTCCGTAGCGGAACTGGCCCGGTTGCTGCTGCTGAGCGGCGAGGACCTGGGCAAGCTGCTGGAGGGCTTGCTGCTGCTGCTGTTGCGGTTGCTGGCCTGGGTTGAAGGGGTTCTGCATGCCCCAGCTGTTGAACTGGCCGAGGCCCTGGCCGGTCTGCCCAAAGGCGCCGACCTGTCCTTGCAGGCCGACCGCCTGCTGAGCCTGGCTGTGGATCGCCTGCTGCAGGGTCTGCAGCGCCTGGGCGCACTGGATCGCCTGCACGGCGTGTCTGGCCACGATCTGCTGGGCGAGTTGCACCGCCGCTAGCGTCTGATGGATCTGCTGGTGCTGCTGCTGCTGCTGCTGCTGTTACGGCCACATCTGCGATCCGATGCCCTGGGCTCCGATGCCCTGTCCGAGCTGCGGCGTCTGCAACAGCGACGCGAGACCGCCGGCTCCGATCATCGGATTGCCGACGCCCTGGCCAAACAGGCCTTGGCCGCCGCCCGCCTGCGGATTGAATAGTTGCGAGAGATAGGAGTCGTAGTTCCCGTTCATCTGAAGGTCCGCCATGTCGACTCTCCGTTGTTGCCGTTGGCCCCCCCTGCCGCAATGTCGGGTTCACGCCATTGCGACGGCGCGACGTTAGTCCTGGCCCGGTGGAGGGCATAGTCGCCAAACTGCCCAGGACCGGGTCAGGTCGGGCGCAGCCCGCGGCTGGTCCAAACGGCTCAGACCGGGCGATAAGCCCCTCATCCTCGACGACTTTCCGCGACGTCCTCGCAAGGCCGGTCCGGGCAGGCGTCGGTCATGGTCAGGCGGCCGGCTATTCGCCAACCGCTTGGCGTCAGCGACGCCTGCGAGATTGACATCGCGCCTCGGCCGCGCCATGTCCCCCGGCATGATCCGCTCCGCCGGCCAATATTCGTTTTGGTATTTCGGCTATCCGACGCCCCTGGCGCCGGCAGTGGATCGTTCGGCCTAAGCGAAAGCTCTCCGCCGACATCCAGCAGCCGCCAGGGACTGGCGGCTTTTTTCATGGCCGCATCCCAAAAGAACCTCCGCCGAACCCCACGGGAACCGCCATGCCTTCCAAGACCGACGACCTCCGTATCGACCACCTCGAGGCGCTATCGCCGCCGGCCCAGGTGATCGGCGAACAGCCCGCCACCTCGCTCGTCGAGGAGACGGTGGCCGGCGCGCGCCGGGCGATCCAGCAGATCCTGCACGAGGGCGGCGAGCGGCTTTTGGTGATCGTCGGGCCCTGCTCGATCCACGACCCCGAGGCGGCGATGGACTATGCGCGCAGGCTGGCCGATCAGCGCCGCCGCCACGCCGGCGAACTGGAAATCCTGATGCGGGTCTATTTCGAGAAGCCGCGCACGACGGTCGGCTGGAAGGGGCTGATCAACGATCCCGGCCTCGACGGCAGCTTCCGCATCGACGAGGGCCTGCGGCTGGCGCGCCGGCTGCTGCTGCAGATCAACGCGCTGGACCTGCCGGCGGCCTGCGAATTCCTCGACCTGATCACCCCGCAGTATCTGGCCGACCTGGTGGCCTGGGGGGCGATCGGCGCGCGCACGACGGAGAGCCAGATCCATCGCGAGATGGCCTCGGGCCTGTCGTGCCCGGTGGGCTTCAAGAACGGCACCAACGGCGACGTGAAGATCGCCGTCGACGCGGTGTTGGCGGCCGCCCATCCGCACCACTTCCTGGCGGTGGACAAGCAGGGCAGGGCGGCGATCGCCTCCACCCTTGGCAACGCCGATGGCCATGTGGTGCTGCGCGGGGGCGCCAGGCCGAACTATGACGCCGACGGCATCGCAGCAGCGGCGGCCGAGCTCGCCAAGGCCGGCCTGCCGACGCGGCTGGTGGTCGACGCCAGCCACGCCAACAGCGGCAAGAATCCGGCCAACCAGCCGAAGGTGGTCGCCGATCTCGCCGCCCAGCTGGCCGCCGGGGCGCCGCACCTGATGGGCGTGATGATCGAGAGCCACCTGGTGGCGGGCCGGCAGGACCTGGTCGCCGGCCGGTCGCTGACCTACGGCCAGTCGATCACCGACGGCTGCGTCGGCTGGGAGACCACCGAGACCCTGCTGGACCAGCTCGCCGAGGCGGTGCGCACGCGTCGGGCGACGCCGCGGATCGCAGCGCCGGCTGGGTCAGGCGGCTGAGCTGTTGGTCCAGGCGGCGATCTCGCCGAGCACCTTGTCGAGGCCCTGGTTGTAGGCCGCGACGATCGCGCTGACGCGGTTGCGCCCGGCCGGGATGCGCGCCTCGAACATCTGCTCGGCGACCGCCGCCTGGCCCTGCGGGCGCGTCAGCACCGCGCGGATGCGGATCACGACGACGGGATCCTGCCCCTCGCCGTAGCGGGTCTCGAAGTTGCGCACGTCGAGGCGCAGGGCGAGGTCGGCGCGCGCCGGCTCGCCGCGCGCCACCAGCCGCACGCGGCCCGGCGCGGCGTCGAAGGCCTGGGCCACGGCCTCGTCGAACAGCACCGCCGCCGGCGCCGCCCAGCGGGTCTCGGCCAGGTAGGCGATGCGCTCGCCGGTCACCGTCAGGATCCGGTCGCCGGCCGCTTCCGTCTGGAAGGCGCCGCCGGCGCGGAAGACGCCGATCGCATCGGGCCTGGGCGGGAGCGGGGCGGCCGTGACGGGAACGCCGAACCGATAGAGCTGCGAGGGCTTGGCCTTCGGCAACAGCGAGATGCAGCCGCTGAGGCTGATCGCCAGCAGGCTGGCGGCGGCGATCCTGAGGCTCGGGCGCAGGAACCCCGAAGCGGGGGCGGGGGCGGGGGCGGCTTGGCGTCTCATGGCTTGACCTTCATTTCCTCGCCGGCGGTCTTGCCGAGCGCGCTCGACGGACTGGCCTGCACCTCGTTCAGCAGGCGTTGCAGCGATTGGGCGGTGCTCTGCAGCTCGATCACCGCCTGGGTGATCTGCGGCAGGCCGTTGTTGGCGAAGTCCGAGGTCGGCCCCTGCAGCTTGGTGATCATCGCGTGGGCCTCGGCGGCGGTGGACCGGGCCTCCTCGGCGGCGTCGGCGACGTTCTTCATCGTCCGCCGACCGTCGCCGTTCAGCATGTCGTCGGCGCTGGCGGCCAGCTTGGTGATCTGCTGGGAGGTGGCGTCGATGTCCTGCAGCGCCTTCTGGGCGTCGCCGATGATCGCCTTGCGCTGGCGCAGCTCGGCGGTGAGCGCCTCGCCGTTGGCGACGGCGAGGGTGAAGTTGTTGATGTTGCGGTCGGAGAGCACCCGGTTGACCCGGTCCAGCGCCTCGATCGTGCGGCTCAGCACCGTGCCGCCGCCTTCCAGCAGGTCGGCCAGCGCGCTGCGCTGGCTGCGGAGCACCGGGATCTCGTCCTTCGGCACGGTGTTCTTGAGCAGCGGCTTGTTCGGGGCGCCGGCGGTGATCTGGATGTAGTTGACGCCGGTGATGCCCTGCGGCTCCAGGGTGGCGTAGGAATCCGTCCGGATCGGCACGTCGGAGGTCACCCGCGCGCGGGCGATGACCCGCGCGGGATTGGTCCGGTCGAGCGCGATCTTGGTCACCTCGCCGACCTTGATGCCGTTGAAATGCACCTCGCCGCCCTGGCTCAGCCCGCGCACCGGACCCTGGAACAGGATGTCGTAGGTGTCGTAGTCGCGGGTGAGCTGCAGCCGGGCGAGCCAGACCACGAAGATCACCATCCCGACGAAGAGGATCAGTGAAGACGCGCCCACCAGGGCGTAGTTGGCGTTCTTTTCCATCAGGCTTTCGTCCTCGCCGCGTTGGCTGCGCGGCCGCGGGGTCCCAGGAAGTATTCGCGGATCCACGGGTGGTCCGATGTCTCGAGTTCGCGAACCGGGGCGATGGCGACGACCCTGGTGTCGGCGATCACGGCGACGCGGTCGGTGATCTCGTAGAGCGTGTCGAGGTCGTGGGTGATCATGAAAACCGTCAGGTCGAGGCTCTCGGAAAGATCCCGCAGCAGCTCGTCGAAGGCCGCAGCCCCGATCGGATCGAGGCCGGCGGTGGGCTCGTCGAGGAACAGCAGTTCGGGGTCGAGCGCCAGGGCGCGGGCCAGGCCCGCCCGCTTGCGCATCCCCCCGGAGAGCTCGGCGGGCTTCAGGGCGCCGGCGTCGGGGCGCAGGCCGACGAGGGCGATCTTCAGGTCGGCCAGCTCGTAGACCTGCTTCTTCGGCAGCCGCGTGTGCTCGAACATCGGCGCGGCGACGTTCTCGCGCACGGTCAGGTTGGAGAACAGGGCGCCCTGCTGGAAGAGCACCCCCCAACTGCGGTTGATGGCGCTCCAGCGCCGCCGCGTGGCGTGCTCGAGGTCCTGGCCGAAGATCCGCACGGATCCGGCCTGCGGGCGCCTGAGGCCGATGATGGTGTTGAGCAGCACCGACTTGCCCGCGCCCGAGCCGCCGACCACCCCCATCACCTCGCCGCGCTCGACGGTGAGGTCCAGATGGTCGTGCACGACGTGGTCGCCGAAGGCGCTGACCAGTCCGCGAACCTCGATGGCCGGACCGTCGCCGTCCCGCAGCTCGGCGTCAGCCTGGGCGTCCTCGTCCACCGGGCCACTCAAATGTTGAGCTCCATGTACATCAGGGCGAAGGCGGCATCGATCAGGATGATCGCGAAGATGGCGTGAACCACGGCGGCGGTGACGCGGCGGCCGAGCGATTCGACGTCGCCGCCGACCTCCAGGCCCTGGCGGCAGCCGATGCCGGCGATCACCGCGGCCATCACCGGCGCCTTGGACAGCGCCACCCAGAAGTGGACGATGCCGACGTTGTCGACGATCCGCTGGAAGAAGAAGGCCGGGCCCAGGCCCAGCACCGTCCAGGTGACCATCAGCCCGCCGAACAGCCCGGCCACCGTGGCGACGAAGGTCAGCAGCGGCATGGTCAGCAGCAGGGCGGCGAAGCGCGGGAAGACCAGCGCCTCGTAGGGATCGACGCCCAGCACCTGCATGGCGTCGATCTCCTGCTGCATCTTCATGGAGCCGATTTCCGCGGCGAAGGACGAGGCCGAACGGCCGGCGAGCAGCACGGCGGTTATGATGATGTTGAACTCGCGCGTCACGGCGATGCCGATCAGCTCGACGGCGAACACCTCCGCGCCGAACTGGCGCAGCATGTTGGCGCCCAGCAGGCCGACCACGGCGCCGATGAAGAACGAGGTGGTGGCGACGATCGGAATGGCGTCGAAGCCCGCCCGCTCCATCAGCGAGACCAGGGCGGGGAGGCGGATGCGGCGCGGATTGAGCGCGGCGCGGACCACCACCACCAGCAGGTGGCCGAGGAACACCATGGTCTCGACCGCCTCGGCGGTCATGTCCACCACGCCCTTGCCGACCCGGATGGTCAGCTCGTGCAGGCTGTGCGGCTGGCGCTGCGTCGGCGCCTCGACCGTCCGGGCCGCGCTGACCAACTGCAGCAGCCGCAGGTTCTCGGGCCGGCCGCGGACCTTGGCGAGGTCGAAGCCTTCGCCCAGGGCGCCGAGGATGGCGTAGGCGCCGGCGGTGTCCAGCCGGTGCACCCGGCTGAGATCGAGCGACAGGTCGGCGGGCGCGGTCTTCGTCGCGTCCGCCAGGTCGAGGTCGGCGCCGTCCATGCGGGTGGCGGTCCAGTCCCCGCTGAGTGACAGTTGGGGGCCGTTCGCCGAGGTGCTGAGACTGAAGGCGGCGGGGCTGTCCATCAGCGAGCAGGTACTCCGTGGGCGCGCCGCACGACCGACGTCCCGTCGCGCCAGCATGCAAGGCGCAGGTTAGCAAGCCGGCCGCAAGCGGCGAACGCCCTACGGTCGAGGTTGTTCCGCGCCGGCGGCTCACCCGAACGGCGCGGCATCGTGTCACGATCTTGCACAGGACGACCTTGCGGCCAAGTTGGGCCACCTTTTGGCCAGAGTCGCGCCGGATGCATGCCCCCCGTAGGGCGTCACGCAGGACGCCCGCGGACAAGGGTGGAGAGTAGCTTTGAGCCGCCAGATCGAACTCGCCGGCAAATCCGGCGCCCGTTATCGCTATACGCCGCTGGAAGAGGATCGCTTCGTCCCACCGGCCGGGGCCAACTTCGTGATCGCCGAGCTGACGCCGGAGGGTCCGAGTATCGTCTATGCGGGCGAGACCGACAATCTGGCCAATCAAGCCTGGCGCGAGGCGCTGAACGAGGCGCGCAAGACCTATGCCAAGGCCAAGGTGCTGACCCGGCTGAACGTCACCCGCGCGGTTCGTGAGGCAGAGCGCGCCGACCTGGTGGAGCAGTATCAGCCGCCGATGAACCAGGGCCCTCTGAACTGACGGCCTCGGCGGGCCGCTCGCGGCAGGCGTCGCCGGTGGAGCGCGCCTGCGTCTGATCTGGCCTGCCCATCGCGCTGCTAAGGGGCGCCGGACGCGGGCGGTTCCGCTGCGCGGCGCGCCCTTGCAGTCCGGCGAGGA
>Ga0105248_10002623_pt1 | contig 19989 bp, 11 predicted proteins | sample KBSS34metaG_FD_81524 | JGI IMG/M metagenome (GOLD analysis project Ga0105248, IMG submission 81524) | Switchgrass rhizosphere microbial communities from Kellogg Biological Station, Michigan, USA - KBS S3-4 metaG | ecosystem: Host-associated > Plants > Roots > Rhizosphere > Soil | place...
AAACTATCCTAATATTTTGAAATCGCAGGCCCAGATGCGCGCCTCCCGTGAAAACGTGACAGTGCAAAAACTGAACGAATATCTGCCGGACTCGCTCTTGCAATATCAGGAAATCATGGCCAGCCACAACAAACTGAGCCAGATTTTTTACGGTAGTCCGGTCTTCCCCGCTGTTGCCGGTCCGGGCTACAACAACGTCAACATGCAACCGATTTTTTTCTCATCGGGCGGATTCAGTCTGGACTGGGCACCCCTGGATTTTGGCCTGCACAAAGCTCGTATTAATATGGCCAAAGACCAGTATCTGCAGGCCCAGTCTCAGTATGCCACCACCCAACTAGATGTCTGTTTGGCCGCCGCTAATGCCTTTCTTGATTGTGTCGTTGCCGTGGAGCAGTTGAAAGCGGCCAATGAAAATCAAGCGTCATTTCTGCAGTTTTCACAGATTGTCCATGCCCAGGTGAATTCATCCCTCAAGCCGGGTGCCGACGCTTCACTAGCCGACGCGCAACTGGCCAACTCGCGCAACGACGTCATCCGCGCCAATCTTGCCTATGAGTTGGCCCTGGCTAATCTGGCCAATACGCTCGGTCTGGGCGGCAAGTCCCTGCAAATTGATGCCACCGGCATTGCCACCACCGCCGAACCGGCGGATGTGCAAAGAGAGGTTCCCTTCTTTGAGCGCGTGCCTATTTTGCTCACGGCGCGCGCGGCGCTCAATACATCAAAGGCGCAAAAGCGTGTCCTGGACAAAGAATACTTTCCGGTCTTTCACTTTCTTGGTGGCGTCAATATGCGCGGTGCAGGGCTTGATGTAAAAGGTCGTCCCAGTGGTCAGGACGTCAACGGTCTTTTTCCCCTGGTGCCCAATTACCAGGTGGCCATGATCGTCAACTGGAATTTTCTCGATATCTACCGCCTGCGGGCCGAGAAAAAAGTGCAGATGCAACGTATCGAGCAACAAAATCAAGATTTTAATTTAGTCCTGCAGAATCTCAAAACGCAGGATGTGCAATCGCGTGCCAGGGTGAAAGCGGCGCTGGCTCTGGCTGAAAACATGCCGGTCCAGGTGAAGGCGGCGTACATGGCGGCCAGTCAGGCCGAAGCCAGGTACAAAACCGGTCTCGGCTCTGTTGCCCAGGTGGCCGAAGCTAATCAGGTGCTGGCCCAGTCTCGCGCCCAGGAAGCTATAGCCCGGGTGGGTGTGTGGCGTGCACTGTTGGCGGTGGCGGCTGTGCACGGCGATATCAAACCTTTCTTAGCGGAAGCCGACCGCGTACAGAGGGGGCTCTAGTATGTGGCTGATCCGCCTGGCAATGACCAGACCAATTACGATCATGGTGCTGATTCTGGCCACTGTGCTTATGTCCGGTCTGGCTATCCTGCGCATGAAAGTAGATATTTTTCCTGAAATCAAGGTGCCTCGCGTCACTGTAGTACAGCCCTACGGCGGCATGGATCCGGCGCAGATGGAAGGCTATATGGTGACCTTCTACGAGCAGCATTTCTTTTATATAAGCGGTGTCGAGCATGTTGAGTCGCGCACCATACAAGGCGCGTCGGTTATGGATATTTATTTTCAACCAGGCAGTGATATGGCCGACGCTATGGCTCAGGTTGTGGCGCAAGTAGAGCGTTCGCGCGCGTATATGCCAAAAGGCACGGTCACCCCGTTTATTTTGCGCTATGACGTGGGCTCCGTGCCGGTGGGCTTTCTTGTTTTTTCTAGCGAGACCAGAAATCTGGGTGAAGTGCAAGACCTGGTTTATTCCAGAATACGTCCTATCGTTTCAACGACGCCCGGTGTTTCCACTCCACCGCCTTTTGGCGGCAACCAGCGCTCGATTGTCATCTCGGTCGACTCAAATAAACTCTCGCAGTATCACCTGTCGAGCGATGACGTTGTCGAGGCCATCAACTCGGGTAATGTAATCATGCCCTCGGGGGTGGTGCGCACTGGCGACTTGCAGCGTATATCAACGGTCAATTCGGTTGTTGGTAATGTCCAGGACCTTGGTGACATTCCTCTTAATAGTGGCGCAGGGGCGGCGGTTTATCTCAAGGATATAGCCACTATTAAGGACGACACCGACATTTTGACCGGTTACGCCCTGGTTAACGGCAGACGTACTGTTTATATGGCCATATCCAAGCAGGCCAGCGCTTCCACAATGTCTGTAGTGAACGGCATTAAGGACAATCTCAAATATATGCAGTCTCAGGTGCCCGAAGACGTGCACGTTTCTTTTGATTTTGATCAGTCAGTCTATGTCACCGAGGCTTTGCGCGGTCTGCTTACAGAAGGCGCTCTGGGAGCGATTCTTACCGGTGCTGTTGTGCTGCTATTTCTGCGTGAATTTCGGTCTTCTCTTATAGTCGTCCTCAACATTCCTTTTGCGCTGCTGGCGTCGGTGGTCGGTCTCTGGCTTTGTGGTCAGACGATAAATATTATGACCCTGAGCGGCTTGTCTCTGGCTGTGGGCATACTTGTCGACGAGGCGACAGTGACGATTGAAAACATTCACAGTCATCTTTCGCGTGGTGTTTCAACGCACCTGGCTATTTTTGAAGCTTCTCGCGAAGTTGTCATCCCGCGGCTTCTGGCCATGCTTTCTGTAGTTTCTGTTTTTACGCCGTCGTTTTTTATGGTTGGCCCCAGTCAGTCATTGTTTGTGCCGCTGTCTCTGGCGGTCGGCCTGGCCATGCTTGCTTCGTATGTTCTGTCCGGTACTTTTGTGCCGGTCATGTGTGCCTGGCTGGTGCATTCGCATAAAGTCCATGAAGAAGGCGCCGGCTTTATCGGAGCACTACGGAGGCGCTATCAGCGCCTGCTCATACGTCTCATGGCCTTGCGCTGGGTTGTAATCGCTTTGTTTGTCGTTGTGGCGTCAAGCAGTGTTTTTCTTTATCCCATGCTTGGCCGCGAAATCTTTCCCACAGGCAATCCTAGAAGCTTCCAACTGCGGCTGAAGATGCCTGTCGGTACTCGATTTGAAAAAACAGAAGTGGCGGCAAAAGAGGTCCTTAATATCATCGGCGAGGAAGCCGGGCGCGATAATGTCGCCGCCACAGTGGGCTATGTCGGCACTCAGCCGCCTAGTTATGCCGTGTCCAACTTGTATATGTGGACCGGCGGCCCACAAGAAGCTGTGCTTTTAGTCGAGTATAAAGAAACCGCCGGCATTAAAATCAAGGCCATGCAAGAGACTTTGCGTAAGCGTATTGCCCACGACCTGCCGGATTTGTCCCTGACTTTTGAAGCCGGCGACATAATCAACAAAGTCATGAATTTCGGCGCCTCTACTCCAATACGTGTGGATGTGAGCGGACCTAATTTTGAGCGCGACAAAACCTATGCTAAGAAATTATGGACCGAATTGGCGAAGCTGGATTGTCTGCGCGATGTATGCATCGTCCAGCCGCTCGATTATCCTACAGTCGATATAAAAATTGACCGGGTGCGTGCGGGTCAGTTGGGCGTTACCGTCAGCGATGTGGGCCGGGCTCTCGTTTCTTCGACGTATTCCAGTCGCTTTGTCTCACCGATTTTTTGGCGTGATCCAAAGTCCGGCATGGCCTACCAAGTACAGATGCAGGTGCCTCAAGAAGAAGTGCATTCGCTTGCGACCGTCGGTCAGATACCGGTCAAGACCGGCGGCTATTCCGGACCTTTTGTACGAGACGTAGCCAATATCAGCTTCGGCACCATGCCTGGTGAATTCGACCATTACAATATGCAGCGAACAATTTGTATATCAGCCAATCTTGCCGGCGATAATCTCGGCGGTGCGGCGGCCCGGGTGCAGGATGTGATTGACGGCCTGGGTGAAAAACCGCGTGGTCTCAAGGTCAGTGTGCGCGGCCAGGTGCCGACGATGAAAGAGACATTTTTTGCTCTGGGTCTGGGTGTAGTTTTTGCAGTGGTTGCCATAACTCTGATGCTGGTGGCATTTTTCCAATCGGTGCGTTTGGCTCTGATTATCGTCTCGGTAGTGCCGGCCATTTTGGCAGGTGCCGTCTGGGCCTTGGCTTGCACTAATACGACCATCAATGTGCAGTCATTTATGGGAGCTATTATGGCTACCGGTGTAGGTGTGGCAAATTCTATTTTGGTGGTGGTTTTTGCCGAAGAAAAGCGTATGAGTGGCGTTTCTTCCAAAACCGCTGCCCTGGCCGGTGCAGCCGCCAGATTGCGGCCTGTTCTTATGACCAGTATCGCCATGATAGCGGGCATGGTGCCCATGGCACTGGGCTTGGGCGAAGGCGGTGACCGCACTGCTCCCCTGGGGCGCTCCGTGATTGGCGGATTGTTTGTTTCCACATGCGCCGTCTTGCTAGTGCTGCCTCAAATTTATGCCATCGTGCAAAGACGCAGCTCCCGCGCCGGGGTGTCCATCATGCCGGGAGCAAGTACTAACACAGATTTACATCAGGAACATTAGGGGAGTAATTGCAGTGGCAGCTCGACTGAACCAAACTTTTCAAGCTCTGGCGGCTATTGTGGTCATCGGTCTTCTGACTGCTTGTGGCACTAAGAGCAGTACTGACAGTGGCAGCGATGGTGCCAAGCATGATGGCAAACATGAGGCTAAAGAGAACGGCGGAGGTGAGCTCTCTTCAGCGCATGGTGCTGTGGAGGTACCCGTGGTAAAAGTGCAACTGTTGAAATTAAATCGAAAGTTAGACCTGCCGGGTGAATTGCAGGCCTTTCAAAACGTACCCATGCACGCCAAAGTTGAAGGCTTTGTTTCATCGATTGTTGTTGACCGAGGTTCGCTGGTAAAGCGCGGACAGGTGCTGATGACGATAGCTTGTCCGGAGCTGAAAGAAAAGGAAGAGGAGGCACAGGCCAAAGTCGCAAGCGCCACTTCGGCCCAACGCCAGAGCGAAGAAAATTTGCAGAGTCAGCGCAGCAAGCTGGTAGAAGCCAATGCTAAGTTGGATTCGGACAGCCTCACTCTGACCCGCTTGCAACAAGCCGCTCAGACTCCCGGTGCCGTCGCTCAAAACGATATCGATATGCAAAACAAAACGGTCGAGGGCGACCGGGCCAGAGTCGAATCGTTAAAAGCGGAGGTGCGTGCCGCTCAGGCTCTGGTGGTTTCGCAAAAAGACAATATCGTTGCCGCCAATAATGTCGTGGAAGCGCTAGGCGCCATGCGCACCTATTTGACTATACGTGCACCTTTTGACGGTGTTGTCACTGAGCGCAACGTGCATCAGGGCAGTATTGTTGCCGTCGATTCTTCGCGTTCCTCGCAACCGCTTGTGCGCGTGCAACAAAAAGATGTTTTGCGTTTGGTTGTTGCCGTGCCCGAAGAGTGTGTGGCAGGGCTGAAGGAAGGAGCCACAATCGCATTCAGTGTGCCTGCTTTTTTGGGCAAGATATTTTATGGTTCTGTCGCACGCTTGGGCTTTGCGCTTGATAGTAAAACCCGCACCATGCCGGTCGAGCTTAATGTTGAAAACAAGAGCGGTGATCTCGAACCGGGGATGTTTGCCACGGTACACTGGCTGAATAATCGACCTTACGAAACAATGTTTGTGCCCAGCCCCGCCGTGGCAACGACTTTGAAGGGCACATTTGTAGTGCTTGTCGCTGGCGGTAAAACCCGGCAGGTGACTGTTCAGAAAGGGCAGTCTATGGATGATAAAGTAGAAATTGTCGGTGATATAAAGCCCGGTGATACGATCGCACTGAAGGGCACTGATGAGTATAAAAACGGTACTGTGGTCAATGCCAAGCCAGCATCTGCAGAGGATCTGGAAAAAGCTATGAAACAATCGGGCGGAGGTGGAGAATAATGCGCTGTTACAATTCATCTGTGCCATCTCGTCGCAGCCTCATTTTGATTTCACTATTGCTTTTTCTAATTGTGTCTGCCTTACAGTCACAGGCCTCCCTGGCTCAGAGCGTCAGTCCCCGCACCGTAGGTGATGGCACCGCGTTTTTGTTCAGCCCCGGTCGGTCGGAGAGTTATGGCATCTACAGTGGAGATATCGGCGGCGGAGACATCGGCTCGCAGCTATACAGTCGTCCAAATCGCATGGGGCAATCGACTGGAATCGGATCGTCTACATTGCAGACTACGTCAGCCACAAGCCAGAGCACTCCGTTTCAAGTTGACGATCAAAGTGTCAGGGCGAGTCAAACTACGTTATCGCGAGCAAATATTTCTGGCCGCTTCGATAACACTATAAGTCCTGCCTTAAATGGCTATACCGTCAGCCCTAGTAGTGGGCTCAACACAATAAGAGATGCTTCGCCGTTGTCGTCAATCTACGCTCCTGGTGGTTCTGCAGCCATGGGTGCAAGTGGGAGCACTGGTCTTTTTCAAGACTTGAATGCTGTACCTCTCTTTTCTAAACGGTCGCATTCTATTTTGCCTATGAGTGGCGCCGGCAGCGAAACATTCTTCAAAAAAGTTGATCCGCAATTTTGAAAAATTTGATGGCGTTTGACGAGTCGTCAGAGTCCGCATTTGCCGGATGAAATCACCGAATTTGTAACAAAGGAAAATGTTGCGGATAAATGGCGAGGTCCCGGTGTAGTCGAGGACCTTTTTGGCGGCAAAAACTGAGCCCGAGAAAATGTTTTCTAGTGGTTTTGTATTCTCACCATCAGTTCTTTTTCAATGATTGGTTTGACAATATAGTCATCGGCCCCAGCTCGATAGGCCTGATCTCGCGACACGAAAGCAGCGTCCGGTAAAATAACGACTATTTTCAGTCTGGCCCAAAGTGAATTGCAGCGTATCATACGGCTCAGGTCGTTTCCATTAATGTTGGGAAGCTCGGCATCGATCAAGATGACGTCAGGGTTAAATGTATTCAGCATGGGAAATACATCGACCGCGCTTTGAGCAAATTGAACATCCAAGTTTGAGGTCTCGGACAGGCTACCGCTGATTTCTTGTAAAAGCTGATCGGAGGAGGTGACTATGAGAATTTTGTGAGCGTCCGTCGGTGCGGTGAAATCCTCATATGATTCGATATCGCTAGATTCACTTGCTTCATCCGGCGTGAAGTTGGATGAGGGTGCTGTACGTGCGGCAACTGCTGCAACTGCATTTTCCAGACTCTCTATCAGCTCCAGTATCGCATTCTGAGTGTAAGAGTCGTCGCTGTTTTTTTTCTCGCTGCCTGTACTACTATCCAATACTTCCCTGTCAATTGTGTCTTCAAGTAAGCCTGCTATGCGGCTTACATCTTCTAACCCGAATGAACCGGCCGTTCCTCGTATTCTGTGCGCCATGTCTGACGCACTTTGGAAGTGCTCTTGTTGCTGATCGCGCATTCCCTGACTGAAGTCGGCATGGATTATCGCGATCATTGAGGGCAACTCAGCAATGTATTCGATTGATAAGGCAGCAAGCATAGCAAGTGTTGTCGCCGCTTCGTCATCCTGCACAGGTGGTGTCTCGCTGTAGTTCTCATTGACGTATTCAATAGATTCAGGCACTTCAAAATTGGCGGCTGATTCCGTCGCTCTGGTGGCATCTTCAGTACTATCAACTGGTTGTTCTTCGGTTATATCGATCTTGCTAATGCATAGGATTTCTGGAACAGGCAGTAGAGTCTGGATATGTTCTAAAAATTCGTTGGAGTTGATTGGCTTGCGCAAAATAAGATCCACGCCTAGAAGATTTCTCACAGTGGCAAGAGTTTGTTGTGAGTAGGTGGAACCGGAGCAAAAGACTATTGGAAAATTGCAGCCTCTCTGGCGGAGTGATTCAATATAAACTGTCCCATCGGCACCGGGAAGGCGATAGTCGATGATGGCCAGGTCCGGTTTGCAGGACAGCAATGCATCCGCTTCGGCCGGCGATCTCGCTTCCAGCGTTTCATATCCACGCGACGTCAATAGTCGCTTGACCAGTTCTCTGAAGAATGAGTCATCGTCCAGGATCAGTATTTTCCGAATTGGTAGCCTACTTGTGTCTCCTGTTGCGGCAATTGCCACGTCCACATTTATATCTACATCCACGTCCACATCCATATTTTGATAAGTGCAAGTCATGCCATAAAGCCTTCGGCCTATATTGAGGGGGGAGACAGTTTCCTGTTTCCACCATAGCAAGGCAAAGTCAGCCTAACCATCCCCCATTTGGAGGTCTTGAGCAGAATGGCCGGCCATGTAAATCATCCTAACGGAGTATGCCTGTGGGTGATGTGGCACAGCGGCAGTCATGCAATGATTAAATTGTTGACTTGGCAATCTGGTCGTATTAGATCTGCGGGAGGTCAACAGTCCTGCTTTTTCCCGTCGGTCATCGGTTCCGGGAGGGCAAAGACGCGCTAGAGTATAGGTTCTAGGGTGTTGACTGTGGTGGTGGAGTATTGAGATATGTTTGGTGATCATCTGCATGCCCGCCTTGCCGGCGATAGCCGGCTTTCCTTGCCGCATCATCAACTTGAGCAACTGGTCGAATCGCAGAGATATAGAAGTATTGAGCTGATGGGGCACACCGACCAGCTAGCCTTTTATCGAGCCATCGACTGTGAGGATAATAAGGAAGTTGTTCTAAAGCTTTTGATGTGGGAGAAGCCTGGCTCAGCAGCCTTGTCGCGTTTGAAACATCAATACAAGCTGATCGGGGCTGATCATATTCCTGGTCTGGTTAAGATGAGGTCACTGGAGTACAACGGAGCTAATCATATTCTCTGTATGGAAGATGCCGGTCCCTATACTTTGAATGATCTGATCCGATCCGGCCCGGTGGATGTTGATCAGTTTTTGTCTCTTGCAATTAAGATCGTTCAAGCAACAGTTCAGATGCATGGGCATTTCTTATTGCACCGCGATCTCAATCCAGGAAATATTGTTTTGAATGCGGATCTCACAGAACCAACTATTGTGGGTTTTGGCTCTGCGATTAATCTTTCACGTGCCGGTCAGTATCAGGCGGTTTTGGTGAGACCATTAAATCCTGATGGCAATTTGCTCTATATTTCGCCTGAGCGAACCGGTCGTATGAATCGGACCGTTGACTATCGCAGCGATCTATATAGTCTCGGGGTGATTTTTTATTAACTCCTTACCGGGTCTACTCCATTTTTGAATAGTGATCCCCTTGCGCTTCTGCATGCGCATCTATCTATTGAACCGCGGCCGCCTGTGGACGTCAGGCCGCAAATTTACTCATCCGTGTCCGCGATCATAATGAAGCTTTTGTCCAAGGCACCGGAAGAGCGTTACCAGAGTGGGGCGGGTCTTGTGCATGATCTCAAGCAAATAAAGGAGGCTGACGATAAGACAGTAGACCTCGTCCTGGGAGCGCATGATAGACCCAGAGCCCTGGCCCAACACGGTAAACTGTATGGAAGAGAACGCGAGATAAATCAATTGTCTCAAGCGTTTAAAAGTATGATGGATGAGGGCCGCGCTCGACTTGTAATGGTTGGCGGTTATTCAGGGATCGGCAAGACTTCCCTTGTACGCAGTCTCTACGAACCGCTAGTACGAGAAAAAGGTTTTTGTATCGCTGGAAAATTTGATCAATTTCGGCGCGATATTCCATTTGCTACTTTGGTGCAGGCATTTCAAGAATTGGTTCAGTATCTGCTCACCGAGCCGGAGCATAGCATTGTCTACTGGAAGGAAAAGCTTTTGCAGGAAGTTGGCATCGGCTTGTCGCTTATTGCGCGCGTTTTGCCTCAGCTTGAGGTACTTGTAGGTGGTCTGCCTGAGTCTTTGCCCCTGAGTTCCAGTGAAGAGAGCATCCGCTTTAAGATCGCCTTCAAACAATTTATAAAAGTATTTGCCCAGAAATCGCATCCTTTGGTGTTATTTCTCGATGACCTGCAATGGGTCGACTATGACAGTTTGCAGATTATTCACAGTTTGCTGACTGACTCGGAAGATCTCCACTTATTGCTAATTTGCGCGTATCGCGACAACGAAGTGAGTAAATCAGAGTTAGTTCAATCGATATTTTTTCAAAAGGATGATATCAAGGTCCCGCTTGAACATATTGTACTTAAGCCACTTTCGTGCAAGCAGCTTAATTTACTTGTGGCCACGTCACTGAATGCCGACGCTGCAGTAACTATGCCGCTAAGTAAGTTGGTGCATAAAAAAACGCATGGAAATCCGTTCTTTGCAATTCAATTTCTGCAAATGTTGTTTGCAGAAAAAGTGCTCAATTTTGACCTTGAATCAAATAGTTGGTCTTTTGAACTAAGCATTATTGAAGAGCGTGATTACTCCGATAATATTGTCGATCTGGTTCTTAGTCGGTTAATGAAGCTCTCCGCGCCCAGTCGAAGATTCTTGCAGACGGCGGCTTGCCTGGGTACTAGCGGTAATCTGGACGTACTGTCCAGTCTCTGCTCCGGGAGCAAGACAGAATTAGAATTGGCAATGCAAGAGGCGGTGGCAGAGGGACTTGTGTCTATCAGTGAGGGCCGCTACAAGTTTCTGCATGATCGTATCGAGCAGGCTGCATATTCGCTTCTGCCCGAGTTGTCCAGACCATGCGAACATCTTCGCTTAGGTCGGCTGCTGTTGGAACAAAGACGGACACAAAGCCGAGAAATAGAGCTGTTCGAAATTGTCAGCCAACTAAATCTTGGTGCTACTTTGATCGAAGACGATGAGGAAAAGAAAGATCTAGGTGAATTGAATCTCGCGGCTGGCATCAAAGCCAGAGCTAACACTGCCTATGCTGCTTCGATTCAGTATTTTTATGCCGGACTGAGAGTGCTGAAGACACGCGCAGGAACGGAGTTGGCTGATTTGCAATTCGAAATCAGTCTGGCTCTGGCTGAAGTACTCCTGTTAAACGGTAATCTGGTTGAAGCTGACGAACATTGTCAGGTCTTACTCGATTCAACTGAAGAACAACGAGGGCAGGCTCTAGTTTACAGGCAATTGGCAGAGATTGCTGTCAGGAAGGGAGACTTGCTCCAGTCTGCTAATTTTGCTTTGGCTGGGCTGGAGCTGCTGGGAATTGAAGCTAAGCTGCATCCTAGTAGGGTTGAAACTTTGGCCGAGTACGACGACATCTGGAATGCAATCGGAGACAGATCAATCCTTAGTTTGGGCGAACTTCCCATGCTGGAACAACCTGAAATGTTGGCTGCGATAGATATTTTGCAGTCTCTGTATAGCTCCAGTATGATTCTTGACCGCGATCTTTTTTTCTGGGTCGGTTGTAATATCGTCAACATTAGTTTGCGCCATGGACTGAGCCATGCATCAGTTTTAGGATTCGCACAATTTAGTCTGTTTTTACCCAGGGTGTTCGGTAAATATGAGGAAGCTAGAGAGTTTGACCGTCTTTGTAAGCATCTTATCGAGCAGCGCAAACTAAATGGTTATTTGCCGCGTGCCGAATTCCTGTCCAGCTTGACGTCGTTTTGGACCGAGGACCTGAAAACGACTCAAAGGAAACTTTCCGCCGCAAAAGAAACCGCTTCCAGGGTGGGAGACGAGTATTTTGCCGATTTGTGCGGAGGGCACGGTATCGTCAACGCATACGTTCTCGGTACTCCGTTGGCCCAATTGCTGGCCGACAGCAGTAAGATGCTGGCAAAAATTTCTACAAAAGGCGCAAGCAGTCCACTTGAGGTACTGCGATTGTTCGAAGTTACTTCCCGCCGCCTTCGCCATGATGGACCTGCAGCATCCCTTTTGGATTTCGACCGCGAAGACGAGGAATATGGCCGCCACCTGGCGGAGAATAATATCCTTTTGGCCGGTCTTTTCTATGTGGTAGTACTGCAAACAAACTATATGGCCGGTAATTTCAAAGCGGCGGTTGATTATGGCCAGTTAGCAGAACCTCTGCTGTGGGCTCATATAACATTTTGTGGTGAGTGTGAGTATTGGTACTATATGGGGCTGGCGGTGGCTGCGGATTTCGAGCGTATTGCCGACGATGCGCAGGCAAGAAATGAATATCTGAGCACAATTGAAAAGCATGTCGATCAACTCAGGCAATGGGCAGTTCACTCACCGCATTTCTTTCTCCATAAATACGCACTTGTTGCCGCCGAACAGGCCAGACTGAGGGGAGCTGACCTCGAGGCTCAGGAACTCTATCAACGTGCAATTAACGAGGCGCGCAACGGTGGATTCCTTCAATGCGAAGCGATATCACTGGAGTTGGCCGGCCGCTATTATCTGCGGCGCGACAATATTATTGCAGCTAGAGCCTATATTCAAGAAGCACGAGAATGCTACTTACGATGGGGAGCTGTGGCCAAGGTAGCTCAATTGGACAAGTTGTTTGGGGCTGGGGATGAACAGTCGCAGAAAACACAGCAATTGGACATGATGGTTTTCTTGCGAGCGGCCCAGGCCATATCCCGCGAAATCACGCTGGACAACTTGCTTGTGACACTGACTAAAGTAATGATTGAAGCGGCTGGTGCACAAAAAGGGGTAGTACTTTTACTGCGCGACGATGAATGGCTGATTTGTGCTCAGTGCGATTCGCAAAGTCTGGTCAATGGCAGTGAAAGTGAAAATGCCGTTTCCATTGATCTCAGTCAAATTAGGCCTGACGGGTCTGAGTTGTTACCGCAATCCGTATTCAATTATGTGCGGCGGACGCAAGATACTGTCGTCATCGATGAGGCCTCAAGAGACAATGTGTTTGGTAAGGACCCGCACTTTGCTCTTGCCGGCACTAGGTCAGTATTGTGTTTGCCGCTGATCAAGCAAAACAAAGTGATCGCCGTAATTTATCTGGAAAACAACCTGGCACCAAGAGTCTTTACGCCCGATCGGATTGATCTTCTGCAATTGCTATCGGCTCAGATTGTCACATCGCTGGAAAACGCTATCCTGTTTGAGTCATTGCGTGCCAGTGAAGAGCAATTTCGGCTTTCCTTTGAAATGGCTGCCGTTGGCAAGGCACAGGCTGATTGCCAGACGAAGCGCTTCTTAAAAGTTAATCCTAAGTTTTGCGAGATTACGGGGTATTCAGAAGCAGAAATGCTGACCATGACTCCGGCCGACCTTACCCATCCCGATGACAATGATATGGATATTGAGCTGTATGCCAGAAAGCGCTCGGAGCTGGCTGAGTATCAAGTCTCAAAAAGATATCTGCGCAAAGATGGGGCGACTATCTGGGTGCAAGTCAACGTGGCATTTGTTTCAGACATCAGCGGCAATCCACTGCGCACTGTTGCTGTTATTCAGGACATCACTGCGCGTGTACGCGCGGAAGAAGATTTGCGGGCGCTCAATATGGAATTGGAAGAGAGAGTACAGGCAAGAACTATTGAGTTAGGCACGGCTAAAGAGGCCGCAGAGGCAGCCAACTTGGCCAAGAGTGAATTTGTGGCAAATATGAGCCACGAAATACGCACACCGATGAACGCTGTTATTGGTATGAGCGACTTACTCAGCCGCAGCGACTTAACAAGAGAACAAGAAGATCTGGTGTACAACATTCAAAATTCATCCGAATGTCTCCTTGGCCTGATAAACGATATTCTCGATTTCTCCAAAATGGAAGCCGGCAAACTGGAGTTGTCTAATTCTCATTTTAATCTGCGTGCTCTTGTTGAAAGCAGTACTGCTCTTGTTGCCGACAGTGCACGAAAGAAAAATATTTCATTGTTGTGCTGCATTCCCCACGATTTGCCCAAGACTCTATACGGTGACAGCGCCAAGCTGCGTCAAATATTACTCAATCTTCTCGGCAATGCCACAAAATTTACCGACAAAGGTGAGGTGGTCATAAGGATAACGGCAGAGAAATCTCGAGATAATACTTCGACAATTTACTTTGCCGTTAGTGATACAGGCATCGGCATGAACGAAGCCTCTATCGAAAGGCTCTTCAAGCCTTTTTCTCAGGCAGATGGTTCGATTACACGAAGGTTTGGCGGTACCGGCCTCGGTTTGTCTATTTCTAAAGGATTGGCCGAACTGATGGGTGGCGAGATTCAAGTCGCAAGTGAGCTAGGGGCTGGTTCAACTTTTACGCTCTCAATTCCCCTGCCGGTTGTTCACGAAGTCGTGCCACCAGTGGAAAAACCTGCTGTTCTGGCTGGTAAGAACTTCTTGATAGTACGAGGGCCATCCTCAGCCGCGGAAATTATTGAGGGCTATTGTCGGGAATGGGGTGTTGCCTGCACTCGGGCGTCTTCTATTAGTGAAGCTCGTCTGCTGATAAGAAGAGCCGAAAAATCGAAAGCTCCTTTCGATTGGATTCTTCTGGATGAGAATGATCTACAGGTTTTGACTGCTTCTTTCGACGCTCTGCAGTCTGAACTGGCAAGCTGTAAATCGCGAGTACTTCTTACTTGCATTCAGCCACAGCAAATGTCCACTCCTCTTTTTTCGGGACTGATTGACTATGCTGCTTTAGCTAAACCATTTAGTGCCGATCAGCTCTTTAATCTGTTGGCCGGTCAAGACCCTGATTTGTCGGAAACTCCTCAATTGCTTCACAGTCATGAATCTGCCTTTGAGCCTATGAACCTCAAGGTGCTGGTTGCCGAGGACCAGGAGGTTAATCGCAAACTGGCTTTACTTCAATTAAGGGAGTTGGGCTGTGATGCCGTTGCCGTCAACAACGGCCGCCAGGCAGTGATAGCTGCTGAGCAAGGAGACTTTGATTTGATTCTGATGGATTGCCAAATGCCTGAAATGGACGGTTTTCAAGCAACACGAGCGATCAGAAGAATGCAAGGGCGAAAAAATGTTCGCGTACCGATTTTTGCCATGACTGCTCAAGCTATGGCAGGCGATAAAGAGACTTGCCTGGCTGCCGGAATGGATGATTACATTAGTAAGCCTGTTACTCTGAAGAAATTGCAAATGGCGTTGAGCAGCGTTGCTGGTCAGCTCCAGACTTTTTCTGCTGATACGGAAAATTTCAGTCCAACTCCCATTTCGCGGTGGGATGGAATTTTTGACCGGAAAGAATACGCAAATAAGATTCGTGAATGGACGGAGACTCTCGACAAGGAAACGGCCATTGAGTTAATGGACAAGTGTATCGAAGGTATTGAGCTTGTTCTTGCAGAAATGGAAATACATATTGCCAATAACGATCTAGCTGCGATTAAATCGGCAGCTCATAGGCTAAAGGGTCTTTGCCTGCATTTGTACGGTGATGAGACTACAAATTTGAGTGTTGAGATCGAGAAGGCAATCATGGAACATGATTGGTCTGGTGTGACTGAGAAGTTTGATACATTGAAAGTCGGATTTGGCGAGTTTTGTGCCTGGCGTCAATCCTCCAATCTTTGATTGTATTGGCTTGGTGGTGGTTACTACAAGTAGAGATCTGGTTGCCTACGCGTCAGGACCCGGTGCACCCATCGCGCCCATCTTCTTCATCAAATTCCGCAGCAAGTCAGTCTCGTGCAAGCCTTGGCACGTATCGTAAGTTTGATCAAATTGCGTTTTGTTGACAATCGCAGTTAGTAGAGCAACCTCCTGATTCAGAAGAGATGGCTTTATCAATTGGGCAATCCCACTGTTGTTGCGGGAAGAATTTTTGGCAAAGTATGATGCAAGTTGTCCGGCGATCCTTGGATCCAACCAGGCTTTTCCATTGGCAAGACATTTGATGCCTTCAACTAAAAGTTCGTCCGTACTATCTTTGAGGCAGTATCCATCCGTACCGGCAGCCAAGGCCGCCAATACCGCCGCATACTCTTCGTGCGAGCTGCGTATCATAATGCGGCTGGAGCCACCCAATACTTTGACCCGTTTAAGACATTCAATCCCGTCAATTTGTGGCAACCCGATATCTAATAGTGTCACATCCGGTGCCAGCTCAAAAATCTTTTTCAAAGCTAAAGTACCGTTGTCAGCCTCTCCCACGACAACCAATCCAGGGATACTTTCCAGGACAATTCGCAACCCAAGGCGTGTTATGTGGTGGTCTTCGACTATCAATATTGTGATTTCTTTTTTTGTCATTTTGTAGCTACCCGAATAGCTGCTGGAAGTGTGACTATGAATGAGCAGCCGTGGCCTGGAACACTATTGCAAAGTATTTTGCCCTTGTTAGCTTCTACGATTTGCTTGCAAACATAGAGACCAAGTCCGGTGCCATGTGAATATTTTTTTCCCGGTGTTCCCTGCCAAAATCGCTTGAATAGCTGTTCTTGTTCTGCCAGATCTATTCCTGGCCCGTTGTCGATTATCTCAATCCGGCATTCATCGGACAATTGCTCAAGTATTACCTGAATCGAGCCATTCTCGCCGGTGAACTTCAAGGCGTTATCCAATAGATTTTGTATTACTCGCTCAAATGCATGAGATGAGATTTCGGCTAGGGTTTCTTTGTCTGGGACCTGTAACGTAAGACTGATATTTTTTGCCTGAATCGAAATTTGTTTGCGATTGACGGCAGATTGCAGCAATGCCCCAACATCCACGTGTTCGTTATCCGGCAAGCGTTTGATTGAATCGTAACGGTACACATCGAGTAAGTTTTGTATCATTCCGATCAGTGCACTATTACTCTCTCTCACCTCCTTGAGAATCGTTTGGTGAGTCACTTCCATTCGACCCAGTTGACCACTAACAAGCAAGTCCAGGAGACGATTGGTGCCGAGCAATGGATTTTTCAGATCATGTGTCAACGTAGCAACAAAATCTTCGCGTTGCTGTTCGATTGTAATTCGCTCGGTAATGTCTTCGTACATACCAAGCACGCCGATAACATTTCCGCCGGCGTCTTGAAGTGGAATTTTGTTGGTATCCAACCAGGCTTGCTTTCCATCGGCACGCAACTGCGGCTCAATTATGTGATATTCCGGCACGCCTGATTCCATAACTCGGCGGTCACACTGAACAAAAAAATCGGACTGCTCCTTGCTTGACGGATTATCGTAGTCGTTCTTTCCGACGATTTCTTCAGTCGCGTTCAGTCCTACGTCTGAGGCGAACAGCTTGTTGCAACCCAAGTATTCTGAATTTCGGTCTTTCCAGAAGATGGATATAGGAATATTGTCCATCACAAGTTGAAACATATGTTGCACCGTTTTCAGTGCGTGCACATCCGTGCAAATTGCAAACCAATATTCTGGACTGCGCTCGGACCGAAGCTTGCCTGGCTCGCCGCTAGCGCCCGCTTGCTCAGTCACAAAGACGGGCCAAACTCGCATCAAATGCCAGATATACTGTTTATCGGAGGCCCTGAGTATGCGCACCTCCAGTTTGAATTCTTGCAATGAAATTCGTGACGAAGCCCAGGCCGCTTGCAATCGGGCCAAGTCCTCCTGATGAATAGCTTCTCTTGGTGGAAATTCCTGACTCTCATTTGCGGAATGTGCTTCCGAGGCAGTAAATTTCTGCCAGTGATGATTGCAAAAAAGTACATTGCCAGATTTACTGATCGTCCATACTATGTCCGTGAGATGGTCAGCCGACTCCGTCAGGCCTTCTGCCCGCTGCTGTTTTCCATTAACCACGCCAACCACCACCAATTACGAATCGCCATAACTACATTGTCCCACATAGGCCTCGGGCTGCCAAGAAGTATCATGTTAGAGATTTTCCTGAATCTGTTTTAGAAATTGTAGGTATAGCGCAGCGACACACTGGCCGGTGCAAATGCTGTTGTTCGTGGATCGGGAGAACCCTGTTTCTGAGCCAGATCCGGCAGTGCGACGCGCAGAAATGAAATAGGTACGGAAAGCTGCCATAGATGTTTTTTTCGCTGGTAAAACAGTCCCGGTTCTGCCGCCATAAAATAGCCCGGTTGTCTGAACCCTTTGCTGCTGCCGAAGAGATCGTGTTGTGGACTGCCGTCCCAGCGATAGGCCAATTGCCACTGTAGTCCGTTCGCCCATTTTCGTTTGGGCAATACTGGTCCAATAATTCCTGTGCGTATTGAATATGCGTCCGGTACAGTGTTGTAGTTTGCGTCGTTGCGCAGCACAGCCGGATTCAAGAACCATTCAGGATTGCCTGATGTGGCAACTTGCGATGGCACACCGTTAGTTCCTCGCGGTGCAATCAGATAATTGGCCTGAGCGAAGGCAATCGTTCCTTTGCACGGCACCTTTACCGCTCTGTATGCCAGGGCCTCTAAAATTACGTCCAGGCCGCCGTCCCCGGGCATGATAGTCAGAGGTACCGTCAGCGCAGCTATATTGCGACCGGTAAAATCTGAGTAGGTGGCCTTTTCGCGAAAATTTCCCGTGGGAAATCTCAATCCTGCGCCAAGTAGGATATTACCCTTGGGATGTTCTTTGGGCTTGAGTAACCATGAGCGCGCAATTAACGATATATCGCCGACTGAACGGGCCCTGAGACTCTGTCTGAATTCAATTGGAGAGTGTGTGGCAGGCTCCAGAAATGAAGCGCGATTGATGTTAATCGGCATTTGCAGGGCTATGTTGACTCGGTCCGAGACCTGATAGGTACCGGTGACATCGAGTGTGTCCCAGGCGCGGGTCGGTCGCTCCAGTACGTTGGCGCTGTTATAAGGCCTGGCGTAGAAGTAATACGTGTCGGCACGCACATCGCGCCAGCCCGTTGAGAGCGTGAAGTGACCAGGTTTAATCTGTGATTCTGTTCCTGCCGCACCCGGCACGATGAATCCGCGTGCTCAGCCCTGCCCTGAAGCCGGGCCGCAAAGCCCGAAGAACCAGACCAAACTTACAAAAAAAGTGATAACTACCGATGACAGCTTCAATAGCATTTTCCTGTACGGGCTGCCAGTTTAACAGAGTAGCACTTTGCAATAAGTAACCATCTGGTCAGTCGTTTCTGCCGTTGGGCAACAGTCGGAGGTTTGCACTTTTGCTGATCCCCCTCTTGGGGGATATCGAAGCATGTTATTTACAGTTATGTTGAGTAATAGTATGCCAATTGTGCACCGTTGCTTGGCAACGGCTTCCTATATTGAGAGTGTTCTTGTGTTTTCGAAATGCTTTCGTCTTCTAATTCTAACGATTTGCATGATGTTCGCTGTTACAGCGACATACGCAAGTGAGGAAAATGCGGCGGGAAAGCAGGTAACTGTGGTTTTCGTTTTTGATAAATCATGCCGAATATCTTGCGATATGGTTCGTCCTTTGCTTACTGAGATAGGAGAGACATATAAGGGCAAGTTGCGCGTGGTTGAATTGGACATTTCTCCCGATGTGCGGCAAAAAACGGAAAAGAAAGCAGAAGAACTCGGTTATAAGTCATTTCTAGCGGACACTTCTGATTGGTATCCGGCGGTGGGAATCTTTAATCGCAGTGGTAAAAAAATTAAGGAGCTTCTAGGAGCACAGAGCAAGAAAAAATATGTGGATGCGGTAGAGAAGGCGCTTGCAGAAAAATGACGACGATGTTTGGGACGCACGAAAGGAAAGTGTTATTTGGACCGCTCAAGAATAGTGAAGATTCTGCTTGTAGATGACGATCCGTATGGAGTCGATTTGATGCTGGAGGCGATGGAAGGATCCGATATTCAGACACAAATCACCGTATTGAAAGATGGCGTGGAAGCCATGCAATATCTTAAGGACTGTGAGAATTCGCCCACATGTGAAGAGCCGGATTTTATTTTCCTGGATTTGAACATGCCGCGTAAAGATGGGCGCCAGGTGCTGCGAGAATTGAAGGGCGATCCCAAGCTCAGTCACATCCCTGTAGCCGTGCTTACAACTTCCACGCAGGAGGATGACATTGCGGACTCGTATCGGTTGCATGCAAACTGCTTCATCACTAAGCCCGAGACGATTGAAGGTTTGATTAAAATGCTTGATTCGGTTCAGTCATTTTGGTTTCGCACTGTTGTTCTACCCGGTGCGGGTATTTCTTTTCGTTGAAATTGTTGAGCTGACCGTGTCTCTTAAGTTAAACGGCGCTTGGTAGTTCGAACCAAAAAGTTGAACCATGTCCGAAGACACTGTGTACGCCGATTTCTCCTCCGTGTTGCTCTATTAGAGCTTTTGATATGGCTAATCCCAAACCCGTGCCGTCATAACATCTGGCATCAGATGAGTCCAGTTGTTGAAATCTTTGAAACAGTTTACTAATATCTTCCGGCGCTATACCCGGACCTTGAT
>Ga0105248_10002624_pt1 | contig 19985 bp, 21 predicted proteins | sample KBSS34metaG_FD_81524 | JGI IMG/M metagenome (GOLD analysis project Ga0105248, IMG submission 81524) | Switchgrass rhizosphere microbial communities from Kellogg Biological Station, Michigan, USA - KBS S3-4 metaG | ecosystem: Host-associated > Plants > Roots > Rhizosphere > Soil | place...
ATTGAGGGTGGCTACCGCAGCCACCTTGATGCCGGTCCAGATGACCTTTCCGACCTTGCCGATGTCGTGGAACGCATTGTCGATGCCCGCCAGGAGGATGACGATCAGGGTCAGCGCCACGACCGCCAGCTCCGCGCCGACATAGAGGTCGTGCATGAACCGCTGGCCGTTCTTGGTGGCCAGGTAGCCGGAGATCTCGTGCAGCGTGGTGGCGACGAACTTCAAGAACTCGTGCAGGCTCTTCATGTTCTCCGGCGTCGCCAGAGCATTCATCAGGCCAGCAACCTCGGTCAGGATGCCGAACAGATCGTCGAGGATCATCAACGCGTCGTTGAGGAACCGGTCCAGCGATCCGTCCTTGCTAGCCCGGTCCAGCCAGTTCGCGAAGGTGATGACGACGGCGGACAGGATCTGCGCCAGCTTGACGATCGCGGCCTGCACGCCGGGGTCGTTGAACACATCGCTCAGGGTCTTGCCGACCACCAGCAGGGCCTGCTCGAAGAAGGCCATCACGGTGCCGATGGTCTTCAGGAAGAGGAAGAAGGCGTGCCCCATTGCCGGGGTTTCGAAGATCAGTAGCAGGAACCCGAGGAACTGTCCGGCGTCCTCGGCCAGCTGGGCGAAGGCGGTGCGGAACTGCTTCGACTGGAAGAACTTCGCCATGATCTGGAGCGGCGGCACGATCTCCGCGATGAAGTTGCCAATCGGCAAAGCCTTAACCGCCAGTGCGATGGTGCGAAGCACCTCGGCCAGCGGCTTCAGCGCCGGGTTGAGCTTCTTCAGTTCGGCGTTGAAGTCCTTCTGGCTGCTGGTCAGCACCGGCAGGATGTTGGACAGCTCTTTGAAGACCAGCAGCACTGGCGAGAACGCGATGCCCACGCCGATGACCAGGCCGGTCAGGGGCAGCAGCACGCCGATCAGCGCGTCGATCAGCGGAATCAAGATCAGGATCAGCGCGATGATGGCGCCGATGATCGCGACGAACGTGCCCGCCGAACCGGCCGCGCCATCAAACGCCTTCATGGCACCAGAGCCGAAGCCCTGGAAGTTGGTGACGCTGTTGACCGCCCAAGAGGTCAGATAGGACAGCAGCCGAGAACCCCAGTTTCGGGTATCTCGATCTACGTCATCCAGGCCCTTCTTGATGTTCTTGCGGATGCTGCTGCCAGCCCGCTTGGTGGTGGTGTCGAGCTTGGAGCCGAACTTCTCGAACTCTTTGACGGTGCCGTCGAGGCCCTTCTTTGCCTCCGGGCCGAACCCGTCCGAGAAGTTCTTACCCATCTTTTTGCCGCCCTCATTCATTTGGGCTTGGGCGGCTACCAGATATTTGTCGACATCCTGCTGTAGTTCACGACCGAATGGACGCGTGTCGGCGTGCACCTCAATGTACGCACGTCCCAATTCGGCCATAAGGACATTGTATGGCTAACCGGGTCACATCATGCTCATGGCTTGCATGAATGCGTCTTCCTCGGCTTCGCTATCCAATTCCTCTTCATAGCCCGGCGGCGGGGTGGTGATAGTGGAGACGAAATTGGCGGCTTCTTTGTAATCGATGTGGTCCAGAATCACCGTGAAAGCGCACGCCATCCACGCCCCGAATAGCATTTCGTGGGGACGCAATCCAGCCAGGAACATGCGGGCACCGGTGCGCTCCCACATATCCCGCTGGATGTTGCAGAGCACCACGCACGTGTACCACTTCATGCCGCTGACCTCGGTGACAAGATCGATGACGGCCCTGCTCAAATCCTCCGGGGTGATGTCCCCATCGAGTATGGCGTCTTCCACAATGATCTGGTCGTCGTCAGCGAGCAGGCCCGGCAGGATCATGTCCCAGTCGATGGGGTCGTCAAGCAGCGCCTTCAGCCAGAAGTCTGCCTTGGGCACCGGCACCTCGAACTCCAGCGAGCCGATGGTCACCGTAGCCGGTGTGTCGATCAGGGAGGCTAGAGGCTTGGCGCGTAGGGGAGCCGGTGCAGGGGCTTCCCCGCTCACCGCTTGGCGCGACGCGCCGCACGGTTGGGCTTGGTCGGCTCTTCATCGACGAAGGCAGTGAACAGCGGCTGCACGTCGTTGAAGTTGCGGATCTTGCCGTTCAGCATCTGCTGCTCCAGCCAGTCCTGCACCTCCGGGTCGACCACCAGACCGTTGACCACATCAAGGTATTGGCCAATGGTGTCGATGGCGGTCCGTAGCTGTGCCTCGGTGTAGCCGACACCCTCTGGAACCGCATCGGAAATGCGCTGGAGTCGCCGGTAGGAACGGCCGATCAAAGCGAACTGAATGGCGGACGGCTCCATCACCTCGAAGGTGCGGCCGAACACGGTGATTTCTTTGATTTTCGGAGCGTCGGCGTCGACTACTTCGCCTTCGACTGGGAGATCTGTCATGTCGGTAGATTACCGAAATTAATAGAAATATCGAAGCCATCCGCTTTAGCGATATAAAGCGTATCGGTGAGGAATCGGGAGCCCTTAATGCCGGGGTGATTCACATGGTAGAGGGTCACCCAGTGGCCGACCTTCTCCCAGTAGAACGTCATCCGGCCGTAGCCCGACATCGGTTCCTGGTGCGGTGCGGTGCCCCGGTCCAGCCACAGCGCCACGATCGTCCGGAAACCGATCTGCGCCGTGTAGTGGTTCACGCCGCTCGCCCGAGACTTGATGTAAGCCTTGCGGGCTGTGGCCCCCGTCTTCTTAGGGATGCGAGCCACAGCCGTATCGCGCATGACCTTGCTAACCCGGTCCACCTTCTGCTTGGCGAACCGGAACGGCACCAGACGAATCTGTGCGGCGTTAAGCTCCAGCCTTGCCACGGGTAGCCTTCTTCGGTTCTGTCGCCTCTACGGCGATCTCAGCGGGCTCAAAAGGCGTAGCTTCTACCCCATTGTCCGCTTCCTCGTCAATCCAGGTCATGTAGCCGCCGTTGACGTACGGCGCCAGCAACTCCTCCGGCGCGACCACCACATCACCGGCGGTGTGCGACTCGAAGCTCATGTTCACGCGGGCAGTACGGTCATCCATTGCAATCTCCATCCGGGCATTCAACCTCGGCTACGAATTGCAGCCGGGAACCAAGGCATGCGCCTTGTACTTCCCATGGTTCCCAATCGAGGAAGACAATAGACCACGTTTCGAATCGGTCCGCGAATTCTTGCCGGACGCAGCACAGCGCATTCCAGAGGGTGCCGTAGTCCTCCAACATCTGCGCCGAAGCGTTGTTCCACTGGTCATCGTCGGGGCCGTAGTTCTCGTCGCCTACCGGGGCGCAGCGCATGATCGAGAACTCGACCTGCACGCCCACACTCTCCAAGCCGCACGGCGAGATCGGGGTACCCAGCGGTGCCTGGCGGGTCGGCTCTTCTCTGGTGCGGACGCTCATGACCCGCATGTAGGCGTAGCCGGGGCAGCACTGGTTCTCGAACTGGGCGATGTCCGGCTCGACCTGGATGCCGGGGCGCAGCACGATGTGGTTGATCTCTGGGGCGTCCGTCTGCACCGCCGTCTGGAAACAGGCGAACGCCTCCGTGGCGAAGGTGGAGACAACGTTCGGCATTAGGGGCTGCTCCAAGTGGTCTGCCGAGTCGTCGGCTGGTCGGGAGAGATGATCGTGGTCGCCCACTGCAAGCCGTACGGGTTGAACGCCCGGATCATCTGGTCGACGATCGCGTAGCCGGTCAAGCCGTAGCGCATCAGATCTTCCAGTGGCACCAGATGGATCGACACGTTCTGCCGCACCACCGAGGCGACCCGGCCGGGAAGCTGGCAGTCACCGCCCGCACACGCCTTCGCATACTGGGAGGCGAGCAGACCGGCGGCGTGCAGAAGCGGCGAGGGCACCGGACGGCCACGCTTGTAGGTGACGGTCAGTGTGTTCGCGTCGCCGCTGTCAAAGTTGTAGTTCTGCTGCCACGGCCACTCGTTGACGACACCGCCGGAGACGGAGGTACGGACCAGCCATTGCCAGTCATCTACCCGGTAGGTCGTCGGGTCGACAATGGACCCGTTCTGGTTGACCGAGACGATCTCGGAGACCGGGCCGGGGAGCCAGATCTGGTTCGACGGGGCGCAGTTGCACCAGCCATTCCCGGCCCAGCTGCACGAGCAGATGTTGGCGAGCGAGCCCTCCCACACGTAGCCACCCCAGCTCCAGCCGGTGGCGTAGAAGCCCCACATCCAGCCGCCCCACCAGGCGTTGCCGTCCCACTTGCCGCACGGGCGGACGATTACCTCGCACTCACCGAACTGGCGTCCAGTAGAAGCCCACACCACAGCGCTGGCGCAGGCGATAGCGAAATCCTTTGTGGCCTGCGGATAGCCAGCCCAGTTCGGATCGCAAGTGGTCGGGTCCAGGGTCCAATCACACGGCATGCCTGGCACAGGACTGGTCATAGTTGGATTTTACCGTCCAATCTGCACAAGCCTGGTATAGAGAACCCCCGGCCCGTCTCCCTCGGACCGGGGGTTCGTCCTAGCCCATTACGGGAGTGTGACGGTGCCCTTCCAGGGCGGGCCAGAGCCCTCAGTGGTCGGGTTGTAGGTCACGTTGTAGGTGCCGTTTCCGGCGTAGGTGTGCGTGGTGGAGGTGCCGGTGGTGACGGTGGTGTCCGCCGTGCCGTCGCCCCAGTTGATGATCGCCGGGAGGTGGGCATTCGGGGACGGGAACGTCAGTGTCGCCACCAACGCCACCTTGGTGATGGTCGGCAGGGTCAAAGTGGACGGCTGGCCACCGCAGGCACCTTGTGGCGGGGCGAGGGAAGTCAGCTGCCAGTGCCGATGCTGGTTGGCCAGGATCGGCGTCAGCAGTCCCTGCGGCTGACCGGTGGTCAGTGTGGACGCCTTCGACGTGTCGATGTTGTACGGGCCAGTGCCCCAACCGGCGCTACCGGTGGTGCGGGCCTTGATCGTCATGACGATGTTGGAGTTGCCCCACGTCACGTCGTCCACGGTGCCTTCGATGCAGTACGGGTAAAGCACGTAGCCGTACTGCGGGCCGGTCGAACAGTTCGTCTTGTTGGTCAGACGGGTCCAGCCCTCGAACGCGAAGTTGTTCAAGGACGCGGTGCCCACCTGGGACCGGAAGCCGATGCTGTTCGGTGTGGTGGTGGTGTCGTCGAGCACCAGCGGCTCAGCGGTCATGATGTTGATCTGCTCCGGGTCGTACAAGCAGAGCTGGATCTCCAGCTCCATGTACTTGAGGATCGGAGCGTTGCTGGCCGTGACGCAGAACTGGCCGTCACCGTTCTTGACGAAGAACTCTTCACGGTCTTCGTAGTTGTTGGTCTGCTGCACCTGGATGATGCCCGTGGTGGTAATCATCGAGGTGGCAGTGGTCTGGGGCACCCCACAGCTGTCCAGCAGCGTCACCCGACACGCCGGGAGCTTAAACGGGGTAGCGCAGATGGCAGTCATGGAGAGTCCTTACTCCTCTGTGGTCTTCCGGGGACGCCCACGCTTCTTAGGCGCTGGGGCCTCCTCCGCCTCTTCCTCTTCGGAATCGGCAGATGCCTCTTCCACCCCGCTGAGCGCCTTCAGATACGCCTCAGCCAGCTCGTCGGGGACATCGAATTCAAGGCCGTTGTCGGTGATGGTGCGCACCGCGTGCGGGTTGATGCCCATCTCATCTGCCAAGTGCAGCAACAGGCCCGCTGTTGCGCTGACATCCTGTTCGGGCGTGATCACAGTCATGGGAGATCCTTACGGGGCCAAGGTGGCTTCAGTGGCGGCCGGAGCGAAGTCCATGCCGATGATGTAGTTGCGCTCCATCAGGGCGAGGAACTGGTTCCCGGCCTTGTTGAAGACCTCGCCGTATGGCGCGAAGAAGACGTTGCTGTCGGTGTCGCGGGAGATCGACATCTGCGGGGTGATGTAGATGTTGGTGGCGCTCGCGGCCGGTGCGGAACCGTTCACCTTGTTGCCGGAGTAGTTACCGAACGAGATCGCGGTCTGCATTGGCGTACGCCAAACGCCGTTCTTGTCCATCTGCATCGAGTTGTAGTCACGGAAGTACGCCTCAGCGATGGCTGGGGCGTGGATGATGCCGGTGGCGCCGTAGCCCTTGGTGACGTAAAGCCAGTTCTCCAGGACCGAGATCGCCGCCGTGATGGTGGCGGTAGCGGCCAGCTGAGTAGCGGCGCCGTTGTTGGCCAGACCCGGAGCGAGACCGTTGGCCGAGTTGGAGAACGCCAACTCCACCGCAGGCTGCTCGCCGTACTTGGCGCGGTCATTGACGAAAGCCCGAGCCCGCTCTTCGGTCATGCCAACCGAGCCACACGTCATCGATGTGTAGATGACCACCGGTGCGGCGGTCACCGTGGTGGGACCGGCGTCGAATGTCTTGGTGGCGCCGGTCGCACACGTCACGTCGTATGGGCGGGAACCAAGGTCGTACGAAATCTCGTACTGGATACCACCCAACTGCATGTGAACGTCGGTGAAATCCCGTGGCGGCACCACGGTGAAAAGCCCATAGCGAAGGTCCGCCCCACGGGACGGCCACTCCACATAAACGGGACCGTTGACGACTGCCACGGGAGTTCCCCTTAGCTAACGTTGAGCGTGACCTGGCAGGTGGCCGTGGCCACTGTCGCGGTCGCACCATTGGCAAGACGAAGGCCGCCCATGCGTGTGAAGTCGAACGTCGCGATAGTTGCCGCCGCAAAGTTCTTCTGGAACACGATGGTTCCGGACGCCAGAGTCGCGTTGTCAAAGATCGTCAGCACCGAAGTGGCTGCCGCGTTGACGCTGATCGACTGGATGGTGCCGGGAGTGCCCTGGATGATGACCGGGGTAGCAACCGCCCCGGTGTAAGACTTAGCCGCCATCTCTCAGCCCTCCTAGCTGACGAAGACCGCACCGGCCGCACCGACCGCCGCAGTGGCGTTGACGGTGATGCCGTTGAGGGCGCGGATAGGGGCCGGGAGGAGCACCGTGTCAGAGGTGGTCGCGCTAAGCGTTCCCTGCCAGAGGATGGCTCCCGAGTTGGTGGTCGCGTTGTCGAAGACTGTGACGACGGTGCCACCAGTGGTGTTGTTGTAGACCAGACCAGCAAAGGTGCAAGGCTGCGCCTCGATGACGACGTTGCCGCTCGCCCCGGTCCAGCTCTTGGGTGTGGCTGCCATTTCAAACTCCTTCTCGTGTGTCTCCTCGCCCTGGAAGGGGGTCCCGAAGGACCCCCTCATCGGGTTACGGAGTCACGCAGTCCACAGCGGACGGGGCGGTTGTGGAGCCGCTCGGGCAGGTCGGCACGGTGTAAACGCGGGACACCGGGCACATCTGGAGCATCGCCCAGCCATCCTCAGCGAAGAGCTGAGTCATGGTGTTGACCGGCAGACCGATCGTGGCGCTGGTGTCGTAGATCGCGTTCAGGGTGATCACGTCCTGCACCGCCTTGACCCAGGTGCCCGAGGGGTACACCAGGAACTGGGTCGTGGTCGGCAGGATCGAGACCGGGGTGGTCGCGAAGCCAGGCTGGCCAGTCTGCGGGGTCGTGGTGAACGCGTCCTGCCAGTCGTACACGAACTGAACGTTGGCGCCGCGCTGAGCGAACCACGCATCGATCTGCGCGTCGGAAACCGCCAAGAGGTCCAGGTCGCCCACCGTGCGACGAGAGAGGTCAGCCCTGAACTGGGCGCGAACCCAATACGGGAGGACAACCTCCATGGTGGCGTTGCGAGCCATGCGCAGGCGGTACTTGATGTCCACGATGGCCATCTCGATCGCGCCGAGCAGGTTGGAAGTGACCGAACCATCCGACTGCCACGGGTCGACAGCGGTGAGGTTCACCGGAGTGCCGGAACCCGCGACGATCGCCTGGATCGCCAGGGCGTTCATCTGGTGGGCGTGGACTGCCATGGAGCCACGGAGGAAGGTCGAGACCAGCTCCGGGTAGCCACGGTTGGTCAGGATCGGGGAGGTGATCCAGAGACCGGTCACACCCAGGCGGGTATCCACGAACGACGGGCAGGCAACCTGGATCGAGTCCTTCACCGGCGAGCCGTTGATGACCTGGGTCTCGGAACGGTTCCAGAAACCGGTCACACCGTTGGCCGAGGACAGGATGTTGGTGCCGCCGTAGATGGTCGACCAGTCCAAACCGGTGTTGTGCCGGACACCACCGCGTGGGGCCTGCACCTCCGGGGTGTCGAGGATGCCGTCGACCACGGTCTGGAAGCAGAGGTCGTAGACGGTCACGGACGGGGCACACCAGCCACCAGCCGCTGTCAGCGTGTCAACCTCGTCCGCAGAACCACCCTTGGCGACTGTCTCGTCAATGACCTTCTGGACGTTGATCTTCTTGCTGGCGCGGAGCGAGCCACCCGGCAGGTTCGACTCGTTGGCCGCAGCGGTGAGGACGCCGTAGTCACGGTCGTCGCCGTAGACCTTCTTGTCGTCCAGGTAGTTGCGGCGGATCGTGGCGATGTTCCGAGCCACGGAGAGCTGACCCTGAGCGCGGGCGCCCATGACCTCGAACGATGCGGCCATGTCCATGAACGCCTTGGTGTAGGTGTCCATGTCCAGCTCGTCGTTCATCCGCAGGCCGGGGATGTCGCCGGAAGCCACCATCGAGGCCAGCTTGTGCGGCTCTTCCTGTGTGGTCGGCGCCTCCACCTTCGGGGCGTCCTTGGCCAGGTCGGAGATCTTCGGGGCCTCGGTCTTCGGCTCAGCCGAAGCAGTGACCGCAGGCTCTTCGTCGGCCGCGTCGTCGTCGCCCTCCGGCTCGCCCTCGGGCTGAGCCTTCAGCGCAGCGAGACGGGCAGCGCGGGCAGTCCGGGCGGAAAGCTCGGTGTCGACCGCAGTCTCGAAGTTCTTGTAGGACTCCAGGAGATCGAGCTGCTCGTCGGAGACAGTCTCGTCAGTGACGCTGGAGTTGAGTTCGGTGTACGCAGCCGTGGCCTCGTCGCGAACCGAGCGCAGAGCGCTGATGGTGTAACGGCTGAGGTCAGAGTGCGCATTCGGGTCGAATGGCATGTCTCGGGCCTTTCACAGATGACGTGGAAGATTCATCTGGCCCGGCCCTCAGCTCAGCAACCAGTTCGTTGCTCGCGCCCGGCTCTCAGCACAGCGACGCTGAATGGGATGTTAGCAGACTTATTGCGCAGGCTTCACAAAAGCGGACTTACCATCCATCTTGGGAAGTTTCGCCGCCTGCACTTGAGCCTTGAATTTGCCGGTGACGTTCAGCGCGAACACGGTTCCGTTGGCGTTGTAAACGTTCCACTTCGTCGTGTCCCCGCTGCCGTTGCATGCGCAGCCCATGGTCAGTCCTCCAACAACTTTGCGTCGTTGATGAAAAGCGCATAGCTCTTACCGGTTTCGAATTCGTCCGCCAATCCCTTGCGAACCTCAATGTCCAGATTGAAATCAGGTCCGCCCTCAGAAAGAGCGAAACGGGAAGCTAGATCCCTCATTTCAACCGTGACGCGTGCCATTTCAAATCTCATGCGCACGCTCTGATTGCCCGCATAGTCCGATGATTCGATCTTGCTGCGAAGCCAGACCTCTGCCTTCAGGCCACTCATTACTTACCTCCCAGGAGACGCTTCACGCGATCTGCGCGAGCGGGGGCATTGCGGATTGCGTCCAGCCGAATGGCCCGCATCACCTGCGGGTCGATCTCCTCGGCTGGGGTGGAGACCTGCGGGGTGTGCACGATCGTGCCACCGCCGACGCCTTCCATGTAGACGGTGTTCTCGACGTTCTCGTGCAGCACGCCAGCAGCCTGGAGCGAGAGGATTTCGCCGTCTTCGTCCATGCTGAACATCGGCTTGATCTGGAAGCCGGGGCGGTTTACATGTAGAGCCGCAACGAGGGAGAGGTGACCGTCAACGGCGCGCCAGTCCCCGGACAATGGGCTGCGTCGCATGAGTGCAGCTGTAGCCGGAATGTCAACTTCGGGCACAAGGGCTCCGGCCACCCAAATGCCAAACTCGTCTTCCCCAGCGCGGACCACAGCCACCTGCGCACCCGTGTCGTCATAGTGGGATCGAGCCTTGCTGGCGCCAAGTGATAGTGCGGCATGACCAGTGTTGGCGGTGAGGTTTCCGGCATCGAGAACGTCTCCCTCTTCGGTGACGACGGTGCCGACGTGGAAGTCGGCGTAGTCGTTGTGCGAGTGCGGAGCCATAATGCACTTGTTCTGGTAGGACAGGTGACAAGTGGTCCAGTCGGCCAGGTGGCCGAAGACCCGGCCCGCGTCATCCACGGTGATCTTGGTCTTGCCGGGCAGCTTCGGGTCCTCGAACCAAGCTGTCGGCGGAGCCAGGGGCGCACCCGCTGCGGTCATGCTGTTGTCTCCATCCTTGAACCGCTTCTGAAGCCCAGCCACGATGCTGGCGATCCGCGACTTGTCCGCATCCGGGATGTCGACACCGCCCCGACCACCGGCCAGGACGGAGGCGACCGCGTTGACGGCACGCGGGATGATCGTCAGCTTGCCGTCGACCACCGTGGCGATCGGCAGCTTGAAGTCGCCAGTGGACTGCGGGGACTCGGCGTGCCACAGGAAGCCTTCGCCGTACTTCTGCCATGACGGGTTGTCCCCGTTGATCCCGGCCCGCTCGCCCAGGGCCTTCTTCGCGGCGCCGCCATCCCAGGCGGTGTCCGGCGCGGCCATCGGCATGTTGGACCAGCCGCCGCCATTGACGGCGAGGTCGTAGGTCTCGTCCATTCCCTCCGCCTCCATGTGCGGTCGTGTGGTTCGGGTCGGTGCCCGGTTCCAGGGAGCCAGCAGCTTGACGTTCAGAGCGTCAGAGATCTTGGCGTAGATGCGGGTAACGATCTGCTTTAGCTGCGCCCGCTCGGTGTCGTTGACCATCGGCAGACCACCGTGGCCACCCTGAAGCAGGGCGGCAGCGTGGTAGACGGCCGAGTAGAGGATCACCGGATCGCCGTCGATGATGTCCGCGATCGGCAACCGGTAGCTGGTGGTGGCACGCGGGTCGCCCTGCGGGTTGCGCCACAGGAACACCTGCGCCAGCTTCGCGGGCTGGCCACCGGCCCAGGTGAAGATCCGCTGGACGGCATGGTCGGAAGACCACTTGGCGTAGCGGTCGGCCACGCTCATGTTCTCCCAGCCACCGGGGAGCACCTGGAAGTTGTACTCGCCGGAGGCAATCAGCTCATAGGCGTCGGCGTCACCATCGCTGATGGCGTCCGGGTCGAACTCCGCGAACTCATCCATTGCGGAGTCTTCGGAGTCGTTCCAGATCAGCATCCGCTGGCCCGCGAACGCTGGGGTGCGTACCGCAGTAGCGCCGCCCATCATGTACTTCGAAAAGACGGTGTTGTAGGAGCCGGTCTCGTTGCCATCCGCGTCGAGCAGAGCTTCCAGGGACGCGTCGACCGGGCCGCCAGGAATCATCGACAGGCCGAGCACGCCCGCGCGGGCCTCAGCCACCATCGTCTTTACCTGCGGGTGAGTGTCCTCAGTGAAGAGATCACCCCACGCCACCGGGTAGTCGCCGTCGAGGTCAACGCCTCGAATGCGTCCGACAGCAGAAGCGTTGCCATGTCCGCCAGCCTCAGACCATTCGAGCGGGACCGGCAGCTCTCGGTGAGAGAAGTCCATTCCTCGGGGGAAGGTTCGTTTTCCACGGACATCAGTCGTCGGCTTGTCGTAGGCGAAGAGTGGAGCCATCCACTTCATCGGCATGGTGGTGTCAACGGGAACCGGCGCGGAGGCAACGAGGGCTTCCTCTTCACCGGAGGCGCTCAGGTGGTGGCCGTGGCGTCCGCCCTCTTCCTGGCCCGGCCAGACGCCGAGCGCCCGGTGGTGCAGGTTGGCGCACAGACCCTTCGGGTCCTTCGGGAAATACTTGGTCAGAAGGGTGACGCACCGATCGAAATCGTGGGGCACACCCCAGCCGATCTTGATGGCGCCTGGACCTGAAGTCCAATAGCGAAACAAGTGACGGGCCTTGATGTCCCCAACTTCGCCCTCAGACATCGAGCACCCCCTCACTTGCTAGGAACTCCTCAAGGCCATCCCGGTCATACGGGCGACCAGTGACAAGTCGTGACACACAGTATGAAGCAACAGCGGACTGGACAGACGGGACGTTTACCCCGAAGTGGGACACGGCCCGGTCCAGGTCTTCGAACGATCCGGCCATCAGCATCCGGGCGTGCTCCACATCCCGAACCTTGACGTGGCAATGAATTTCGGCGGCGGGCACCTCGGTGTAGCGGCCTCGCACGTCGCGGGTCAGCAGCCGCTTCCCGGCCTTCTTCACCGCTTCGAACGCGATCACGTCCACGGCGGACATGATGGCCGAGTAGCCGGTCCACATCGAAGCGGCCAGCGCCTTCTTCGACTGGGTGACCTGCTTGGTGTTGGCCTGCTGCTTGACCTTCTCCGGGTTCTTGGCCTTGGTTGGGGCGCCCTCGGCGGTCGACTCGGACGGCATGGTCTCCGGCATGGAATGGGGGACCACCGTCGTTTCGGGGGCAGGGGGCGGCGGTGGTCCCGCATTCAGCAACGCCTGCTGCTGCTTCTCAATTTCGGCAATAAAGTCAGGTGGCATCTTTGCCATACGGCAAAAGGCCGGGTTCTGGAGGAGGAGAGGATCTTGCTTAGCGATGTCCCGCGCCCACTTGTAGTTGAGTTCATCATCGCTCGGTGCATCCGTGAGCTTGTAGTCGCCAGCGAGCAGGACGGATTCGTTGGAAGTGATGCCTACAGCGTTCAGGTTGAGCGTGTCCTGAAGGCGCTGCGGGCGTACCGTCAGTGCCGAGGTATCGAAGGTTAGGGCGAACTTCTTCGGGTCCTTGCCCAGCGCCACCAGAGCCGGGTTGAAGTACGCCTTGGTTTGCGCATCCACGATCCGGTTCATCAGCGGCTCGATGACGGCCTTGATGGTGGACTCGTCTACGTGCCAGGCCGACCAGTGGTTCGCCTCGCCCATGCCCTTGAGGACTTCGGCGGGGGTGTCCATGCCCCAGGACAGCCGGTTGAGGGCTTCCTCGCGCAGCTGGATCGCCTGCTCGGACAGCACCGAGTTGAACATGATCGGATCGGGGATCTTGTCGACCAGCTCGCCCGGCGCACCGATGACGATCGGGACCACGCCAGCCGCCGAGCCCTCACCCTTGAGCGAGGCCACGGCGGTGTCGACCAGTTGCTTGGTGAATCCCTCCATGCCGCCTGGACCCTCGGCCGTGGACTCCGGGAATTCGAGTTCCTTCGGCAGGAACCAGACACCAGCATTCGCCAGCCGGGAATCCATCTGCGCGAAGATGTAGCGGGTCAACTTCTCGATCTCCACGAGGATCATGTAGACCGCTCGGGACGGGCTGTCCGGATACATCATTCGGCGCGGGTGCGGAGTCCACGCCCGGATTAGGAGGTCGCGTCCCTCCTGGAGTTCGATTCGCTCATCCGCGAGTCCGACGTAGTAGCCGCCCTGCATCCGGCGGAGTTCGACGGAGGACACCACCAGCCATTCGTCAGAATTGTTCTGCGGATTAGTGCGTCCAATAATCCAGACCTCACCAGCCACCGTGAGGTTGATAGCGATAGAGCGGATGCACTCGCTCTTAGCGTCCGGTCCGCCGAGCATATTGTCGACAAGATCAGCCACTTCTTTGTCTTCGGTTTCCTGCTGAACGCGGCCATTCTCATCCACATCTGCGGCGAGGACGCGGACCCGCCCACAGGCACCGCCGACCCAGTTGACGAGGAAGTGGTATTCGGGGATCAGGTCGTAAAGCCGCCACAATTCGTTCTGCCACGAAGCGTCCGTGAAACGGAAAGTCCGCCACATCATGTTGGGGACGGGATAGATCGCAGCAGAGGCAACCATGGCTTTGCCGGGGGAGGTCACCGGCAACGGGGTCGAGGCCCTGCGGAAAGCCATTAGTCGTATCCCTTATCCAGACGTGAGAACAAACCAACCAATTGCGAGACGGTGAGAATGGTCAGCCCCAGTAGCCAGAATTGGTTGTGCCAGAACCACGTAACACTAGTGACGATTCCAGAGATCCAGAATCCGATACACCAGGGACACGTAAGTAGTGTCTCCACCCAATCCTTGTTCGCTTTTGCGACGATCCAGACTCTTGCTTGCTCTGTTATTGAATCCGTCGTGGCCAATCGGGTCAGACGCATAGACGCCATCGCCGCCAAGACTAGGGAGAAGACGGAGATCACGAGGTAAGCGTAGCGGAATCCTGCGTTTATGTGATAGAACGTCGCGCTCACCCAAAGATGTCCAGCTTCGGCAGATACTGCATTGGGTTGTAAATGGTGACCTTGTTCTTCTCGCCCTTCATCAGGAATCGGGCGGCGTGCACGTAGGCGTCCAGCCGGTCCGGCGATTCTTTGCCGTCCCAGCCGGTGAATAGGCACAGCTGTTGTTCCAATTCCTCGAATACCCCTACATGGTGCAAGCGCCTTTGCTGGGACCGCATGGCCACCGGCTCACCACGGGTCCGCTTTCCGATTCGGGCGTCGATCTTGATCAGTGGCGGCGTAGTGTTTTCGGGATACATCCCTTCACCTACGAGTTCGAAGTAGGCGTCCCGGAAGACTTGGATCATCCAATGCTTGGCAAGATTCTCTTCGAGGACGATAGTGTCGCCGCCCCACGCGGCGAGTGTTCGCCAACAATGCAGAGCCGCGTCTCGTCCGGCCAGGCGCACGGTTTCATCAGCAAGGCAGTAGAGGTGATCGTCGCGTGTGCGGGCCATGACCACCACGCCCATCTCATCGCCCTCGTCCGTGAGGGCCGGATCGACGCCTACGCACATGGCCACGATGTCGTCGGGTGCCGCCTGGACACGGCAGGCTTCGATATCCGAGCGCTTGAACAGTGCCCCATCCATCGCCAGCAGGAGTTCGCCATACAGTTCCTGACGACCGAGGTCACTGTTTCCATACTGTCGCTTCAGCTCCGCCACTACCTGGGAGGAGAGATTCGAGGCATTGTCGAATGTCGACCCGCGCATCAGGTAGACGGTGCCGTCGTCCCGGTTCACAAGGTCAATGATCAACTTGTCCGGCTTGGGCGTTGTCGTTATGAAGACCTTGGGGTGATCCCCAAATAGCGGTGCGCGCAGGGACGGCATGATGCCCTGGGTCCACGAGTCGTACGCCTTCGGCCACTTGCAGATCTCGTCGAGCCATGCCCCGGCCGCGTTGTAGCCACGGCCCACGTCCTCGTTGTCGGCACCCTCGCAGTAGATCTTCTGACCGTCTGGGAAGATGATCATCGGGCGGGGCGACTTCAGATACTTGTAGATGATCCCCTGGCGCTCCAGGCTCCGCTGGATCCCGGCCGGACCCTCAATACACACTGATCGGGCATCGCCCAGAGTCTCCGCGATCACCAGCCATTCTGTGGGTACGCCATGAGTATCGTATGGGTGCTTCTGAATTCGATCTACTAACCATTCGCTACCGGCTCGTGACTTTCCGAAACCACGACCGGCGAGCGCCAGGAAAATGAAATGTCCGGTTCCTTCGGGTGGAACCTGATTTGGCCGCTGGGTCCACCACCATTCGCCACGTGCCATTTCCTCCAATTGCCAGTCTTCTAGACCCGAGAGATATTCGTCTTGGATCTCGGGGGGCAAAAGGGAAAACTGCTCCCGAAGGCTCATGGATCGCTGCATATGCCCAGCATAACGATCTTTTAGACGATGCTTGGGTTACGGCGCACTAGGTGCTAACGTCTCGATCACCGCAGCGCGAGAAGTGTCACACCTCCTTGTTAATGTGGTTTCTCTGGTTCGATTTCACCCTTGGGGGAGGGTTTATGGCTGTCTGCCTGGGCTGCGGTAGCGATCTCGATGATGTATGGGGCCAGGACCATCTGATCCACCCTTCATGTCATCGAGTGCCAATTGTTCGGGCGGAGGAAGACAACGGAATACGGCGCCAAGTTCAGGAGGTCATGCGATGGGCGGATGAAAATTCTCCACGTTCACTCCAGGTGAATCTGGGACCGTCTGAAATCGGGCATCCCTGCGACCGCAGAATTGGCTACGGTCTCGCCGGTGTCCCCAAGGTCAACACCCAAGCTGACCCGTTGGCCGCGATTGTCGGCACCGCGTCACACAAATGGATGGAAGACGCTATCGCCTCTTACCAGGCCGGTGTCCGAAATCTAGGGTGGATCACCGAGATGGAACTGCCAATCGATGGATTGGTGGTCGGTCACACCGATGTGTACGTCGCACCAGATGTGTGGGACTGGAAATTTCCGAGTTCGAAGCGGCTCAAGAAGTACAAAGAAAAAGAGGTGCCGGAACTCTATGAAATTCAAGGGCATCTGTACGGCCTTGGCCACGAAAGGGCCGGACGGGAAGTACGCGATGTCGTACTCAACTTCCTACCGCGTGACGGCCGACTGCGTGATCTGTTCGTCTACCGAATTCCGTACGATCGCGAGATCGCAACCCGTGCTCTGGAACGAGTCTATTCCATCGGATATCGACTTATTGCCCTGGAGGTTGAGCGAAACCCCCACCGTTGGAATGACGTAGAGGCGAAACCGTCACCGGGTTGCTGGTACTGCCCGTGGCGGCTCAACCGTGGTGCCGAGTACGGCGCGGACGACAAGGGTTGCCCCGGCACCGGGGGGACCACAGAAGAAAACCTCCAGACCGCATCCGATCGGTTCTGGAAGTAGTTAGAAGACTAAGACTAAGGAGCAGAGGCCATGGCCTGGGACAACAACGAGGACAACTTCTGGGGCAGCGGACCCAAGAAGCCTCCGGCGCTGCGGTTCTACGCGGGACCGCACGTGCCCTACACCCCGCCGACGATCAACTACCAGTCCGGCGGGCAGATCTTGGAGATCGAGGTCCGGCAGCAGCGGGACTACGAGACCGGCAAGATGAAGGTCTGGGAAGAGTCCGGCAAGCCGATGATGGAGGCCGTGGTCATCATGGCCACCAACCTCCGGGAGCACGGCGACGACGATGGGCGGCGCACGCTCTACGTCTCCGGCCAGATGAAGCACGCCATCGAGGTTGCGGTCCTGGCCGCTGGTGACACCTCGGGCAAGCCCAAGCCGGGCGGCTGGCTGAAGCTGTGGTGCGTCAGCACCTATGACCAGGTGAACCGCAAGAAGAAGAACACCTGGGAAGCGGTCTACAAGATCGACACCCTGCCGAACCAGGAGGCCGACCAGTTCTTCGACGGCGGCCAGCAGACAGTCGGACAAAACGGGCAGAGCGCCCAACTTGAGACAACTCCGGCGTACCCTCAGAACACGTCCCCTGAACCGGCGCGTGGCGGCATCCTCGCCAACCTCCGCGAAAACGTGGAGGCGCAGCGCGTCGCAGCCCAGCAGGGAACACAGGGCAACATCCCGTTCTAACCGGACATAGGAGAAACCCCCCGGCATAGGACGTGAGCGCGTCGCCGGGGGGTCTCAAGGGAAGGTAGGTCAATGGTACACCAGACCGGGGCTCCCCAACCGCAGTTGCAGCTGGATGGGGTTCTGGAGTGGGTGGAACTGCTCCACGGTGAAAGCCCAGGCAAGATCAACATTGTGTCGTCAGCTGACTGGCGTGGCCGAGCTTTCGATATTCGAGACGACGTTGACTCCGCCCTCCAGTACGTTGCTGAACTAGATGCTCGCAACGTCCAGGGCATCTATTTGCGGTGCACCACCATCGCTGAGATGCCGAGGGAAGGCCGTGGTTCAGCTAGAGACTCGCTGGCGATGCCAGGACTGTGGGCAGATATTGATCGTGCAGGCCCAGGGCACAAGGACGCACGTGACCTACCAGTGGATTTCGCGCAAGCAAAAGCCATTGTGGACATGGCACAGCTCCCTGTGCCGAGCTACTGGGTGGAATCTGGTGGTGGCTGGTACGCCTGGTGGGTTCTCCAGAATCCATCGGTCATCGAGGGTGATCTGGAGCGGCTCACCGATTTCTCCCGAGACTGGCACCGAGTGCTCAGCTGGGGAGCCGAGCTAGCCGGATGCCGCTACCCCACCGGCACCCATGACCTCGCTCGCGTACTGCGAATCCCCGGCACCGTCAACCGGAAGCTGCCGGAGGAGCCTCGCGCCTGCTATCTGGGCCGGGTCGCCTCCACCGGCATCCTTTATGATGCCCAAACCCTGGAAGATCACCTTAAACCAGCTTTGAGTAAGCTGGAAGCGGCCAAGCCAGCACCCGTCGTCGTCGACCTGAAGTCAAAGGTCGAGCGCACCGGCGTGTCCCCGCTGGACGCCTTCGAAGAGCAAACCGACTGGGCCGAGATCCTGGAACCGGCCGGGTGGACGTTCAGCCACCAGTGGGGCCGCGAGCGGTTCTGGGTCCGGCCCGGCAAGAATCCCCGCGATGGTCACTCCGCCACCACCGGCCTGGACCCGGACCGGGACCGGCTCTACGTCTTCTCCACGGAGGCGTACCCGTTCAATGCTGACGAGACGTACACCAAGGCGTGGGCGTACGGCCTGCTGAACCATGTGTCGCGTGACGAACTGCCTAAGCACCTGCGCAAGAAGGGGTACGGTGATCCTTGGCAGGAGCCGGTCCGTGTTGAAGATTGGGCCAGTGGTCCAACGGAGCGTGGGGGGAACCCGACTCCTGCCCCAAAACACCCCGCCATCCTCGACGATGACTTCTGGGGGTCGAGGACAAGCCTCAAGCACATCCGCGAGGCCGCCCACGCGTCCATGCTGTCGGCGGAAGCGGTCCTCGGTGTCGTCCTAAGCCGCGTTGCGGCGTGGTCCTCCCACCGCCTACGGATTCCCCGGATCGTCGGCCCACGGTCCTCTCTGACCGCTTTCTCGGTCCTTGTAGGAGCGTCCGGTGACGGCAAGTCGTCCTCCTGTGGCATCGCCGCCGATCTGATCCGCACCCCGAGCCGCCAGGACAAGTTCGGCAACGAACTGTTCGCGGACCAGCTGCCGGTCGGCACCGGTGAAGGTATCGCGGAGGCGTACTACGGCGCGGTCGAGGTCGAGGACGGCTTCGCCAAGAACGGCGACCCGAAGTATGCGGTCAAGCGCACCGTGGTCCGGCACAACGCGTTCTTCTTCATGGATGAGGGGCAGGCGCTGGCGCAGCTGTCCCGGCGGACCGGCTCCACGGTGATGCCTACGCTTCGGTCCGCGTTCTCCGGTGCCACGCTGGGGGCGATGAACGCCAGCGAGGAGCGGCGGCGCATCGTGCCGGGTGACAAGTATGCGATGGGCTTCGTAATGGGGCTCTAGGAGGCGCTGGCCGCCTCCCTTTTGGACGATGCCGATGGTGGCACCCCGCAGCGGTGTATCTGGTGGCGGTCAACGGACCCCACGGTGCCGGACCTGGATTACCTGCCGGACTGGCCGGGCGAGCTGAACTGGCAGCCGCCGGAGATCCCGGTGGTGGGTGACTGGCTGGTCGCCGGATCAGAGGACCCGTACGACTTGAACTTCCACCCGGACATCGTGCGGGAGGTCCGGCAGCGGCGTCTTCAGGTGGTCCGTGGCGAGGTCCAGTTGGACCCGCTGGATTCGCACCTGATGCTGGTCCGGCTGAAGGTGGCGGCGCTGCTGGCGATCCTGGATGAGCGGCTCGACGTGAACATGGACGACTGGGCACTGTCCGGGAAGATCATGGAGAACTCGAACTCGATCCGCACCCGCGTCATCGGCACCTTGGAGAAGGTGAAGATCGACAAGGCCCAGAAGGCTACGGCGGCCAAGCTGGCTGACTCTCTGGCGATCGAGGATGGCCGGGAGCGGGCGATGACCAAGAAGGCGATGGAGCGGATCACCCGCAAGTTGGCCGAGGACGGCCCGACGATCCGAAAAGTCATTCAGAGTTTCTTGTCCAGTGCCCAGCGGGAGTTCCTGGACGAGGCCCTGGACGCTCTAATCGCCAACGGCCGGGTCGAAGAGATCTCCGAGCCCGGCCGTGGCGAGGATGTGAAACTGTTCAGGCTGAAAACCTGAACGGAAGCTGAAACGAACATCGCCTTCGTCGGTACGTTGCCCGCTCCGCTGTAGAACCCCATCTTGACTTTTGTGTCAAGAA
>Ga0105248_10002628_pt1 | contig 19981 bp, 17 predicted proteins | sample KBSS34metaG_FD_81524 | JGI IMG/M metagenome (GOLD analysis project Ga0105248, IMG submission 81524) | Switchgrass rhizosphere microbial communities from Kellogg Biological Station, Michigan, USA - KBS S3-4 metaG | ecosystem: Host-associated > Plants > Roots > Rhizosphere > Soil | place...
CGATCAGCCATCTGCGCGTGCTGCTCGCGGTGCAGATGTGCCGCCACTGCTACGGCGGGAGCGGTCCCTGGGAGGGGCTCGCGCTGGCCTGGACGCACCTGCATCCGCTGGACCGCGCGAACGCCGAGGTGCGCGCCATCGTGCAGGACTCGATGGCGGTGCTCGATGCCGTGGTGCGGCTCGTCCTCGATGCGCCGATGCAGGCCTTCGGCGGCCGCGCGCTGCGCGCATTGATCGCGCCGGAGCGAGTGAGCCCCGCGGCGCTCGCCGAGCTCGAAGGCCGCATCGGCCCGGCGCTCTTCACGTCGGCGCACTGGCTATGGGCCGAGCCGTTGCGAATCCTCGGACTGACCGGCCTGCAGCTCGCCCAGTCGCCCGATCGCCTCGCTTCGATCCTCGATCTGCAGCAGCAGTCGATGCTGCGCCTCGGCGGCGCGCTGCAGGCGGCCTGACCCCACCGGTCTCACGTCAACAAGGAGCAACCATGGCCAACAACCCGAACCCGTCGTCGTCATCATCCTCGTCCGCCACGCGCGATGCGGCCCAGGCGACCACCCCTGCGCCGAATCCGAACGACGTCACGGCGCTCCTGCTCGAGGTGCTGCGCAACGTAAACCGCGAAGTGAAGACGACGCTCGATCTTTCCGGCCGGGCGCTGGCCGCGGTCGAGCGTTTCCGCGCGATCTCGATCAGCCTGCGCACGCTCGCCGACGCGAGTGCCTCAAACCCTAGCACCAGCACCGCGACGGGCGCGACGCGCACCGTGCGACCGCGCTGAGCTGCCCGACCGCCGCGCCCCCCTACCGTCCCGCACGCACCCGCGCAAGGAGAACGTTATGTTCCGACAATTCGCGACCCTCGTTTCACCCGATGCGCTGTTCGACGCGCATCCGTTCGAGCTGGCGTGGCTGCTCGAGGAGGTCTGGCGCAATCCGATCACCACCCCCGGCAAGGTGCTCGGCGACCCAGACCGGCGCAGCAACCTGCAGGCGACGCCGCCTTACACCGACGAGTGGCCGCCGGTCAGCGCCGCGCTCGCGCCGATCCTCGCGCCGGTGCAGACTGATCCGGCGACGGTGCTGCGGACTTACCGCTGGGACCACCTGATCTACGCCTACATGATCGAGAACACGCGCGTCTACGAGATCTTCCGCCGGGTAATGCATGAGTTCATCCACGGCGAAAAGCTCGGCGCGCCCACCGAGGAAAGCCAGCGCTGGCTGCGCAACACCGAGGAGCTGTTCTACAAGGACGGCGCGCCGTTCTTCATCGGCTCGATGACGAGCCACATCCGCAGCGATCTGCGCGCCACGCGCCGCAATCCGTACCAGCGAATGTTCGCGATGGAGCTCAATCACGGCGGCGAGGACGGCAAGCCCTATCCCTACGTGCACGCCGAGGCGGCCAACAACGAGTTCGTCTCGACCTTCGAGGAGTTCCTGCGCGAGGTCTGGGTGGGCATGACGTTCGTGACCGCGACGTCGAGCAGCAACCCGACCGATCCGTCGAAGATCGCGAACCTCGCGACCAAGCTGAAGAACATGCTGATGTCGCGGCGCCAGAGCGGCAATCTCGCGCGCGAGGAGTTCGCGGCAGTGAGCGCGATGGCCTGGTTCCATCTCACCCTCGAATACAAGAACAACGGCGAGCACGCGCCGATCGTGCGCGCGCTGCGCGCCGAGGGCGACGGCACCGAGCAACGCCTGTTCAAGATCGCCGAGCGGGTCGGCCTACCAGCACACGGCCTGTCGAAGCACTTCTTCGACATCGCCGATGCGATTTCGCGCCTGCTGATCCAGATCGAGAGCGGCGACTACGACTTCGCCGACGCGGTGACGGCGCTCTATACGCCGGCACCCGGCGGCGACACGCCGGAGACGGCGATGCGCACCATCATCACCAACTGGACCGCGATCACCGGCCGCGACGTGAAGGCGCGCAAGGTCACGCCGAGCTGAGGTCGAGGCGATCGCCATGCCGCGCGAAGCGCGCAAGCCGATGCCGCGCCGGACGCCACCCGGGCCCTCGTCGCCACGCGACATCGAACGGGGAGGGCTGCGATGAAGGCCGAGCTCGAATCGCCGTTCCTCGACGCCGAGTCCGAGGTCGGCCCGGCGGAGCCGCCGTGGCAAGCGCTCCGCCTGGACACTCCGTATGCGCGCGAGACGCCGGGCCGCGAGGCACTGCTCGAGGAAGAAAAGGGGATCATCGACGGCGAGGATCGCCAGCCCGTGGCCGACCCGCTGGCCGTGCCGTTCCGCTGGATCTGCAGCATCGCCGTGGTCCGCGAGATCACCCATGCCTCCGGCCGCACCAGCCGTACCGGCCTCGCACCGGCGGGCACCGGCGTGCTGATCTCGCCGCGACACGTGCTGACCGCGGCGCACGTGCTGAAGAGCGTGCGGCGCGACAGCAGCAACCGCGTCAGCGAACGGCACGAGGCGCAGACGGTGCGCGTCAAGTTCGGCCGCGATGCGAGCGGCGGCGCTCTCGTCGAAGTGGAAGCCGAGCGCTGGGACTGGCCCCGCGCGCAATGGAAGCCCGAGCTCGACAACTCGCCATTCGACTTCGCGCTCCTCACGCTCAAAAAGGCGGTCGGCACGCAGGTCTTCAAAGCGCTCGGCAACCAGGCACTCGGCCACTGGGGTGCGGATGCGACGCACTCGCTCGACCACCTGCCGACAGCGCTGGCCCAACGCATGCTCGGTGCACGCGTGGTCACCGCGGGCTATCCCGACAGCGGCAAGGGCCAGATGATGTGCGCCTCGGGCGTGCTCTCGACCGGCCAGCCGGCGAACGACCGCGCGCTCGGCACGCCCGCGCTGACCGAACAGTGGATACGCAACGGCGCGCTGTTCTCGATGACGGCCGATGCCACCGAGGGCCAGAGCGGCTCGCCGGTTTGGGTGCTCGACCAGGGCCAGCGCTTCATCGTCGGCATCGCGGTGACGGCGGGCGACAGCCTCAATCAGGTGCGCGGCATCAATCCCTATCTGCTGCGCTGCCTCGACGGCTGGATGGGCAAGACCCGGGCGAGCCACGAGGTCGACGAGGAGGACGGCGAGTCGCGTCCGAACGCGGCCGAACGGGACTCCGCCGAAGTCATGGACGAGGCATGGCCCGACGCCGTGCATGACGAGGGCATGGACGAAGCCTGGCCCGACGCCGTGCACGAGGGCAATGCGGACGACGAAGCCCCTTATCCTTTCGCCTCGGGCGCCGAGCACGAAGCCGATGCTGCCTTCGAGCACGACCGCAGCGAAGTCGATCGCAAGCTCGCCGAGAAGGACTGGCGCGGCGCGCTGCGCGTGGCCATCGCCGATGGCGAACACGACGAGAGCAAGCTCGCCAACCTGGTCTTCTTCGCCCGTCATCCGGGCCTCGACCCGAACCGCCGTCTCGATCCCAAGGCGAGCAAGGAGGACGCGAAGCTCGCTCCCGAATGGAGCGCGATCGCCAAGGAGGAGGTCTGGCCCGTCATCGTCGCCAGCGCAGAAGACCCTGTGCTCGCGGTGCACGGCAAGCAGATCGCAAGCCGGCTCGTCCACTTCCGCGGCGCGGGCGGCCGGCGCTTCAAACAGCTCGTCGACGACGCGGCGCGCAAGGTCGACATCAACCCGGGCTTGCTGGCGGCCGCTCTGATCGGCGAGACCGGCACCATCGCCGACTATCTTTCCACCGGCAAGGTTGGCTCGTACCGCACCGGCGTCGACGACTTCTATGCCATGCGGGCGGTCCTCGCCAAGAACGTTCCTGCGTACGCGGATATCGGCTGGGACAAGAAGCAGAAGCCCGCGGTCCACCTCAACGACGCCAAGGAAAAGCCGCGCGAGGTGCAGAGCATCTGGTTCGACTCGGGCGCCGATGCGCTGCTCGCCACCGCGGTCTATCTCAAGTACGGCGAGGTGCGCTTGCGCGACGACGCGAAGAAGCTCGGCGGCGACTTCGATGCGCTGCCGGTGGAGACGCGCTTCGCCCTAGTGCGCATGAGCATGGCCGCCGGTCGCGCCGGTGCCGCGAAGCGGCTCGCCAAGGCGCTCAAGGGGCAGGATGTCCTGGTGCGCGACTTCACCGACCCGATCATCTACCACACCAACCGCAATGCCACCATCCGCGCCGCGGAGGCGATGTTCCTCTCGGGCTGGGTTTTCGGTCAGCCGCTGGCATCGACGCCGGTGCAGCAGAAGGAGGAGGAATGGTTCGAGCCGACCGACGATGAGATGTTCGACGACCCGGAGGCCGGCGAGGACGAATTCGGCGATGCCGAGTTCGGCGATGCCGAGTCAGGCGATGCCGAGTCGGAAGACGACGAGTCCGAAGACGACGCGTCCGACGAGTTCGGAGACGGCGAGTTCGGCGAAAGCGAATACCGCGACAACGGCGACGACAGCGAAGCCGGCGACCTCTCCGGCGACGTCGAGGTCAGAATTGCCGAAGGCTTGGTGGACATCGAGCACGACAAGACCCCCACGCAGGTGCGCGAGGTGGTGGTGGGCGAGCGCATCGAGATCGATCTCGCGGCCACCCCGTTCAACGGCAAGATCGCGTCGGTGCAATGGGAGGTCCCGGGCCGGGCGGTGCGCGGCTACGACGGCACCGTCAACGACGCCAAGCTGTTCGAGCTCACCGATGCCGATCGCACCCGATCGAAGATCGTCTTCTTCTGGGTCGACGGCGGGGATGGCAGGACGGTGCGGGCGACGATCCGCACCACGGCGGGGGCCAGCGAGCAGCACGCGGTCGTCTTCGACGTGAAGCAGCCCGTCGTCGAGACCTTCGGCGCCAAGGTGGGCAAGACGCGCATCGAGAAGCTCCATGGCATGACGGGCATGCGGTTGGGCAAGCTGGTCGTGGCTCCCGGCATCCGGTGGAGCTGGAAGATGACGATGCCCGAGCGCCACGCCGGCCACATCAAGGACGTGCAAACTGTGTGGCTCGACAACAAGCAGGTGCTGCTGCTCCAGCGCGGGGCGACGACGACGCGCACCCTCGTGCGCAGGCATCCGCGCAAGGCCGAGCCGCACCTGCAGCTCGACGGCCACGACGCCGGCCAGGCGGTCTACACGCCCGGACTTTTGGATCTGCAGTTGGCTGCGGGCGAATCGTTCACGAACAATGGCACGTCGGACAGTCCGGTGACCAGCCTGCCCCCGCTCGGCAGGACGGTCTCGGTCGACGACCGCTTCACCTACTTCCTCATGTTCAAGCCCGACACCGCCAAGCCGTCCGACGCGATCTGGGTGCCGGTGGCCAAGGCGACGTGGACGTGGAAGGCCACCGCCAAGCACCGCGACGGTCGCTGGGTGCTGGCCGCGAGCCCGACCAAGCCGGTCTTCGAGAAGAAGACGACCGACTTCCCGCGCTACGAGACCAACGTCGCGGAGAACGAGTGGCAGGAGGACACGCCGCCGGCCAGCGCGCCCGCGCGGCGTCCCTGACGGTGATACCGTGGACGGGACCCTGCGCTCCCCGTTCGTCGATGCGGAAGTTCTTGCCGACGAGTCCTGGCAGAAAGGGGAGGCGGCGCATGCCGGCGCCGCTGCGCGCAGTCCTTACGGCGCTGCAGCCGATGCCTTCGAGCACGTGCTCGCCGAGCCGAAGCGGCCGGCGCCGCGCGAGGAGGACGCGCTGCGACCGCATCTGCGCGTCGTCGGCGCCGACGGCGCGCCGCTCGCCGACGGCGCCTACGCGTTCCGCCAGGGCAGCGTCGAGGAGCGCGGCGCGCTCGGCCAGGCCGGGCTCGCCTTCCTGGGCCGGATCGATCCGTCGCAGCCGTTCCGCTTCGAGGTGCGCGACCGCGTTTGCCTGATCCGCGCCGGCGCGTACCTCGATCCGGACGATGCCGCGATCGAGTACGGCGGTACGTCGTTCGACTGGACGCTGGTGCGCAACAACCAGAGCGCGGATCGCACCTTCTGGCCCTACTACCAGCGCGCGATGGACGCCGCGCTTCGCCGCGAGCCGGCAGACACGGCGCAGGGACGGGCGCTCGTGCGCTTCGCCCAGCACGAGCACATCACGCGGCGTCCGATCCGAATCGAACGCGCATTGCAGAAGCTCACCGGGCGGGTGCACATCGCCGCGGTGCCGGCGCAACTGCGCGCCGGACCCCTCGTGCGTTACGCCGACCACGAGCGTGCCGTGGTCTGGGTCGAGACCGTCACGCCGTGCCTCGTTCGTGTCCGCGTCCGGCCGTCCGGCACGGCGGCGGAGTCGTCGCGCTACGCCACGACGGTGCGCGTCGGCGGCCGGCACTTCGCCGCGGTCGAGGTCGACCGTCTGGCCGAGGGGCGGTTTCACGACTACACCGTCGAGCTGGCACCGCTTCCTCTCGCCGAACCCATCCCGCCGGCGCCGGTCGACATCCAGGCCGTGTTCCCGACGCTCACCGCGGCGGTCGCCGCATCGATGCGGGAGCAGTGCGCCGCGGCGTCGCTGAACCGGTCGGAGTGGCTCACCTGCCGCGCCTTGCAGAAGCGCTACGACCGCCAGCTTCGCTTCGCCACCGGATCGTGCCGCTGGTATCCGGGCGACGAGACGAAGGAATGGAACCGCAAAAGAGTCGGCCCGGACATGCTCGACGGCCTGGGCCAGTGGTTGCGCGACACGCCGAAGGAGCGCTGGCCCCAGTTCCTGTTTTTCGGCGGCGATCAGATCTACGCCGACGAGATCGGCCTGGACCACGCGCAGATGATGGCGAGCGGCCGGTTTGCGGCGCGCGTTCCCGGTCCGATCGACGCGGCAACGTCGGTCGCGGCCAAGCTGATCGACGGCGCCTGGGCAGGTCGCTTCGCGCATCGCTACCGTGCCTACAAGCAGCCCTCGGGGCGGCACGTCGAGGTCATCGGCAAGGCGATCGACAGGCTCGACGAGATCCGCAGGAGCTACCCCGACATCGAGGGCATCGCGACCGAGTATCCCGACCTCGATCCCGAGAAGGCCTTGCGCCGTCGCTACGAGGCGCTGAAGAACCGGCGCACCCTGAACGGCGCCCATGGCGAGGACGACGACGAGCGCAGGGCGCGCGAGGCGCTCGCGCTGCTGCCCGAGGTCAAGCGCCTGTCCATCGGCGCCGAGCCTTATCGCGCGTTCCTGCCGTACTGGCGCGAGGCGATCCGCGTTCCGGCGGCACAGCGCGATCCGATCGCGACGCGGCACCTCGCACACAATTTCCTGCTCTGGAGCATCCCGCGCTTCGAGGAAGAGTTGCCGAGCATCGACGCGGCCAACCTCGGCGGCGGCGTGCGCACGCCGGCGATGCGCGCCCATCCGTCGGCCGAAGGCGGGCGCCACGCCGCCGACTTCGCCGAGTACGCGTACCTCTACGAACGCGCGTGTACCAGCTCGCGCAACGTGCGCGTGCTGCTGGCGCAGGTGCCGACCTTCCTGATGTTCGACGACCACGAGGCGACCGACGACTGGAACTTCAGCGTCGCCTGGGTGCGCATGCTGCACAACCGCAAGGACGCGCTGCGCATGTGGCCGAAGACTCTGAGCGACGCGCTCGCCGCCTACTGGATATACCAGGGTTGGGGCAACAAGGCGCCGTCGCAATGGAGCACCGGCGACCCGCGAGTGAAAGCACTGCTCGACGCACAGCGGCAAGGTACCGACGCGCTGCCCGCCTTGCGCAAGTGCATCCATGCGGCGTGCTTCGCGGCGCCGCCCGCGCACGATCCGAAAGTGACCATCCAGCCGGCCTTCCAGGCCGGGCTCGGCCTCGACTGGCATTACCGCCTGCCGTTCGACCCGCCTTTTCTCGTCCCCGACTGCCGGACGCGCAAGCGCCTCGTACCCGCCGACGACGACCTGCGCGTGATCGATCACGACGGCCCGGAGAAGGGGCGCCCGCAGTCGCAGACCATCGACCAGGCCCAGCTCGACTGGATGCGCGACATCCTGCTCGGCGCCAAGACGACATTGCCGGTCGCCTTCATCGCGCCGTCGACGCCTTACTTGCTGCAGAAGAAGCTGATGGATTTCATGCTGAAGCCCGAGATCGCGGCGCGGGCGTGGGCGCAGGGCTCCGACATCGCTTCGATCGGCGCGGCCCTGCTCGGCTCGACGGGGCTCGGCATCGCCACCAACCGGCTGCTCACGGTGTTCCGGCGCGGCAAGGACCTCGAGCACATGATGCGCGAGCGGAGCTGGCGCGACCTGTGGGGCCTCGTCGACGCGATGCGCAGGAGGGGCAGCCCGGTGAAGACGCTGGTGCTCGTCTCCGGCGACGTGCACCACAGCTACTGCATGACCGCGAACCTGCCGGGGACGGGCAGGCCGACGCCGGAAGTGCTCCAGATCACCTCGTCCGGGCTGCAGACGACGATCCGCGGCAGCGGCAAGACCGACCTCGCGGAAGCGCTGTCGAGCCGCAGCTTCGATGTCGGCCGCATCCGCGTCACGCCCGGCTACCTGTCGAAGAACGACACGGGAAGTCCAGATCTCGCGCTCTTCGTCAACTCGGTGGCGCTGGTCGACGTCGCGATCGGACCGGACGTCCACGTCGTGGTCACGCACCTGGCGGGGCAGGATCGCCATGTCTATCGCTACACGTCCGGCCCCGGCTACATGATCGGTGATTCGCCCGGCGTGCCGGGTCGGCACGGCAGCGGCTCAAGCGGCATCGACAAGGCTTCGGTCAAGGAGATCGCTGGTCCGGTGCATCCGGGGCCGCGGGCGCATCCGGCCCAGCACGCGTCCCTGGCGCGCGCCGCGTCGCCCGCCCCGCGCGCGCCTTGGCTGGGACAGCCAGAGGAGATGACGTGATGGCTGACAAATACCCAAACTTTCGCATTCTCGCCCGCCACGAGCGCGCCGGGGTGGACTACCGCTTCGTGCTGCGCCTCGGCCTGCCGGCGCTCGCCGTCGTCACGCCGCACGGCGGCGGCATCGAGCCCGGCACTTCGGAAGTCGCCGACGCCGTGGCCGGCGAGGACTTGTCGTTCTATGCCTTCGAAGGACTGAAGGCGAAGGACAACGGCGATCTGCACATCACGAGCACGCGCTTCGACGAGCCGACGTGCTTGGCGCTGCTCAAGTCGTCGACGACGGTGCTGACGATCCATGGCGAGCACAGCGAAGCCGACGGCGAAGGCGTTTTCGTCGGCGGTCGCGACGCCGCGCAGGGCCGCCGCCTGGGCGCCGCCCTGCGGGCCAAGGGCTTCGTCGTCGCCCGCCACGCCGATCCGAACCTCCAGGGCCTTGAGCCTGCGAACCTGTGCAACCGCGGGCAGTCCGGGCAGGGCGTCCAGCTCGAGCTCTCGCGCGCCGTGCGCCTGACGATGTTCGAGTCGTTGTCACGGCGCGGACGCACGCGTCCGACCGCCAGGTTCCGTGCCTTCGTGGCGGCGCTGCGCGGCGTGCTGGTCTGAACGCAGAGAGGCTCTCGATCGGGGCGGGCCCCGACCGCGGCCGAACGTGTCTTGGCCTCGAGGCGCGCAGCGACCTGCGTCGTTGCGCATCGGACCAGCGGCCTTGCCGTCGCGAGGCTCTCCGAGACCTTGGGCGCGTCGACGTCGAGCAGCTCGCGCGCCGTGTCTGGCGGGCCCGCTACGGGTCGGCCTGCTGATCGGAGTTGGCCGTGACGATGTCGAGGCCGAAGCGCTTGTCTGCCTGAGCGCGCTGGGCTTCGAGCTGCGCCACGCAGTCCTGCGTGCTCGCGCGGTCGGCCTGCCAGGCCGAGACCGCGGTCGCCGCGACGAGCAGCAGGCCGACACCCGTACCGAGCACCATCCGCAGCCGATGGCGTCCGATGAACTTGCGAAGCCGATGGCTCGCGCTGTCGGGCTGCGCCTCGACCTGTTCGCCCTGACGATAACGCTTCAGGTCCTGCAGCAGCGCCGCCGCGGTCGGATAGCGCTCGGCCGGATTCTTCTTCAGCGCCTTCAGGACGATCGAGTCGAGGTCGCCGGCGAGAGCTGCGGCAAGCTTCCTCGACGTCGTCGCGCGCGCAGCGGCGATTGCGTCGCTCGAGGGTTGCTGGCTCGGCCGCAGCGGCTCGACCGAGAGGATTGCTTCTTCCAGCGCCGCGCGCGAGCCGCTCTTCGGCGAATAGGGCCGCTGCCCGCACAGAAGTCCGTAGAGGACGACGCCGAGCGCATAGACGTCGCTCGCAGTGCTCATCGGCGCGCCGGTGATCTGCTCGGGCGAGGCGTAGTCGGGGGTGAGCGCCCGGCCGCCGAGGCGCGTCAGCTCGGTCTCCTCGGCGTGGCCGTCGGTCATCAACTTGGCGATGCCGAAGTCGAGCAAGCGAACCTGGCCCTGCGCCGTGACAAGGATGTTGGCTGGCTTCAGGTCACGGTGGATGACGAGCGCTTCGTGCGCGTGCTGCACCGCCGATAGCATCTGCAGCGTGAGATCGATGCGCGCGTCGAGGCTGAGCCGATTCGACTCGCAGTAGGTGTCAAGGGCGATGCCCTCGACGTGCTCGAGCGCGATATACGGCTGGCCGTCCTCGGCGATGCCCGCATCGAGCAGCCGCGCGATGTGCGGATGGTCGAGCCTGGCGAGGATGGCGCGTTCTCGCATGAAGCGCTCGCTCATCGCGGCGTTCATGAGGCTCGTGTGCAGCAGCTTCAACGCGACCTTGCGCGCGAATAGTCCGTCGGTCCGCTCAGCGAGCCAGACAGAGCCCATGCCACCCTGGCCCAGCGGGCGCAGCACCCGATACGGGCCGATGCGGCGTCCGGCAAGCGTCGTCGGCTCTCCGGCCGCGCGGGCGATGGCGCTGGCGATCAACCCGCCAGTCTCGCGCCGATCGCCCGCCCGAGCCACGCGCCGCAACAGGTCGGCGACAACCGCAGAGAGATTCGGTTCGCGGCCGGTCAGCGCGGCGCACCAGTCGGCGCGCCGGTCGTCCGGCAGGTCCAACGCCTCGTCGAGCAGCACCGCGACGCGCGCCACTTGGCTGGGATCGAGATCGTCGAGTCGCACGATGGTCTCTGTCGCCGCGGTCAGGAGTCCTGCATCAGCTGCAGCAGGAATGCGCGCGCCTTCTCCCACTCACGCTCGACGGTGCGCATCGAGACGTTGCGCAATTCCGCCACCTCCTTCACCGAGAGGCCCGCGAAATAGCGCAGCTCCACAAGATCGTGGTACTGCGGGGCGAGCCGGTGCAGCGTGGTGAGCGCCGCGTCGATCGCGAGCAGGCGCTCGTCGTCGGCGGTCTCGGCCGCGCCGTCGGCATCGGTCGTGAGCGTAACTAGCACCTGGTCGCCGCCGCGCTTCTGCGACTGCAGCGTACGCACGTGGTCGATCACCACGCTGCGCATCACGCGTCCGACATAGCCGAAGAACGCCGGGCGGTCGGACACAAGGAGGCGGCCATCGTCAGTCAGGCGCAGGTAGCTCTCATGCACCAGCGAGGTCGTGTCGAGCCCGGGCACGCCGCCGACGCGGTAGAGCCGTCCACGGGCCATGCGCTTCAAATCGGAATAGAGAAGGCCGAACAAGTCGCGCGACGCCTGCTCGTCGCCTACCGGCGCGGGTTGCAGCAGATCGGTCACCTCGGCCATGGGCCTGTTCCGAAACGGTTTGTCGGGACGCGTGGCTTAGAGACTGCGAGGCGCCAACTGCGCAGCAAGCGCGAACGGACGGGTCGGCCACGTGTATCCCAGCGAGGCGGTGTTCCGGATATCCAGGTGGCGCGGCTGCGCCGCTGTGGTCTTGAGAGCTTGCTTGGGCATGGTCCTTCCTTACGACGCTTCGCCGACTTTCGCTCGGCGAGCACTACTTCCCCTTCGAAGGTTGCCTCGAACGCTTCGCATCCAGATGGGACGGGTCTGACTGCCCGTCACCGCGCGCGCCCAGGGACAACGATCTGTACGAGCAACGCCCTTCTGGCGCATCGATCTCGACGTCTTCGATGACATGACCGATCAGCACGATGAGCTCGACCTGCCTTGGACGCGTCTGCCGTGACGCTGACCACTTGCCTGTCCGGGCCGTTGGCCTTGATGGTTGGCGGCCGACCGAAGTGCGCGACAAGGACATCGACGTGCCCCACGGCATTGGGCGAGCGAAGCCGGTCCTTGCCACTCAACGCCAACCCTCGAATCCCGTACTGCTCTGAGATGTGGGGTTTGAACCGGCGTTCGTCGGCGGTCAAGACGCGGATTCCGGTCTTGCCGAGCGGGTCGTCGCGGTGGCCGAGGGCGTGACCCGAAAGGTCGATCACGGTCTACGTCATCGCCACCAGTTTCGTGATCGCCCGCGCTGAAAGTCTGGGTGCTGATCGCGAAGTTGCGCACCCGAGTCACGAGATTTACGCCCATGCGAGTCTCCTCGGTCGACAGTCGCGGCGCGAACCCACTCGTTGCGTTCCTGGTCGCTGTCGGGGGTTGAACTGTGCACCCGCTGTCTAGGTCCAAACATCCCCATTCTTGCGGGAGCGAAGGTCGGGATTCGCGTCCCGGGACGCCTCCTACGCCGGTCTCGGATTCGTCGAGACGCCGCCGCCAAACTTCGTCGCGTCGGGATCAATCCTGCGCGCCGCCGCGCACCGGGTCGGGATCCCGGGCGTCGACGGTGATTTGCTTAGAACTGGGTGACTTGCAGGTTGCCGGCCGCCCCCGGCATCTCGATGCTGTGCTCGCCGAAGTTTCGAAGCTAGATACCGGCAGCCCGACCCGATCAGCCTCCGACGAAGCGAGGCAGGGTCACAGGGAGCGCCCAAATTCGTGGGCCTCTCCTGCCATGAGCCAGGCAGCGCGCGGGTGGCCCCGACGAGTACCGCCTCAGCGGGAATCGCGTAACCCACGCTCCAACCTGTCAGCGGCGAGGTCGAGTAGGCAGTGAAGCTGTCCCGACCTTCAAGCGTCTTGCCCCGGAACCATCCCTCCGCGGCCGTGCGCACATTGCGAAGATAGACGTCCGCTGCTTGCTTGCCCGGTTCAGTGGGTGGCACGCGCGCAACCAGGCGGCCTGTGACCCAGTCGCTCGGCAGCCCCTGCGTCGCGAGCAACTGCTGGAACGAGGTCGCGCTCAACACTGCGGTCAGCACGTGCGTGACCTCCGGGCCGAGGGCGACCGGCACGCGCACGGCGATGCCTGGCTCGTTGTTGAGTCTCGGTGCGAACGACATGTCGCCCACGACCGGCTGGCGCTTCGAGACCGCAGCGTCGAACGACGGCCGCTCGACGGGTTGCTGTGGGAGCGACGTGCCCCACGGCAAGCGGGCATTCACGAGTTGCCGGCCGTCGCGATCATTCAGCACGACGTTCTGCCAGGAAGGTTGGCTGGCCAGCACCGTGCGCGCATACCGATGGAACTCTTCGAAGTCGCCGGCGCCGAGCGAGGGCGTGCTGCTGATCGCTTGCAGCGTTCCTATGGCGCCCCGCAACTCGGCGTCCACGGCTGCGAGCGTGGCCCGGTTACGAGCCTTCGCAGTGTTGACGAGGTTCTCGCTCTCGCCCTGCACGACGAATCCCGACGCAAGAAGCGCGAAACCGAGGATCGGCAGGGCCGATCCGGCAGACAGAAGAACGAGACTGTGAAGAAGACGCATGCACCGGAAAACGTAGCACTGACGTCTTGAAGTGGCAAGCCCACGCTCGCTTGGCATTCGCCCGAGCGACCGCTCCGAAATCCGGTCGACGCTCGGCGGCCCGTCCTGCTGCGTTCGGTGCGACAGAGGTCTATATTGCACTGCAACAAAACGACTTTGCCAAGTGCAAGCCGGGGCACTTCGGCGCAGATCCGCCGGCCAACCCAGCAGTCGATTTCGACATCATGCAGTTATGTCTACTGACCGTCGCGAGAGCCGCACTCAGATGTGCCCGGGATCTGCGCCTTTCCAGGCCCGTCAGAGACTGGGTGGCCCGGGCGCTGGCTGCGTCGTGAACAGTGAGGCCCGGCTCGTCGGCGAGACAAGTTTGTCGCCCGCCAGGGCCGTCCCGTGCCGGATTCGAGCGCGACGGCGGACCACGGCGGGAATAGCGGGGCCGCCGGGCACGCGCGCTGCCCTGCTACAGGTATGTGGACCCGAGACGAGAGCCCTATGGATTCCAGCAATGCCAGCCTGCCTCGACGCAACGCATTTCGAGCTTCGCTACCGCAGCTTCTCGCCGCACCGTTGCGGCTACGCGTTCCCGTGCGACGTCAACGGCCGCGTGAATGTCGACCAGCTCAGTGAGGAGGTGCGCGAGAACTATCTTTATGCACGCGCGATGGTCGGCTTCGACCTCCAGCAGCCGCAGGTATTCCCGGTCGTGCACTGAGTGCGCGAGCGAGGCAAGGCGCGAGCTTGCGCCGGCGGCTCACGAACGTACGAGCGGGCCACGTAAGGCGAACTGAGGCCTCGCCTCGGGCGCGAGCCGGCGCAAGGGCAACGTGGCGCGCGAGGTGGCCTGACGTCTGTCACCACACCGCGGGTCACTGCGATGCTCGCAGCCCGAGTCGAGGACATGACGCCGAGCTTGCTCATGATCGGGGTAGTCGTACTTTTCGTGCGTGTATGGACCCGACGCCTTTTGCAAGCTCTACTTGATGATGGGAATTGGTCTGCACGCATGTATCCGGCTTGCTTGGAGGGCAGCCTTGGCATGCCCGCAGCCTCGATGAGATTCGCGCATCTCAGCAGATTGGCGGCTCGATTGCTCAACCGGCGCGAAAAGCCGTTGCACGAGAAGCACTTGCACTTCACGTCACTCTGCCTCGGACCGCTTCGTGCAACTTCTTGATTTCGTGAGCGTCTTGCCGTGGCGGCGCACCAGTTCGCACAAAAAGTACGAGTACCCCAGGTAGAAGATCGCGGGGACGCGGATATCGGCGCGGACGGCCGCTTCGCGCAGGAGGGGCTCGGCATAGCGCGCCAGTCGCTGGCGCAAGCCCTCAAAACATCGCCAACCCCTGGATCATCCGGCAGTCGTTGTTGGCGCAGCCGATCGCTGCACCGGACAGATCCGCCGGGTCGTACCAGACGGTCAGACGCTTTTGCGTCGCGAACGCAGTGGACACCAGGCTAAGTACGCGGTTCGCCTCGTTCTGGTCGGATACACCGAGTGCAAACCATTGAATTGCGCCGTCGCCCGGCCCGCAGCGCACGTGCACACGCTGCTTGACGAATACCGCCACGTCGACCGGCGTGCAGGTGAAGGTCTTCTGAGCGGCGCACGCCATCGACAGCAGCGCCCCGTTGATGAGGGTCGCCAGAAAGACGAAGCGCGCGGCACGCCCAACCTGCCTGATCGCGATCGGAAGGGTTGAAGTCACATCCATGCTGTTCTCCGCTGGGTTTGAAATGCCGGGTGTGTGAGCGGTCGTCATTTGGGTGTCTGCAGTGGCAACAGGGTAGCGGCCAGAAAAGCGGCGGCACCAGGAGGCTTTGGTGGGGGCGGGACCCAGGGCTCACCGAGCGGCGTGATCGTGCAGCCCGCGCCGACAGTCACAAAGTTCGATGAGAAAAAGGTCTTGGCGCAGTCGCGATACTTTCCGGCGGTGGCTTCGGCCTGCGGGTTGTAGAACACAGCCCCGGGGCGCATCCAGATGGGCGAGTTGGGACCGTGAGCGTTCTTCGACAGCTGCGTGGCCGCCGTCGCGATATTGGCAAAGTGAGCAGCTGTTCCGTTGATCATGCCGAACGCCATGCGGCTCGGCACGGCCAGCCGGTGACAGGCCGTGCAGGAAGGCCCGGCGTCTCCAGCCGCATTGGCCGTGGTGATGCTCCAGCTGCGGTTGGTCGCGTAGTCGAGCCCCACGTATCGCAGCATGGTCGTCTGATTGTCGAAACCCGTGGCATTGCTGGGCAGTGCGTTCGGCGCGGTCTTCATTTGCGCCAGGTACTCGGAGCGGATGAAGCCGCCGCTATCGTGGCAGCCGGTGCAGCCGATGCCTTCGGTGCCCGGTGGATCGATCCAGTGGCCCTTGCCATCGGCCCAGGGCGCGGACTCGCCGCCGCTCGGCGCGGGGATGTTGTTGCCGGGCAGATTGGTCAGCGCCTGATAAAAGCAAGTGGCGCCGTTCTTCTGTTGTGCTGGATGACGGCGATGTCATTGAAGGTGTTGCCATTCGCCGGCAAGCCCACCCGCCGGCAATGTGCCACCGCCACCGCGTCGGCATTGCCGCCAGGCAGCACTTGAAACCGGCTTCCCGGGTCGCACTGGCCGTTCAGGACGTTGGGCCGGTCGCATGTGACGCCGTTGCCCTGGCCGGGCACCTCGGTGCCGTTGCCGCAGCTGAACGAAGGGACGTGGATTCCAGTGGCGGCATCGCACTTCGCCGCGTATTGCGCCAGCGTGTCGCTGACATTCCCAACCCGGCCCCGCGCACGCACGCGCGCCTGGAAGGCCTGGTGGCTTTGGTACAAAAGGGATCGGGCTTGCGCCGGCGTCACTTCGGATCGCAGACCCGAGACGCAACACGCGTCAGCCGTGGGGGCGGGTGTGCCGGTCTTCAGACGACAGAGGGCAGGTGCGCCATTTCTAAGCGGCTTGACATAGCTAAACGAGCGGCATTGAGTGTCGGCCACGCATTCCGACTGGCAAGCCTCCGGGTCGGCCACGGCGAGCTCGACTTGCCGGTAATCCGTGCCCGGCCTGTTCATGCCGCGCTCGAGCTTTTGTGCGTGCGCAACCAGCAGAGTCGACATCAACGCCAGTGCGGCAGCCATCTGCCTTCGCGTCTCTGCATGCCGCACATTGATCATCGAATGGCTCCCGCTCGGTGCGTTCGAGTATCCACCGTACCCGGCGTTGCTTCATCATCAGTATGAATGAGAGCGGCGCTGCCGATCGGCGCTTAACCACGAGGCGGCGGCGAGGCCGCTTCGGACCGCTTCAACTACGACTACTCTGAAAGAGAGCTCGGGGAGATCGCGACCCAAGTCGCCGAACTGTCCAAGGCCGTTCCCGTTGTGCATGCCGTCATGAACAACAACTACGAGGATCAAGGGCAGTGCAGACGGCGGCAATCTCTTGAGGGATCCTCGTTTCTCGCGGCATGAACAGATGACGCGAGCGCAGGTCGCGAAGTCGCGGACACAGATCGAACCCCAGCAGGCGCGACAGAGCCATTGCGAAATCGGTGTAGCCGTGCGTGTCGACGGCGAGCTGCGACGTCTCGATGCGCTCCTGTCGAACGACCCCTTCGATGGCGGCCCCGGCCTGGCGTTCATTGAGCACGATCGGCTGGGCGTGGAAGATCCCCCAGCGGTCGCGCACGTGACTGTAGACACCGATGGAGCTGGTCTGGCGCCGCGGATCCTGGCGCGCCTGCCACACCCGACGGCTCGTCTCCAGGCTCATCATGTCCGAAGACGCCAGGTCGGCGCGGCCCCAGCTTGCAGCGATTGCGTGGCGCTGCATGAACTCCAGCACCGCCTGACAGGCCTGGCCCAGCCGACGCTCATCGCCGGCCCAACGCATCGCTTGGCGGATGCTCGTGCTTGTCGCTGATCACGTCGATCGTGTAGTCGTCGCGCACCCGGATTTCGCCGATTCCTGACACACTCGTCTGGTGCGTACCCGTCGGCTGCCGGACGCGCGCGAACGAGAAGACGACGTCCGCCGCAGTGAACGCCTGGCCCTCGTGGAACTTGACGCCGGGCCGCAGGACAAAGCGCATGGTGGTCGGCGATACCGCCTTCCATTCAACGGCGAGGGCGCCCTCAATCTTGTACGAACGGGAGTACCTAACCAGTCCCTCGTAGACGTGCCCCAGCGCTGCATTGGTGGCGGCGTGATCCTGCGAGTGCGGATCGAGCGTCAGGACGTCCCCCTGTGCTGCCCATCGCAGGGTCTGGCGCATGACGGTTCCTGGCTCGACAGCAACAGGACGAGGCAAGCCAGCCAGCGGCCGATGCGAATCCGCGGGCACCTGCCCGTGATGGCACGAGAAGGCCCGTCTCCGCGGCGATCGACTAGCAATTGCTCCATCCTCCCCTTCCGATGCACAGCAGGTCTCCCCACTGGCGCGTACGAGCGCCTTCAAAGGATGAGCCCTTCGCGAAGGCGAGTCAACGTCACCCCCTTTGAGAATCAAGCGCGTAAAGCCTAGAGCCTGCAGGTCAAGCTCGTCGACGAACGCATCGACGGCGCGCACTGGTTGTCTTCAACGATGTAGTGGTCGTGGGGTAACCGTATTTTTGGATCAAATTGACACGGTTGAGGCCGGCCCACGCAGCGCTGCACGGCGGTTGCGTGTCTCCGGACAAGGGCGGTTCGCAAGTGGTTGGCGCGGTTGAGATTTATGAAGGCAACCGTGTCAATCGGCTGAAAAGATACGATTACCCCAAATTGATTGCCTTCAGCGCCAACAACAATTTCGCTCGATCCTCGCCTCTTGCGAAGCGAGCATTTGAGTGCCGACGGCGAGAAGCTGTTCGATCTGGGACTCAGGTAGGCCGAGTTCTCCCATCCTTCGGCGCGCTCGCCGCCCGCCCAAGAAGCGTAAGATGCGCAGGTGGCGGCGCTGGTTGGCGGTAGACGAGCGATTCGACCAAGCACGCGGTCCCGAGCGATTAGGTGATGAACGCTGTCTTGTGGCTCATCCTGTCCGTCGCGATGTTCATCGTGGCCGACAGGCTCGTGGGCTGGCGCGCCAACGATGCCGAGGCCGAGCGAGAACTCGACCTCCACCTCTGGCCGCTCGAGCCTCTGGATCTGCTGAACATCGCGCTCTACTGGACCGCAGGGGCCCTGTTCTTGATCGCGAGCGTGAGGTTGCTCGCAAGCGGTCTCGTCTCCGTGTTTTCGTCTCACTGAGCGAGCTGCGGCTTCAAAGAGCGATAGGCTCCGCGTGTCGCCGAGGACTCCCTCGGCGGCGTCAATCGTGCCAGCTCATGACTGGAGCCGGCGACAGTCTCTGTCATGGCCCAGGACGGGATCGCGAGGGCGTCCGCTTCGTTGTCCTCCGAGGGGGTGAACCCCAGCGCCCGGACGGCCTCGAGCACGTCGGTCTTGCTCGTTCCCCTTGCCCGTGGCGTGACGTTTGATCATCCCGACCTGGACGCCGCGGTACGGCGCGAGTCAGGCCGACCTGCCCATTGAACTGCCAACCGAACTCGTGGTAGTGAACCTCCGCGCGTCGAGTCATTGACAATCGAGACTTAGGTCGTGGAGACGTATGAACGGGCTTTTTTCGTTCCTGAATCGTCTTATGGGCGTGCAGTGGAATTTCTTCCGTGCTGTCATCCATGCATGGCTGTTCGTTTTCAGTCTCAGCCTCGTTTTGGGTTTCTTCGCAATACGTGTGCTGTGGCTGTCTGCTCTTCCGGCGCCTATTGATCTACCTCCGTCGTTCAATGACCTGTTCCTTGTGGTCATATTTGCGCCTCTCGGCGAAACGTTGCTCCTATCTCTCGTGGTTTATTTGCTGCGACGGGGCCTTAAGGTAACGTCGCCGCTACCAATTTGCGTAGTCGTCGCGCTGCTTGCTGGCTTGACCCATGGGGTAGCCATACCAGCCTGGTTCATCACTGCTTTCGGCGCTTTCTTCATTCTGACTTTTATGTATCTGACTTGGTACGCTGAAGGGCCTTCGGCGCGCGGCTATTGGGCGGCTTGCTTGCCGCACGCGCTGAATAACCTGTCCGCAATCATCTTCATCTGGGCGTGGGACCTGGTGGACTAGGCATCGGCTCGTCAACATAGTGAAAGGTGTTGAACAACAGCGTTCCCTATTTCGCGACGACGCAGACACTGCCTAGGCGAGTCGCTAGCGCATGCGCGTTATCTGTGCCCCTTCGTGGCGAGATCTGGCGACGTGGCATGGCCCAGGAAAGCAGTGCGAGAGCGTCTGCTTCGTTTCGTCCATCGGCGCGGCGGAGCGTGCGGATGGCCTAGGGCCTGTTAACACAACCGCAGTCCATCGGCGATCAGCGAGAAGCTGATGAAGCCGATGAACAAGGCGTCGAGCTTGTCGAAGCGCGAGAAGATGCGCCGGAAGCCTTTGAGCCGCCGGAACAGCCGCTCGACCTCGTTGCGGCGCTTGTACATCTCGCGGTCGTAGTCCCAGGGCTCGACTCTGGTCCTGGGCGGCGGTACGA
>Ga0105248_10002631_pt1 | contig 19969 bp, 19 predicted proteins | sample KBSS34metaG_FD_81524 | JGI IMG/M metagenome (GOLD analysis project Ga0105248, IMG submission 81524) | Switchgrass rhizosphere microbial communities from Kellogg Biological Station, Michigan, USA - KBS S3-4 metaG | ecosystem: Host-associated > Plants > Roots > Rhizosphere > Soil | place...
CGGTCGCTCGCTCGGCGCCCAGCAACAGCCGCGTGCTCCACCGATTGCCCGAATAGCTCACGCCGACATCGGCAGCTTCGCGATTTTCGAGGGCGAGCCCACCGTCGATATGAACGACGTCACCCGCAAGCGCGAAGTGCTTCCAGCCCAGCGATGCGCCCAGGCTATAGGCCGACGTCTCGAAACCGGCGTTGATCGCGGCCGAATTGACCATGATCGCGGCAGTCCGCTCGGCACCGGCCTTCGTCGTGGCGCGCGCGCGAATCGCGACGGTTACGGCGCGGCGGCCGCCATTGCCCGACGGGGTGAAACGGAAAATATCATCGCCAAGATTGACGCCGGCACGTCCCAGCAGGGCGGCGCGGCGCGGATCGGAGGCGGCTGGCGTGAAGTAACCGATGTTTGGATGCTTCTTCGCAACCCGAACTTTCGCTTCGGGGCTTTTCGCGGCCAGGGAGACCGCAGGTGCAAGAATCAGCATCGACGCGGCCACGGCGGCGCCAACAAGCTGCTTCTGAACCCCTTTGGTCATTCCTGCGAGTCTCGATTCTTATATCTGTCAGCGCCGTAGCACGGCAGATCATTCAGTTTCCAGCCACATTTCCCGATTTAGTCAGCCTGTTGCATATAGCCCACAACGCACGACCCGCGGCTTGGACGCATGACTGCGCTTGCGGGTGCGGGCGGAGCAACTATAACGACGCCACCCAATCGAAATCCCGAGGATCGACTGCATGAACAGCCCTGCCCGCACCGCGATCGCCCTTGCCCTTGTCGCCACACTCGGGGCCTGCGGCACGATGGGCCGCGGCAAGCACAAGGCGCAGCTCGCATCCGATATGGCCGCATCCAAAACGACCACGATCGGCGTGAATGCGTTCCTGTGGAAGGCGTCGCTCGAAACCTTGTCGTTCATGCCGCTGCTGCAGGCCGATTCCAACGGTGGCACGATCATCACCGACTGGTACGTCAATCCCAACCAGCCGGCCGAACGCATGAAGCTGACCGTGTCGATCCTCGATCAGGATCTGCGCGCGGACGCGGTGCGCGTATCGCCTGCCCGCCAGGTATTGCAGAACGGCCAGTGGGTCGACAGCGTCGTCCAGGCCGCGACCGCGCAGAAGCTGGAAGACATCATCCTGACCAAGGCGCGCGATCTGCGCCGTGCCACGATCGCGGGATAGGCTGATAATTCTCATATGAACGCGCGTTTCAACCATCATAAGGCCGACGCGCACTGGCAGTCCGTTTGGGAAGACCGGGGCACATTCCATGCCTCGGACGACAGCCCCAAGCCGCGCAGCTATGTGCTCGAAATGTTCCCCTATCCATCGGGGCGCATCCACATGGGCCATGTCCGCAACTATACGATGGGCGACGTGCTCGCGCGCTTCCGGCGGATGCGCGGCTATGAAGTGCTCCATCCGATGGGGTGGGACGCGTTCGGCATGCCCGCCGAAAATGCCGCGATGGAAAAGAAGGTGCATCCGGGCGACTGGACGCGCGCGAATATCGCGGCGATGCGCGCGCAGCTGAAACGGCTGGGCTTCGCGCTCGACTGGAGTCGTGAGCTCGCGACCTGCGAGCCCGACTATTACGGCCAGGAACAGGCCCTCTTCCTCGACCTGTATGCGGCCGGGCTCGTCTATCGCAAGGAATCGGCGGTCAACTGGGATCCGGTCGACATGACCGTTCTGGCCAATGAGCAGGTGATCGACGGCCGTGGCTGGCGATCGGGCGCGCTCGTCGAACGGCGCAAGCTCAGCCAGTGGTTCCTGAAGATCACCGATTTCGCCGACGATCTGCTCGATGGCCTGAAGTCGCTCGACCAGTGGCCTGAGAAGGTCCGGACGATGCAGGAGAACTGGATCGGCAAGTCGCAAGGCATGCGGTTCACCTTCCAGCTCGACAGGGCGGTGGGCGATATCGGCAGCTTCGACGTGTTCACGACGCGGCCCGACACGATGTTCGGCGCCAGCTTCGCCGCGATCGCCGCCGATCATCCCATCGCGACCGCGCTGGCGGCGGGCAATGACGCGCTCACCGCCTTCATCGCCGATTGCAAGCGCACCGGCACCGCCGCCGCCGATATCGAGACGGCCGAGAAGAAGGGTTATGACACCGGGCTGAAGGTCACACATCCGCTTGATCCGACATGGAAATTGCCCTTGTTCGTGGCGAATTTCGTGCTGATGGATTACGGCACCGGCGCAATCTTCGGCTGCCCCGCGCACGATCAGCGCGATCTCGATTTCGCGCGCAAATATGCGCTGCCCGTCACCCGCGTCGTTGCCGCCAATGCCGAGCAAGCGGTCGAGCCGATCCACGACGAGGCCTATAGCGGCCCCGGCCATATCGTGAACTCGCGCTTTCTGGACGGCCTGCCGATTCCCGAAGCCAAAGCCGCCGTCATCCTGCGCGCCGAAGCCGAAGGCTGGGGCCAGGGAACCACCGTCTGGCGGCTGCGGGACTGGGGCGTGTCGCGCCAGCGCTACTGGGGCACGCCGATCCCGATCATCCATTGCGAGGATTGCGGCCCCGTCGGCGTTCCCAAGGAACTGTTGCCGATCGTGCTGCCCGAGGATGTGACGTTCGACATTCCCGGCAATCCGCTCGATCGCCATCCGACCTGGAAGCATGTCGCTTGCCCGGGCTGTGGCAAGGCTGCACGACGCGAAACCGATACGCTCGACACGTTCGTCGATTCAAGCTGGTACTTCATCCGCTTCGCGAGCGCCCCCGCCGATCGGCCCTTCGATCGCGCGATCGCCGAGCAATGGCTGCCGGTCGGCCAATATATCGGCGGCGTCGAGCATGCGATCCTGCATCTGCTCTATGCGCGCTTCTGGACGCGAGCGCTTCACCATATCGGCCGGATCAACATCACCGAGCCGTTCACCGGCCTGTTCACCCAGGGCATGGTGACGCATGAAACCTATCAGTCGCCCGCCGGCGCCTGGCTGGCTCCCGACGAGGTGCAGGACGGCAGGATCGTGGCCACAGGCGAACCGGTGACCGTCGGCCGCGTCGAGAAGATGTCGAAATCGAAGAAGAATACCGTCGATCCCGGCCCGATCATCGATCAGTATGGCGCGGATGCGGTGCGCTGGTTCATGCTGTCCGACAGCCCCCCTGAACGCGATCTGCCGTGGAGCGAGGCGGGCATCGAAGGCTGCTGGCGGTTCGTCCAGCGGCTGTGGCGTATTACCGAGCCGGGCGAGCCGGCGACCGGCGAGGACAAGGATCTCGACCGCAAGCTGCATCGCGCGATTGCGGGCATCGCCGCCGATATCGACGCGCTGGGATTCAACCGCGCGGTCGCCAAGATCCATGAACTGGCCAATGCGATCGAAAAGGCCGCGCCGTCGGCCAGCCGCGACAATGCCACCCGCCTGCTGATCCGACTGATCGCGCCGATGGTGCCGCATCTGGCCGAGGACGCCTGGGCGCGCCTGGGCGAGGACGGCCTTGTTGCCGACGCGGCGTGGCCGCAGCACGATCCCGCGCTGCTGGTCGACGATGAGGTGACGATCGCGATCCAGGTCAACGGGAAGCTGCGCGATACGCTCACGGCCCCCAAGGGCGCTCCACGCGGTGATCTCGAGGCGATGGCGATGGCATCGGACAAGATCATCCGCGCACTGGATGGCGCGGCTCCCCGCAAGGTCATTGTGGTTCCCGACCGTCTCGTGAATATTGTCGCCTGATGCGCATCCTCCGCCTTGCCCCGATTCTGCTTATGCCGCTGGCGCTTGCCGGCTGCGGGTTGCGGCCGCTTTACGGGGATGGCAGCGCCGGATCCGTGGCACAGACGCTCGCAACCGTCGAAGTCGCGCCGATCGGCGGGCAGTCGGGCTGGCTGGTGCGCAATGCGCTCAACGACCGCCTCCATCACCAACCCACCACCGCCCGCTATCGGCTGGAGGTGGAGCTGGACGACCAAATCGCCGGCTTCGGCGTCAGCACCAACAATTCGATCACGCGCGAACGGCGGACACTCCGGGCGCGCTATCGGCTGGTCGATAGCGCTACGGGCGCCGTGCTGCTTGACCAGACCGCGGGCGTCGATGCCGGCATCGACGTCGCCGCTTCGGAATATGCGACGGTCGCCGCCGAGCAGACGGCGTTGGAGCGGCTGTCAGGGATGCTCGCGGACCAGATCGTTGCCCGCGTCGCCACTTTTGCCGCGCGCGAAGCGGACAAGGCCGCCGTCCCACCCAAGCCGTGAAGGCCGATCTTGCGCAGATGAGCCGGGCGCTCGAAGCCGCCGATCCGGCCATAAGGCTTTTTCTGCTCTACGGTCCCGATGAGGCCAGTTCCCGCGATCTGGCCAACCGACTCGGCAAGAAGGCCGGCGATGCCGAGCGCATCGATCTGGCAGGGTCCGCGATCAAGGCCGATCCTGCCTTGCTCGCAGACGAAGCGGCGTCCTTCTCCTTATTCGGCGGCGCGCGCTACATCCGCGTCGATCCGGCCGGCGATGAGATATTGGACGGGGTGCAAGCCCTGCTGGAAGCGCCTGCCAACGGCAATCCCGTGGTTATCGTCTCCGGCAATTTGCGCAAGGATTCGAAGCTGTTGAAGCTGGTTCTCGGCGATCCCAACGCGCTGGCCCTGGTCAGCTATGTGCCCGAAGGGGCCAAGGCCGATCAGGTCGCGATCGAGATTGCGCGTAGCCTCGGCATTCAGTTGCAGGCCGATGCCGCCCGGCGGATCGTGGCGGCCAACAGCACCGACAGGGCGCTGATGTCGCGCGAACTGGAAAAGATCGCCCTGTTCATCGATGCGACGCCGGATAGCCCCCGACCGGCCGGCCCCGACGTGCTCGACGCCATCGGCGGCGCCAATGAAGAGAGCGACGTTTCCGCGATCGTCGACGCCGTGCTCGGCGGGGAGACCGACCGGACGTCCACCGAGCTCGCGCTGCTGGGCCAGACCGAAGCCATCGGCGTCGTCCGCGCCCTGCTCCGTCGTCTCGCCCAGATCGCGCCTCTCCGCGCCGAAGTGGCGGCCGGCAACAGCATCGATTCGGTCATGGCGTCTTCGGGTCGCGGCATCTTCTGGAAGGATCAGAAGGTGGTATCCGCCCTGCTCGCCCGCTGGTCGCCCGACGCGATCGCGACGGCGACCTTGCGTCTCGCGGCGACCGAGCGAGCCTTCAAACGCTCCGGCAGCGCCGGCATGGTAATGATCGGCGAAGAGCTGATCGCGATTTCGCGTGCTGCGGCGGCGCGACGGCGGCGATAGGCCAGACTTCGCTCTTCATCCCAGACGCAACTGGAATCTCTCTATTTTTCAATTGTTTAAGCAAGACAGCGAAATGCCAGCCTTCGCTGGCCCGACGTATCCCGCCGGATCTTTTCAAATTAGCTCGCCGCTAAGTCTCTGACAAATGAGGTCGAGCTGGTCGAGTGTGGAATAGGCGACCGTAACTTTGCCGCCATTGCTGCCGCCGGCATGATCAATCTGGACCTTGAGGCCCAATATATCGCCCAGCTGCCGCTGCAGCGCTGCGATATCCGCATCCGGCGTCTTAACTTCCACAGAAGCAGCGCGAGACCTGCCAGGCAACTTGTTGCTCTTGGCAAGTTTTTCCGTGTCACGAACGGAGAGGTCCCGGCGGATCACCTCGGCCGCCAGCGCTTCGGCGTTGGGCGATGTGATCAGCGCACGGGCATGGCCCATGCTGAGCTTGCCGTTGGCAACCGAATCGCGGACCGGTTTCGGCAACTCGAGCAGGCGTAGAAGATTGGCGACATGGCTGCGCGATTTGTTGACGATCTTGCCAAGCGCTTCCTGCGTATGCCCGAAATCGCTCGCAAGTTTCTGATAGGCTTCGGCTTCTTCGATGACATTGAGATCCTGTCTCTGGATGTTCTCAATGATTGCGAGCTCGAGCGTTTCGATATCGGTGAGTTCGCGCACGATCACAGGTATGTCGTGTAACTGCGCCCGCTGCGCCGCGCGCCAGCGGCGTTCGCCGGCGACGATCTGGTAACCGTGATTATAGGGCCGCACGACGATCGGCTGAATCAAACCGCGCGCCGCGATCGATGCCGCCAGATCGGCCAGCGCATCTTCATCGAAATGACGGCGCGGCTGTTCGGGATTGGGCGTGATCGAAGAGATCGCGATCGTCTGGACGCCGGGCGTACGGACGGCGCCCGGTTCGACGGGCTGCTCGCGTTCGACTTCACCCAGCAGCGCGGAAAGCCCGCGGCCCAGGCCTCGGCGGGGGGAGTCGACCGTCATGCTCCTTCGTCCTTCATTCACGCCGCCTGCGCGGTCTTGGTCAGCCGTACGATACATTCGCGCGCCAGGGCGATATAGGCCTCCGACCCGGGACAGCGAACATCATAGATGAGCGCCGGAAGGCCATGGCTCGGGGCCTCCGACAGGCGCACGTTACGCGGGATCACCGTTTCGAAAACGACATCGCCGAGCACCGCGCGGACATCTGCCGCGACCTGTTCGGACAGGCGGTTGCGCCGATCGTACATCGTCAGCACGACGCCCAGAATCGACAATTGCGGGTTGAAGCGCGCACGCACGCGCTCGATTGTCTGCAGAAGCTGGCTCAATCCTTCGAGCGCGAAGAATTCGCACTGCAACGGCACCAGCATCATATTCGCCGCCACCAGCGCATTGACGGTCAGCAGGCCGAGCGATGGTGGGCAATCGATCAGGCAGACGTCCCAGCGGCTTTCCGCCTCGGCGATCGCCTGATGCAGCTTATGGGTGCGCTGTTCGACCTCGATCAGTTCGATCTCCGCCCCCGACAGATCGACGGTGGCGGTGACCACATCCAGCCTCGGCACGCGCGACGGCACCGCCGCTTCGGTCAGCGTACAATCGCCGCGCAGCAGTTCATAGCTTGAACGCACCCGCGTCGACTGGTCGAGACCGAGACCGGTCGAGGCATTGCCTTGCGGATCGAAGTCGATCAGCAGCACGCGCCATCCGGTCGCTGCCAGGGCAGTAGCCAGATTGATGGCAGTGGTGGTCTTCCCTACCCCACCCTTCTGGTTCGCGATGGCGATGCGGATCATCGGCGGCGTCCCTTCGGTTGAATCTGTTCCGCGACGATGATCGCCGCTCCCGGATCGGTCACGCTTGGCACGACCTGAAAGTCACCTTGCCATGATCCTCGCGCCGCTGCCAGTTCGGAAGCAGCGCTTTGCCCTTTTGGCAACAGCCAGCGCGTATTTGTCGTCGAGAATCTGTGGGCCAGTGGAAGGAGCCGCTCCAGCGGAGCGAACGCTCGAGCGCTGATGACATCGAAGGGCCGCGTTTCGATCATTTCGAGTCGCGACCCGACGACGGTGACTTGCTCGGCCAGCCCCAGGGCTTCAGCAGCCCGCTCGAGAAAATCGATCCGCTTGCGCCGCGATTCGACGAGGGTGACCCGCAATACGGGATTGAGCAGCGCGATGATAAGTCCCGGCAAGCCCGCACCAGATCCGAGGTCGAGCCAGTTTTGAACGGAAGCGCCCGCCAGGGGCAGCAATTGCGCCGAATCGACGATGTGGCGGTTCCAGATTGTGGGCACCGTCGAAACAGCGATGAGGTTCTGGTGCTGCATCTCATTGGTCAGGATCGTGATAAAGACGCCGAGCCGATCCATTGTTTCACGTGAAACACCGATCCCCGACAGCCATTCCCGCGCTTCGGTTTCGGTCATGCCGCGCGCCGCCGGGCGTGGACCATGATCGCCGCAAGCGCGGCTGGCGTGATTCCGCGGATGCGGCCCGCCGCCGCCAGGTCGGTTGGCATCGCCTTATTAAGCCGCTCGACCATTTCATTGGAAAGGCCTGAAATCGAACGATAGTCCGCGATCCTTTCGAGCGTGATGGCAGCGTCCGCGCGAATGCGATCAAGTTCAAGATCCTGCCGCGCGAGATATGGCGCATAGCGGGCGTCCTGAAGAACTTCAGCAAGGACGTCCGATGGCGCATCCCCGACAGACGACAGCAACGACGCGACATGTTCGAAGCCCACATCGGTAAACCGCAGCCAGTCATAGAGCGAACGGCGCGCGCCATCGGCGACGATCGGCGCGCCACTCGCCGCGATTTCCGCGGAGCTTGTGATACGTTCCTGCAAGGCCATGACAAGACGTTCGCGTTGCGTCTCACATCGCCGATGATGCTCGCGCCGCTCCGGTCCAACGAGCCCATGACCCACTGCCCAGCCCGTTAGCCGTGTACCGGCATTATCGGCACGCAGCCGCAGTCGATATTCCGCACGCGCGGTCAGCATGCGATAGGGCTCGGTCACGCCGTGCAGGGTAAGGTCATCGATCATCACACCGATATAGCTGGTCGCCCGGTCGAAGAAGATCGGCGCATCGCCAGTAGCATAGGCCGCCGCATTGATGCCCGCTGCGAGGCCTTGGGCCGCTGCTTCCTCATATCCGGTGGTGCCGTTGATCTGGCCCGCGCAAAACAAGCCGTGCAGCGCGCGCAAGGCAAGACCAGGTGTCAGCGCTCGAGGGTCAATAAAATCATATTCCACGGCATAACCTGGCTGAAGAATCTCGACCCTCTCGAGACCTTTCACCGTCCGCAACATCGCGACCTGCACATCCAGCGGCAGCGAAGTCGAAACGCCATTGGGATAGATGGTGCGATCGTCGAGCCCTTCCGGCTCAAGAAATATCTGATGGCCATCACGATCGCCGAAGCGGACCACCTTGTCTTCGATCGACGGACAATAACGCGGCCCGAGCCCTTCGATCGCACCGGCATAAAGCGGGGACCGGTCGAGCCCCGCACGGATCGCGTCATGTGTCGCCTGATTGGTGCGCGTGATCGCGCACGACAATTGCGGGACCGATCGTCCCGCGCTCATTGCGGAAAAGGTCCAGTTTTCGTTGTCGGACGGCTGACGCTCGAGTTGTGCCCAGGCGATTGTCCGACCATCAAGGCGCGGCGGAGTCCCGGTCTTCAAACGCCCCATCGGCAGATCGAGCGCGCGCAACTGCTCGGCTATACCGATCGATGCTGCCTCGCCAATACGTCCGCCGCTGCGATTCTCCATGCCGAAATGGAGCCTCGCGTTGAGGAAGGTGCCGGTCGCCAGCACCACCGACGCAGCCATCAGCCGGGCGCCGTCGGCGAGCTGCAACCCGCCAATCACGTCCTGTTTGTCACCATTCAAAAGAAGGCGCTGCGCAACGCCCTCGACGATGGTGAGATTGGGAAGTGCCGCCAGCATATGCTGTATGCTGGCGCGATACAGCTTTCGGTCGGCCTGGACACGAGGCCCCTGCACCGCCGCGCCCTTGCTGGCATTGAGCATGCGATAATGGATGGCGGCCGCGTCGGCGGCGCGCGCGATCATTCCGTCGCAAGCATCGACTTCGCGGACGAGGTGCCCCTTGCCGAGACCACCAATGGCCGGGTTGCATGACATCGCACCGATCATGTCGCGCCGCATGCTGACCAATGCGACTCGCGCACCTTTTCGAGCTGCGGCTGCGGCCGCCTCACATCCGGCATGGCCGCCCCCGACCACGATCACATCAAAGCTGTGTTGCATGCCAGTCGCGCTAGTCGAGCAGAGGCCGGGAGTCAAAAATGTTCCACGTGGAACACATTCATTTTCCGATACAGAAGGCGCCGAAAAGCGTGTCGAACATATCCTCCGTCCCGGCGCGTCCGGTGAGCGCGTCCACCCCCGACCTCGCCAGGCGCAGTGACTCGGCCATCAGAATAAGGTCAGAACTCGTCCCGACATCGTCCAGCGCCGCAGCAATGTTTGCGAGGGCATCGCGTTGCCGTCGGTTCAGAGCGCTTTCGCCTTCCCCGGGCAGAAGGCCGGCGGCTCGGCTCAGCAAGGCCTCCTGCAACGCTATCATTCCCTGTCCAGTCACCGCCGACAGCGCAAGATCGACGCTTTCGCCAGGAGATCTAATATCGGCCTGGGCGCCAATGCGGATTGCACTGGGATGATCAGGGCATGCACACGGCTCTCCCAGCCATAGCAGGATATCGGACGATTCAATGGCCCGCTCGGCGCGCGCGATGCCGATCGCCTCGACCTCATCCGCGCCGACGCGCCGCAGCCCCGCCGTGTCCGTCAGCAAAAAGGCGACCCCGCTCAACATCACCGGCACTTCGATGAGGTCACGGGTCGTTCCGGCGATCGGAGTGACGATCGCGGCATCGCGGCCGACCAGGGCATTAAGCAAAGTGGATTTTCCGGTGTTCGGCGGGCCCGCCAATACAACGCGCACGCCATCGCGCAGCCGCTCCGCATGTGGAAGCCCGAGCCAATATCCAATTTCCGCGGACAGCTCTTCCGCCCTCGCGACGATCTCGCCGACATCCGCATCAACATCGTCCTCGTCGGAGAAATCGATCAAAGCTTCGATCGTCGCGGCCAAAGCCAGAATTCTGTCGCGCCATTGCTCAACCGACCGGCTCAACCGGCCGCTCGCCAGAATCATCGCGCTGCGCCGCTGACCCTCGGTTTCGGCGGCCAGCAGGTCGCCCAGCGCCTCCGCCTCGATCAGGTCGATCCGGCCATGATCGAATGCCCGTCGGGTAAACTCGCCCGCCACGGCCGGCCGCAGCCCCGGAATCTTCCCCAGTGCGCGCTGCACCGCCGCAACCACGGCCCGGCTTCCATGGACATGCAGTTCCGCAAGATCTTCGCCCATCACGGTTTTGGGCGCGGGAAACCACAACACCAGCGCCTGATCCAGCACGCCGCCGTCTTCCGGATCCGTCAATGTTCGCAAGGTCGCCCGGCGCGGCGATGGCCGAACCCCCGGTGCGATTCGATCGAGCGCGGCGCCGGCCGTCACGCCGCTTATCCGAATGATGGATACACCCGCCGGCGCCGGTCCGCTCGACAGCGCGTAGATCGTATCGGCCGCAGTGCCTTCCGGCTTATTTTCCGCCGGCACGGCCGATCTGATCAAACATCGTGCGCCATACATTCATGCCGGCTTCGCCCATCGGCATCCAGTTGCGCATCATCCCTTCGAGCACATCGGGCGTGACGCCTTCGTCGATGACGCGTTTCATCTTGTCGAGATAGGCTTCATGAACGGCACTCATATCGGGTAAGCCCATGAAACGGCGGGCTTCTTCCGGGGTGCAATCGACGTCAACGGTCACTTTCATCGCGGGCCACCCAAAGTCATTGAAACTGCATATAACAGCGTTAAGGTAAATGCAGGCAAGCGTCCATGGTTCAGGCAACCCTTCCTTCGCCGATCGGCACCATTCTTATCGAGTGTGACGAACGCTGGATCACCGCAATCACGATCCGACCCGATGTCGAGCTGGAACAAGCGGTGATGCCTGGCGCGATTGCGCGCATGGCTGTTGAACAGCTCAACGCTTATTTCGCGGGCGAACTGAAGCGCTTCGATCTACCGGTGCGGCCGCTCGACAGCCCACGGGGAGAGGCGCTGCGCGCGGCAATCTGCGCTATACCTTATGGTCACACGCTCAGCTATGGCGGCGTCGCGCAGGGTGCGGACTCGGGTCCGCGCGCGATCGGCCAGGCCTGTCGCCGCAATCCGCTGCCCATCATCGTCCCCTGCCACCGCGTCACCGCCAGCGGCGGCGGCATCGGCTATTATTCCGGGGGGAAGGGTATAGAAACCAAATACTGGCTCCTCCGCCACGAAACAGGACATATTTGATGGGTCAATATATCGATATCCAAAGCCTTGATGGAAAAGCCGCGTTCCGGGCCTATTGCGCGGATCCGCAGGGCGATCCGATCGCGGCCATCATCGTAATCCAGGAGATTTTCGGCGTGAATCCCGGCATCCGCGCCAAATGCGATGAATGGGCCGCCAAGGGCTATGTCGCGCTCGCACCCGATCTGTTCTGGCGCATCAGGCCGGGCGTGGAGCTGAATCCGGATATCGAAACCGAACTGCACGAAGGCTTTGGTTTGTTCGGGAAATTCGATCAGACGCTGGGCATCCAGGACATCGAAGCAACGATCCACGCCGCCCGGCCCTTGTCGGCCAGCGGCAAGGTTGGCGCGGTCGGTTATTGCCTGGGCGGGCGGCTCGCTTTCATGACGGCGGCGCGGACCGACATCAATGCGTCGGTCGGCTATTATGGAGTCGGCATTGACGGCTTGCTGGGCGAAGCCCACGCCATCGCCCACGGCCTTATGCTCCATATCCCGACGGCGGATCATTTCGTGCCTGCCGAGGCTCAGGCGGCGATGCATGCCGGACTCGACAATCACCCAAAGGTGACGCTCCACGATTATCCCGGCCTCGATCATGGCTTCGCGACGACGAGCGGCAACCGGCGCGACGATGCGGGCGCAAAATTGGCCGATAGCCGAACCGAAGCCTTTTTTGCCCAGCATCTGAAATGACCGATTATCGACTTGTTGCATCACGCTTCGGCGGCAGCGAGGTCATCGAAAGACAGGACTTCGTTCCCGAGCCGCCGGCCAGCGGGGAAGTCCGCGTCCGGCACACAGCGCTGGGCGTCAACTTCATCGACATCTACCATCGGCAGGGCCTCTATCCGCAACCGCTCCCTGCCCGCCTCGGCGTCGAAGCAGCGGGCATTATCGATGCGATCGGGGATGGCGTGAACGGACTTCATATCGGCCAGCGCGTCGGCTACATCGCTTCCGCCCCTGGCAGCTATGCTACGCGCCGGACGGTCGCTGCCGACCAGCTGATACCGCTCCCCACCGAAATCGGAGATGAGCTCGCAGCTGCCGCGCTGCTGAAGGGACTCACGGCGGAGATGCTGATCCTGCGCTGCGCAAAGGTCGAGGCCGGCCAATATGCCCTCGTCCACGCCGCCGCCGGTGGCGTCGGCATCATTCTCGTCCAATGGCTCTCCGCACTCGGCGTAAATGTCATCGCGCATGCGGGATCGGCGAGGAAAGCAGCGCTCGCCAGAGATGCGGGCGCGGCATTGTCGCTCGACTGCAGCTTCGATGCGCTGGCGGGGCATGTCCGCGATTACACCAAGGGCATCGGCGCCGACGTCAGCTTCGACGGTATTGGCGCGGCCAGTTGGGCGGCATCGCTCGCCTCCCTGCGCAAGCGTGGTCTGTTGGTCAGCTTCGGCAACGCGTCCGGCCCGGTCCCGCCGATCGCGCCGCTGGATCTCGGCCGCGCCGGATCGCTCTTTCTGACCAGGCCGACCGTCTATGATTATCTCGTCACGCCCGAAGACCGGCGAAATGCCGCCACGCGCTTGTTCGACATATTGCAATCGGGCCAGGTGCGCGTCGATATCGGTCAGCGCTTTTCGCTGGCCGACTCGGCGAAGGCGCATGACGCGCTGGAACGCCGCCAGACGACCGGATCAACTATTCTCACGCTATGACGACATGAAAGGGCCCGCTTATCGGGCCCTTTCACGTCATTTTCGGTTGCCTATCAGGCGGCGATGATCGCCGCGGCCGGGCGCTTGCGCCGCTGCATAAAACCGATTGCTCCAAAGCCGAGGATCAGCATCGCCCAGGTACCTGGCTCTGGCATCGCCGAAACGCTGCCCCCGACCGACGACAGATCACCCTGGAACGCGTAGCTGTGGATTTCGGCATTGTTGGTCACGCTCTTGGCCACGACCGAACCGTTGAGCGCGCCGGACTGATCCTTGATGAAGTCGGCATTATCCGCCAGCACCGTCCCCTGCCAGTTGCCCAATGTCAGGCTGGTCGCATCATAGAAATTCCAGATGATGTTGTTTGCCGACGACTGCGAATTGAAGTTGCGGCTGATCGTGCCGCTGCCAGAGACGTTGATCACGGTCGTCGTGCCGGTCGGCGAAACGATGTCGATATAGTTTTGCGCATATTGGTTGATCTGATCAACCGTGAGGCTCAGCACGTTCAACCCCGCCGAAGCGGTATAGGTCAGAGCGTTGTTGGCCGTGCTGACCGTTCCCGTCGCGGTCAGCGCCTTCAAATTATCGCTCAGGCTGGTCAGCGAACTGATCAACGAGGCCTTCTGGTTGTTGAGCGCGTTCATAAACGCCGTATTGGTCGACAGGCCCGTCTGAATGATCGCGTTATTGTGCGTCGAGCTGCTATCAGTGCCTCCGACATAGACCTGATTGCTCGATCCGTTGACCTCCAGCGTCGATGCCGTCTGGTTGCCGCCGACCACGAGATCCCCGGCACGGAAATCGATCTTGCTGCCTGAAGTATTGCCCACGACCGTCATTGCCGCGGTTCCGTTAACGGACGGCGATGTGCCCTTGAAGTTGAACTGGGTATTGGAATTGACGAGGTTCCCGCCGACAAAGGCGCGGCCCTCGACCTCGTTATTGGCAGTATAATTATTGAACGAGATCAGGTTCCATTCCTGCAGCTGCGCAACCGCACTGGTGATCGGCGTGGCAATCATCGAGGCCGAAGCCGGTTGCGCGCCCAGCAGCATCGCTGCCGCCGCAATTGCAGAAAAACCACGATAGGTACGCATCGCAAAACCCCGTTTACCGCTTCCGCCCTGTGGCGAAAAGCATCGTCTCGCAGATCTCTTACCAGATATTTTTTCAGAATTCCAGTAACAAATCAGAATAGGGGTTTTTAACTAACTAGAAATAAAGGCATTATCTGTAAAATATTCCGACACATCACCGGGATTAAGTAATATGTGAAATAAAATTGAAATATCACCAGAGATTTATAAGTAAATGTTGTAAATTTGTGTGAATTATGTGTTTATCATTCCGACGCCTCCAACCTCCAAGAGGATTTGGAGACGAAGACCCCCAAATAGCCAAAATATTTAACGGTGATGAACTGTCCGCCACCGGATTCGCAAATCGAGATCGCAATATTGGAGAGACCGATTTGCGATCTTCCCATGCGAAAAATCGTCAAAGGCGAGAGGCGAAAAACGAGCGGCGTAGGTAATTATCGTGAAAGATCGCCGAAAATCCGCCGTCGAAACGCCTTTACAGCAGCAACGGCATAACCTGGTGCGTGCCTTCATAGATCATTTTGACGGCCACATAGAGAATCACGATCAGCCCGGCATAAGCGATCCAGCGGAAGCGCTCGATATAGGTCGCGATCATATTGGCCGCGAGGCCCATCAGAGCCACAGACAGCAACAATCCGATCACCAATATGCCAGGATGCTCCCGCGCCGCGCCGGCCACTGCCAGCACATTGTCGAGGCTCATGGACACATCCGCCAGCGCCACCGCCCAGGCCGCGCCGGCGAAGGATTTCGCCTGCGGCAAACCGTCATGTTCGCTTGCCGGTCCGGCGTGCTCGCTGCCGGCCCGCAGCTCGCGAAACATCTTCCAGGCAACCCATAGCAGCAGGAGGCCGCCGGCCAGCACCAGACCGACGATGTTCAACAGCGCACTGACGCTGATCGCGAAGACGATACGCAGCACCAGAGCGGCGATGATGCCGATCAGGATGACCTTCTTGCGCTGGGCAATGGGCAGGCCCGCCGCCAGCGCACCGACGACGATCGCATTATCGCCGGCCAGCATCACGTCGATCATCAGCACCTGCACGAACGCCGCCAGCGCCGAGGGCGTGCCGATATTGGAGAAGTCGGCGACGATATGCGCCCAGATGTCCGTCATGATGTCTCCGGGCGCTTAAACGATCTTACTGATTCATCGAATCGAAGAAGTCCTCATTTGTCTTCGAATCCTTCATCTTGTCGAGCAGGAATTCCATCGCATCGATGGTGCCCATCTGCATGAGGATGCGGCGCAGGACCCACATTTTGGACAATTTGCCCTTGTCGACCAGCAGTTCTTCCTTGCGCGTGCCGGATTTGCCGACGTCCATCGCCGGGAAGATGCGCTTGTCGGCAACCTTGCGATCGAGCACGATTTCCGAGTTGCCGGTACCCTTGAACTCTTCGAAGATCACTTCGTCCATGCGGCTGCCGGTATCGATCAGGGCGGTCGCGATGATCGACAGCGACCCGCCTTCCTCGATATTGCGGGCCGCGCCGAAGAACCGCTTGGGCCGCTGCAGCGCATTGGCGTCGACGCCGCCCGTCAGCACCTTGCCCGATGACGGAACCACGGTGTTGTAGGCACGACCGAGGCGGGTGATCGAATCCAGCAGGATCACGACATCTTTCTTATGTTCGACGAGGCGCTTGGCCTTTTCGATCACCATTTCGGCGACCTGGACGTGGCGCTGCGCCGGTTCGTCGAAGGTCGAGGAGATGACCTCGCCCTTCACCGATCGCTGCATGTCGGTCACTTCCTCCGGCCGCTCGTCGATCAGCAGCACGATCAGGAAAACTTCCGGATGATTATCGGTAATCGCCTTGGCGATATTCTGCAGCAGCACGGTCTTGCCGACGCGCGGCGGCGCGACAATCAAGGCGCGCTGGCCCTTGCCCTGCGGCGAAATGATGTCGATCACCCGCGCGGACTTGTCCTTCACGGTCGGATCGAGGCAATCGAGCGTCAGCTTCTCTTCCGGATAGAGCGGCGTCAGATTGTCGAAATTGACGCGGTGGCGGACGACATCGGGATCGTCGAAATTGATCGAGATCAGGCGCGTCAACGCGAAATAGCGTTCGCCATCCTTGGGGCCGCGCACTTCACCTTCGACGGTGTCGCCGGTCCGCAGGCCGAATTTGCGCACCTGATTTGGCGAAACATAGATATCGTCAGGCCCGGCAAGGTAATTTGCTTCCGGGCTGCGCAAAAACCCAAAGCCATCGGACAGCACTTCGATCGTGCCGAGCCCCATGATCTGCTCGCCATTTTCGGCCTCAACCTTCAAAATCGCGAACATCAGGTCCTGTTTGCGCATCGTTGAGGCGCCTTCCACCCCGAGCGCTTCGGCCATCGAGACCAGCTCAGCCGGGGTTTTCTTCTTCAGGTCCTTGAGATGCATGGACATTTCCTGATGTCTTGGAATTTTGGCGGGCGGTCAAGCACAGCAAAAACGATATGTGTGGGGGATAGGACCTAGCGCGAATGGCAGGCCTGTTCTGGTTCGCGGTTAAGCGCGCGCCGGATTCAAGTCAAGCGATGATGGATGAATCACTTCCCTCCCTCCGGTCATCCTGAGTAGCCATTGAGCCTGTCGAAATGGCGTATCGAAGGGCGTCCTTCGACACGGGTCTTCGACAAGCTCAGCTTCTAATCAGGAGGAACGGGATGAGAGGTCAGAACGGTCTGACGATCACCAATATGACAATCACCGCCGTCGCTATCCCCGGGATCTCGTTCATCCAGCGCAGTGCCTTGTCGCCCGGCGCGCGATAGCCCTTCGCCATCTTGCGGCCATAGCCAATCGCCCAGCCATGAAAAGCCGACAGCGCCAGTACGGTTGCGAACTTCGCCTGAAACCAGGGTACCGTCCACAGCCCTTGATCGAAGGCCAGCGTCAGGCCCAATATCCAGACGACGATCATTGCCGGCGTGATGATGATCGACCGCAATCGCCGCTCGCGCTCGATCCATGCCGCATCCTCGGCCGACCCAGGCGTGGTCGCCTGATGATAGATGTAGAAACGCGGCAGCATGAACAGGCCCGCCATCCAGAAGATGACGAAGATCAAATGCCCCGCCTTCACCCAGAGATAGGCGTTGCCGAGAAAGCCCGTCGAAATCATCGTCATTATCCGCGCAGCCGCCCCAGAAGCTGCCCGACATGCGCGATTGGCGTATCGGGCAATATGCCATGGCCCAGATTGAACACATGCGGCCGCGTCGGGAAAGCCCCCCTGATCGCATCGATCGCCTGATCGAGCGCTTCGCCGCCCGCGATCAGCACGAGCGGATCCAGATTACCCTGCACGGGCAAATCTTCGGGAAGGTGGGTATTGGCCCACACCGGATCGACCGTTTCGTCCAGCCCGATCGCATCTACGCCGGTTTCGCGGGCATATGCCGGCAGCTTGCCGCCCGCGCCCTTGGGGAATCCGATGATCGGCGTATCCGGATGGCGCGCGCGCAGCCGGTCCGCGATCTGTCTGGTCGGTGCTATCACCCATCGCTCGAATTCGCGCGGCGCCAGGCTGCCTGACCAGCTGTCGAACAATTGCACGGCATCGACGCCGGCTTCGATCTGACGCGACAGATAATCGACGGTTGAATCGACAAGTTGATCGATGATCGCGCCAAAGGCTCCGGGATCGCGATAGGCCATGCGCCGGGTCTCGCCCTGTTCCTTGCTGCCCTGCCCCGCCACCATATAGGTCGCGACCGTCCAGGGGCTGCCCGCGAAGCCCAGGAAAGTGGTCCGCTCGGGCAAACGCGCGCGCACCCGCCGGACGGTCTCATAAACCGGAGAGAGCCGTTCCGGCACGGCCGTCAGTGCGCTCAACAGGTGATCGACGAGCGGCGGCGACAGCCGCGGACCTTCGCCTGCGCCGAAGGTCAGATCCTGGCCAAGCGCGCTCGGGATCATCAATATGTCAGAAAACAGGATGGCCCCGTCAAAGCCGAACCGCTCGATCGGCTGCAGGGTGATCTCGGCCGCCGTGACGCTGTCGTTGACCAGCTGAAGGAAACCGCCTTTCTCCGCCCGCAGCGCGCGATATTCGGGCAGATACCGGCCCGCCTGCCGCATCAGCCACACGGGTGGCGGATCGCGCCGTTCGCCCCGTAGCACGGACAGCAGGGGGCGATCGGCCGGTTCTGAAACGGAAAGAGGGAGGGCCATATTCTTCCTAAATTAAGAATCTTATTGAAATTGATGTAGCTAGTAGGCGGGCGTGAAGCGGGGTTTATTCACAGTCTGCCTCATTGCCAACAACTTGACTCCCGCAAAGCCTTTTCGCTGCACGGAGTCGTTGATTCCATACCCGTTATCCACAGCCAGCCGCGCTAGGGAAGCACCTGTGGACGAAAATGGGCATCGAAACATCGTAGCGGGGATGAATCACCCGCTTGAAACCAAAGGGCCGATTCCGCTAGCCCCATCCCCATGGTTTTCCACAGGCTCATACCGTGATCAGGCTGCATCTCCACCTGTTGTCGGATTCCACCGGCGAGACGTTGGAAAACATCGCCAAGGCTGGCCTCGCCCAGTTCGAAGGCGTCGAGACGATCAAGCATTTCTGGCCGATGGTGCGGTCGCAAGGCCATCTCGACCGGATCATGCTCGAAATCGCGCAGCGGCCCGGCCTCGTCATCTTCACGCTCGTCAATAACGATATCCGCAAGCGGCTGGAATCCCGTTGCCATGCCCTCGCCCTTCCGATCGTATCCGCGCTCGACCCGGTGATCGATGCCCTGTCGCGCCTGCTCGGCCAGGAAGCGCTGGCGCGGCCGGGCCGGCAGCATATCCTGGATGCGGCCTATTTCGCGCGCGTCGAAGCGATCCAGTTCACGATCGCGCATGATGACGGGATCGCGTCCGAGGACTGGGAAGAAGCCGATATCTTGCTCACCGGCGTGTCGCGATCGTCGAAGACGCCGACCTCGATCTATCTCGCCAATCGCGGCTATAAGGTTGCGAATATTCCGCTGGTGATCGAATCGCCGCCGCCGCCGTCCCTGTTCACCCTGGTGCATCCGCTGGTCGTGGGGCTGACCACCAGCCCGGACCGGCTCGTGCAGATCCGCCGCAACCGCCTGTTGTCGCTGAATCAGTCACCCGAAACGGCCTATGTCGATCAGGAAGCGGTCGCCGCCGAACTCGCTTATGCGCGGCGGCTCTTTTCCGATCATGGCTGGCCGGTGATCGACGTGACCCGCCGATCGATCGAGGAGACCGCAGCCGCGATCATCAACCTCGTCAACGACAAGTCCCCCAAAGACAACCGGCTATGACCTTGATCCTGGCCTCCCAATCGGCATCGCGGCGGGCGATGCTGACTGCGGCCGGCGTGCCGCATCAGGCGATGGCCGCCGGCGTCGACGAGGATGGAATGAAGCTGGCGCTGCGCGGTGAAGGCCATGATGCACGCGCGCTCGCCGATGCGCTGGCGGAACTGAAGGCAACCAAATTATCACGTCGCCATCCCTCCGATCTGGTGCTCGGATGCGATTCGACGGTGGTGCTCGACGACGGC